>Ga0268262_10006940_pt1 | contig 10708 bp, 13 predicted proteins | sample TergutNc150P3_FD_190354 | JGI IMG/M metagenome (GOLD analysis project Ga0268262, IMG submission 190354) | Nasutitermes corniger P3 segment gut microbial community from laboratory colony in Florida, USA - Nc150 P3 (SPAdes) (version 2) | ecosystem: Host-associated > Arthropoda: Insects >...
TATTTCCAGCCGCTTCATTGGGAATCATCATGGGGACGGTGAGGGGCAGCATCCGCTTGGGCCCGACGTCAAAAAGTTTTTTGTAAGATTCTCCGACAACCTCAAAACCGCCAATACCGTTGCCCATAACAATGCCGGTTCTATCGGGATTGCTTTTAACCGGACGCTTGCCCTCAGGCGTGGCCTCTCCCATAAGGCCCGCGTCGGTCAAGGCCTGCGCCGCGGCGGCTACCGCCAGTTGGGTAAAGCGGGCCATTTTGCGGGCTTCTTTCTTGTCCATCCAAAGACTTGGATCAAAATCCTTGACTTCACCGGCGATGGTGACATCGAAGCCGGTGGTATCAAACTGGGTGATGGGGCCAATTCCGCTTTTGCCCGCCTTGAGGCTTTCGCAGAATTCTTCAACCGATTTGCCTATTGGGGAAACAAGCCCCATTCCGGTAACTACTACCTTCTTCATATTTTTCTCCTTATGTAAACATTCCGCCGTCTACAGGAAGAACCTGTCCGGTGATATATGTGGAATCATCCGATGCCAAAAAAAGCACGGCGTTTGCAATATCCTGCGCTGTTCCCATTCGTTTAAGGGGTATCTTTTCAATAAACGCTTCTTTCACTTTGTCGGGAAGGCCCGCGGTCATGTCTGTGGCGATATAACCCGGCGCGACGGCGTTTACCCTTACGCCCCTGCTCGCCGTTTCAATGGCAAGGCTTTTGGTCACGGCTATGAGCCCCGCCTTGCTTGCCGAATAGTTCGCCTGCCCGCCGTTGCCGTGGATTCCGACGACGCTCGCCATGTTGATAATGGAACCGACGCGCTTGCGAATCATATCCCTGGCTGTGGTGCGGGCGACAAGAAATGCCGCGCTTAAATTTATGTCCAGAACCTTCTGCCATTCCTCAAGCGACATCCTGAACGAGAGGTTATCTTTGGTGATACCGGCGTTGTTTACCAGAATATCAAAACCGCCTGATTCTTTAATGGCGTTTTCTATAGCTCCTTCTACGGCCTCAAGCTGTGAAAGATCCGCCTGAACCCAGTGGAGCTTTCCCTTCGCCTGCGCTGTCCGTTCCGCAAGATCCTCTGGCGTTTTATAATCAAGGCCCCAGATCTCAGCGCCTTCGGCGATAAATAGATCAGCTATCGCCTTTCCGATTCCTCTTAAGGCTCCGGTTATCAGAGCTTTTTTGTTTTCCAGTCTCATTATTTTATACCTCCAGGTTTATTTGTTTTTTCAAAGTAGTTTGCCAATGTCTTCAACTGTTCCGGCGGCGCAGCAGGGAAGCTCGCTTCCGGAATCTTTCCAAAGGCCCTGCAGCACTTTTCCGGGGCCGACCTCAAGGCAAGCCTCAAAACCGCCGGCTGCAATAATAGCAGCTTCCTCGTCAACCCAGCGTACCGGGCTTGTGATTTGGGCAAGGGCGAGTTTTTTTGCCTCCGCGCCGGAAGCAACCAGCTTGCCGGTAACATTGGAATACAGGGCGGTTTTGGGATCGCTGAAGCTGACGGCTTCAAGAGCCGGACGGAAAGCTTCGGCCGCGTCTACAAGCAGAGGCGAATGGAAGGGGCCGGCGACCTGCAAGCGAATAACGCGCTTCGCGCCGGCTTCCTTGAAACGGGTTTCCGCTTCGTTCAGGGCGGGAGCGGTTCCGCTTACCGCAACCTGTTTGGGTGAATTTATATTTGCCGCGTACAGATCTTTTACGCCCCATTGCGCTATAAGTTTTTCCACTTCCGATGGGGCAAGCCCTACAATAGCCGCCATGCCGGGCGCGGCCGAAGCGTCGCCGCCGGCAGCTTCCCTCAGCCTGTCGGCGTTTGCCTGCATTGCCGCGCCGCGCGCTTTAACCAGGCGCAAACAATCCTCCGCGCTTATTACACCGGCGCATACAAGCGCGGCATATTCGCCCAGGCTGAAACCGGCGCAGGCCTTTGGTTTCCAGCCCTGCTCCGCGAGGTACGCGGCTGCGGCAAGGTTCGCCAGCGTCACAGTCGGCTGGGACATATCCGTCCGCTTCAGTGTGTCGGCGTCCGAGTCCCTCAACATGGCCTGGGCATCCCTTCCAAAAGCAGCCGAAGCCGCATCAAAGATTTTTTTGACTCCTTCGCTTCCGGAAGACAGAAAATCCAGGGCCATTCCCTGATACTGGGCGCCCTGGCCCGGAAACAAAAATACTACATTGTTTTTATCCATTTTACACCTACCAAATGATTATATTGCCGCCATAGGTAAGGCCGCCGCCAAAACCGATTGTCATTATCAAGTCGCCTTTTTTGAGTTTTCCGTCCCTGTTCATCTCGTCCAGGGCAAGAGGTATAGATGCCGCCGATGTGTTAGCGTATTCTTCTATATTAAGGTAAAATTTTTCAGCGGGAATTTTAAGGCGTTTTCCCGCGGCCTGCACAATCCGGGCGTTTGCCTGATGAGGCACTATCCACGCGAGAGCGTCCGGTTCTATCCCTTCGGACTGCATTAAAGCTTTTGCCGTATCGGTGACCGCCTTTACCGCGAAGTTGTAAACTTCCTGACCGTTCATTTCAACGCAGATACCTTTTTCGATTACCTCGCCCGGTTTGAAAGGATTACGCGTACCGCCCCGCCTGAAAAGCAGGCTTTCGGTGCCGGAGCCGTCGGCATACAGCATGGTCTGTATAAGGCCCCGCCGTCCGGGCCCTTCGCTTGGCGCGCTGGTTTTTTCTATTACAACCGCGCCGGCGCCGTCGCCAAAAAGAACGCAGGTGCTTCTGTCTTCCCAATCCACTACTTTGGACAGTTCCTCGGCGCCGATTACCAGCGCCCGTTTCCGCCCTTTGTTGATATGTAACATTCCCGCGGCAGTCTCAAGCCCGTAAATAAAACCGGTGCATCCGGCGTTGACATCCAGAGCCCCTGCGTTAACCGCCCCCAGCTTGTTCTGCACGATACATGCGGTTGAGGGGGTACCGAAAAAATCAGGGGTTGCGGTTCCTATGATTATCATGTCGATGGTTTTCGCCGCTTCAGCAGACGCGCTGTCCCGCTCTTCCCGGTTGCTGCCTGTATAGCCGGCTACCATAGCCAGGGCGTTTTTTGCCGCTTCCAGCGCAATGTCGCTGGTAGCCGTTTTTTCATCGGAGAAATGCCTGTTTCCTATCCCCGTGTGGGAGCGGATCCACTCATCACTCGTGTCGATCCTCGCCGCAAGATCATCATTGCTGACCCTTTGGGAAGGTACTGCTTTTCCGGTTCCAATAATTTCAATTGCCATTGTTTTTCCATGACAAATTTTAAGTATTTGTCATTCTCCTAAATATATCAGATTTCATGTTTTTGTCAATATTGCCAAGATAAGAATAGCACAAAAAAATCTGTTTTGGGGTGCATTTTTCCCCCAAGATGCGTTTTGACAGAAAAAAACGCAAAATGTTGCAGGTTTACTGTTGCTCTTTTCCTTTTTTCAGCTCGTTCAAAGCCTGTAGCCCGAAAATATCCTTGGTTTTAAGCTCGTCCGTTATGGAGTTTGGCACCAGCATCATGGAATTCCCGGTTTTGAGACCTTCGTTCAGTATGGAAAGTATCCTGAGCTTAAGGGCGTCCTGGTCTTTCGCGTATATTGTTATAGCCTCTTCCAGTTTTTTGGCTATCTCTATTTCCGCTTCCGCAAGCAATGTCCGGCCTTTCTTTTCCCTCTCGGCCTGAGCGACGCGGGAAAGCGAGTCCTGAAGCTCGGGGGGAATCTGGATGTCGGTAATCTCGATGTACTGAACCGTTATGCCCCATTCAGTGGTCTGCTTTTCCACTTCTTCCTGTATCTGCTTTTCGATGATGTCCCCGTGTGTCAGAAAAACGGAAAGATCGTTTTTGGAAATGACATTCCGCAGAGCGGCCTTGGACGCGAGGGCAACGGCTTCTTTGTAATCCTCAACCTCCAGCGCGGCTTTCTGCGGATCCCATACCAGCCAGAAGCAAAAAGCATCCACCCTGACCGTCACCGAATCCCCTGTGAGGGTTTCCTGCGCGTAAAAATCCGTAACCCTTATTCTGATATCAATAATCCGGCACACATGATCGGCCAGGGGGATCAGGAAGTACAGGCCCGGCCCGCAGACCTTGTTGAATTTGCCGAACCGCAATACAACGGCTCTTTCCCACTCATAAGCCTTGCGGACGGAAAAAGCCAGAAGCATGGCAAGGAGCAGGCCTCCCCAAAATATACCCAGCGAGATTCCGGAAGGACCAAGAGAAGGCGGGGTGACAACCAGGAGGAAGGCTGTAACAACCAGAAAAAAGAACAACCGCAATAAAGCCAGGGTATAATCCGGTTTGCGTCGGCGTGTTTTTTCCTTTGCCACAGGCTGTTCATTTTTGTTAATTTTATTAAAGATCATTTATTCCTCCTTAATCGGGCGTATATGCGGTGATCATTCTGGTCAATTCCCGCTTGTCTACGCCCAGGTCCTGCATTTCCTGTATGAATCTACCTAAAACTTCCCGAATTTTCCGGTTCAGCCTGTCATCGTCCAAAACCGGTTTTTTGTCGGAGATGTAAGTTCCGCTTCCCACCTGTGTCACCAGTATACCCTTGATTTCCATTTCATTATAAGCGCGGGCTATGGTGTTTGGGTTGGTTTTCAATTCAACCGCCAGGGCGCGTATGGTCGGCAGCCGGTCGCCTGCTTTCATCCGCCCCGACAGAATAGCGTATTCAATCTGCTGGATTATTTGCCGGTAAATCGGCACCCCGTTTACCGGGTCAAGCGAGAAATTTAAAGGCTCCCTGGTATCCGCGGGTCGCTTTGCTCGTTTGTTCATCCTGGTCGCTATTGTACTATTCATTTAGTACAATTGTAAAGGAACTAGTGCAATTCGTCAAGCAATTTAAAATGATGAAAAATGTTCATTTATACTTGAAATAATGATATATTTTTAAGTAGTAGTAAAAAAAGGAAAATTAAAACATGGAACAAATAGCAATAATTTCAGATATTCACGGAAATGCGACTGCTTTAGAAGCGGTTATAAATGAAATACATAAACGAGATATAAACAGAATTTTTTGTTTAGGGGATATTATTGGAAAAGGCCCTTCATCGGATATTGTAATAGATATTTGTAAAGAATATTGTGAAAAAATCGCCAAAGGAAATCACGAAGAACTTATTTGTTCAGAAACTGTTTTTGGCGGTGAAATATATGAAAAAATGAAAGAATGGCATAAGAATAAAATTGGTAAAGAAAGATATGAATTCTTACAATCACTTGGAAACAGTATAGATATAAAAACGAGCGGAAAAAATATAAGGCTTTTTCATGCTTCACAAATTGGTGTATGTAATCGGGTTCATAAACATGACAATAAAGAAAAACATCTATCAATGTTTGAAAATACTGAATTTACAGGATACTTATTTGAACCTGAAATTGTTGGTTATGGAGATATACATTTGTCCTTTATTGAAATAATCGGAAAAAAAGTATTATTTAATGTTGGTAGTGTTGGAAATTCTTTAGGAATAGATACAAGAGCTTCTTTTGGAATTATTACAGGAAAATATAATTGTGATATTGAAGATAAACTGGGACTTGAAATTGTAAAAATAGATTATGATAAAAATAAAGCAATAGAAGAAGCTAAAAATTGTAATATGCCGGAAATAGAGTATTACATTAATGAAATAAAAACAGGTGAATATAGAAATTAAAAAATGATGAAAAATGTTTAGTTTTTATTTTTAGTTATGCTATATTCTATACAATTTTCATTGTAAAGGAAAATATTATGGTACAATTATTTACTGAAAGGCTTTTAATTAGAGATCATACTTTAGATGATTTATATAATTATCATGAATTATTATCTGATAGTAAATCAATGAGATATTTAACATTTCTGAAAACATCTAATTTAGAAGAATCAAAACAAAGTCTACAAAAGGCTATAGATGAAGCAAATTCCGATGATAGGAAATATTATTTTTTCTGGATTGAAAATAAAATAACAAAAGAATATATCGGAGAAGTTGGATATAATGTAATATTAAGTACTCCTTTTGGTAAAATAGCGACTATAGGATATTACATAAAAGAAAATTATTGGAATAATGGGTATGCAACAGAAGCGACAAAAAAGATAATAGATTATGCATTTACTGAAAATAATGTATATAGATTTATTGGAGAATGTATAAAAGAAAATATTGGATCAGAAAATGTAATGAAAAAATGTGGAATGATAAAAGAGGGAGAATATAAAGAATATGCCCTAAATGAAGATAAACTTAAAGATAGTGTTCAATATAGATTATTAAAATATGAATGGAAAAAATTATATGAAATATAAAATGTAGATAATGTTAAAAAATATAAAGGAGAATATTTTGGATAAAAAACTATACCTATTAGCTGAATTGGATAATGCTTCACAGTTGGAAATAAAAGAAATTGAAAAAATAATAATCGAAAATGGGTTTATTGGAAAACAAACAAAAGATATACCTTATCATATTACATTATGCTCGTTTCCAATAGAAATGGAAAACCGTCTAAAGGATTTAATGGAAAATTTATGTAAAAAATACAAAAAAATAAGTATAAATTTTACCAGTTTGGGACTATTTGGTTTAAAAGTTTTGTTTATGAATCCAAATATGAATATTGAATTAATTGAAATATATAATTATCTAAAAGAAAACAGTTTTGAAAAAGATTGTGATTTATCTGCTCATACAACATTAATTATTGATGAACCCGAAATCATAATAAAAATATTGCCAAAAATTGTAGAAAAATATAAAGGACTTAATGGGGAGATAAAATACATAAGTTTGTATGAATTTTTTCCAGTAAGGTTTATTAAAAGAATAGAATTATTGTGATAAAACAAAAACAACGTCGCATACCGCCGGAACATTGTACTACCAAGGAGATTATTGTAGAACAATGTATAAAAAATCAAACACAAATAAAATTAAAAATGATGAAAAATATTCATTTATTCCGGAAATAATGATATAATTTTAAATAGGAACAAAAATGGAGTAAAAAAATGTGAAAAAACATAGGATTATTTTTTTATTGATGTTTTGTATTTTTATTTCATATTGTGCAAATACAAAAATTAAAAAGGATGAAAAATTGGAGATTAATTTTGTATATTCAAAACATATTGATTTGGTTTTTCATGTACTTGCCTATTTGAAAGTCAATAACGCTTCTGATTTATATGATGCAGAATATATTAATAAAATATCATTAGAAAAACATGATTTTGAATATAATATTATTCCAAAAATAAATTCATTACAGGAATACTATAATGTTAATTTTGGGCGTTTAACAATGATAAACTTTTTACCGTTTTATTGTAATGATTTTAATGAGTTAAAGTATAGGCTTATTAACTTTAATCAATTTTCACAAGATGATATTAATTATTTTATTAACCCGTTTATTGAAATAATGGAAAATGAATCAGTATTTTATTTTGACTATTGGGATAAATTGCATAATAGTAATACTGCTTTTCGGAAATCAATGGAAAAATATATAAAAACCGAACTTGAAAAGTTTAATCACTTATTTATATACTTTAATAAATCTTCAAAGGTATTTATGTCTTATTCTATACCCAGAAACGGCAGAGGATTCCATATAAACGGTTACTTTTCCGCCGCTATTCCTTTTCCTGAGAATAAAAACAATTTTCAAAATGTGTTTTTTATGTTGTTACATGAATATACACACCAGTTCACAGACAATTTGATAAATAATATTAACTTTGATGATGGTTCACATAAACTTTCCGAAAATGTTGTTATTTTGGCGGATTATTATTTAATAAAAGGAACAGATAAAAGCCTAATTCCAAATTATATAAAAATGTTTTCCGGCAATACGACTAGAAATGAGGAAGACTTTTTAAGTTATTTTAAAATAGAAAAAACTTTAGAAATGGAAATTACAGGATTAATTAATTCTATGATAAAAGTAAAGCAATAGAAGATGCCAAAAAATGCGATCTACCGGAAATAGAATTTTATATTATGAAATATTATATGTATGAATTAATAAATATAATATATTGACAATATTGAATAATAAGGTAAAAATATAAAATAAATATGGAGGTTAATAATTATGACCACACATAAAATACCACTTGAATCAATTTTACCAAAAGGTAAAGTAACAATTGATACAGGCAACAACGAACTTTGCATGACCGTAATCGAGGCAATTAATACGGAATATGTCTATCAGGATACCCCCATCAGATCTTTTGCATATATTTAGGTGAAATATGATGTTAATACCTGAAAATAGAAAAGTCCGTCAATGTTTAAGCCTATTCGGGCTTTTTGCGCTCTTATTTTATTTTCTACATATTGTCTTTGGTAATATATTTTATAAAGGATATAATCCATTTGCACAGGCAATCAGCGATTTAACAGCCTCAAATTCACCTTCAAGAAATATAGCTTCTGTCTTTTCATTTATTTATGGAATTTTATCGGTAATATTTACTTTCTGGTTTTTTATTTATTTCAGGAAAAAAATAAATAAAATAATTTCTTCCGGTTCTTGTTTCTTATGTATTATGAATGTAATATCTTTTTTGGGGTATTCATTTTTTCCGCTGTCAGAAGCTGGTTTTCATAATGCTTTTCAGGATAAAATGCACGTTGTTGTAACAGTATTTGTTGTGGTGTTTACTATAATCGCATTAATTTTACTTGGTTTAGGCTTTATAAAAACAAGAGAATATAAATATATTGGTATTATCTCATTATGCACATTTCTTTTACTAATATTAGGGACAATTTTACTGAACATAGTTCCGAAAGAATATTTTGGAGTGGCTGAACGTATAAATGTTTATTCTATAGTAATATATACCGGAATATTATCAATATGGATGTATAAGTATGCCTCAAACCCGCTTATCAGTAATATTAATTGACAATTACCCTTTTTAATTATATAATAATGTATAGGTTTTTGGAGAGGATAAATATGGAAAATTATTCTATTAAACACATGAGATTTATGGGATTTAGAAGCATTTCCATATTATTTGGGATATTTATTATTTCATTCTTTATATTGTCTTGTGCAAAAAAAGATGATTATAAAATAATTATATTTAAAGAATATCAAAATAATTTTTTAAATGAAATAATATCATATAAAAATTATAAAGTTAAAATGATTGATAAGGGAGATTATTGGATAATGGAAAATATAAGTGAAGATATATTATTGGATATTATCAATATAACTCTATTGAAAATGGATATAATAGCAAATAATATAGCTAACGAGAAAACAACAAGAACCGTTGAAGGAGGGCCTTATGCAAGAAAAATATTAATTATTTCACCTGAAAGGGGCGTTGAAATTATTAATGATACGAAAAATGAAAATAGATTAATGTGGGATCCGTCTCATCCAGATGCAATCATAAATGGAGACAGGAAAGGTTATGTAGTGCTTCCTAATGTTGATATTACGACTGAAACAGTAGATTTAATGGCTACGTCAAGATTATATGATGTTATTTCAGAATGTTTAAGAATAAAATATAAAAAAATTATTTTAAGATAGTTTATACAGGAATATTATTGTAGAATTATGATTGACAAAATATGGTGTAAGGTAAAATTTGGAGTAAATATGAAAAAAATAAGGATTGATGAACATATCATATTACGTTACGCTAAAAAAAGCGATACAGCAGTCATTATAAATTTCATTCGTGAATTGGCCGAATATGAAAATTTGTTAAATTTGGTAGAAGTTGATGAAATTAATTTAAAAAAGTATATTTTTAAAGATAAAATAATTGAAGTAATAATAGCCGAATATGATAATAAACCCGCAGGTTTTACGGTATTTTTTTGTAATTTCTCTACCTTTCTTGGAAAACCAGGCATTTACATTGAAGACCTTTTTGTTAAACCTGAATTTAGGGGAAAGGGATTGGGGAAACATTTACTGACTTATCTTGCAAAACTAGTAAAGGAACGAAATTATGGCCGTTTGGAATGGGCATGTTTAAATTGGAATGAATCTTCTATAGAATTTTATAAAAGTCAGGGAGCGCAGCCATTGAATGAATGGACGGTATATCGTATCGGCGGTAAAAACCTGGCAATGTTGGCTGGGTATAATTAAAATATTGCGTTTTTGGCAAAATTATGGTATAAAAACAAATGAATAATATTTTAGTGTCCGGTCATATAGGCATAGAAATTACAGCTAAAATAGACCAGTTTCCTATACAATATACCCCAATAGAATATGAATTTGACGGAGTTAATACCTCAATAGCAAGCGTTGGCTATAATATTGTAAAAGCAATTAAAACATTAGGAGGCAACCCTATATTTTTTTCAATAATAGGCAATGATATTTATAGGGATATAATAAAAAATGAAATAGAAAGCATAGGAATAAATACCCAATATATTTTACCTGTAGCGGAAAAGACATCTCAATCTGTAATATTATATAATAAAAACAAGAGAAAAATTATTTGTGACTTAAAAAATGTACAGGAAATTAAATATCCAATAGAAAAAATTGATGAGGTAATAAATACAGTTGATATGGTAATACTGTGTAACATAAATTATTCAAGAGAATTATTAAAAAAAGTGAAAAGTTACGGAAAGACAATAGCAACAGATGTCCATGTATTGGATGATATTAATGATAAATACAGCAGG
>Ga0268262_10006941_pt1 | contig 10708 bp, 15 predicted proteins | sample TergutNc150P3_FD_190354 | JGI IMG/M metagenome (GOLD analysis project Ga0268262, IMG submission 190354) | Nasutitermes corniger P3 segment gut microbial community from laboratory colony in Florida, USA - Nc150 P3 (SPAdes) (version 2) | ecosystem: Host-associated > Arthropoda: Insects >...
GGCCGGGGACAGTGCCTTCCATAGGCAGATAGGACAGTTGGGAAAAAACGACGTTATCAACAGGGTTAAATGGCAGTTGGTCAAATTCCAAATCTCCCCGCCATGAAATATAATCAAACAAATTAGCCATATGCTTCCAAATTATGATTTATTATACCCAAGTCTTGCCGCTTTGATAAAGATGTCTTTGAGGTAGCGGCCTTCCCTTTCCGTCAAACCGGCGCGGCATATTAAGTCCCGCAGAAAACGGGTTTGCTCCTCCCGCCCGGGACGTTTGTAAAAACCAAGCTCGGCAAGGGTGTTGGTAATGCTTTCTGTTAGCTGTAAAACCGCCGGATATTCCAGCGGAACCCATTCCCCCTTAACCGGATTTTCTTCGACCCGGCCAAAAGCCAGAAAAAGCTCGTAGGCGTATATTTGCACGGCGTGTGAAAGGTTGAGCGAAGGGAAAGTATCTGAAACAGGGATATGCGAGGCGGCATTACAGAAATTAAGTTCGTCTTCATCAAGGCCGGTGCGCTCGTTTCCGAAAACAAAAGCTACAGGCGCGCGTTCCTGCTCTTTAAGCCATGCGGTAAGGGTCCGAGGCTCCATGCTTATTGTTTTACGCCTTCTCCCCCTGCGCCGGGTAGTCCCCACCACTAGCGAGCAGTCGGCCGCGGCCTCGGCGAGGGTGTTAAAAAAATCGGCGTTGCGCCAGACATCCTCGGCATGAACGGTCCGCGCCAACAGCTTACTCTCGTCAAAATGTTCAAGAGGGGAACCTTCGCCCAGCGGGCTCGGTTGAGGTTCCGGCGCGACTATTCGCAGATGGCTAAGCCCCATGTTTTTCATCACTCGGCAGACAGCCCCGACATTACCCGGTTCGCTTGGCCGGCATAAAATAATCACAATATCCGATAAATCCATAAAATAATTTTACGATATTAACCGCCGTTCAGCCAATTGCTCAAGCCTCGTTTTTCATGCGATAATAAGGTATGGCTCTGAATTGCGGTATCGTCGGGCTTCCCAATGTGGGAAAGTCCACCATTTTTTCGGCTTTAAGTTCCGCCCCTGCGGAGGCGGCCAATTACCCTTTCTGCACGATTAACCCCAATGTCGGGATAGCGAGCGTCCCCGATCCGCGGCTGGATAAACTGTCGGCTCTTTTTAAGCCGAAGAAAACAATTCCGGCAACGGTTGAATTTGTCGATATTGCCGGGCTTGTGAAGGGCGCGTCAAAGGGAGAGGGGCTTGGCAACCAGTTTCTCTCGCATATCCGCGAGGTTTCAGTTTACGCCCACGTTGTCCGCTGTTTTGAAGACGCCGACGTTATCCATGTAAACAACAAAGTCGATCCCGTTTCCGACATGGAAATCATCGACATTGAGCTTGCCCTTGCCGATTTGCAGGGTCTTGCGAAGCGCAGGGAACGCGCTGAAAAAATGCTGAAAGTGCAGAGCGAGAAAAAAAACGCCGAGGCGGTTCTTGCCGTGCTGGATAAAATTAGTCCCTTGCTTGAAGACGGCAAGCCCATCCGTTCAGCCGGTTTAAACGACGATGAAAAAGCGGCGATTTACGACAGTCACTTTATCACCGCCAAACCCCAGCTTTATGTGTGCAATGTTGACGAAGAAGGAATCCGCTCCATTGCCTCAGGCGGCGAGGGAAACGCCCATGTGCAGGCCGTGAAAAAACGCGCTCAGGCTGAAGGCTCTACGGCAATCTGCATCTGCGGCAAGTTCGAGGCGGAGCTTTCGGATATAACCAATATAGAAGAAAAACTCGCCTTTCTTGAGGAGCTTGGGCTTAAAGAACCGGGCCTTTCCTCCCTTATCCGCTCGGCGTATCAACTGCTTAACCTGCGTACTTTTTTTACAGCCGGAGAAGATGAATGTCGGGCGTGGACTATTCATAAAGGCGACACGGCTCCAAAAGCGGCCGGCGTTATTCACACGGACTTTGAAAAAGGTTTTATTAAAGCGGAAGTATATACCTGCGATGACATTTTTACTTACGGAACAGAAGCTAAAATAAAGGAAGCCGGAAAATACCGTGTTGAAGGAAAAGATTATATCGTACAGGACGGCGACGTGATGTTCTTCAAGTTTAACGTGTGAGGTGTTCTTCTTCCCAATCAGCCTCTTCAAAATAATTTAACACATCAACACAGTCGCCCTGAATTACAGCGTTTAGCTCCATAGATCAATAATTATGATTTTTTTACTTTTGTGTCAATAAGCTTTTGCTGTTCCTTTAATATAAGGATTCGTATAAAATGAGTATAATAGCTGGAGGAACATAAGGCACCATATAATCGGTTCACAGATAATAACTCCAAAGTAACCGAGAACAGGCACCAGAAGGAAAGCGAATAATATTTTACCGATAAACTCTATGATACTTGAGATAATCGGAACAATTTTTTTCCCTATTCCCTGAAGCGAGAGGCGAAAATTAAAAAGCATGCCAAGAACTATATAAAACGGCGAGTTTATCATCAGATACCGCGAGCCGTTTTCGATAATAACACTCTCATCCGAGCCTGAAAGCAGTCTTATCAGAACCCGTGAAGAGAACATAAGAACGATCGATATAAACACCCCCCATATTACCGTAATATAATTACCGTAACGTACAACCTTTCGTATGCGGCTAAGCTGGTTCGCTCCCTTGTTCTGTGAAACAATTGTAGAAACCGCGACGGCTATTGTATTCATCGGCATCATGCAAAAGCTGTTGATTTTACGCGCGGCTATATGCCCCGCTATTACAAGATAACCCAGTCCGTTTATGGCGCGTTGAAGCACGACAGAACCCAAATACACAAACGATATCATAAATCCCATGGAAAGGCCCTGCGCCACAAGCTCTTTGTACAAGGCGTTGTCATAACGGAAATGCTTCCTGTTGGGAATAAGTATCTTGCATTTTTTGAAAATATAAACCAGACAAAGCGCCGTTGAGATGCTTTGCGCCGCAACGGTAGCCACCGCCGCGCCCCGGACGCCCATATTAAACTTTGTGATAAAAATAATATCAAACACTATATTCAATACAGACGAGATAACCAAAAATAAAAATGGCATTGTACTGTTGCCTATGGCGTGCAGGAGTCCCGCGCAGAGATTGTAAGTAAAAGTTACAACAGAAAAAGCGGTTAAAATCGAAATATACGAGTATGCCGTGTCAATTATGTATTCCGGTACGTTAATCAATTTTAATAGCGGCATCATAAACAGACTCGCTGTAACCGAGATAAAAAGCGTCACCATGATACCGACCGCAACCGATCCGGCAACCGAGCGCTTAAATATGTCCTGATTGCCTGCGCCGAAATTCCGCGCCACAACAATGCCGAAACCTCTGCCTATGCCTATGGCGAAACCTATAAGCAGCTCAAATATTACCGAACACGCTCCGACGGCGGCAAGGGACGTTTCTCCCAGAAAATGCCCTACGATTACCATATCCGCGGTATTATACAACTGTTGAAATATATTGGATAATAACATGGGAACCGCAAAAATAAGCAGCGACTTGGTTATATTTCCGGTTAATAAATCAGTTTTCATCTTAAATATTGCAACGTCCAGTTTTTATTTTGATGCATTATACTATAAAAGGTCAATAATATTTAAGACAGTTTTCGCCTAATGTTTGAAGTTTAAAATTTAAATCCAATTTCCAGTAAAAACGCGCTGTTCATTGTGAATGATTTCCTGAAAATAAATTCACTTTGATACGCGGCGACAATTCCAAACAATTTTGTAAAATTATACTCAAAGCCCAAATGGGTATACAGGCCGAAGGGATTTTCTCCCTTTTGTACGGTGTTTATATAACCGACCGTGCCTATTCCCATGTTAAAATAATTAAAAACAATCTGTTCAATGAATATTCCTGTACTCAAATATGAGTATTTTTCATCCGCCAGAATGTTGAAGTGATCAACTTTAATTCCGTACCGCTGGAAATTATTGGACATAAGCAGTATCTTTAGCCCATAAGTATATGACAATCCTTCCATGTCATCAGCTTTGCAATAACCGACAGACCCGCCGGGGCGTATCAATACCGTCTGTCCGTATAAATTACCTGCCAAAAGAAAGAACGCAATAACCAGAACGACGCTGATTTTTTTCACTTTACCCCTTTATGACAATGCCTGTTTAGGACATTCAATAACACACTTCATACATTGGATACATTCTGTCCCGTTTTTTCGGCTAAATCTTTTATCAAGCATATCAACGTGCATAGGGCATATTTTTTTACATTTGTTGCAGGCAATACACTTGTCCTGATTTACTTTTCTTCGCGATAAAGCAAAATAACTTGCTGGTTTCAGAAATACGGTAATCGGACAGAAGTATTTACAAAAAGCCCTGTTATCTTTGAACAAAACAGCGAATAAGATTCCGATACTGTAATAAATAATATTTCCGGCAATGAGACTGATATACATAATTTTTTCAATGTTATCCCTGTAACGAAAGAAAATTATAAAGAAATACGTTAATGAAAGCGCGAAAATAAAAATACGCAGTAGACCCAAATTTTTAACCGGTTGTTTCTGAGGTACTTTATACGGAAGCAAATCAAGTATCATTGTTGTCCAGCACGCATAACCGCACCAGCCTCTGCCAAAAATAAAAGGGCCCGCTATTTTCGCAACTAAATAATGTATCGCCGCCGCCTCAAATACGCCGATTGAGGTATAATAAAAGAACCCTTCTATTTGCATGTTTTCCCGGCGTATGAGTCCCAAATAGACAAGCATATAAAGACCGATAAAAAACTGTATGAATATTCTTGCGTTTTTGTATTTAGCGATTAACAACCCAATCCCAAGAGAAACAAAAAAGCCTATATAGGTAAAATTATACAGATAGAATATCTTGCCAAGAGTGAGCCATAAAACAACAGCTGTTGTTTCAAAAATAAAGAACATAATGATTGGCGGTAAAAAGCGCTTTATTTTTGTGAGCATAAAAAAGCTCCTATACCCTCTAAATGAGTCTCACTTTCCCCATGTTGACAATTAGTTTTGCCGAATTGCTGTTTACAGGCGCTTTCAATTTGTTAAAGCCGCCCGGCGCCCCCTTGAGGTTGTAGTTTGTTTTGCCGACAGGCTCGGAAGGCATTCCAAAAAGTCCGGTATTCAATTCCCCGTCATTATTGGAATCCTGAAATACAGAAACCACATATTCACCTTCGGGCAATTCGAGACTGCGGGTAATTGTACGGCTTACAGGATCAAGAATAAATTTGACGGAAGTGGTTTCCGCTTTATAATCATTTTCATTTGAGTATACGGCAACATATACCAAACCGCCGTTAACAGCTATCCCGTTAATCTCTATCGTTGTTTGAATATTGTCCGCAAAGAGACTTTCAACTATCAAGAACGAAATACATAAAAAAAGAGTTTTTCTGAACATATATGCCTCCATATTGGAATTATATGGATATGCTTTAGTGTTGAGACAGAAATTCAGGTAAGATGCATAAATTTGACGTTAAGATGCACTATCTGTTTGTTTTTCCTGGTGTTTTTTTAGTAATTTGTTTAATTCTTTTGCGTCATTTTTGAGCTTTGTAACGGTGAATATCATGGCAAATATGTAGATTACAACCGCCATTGCAACAATAAGCCACACCGGTATTGCGGAATACCAGTCAAATATGAGTCCGAATACAATAAGGACGGCTATTATATAGCTGATATCAATCAGATATTCAAGAATAAAACTGCGGATTTCAAACTTCATGCGAAGAAAAAGACCCAAGATAATAACAATATTCGCGGCGAATATTTCAAAAATAGTGGGAACAAAATTAATTTCAACGCCGAAAAACAGCGAAAATAACGCCAGTATAACCAAGGCCGCGCCGGTAACAAACATAATATCGTTAATTATTTTTTTTACGCTAATCATTTATTCATCTCCTGTAATATCTGTTTTATACCGGAAATATATTTTCTGGTGATACATAAGTAAACTCCGTTGGATAATACCGCTTCCAGACGATTATTGTCCAATGGCCTGAATTTGTCCAGCTTGTTAATATTCAAAACGCAGTATTTACTGATTTGTATAAAACCGCTGTCCTTTAATTTTTCATATATCTGGTACAGGCGGCTTTTAACAAGATAGTTTTCTTTTTCACAGAAGACAATGGTTTTTCCGTCAATGCTTTCAATGTAATAAATATCAGAAACATTTACCAGTTTTACAATATCATCCGAATAACACTCTATTTGCGCGTCAACCGACTTTATCAATGAGACAATTCGTTCTATTATTTTATTCTTTACCGGGTATGTAATTACTACCTCAATGTCATTTTGCGTGTTATTTTGAACAAGTCTGAGAACCATGGTTTTATTTTATCCTGTAGTATGGTTCTTGTCCATTACTTCTTTTCCATTAAGAATAAATACTCGTAATTATCTTCTTCCGCGTCTTTTATCCAGTCATTTGTCCACTTCATCCCGCTCATAACATTCTTTCTGTAATTTATTTTTTCTATTTCGATGATGCGCCCGTAAGCGTTAAGGACCTCATTTAATTCCTGAGCCGTTGCCCTGCCGCCGGAGCTATATGACAAAATTATAAAATTCGCGGGGGTAAGGCTGATCAGCTTTTCTATAGCTTCGATAACAATGAATTTGCCTGACGGCCCCTTTCTGAATTCTTCAAAGACAGAGCAGGCTACCGTATCCGAAGTATCAGAACGCCTTTTCGCTTTGCCGAATAAATCCGGCTTGTCATTCAGGCAGATTGTTGTCCAGATATGGTAATATGAGGCGTACCTTACCCTTGAAGGGGGCATTTTTTCGTTATTCGAGCCATAGGGCGGATCATAATAGGCAATATTAATATTATCCGGCAATTTTTCCAGCGCATTAAAAACATCATAGTTCATTACAATATTATTATTTTCATTTATCCATAAATCAGGCACTTCAAGTTTCATGTCATTATAGGATCGCGGTGACCATTCATTTAAATATGAGGCGAAATGCCCAAGAGTGCTGTCAACCTGATCCAAAGCAAAAATAAGGCTGGTAATGGCGACAGCTTTACTCACTTCATCAAGAGCTAAGTTGTCTATTTCATCCCGGATAGCGTCCAATTTCCGGGTGTTTTTCTTTTGCCAGGGTTTTTTTAAGCCGTCCCCGTTTGCCGATATATTCTGCGTACCGTCACCGCCGTAATGTTCCGTAAACCAGCCGTCAACAGGTTCCAGCGCGTTCAGGTGATCTATTAACGGTTGATAGCTTTCGGGCGCTTTTGTATTCATCAAAAAAGCCGTATTAAAAACTTTTGAATACGGAGCGGAATCATTTGCGTACACTTTGTAACCGGTTTTCGCGTAAGCCTGGCTAACCCTTGTCGACCCGGAGAAACCGTCAAAAACAGCAACATCATTATATCCGGAAGCGGCCTTTTTTGATAAAGTAAGTATATACGGCAGTAATTTTAATTTCGAACCTGTATACTTTATCGCTTGCGTTTCAGGAGTGTCTATAATTAATTCATCAAATAGTGTATAGGACATTTCTTACCCTACAATAAGTTTTTTTTGTTCATCAATATCACGCGCAAGTCCAACTAAAGCATCTTGATGCCCTTTAACTGTAGAAACAAGCGCATATGAAAATAATTTTACAAGAAGTGTATTATCGGAATAATCTATCCAGCCATTTGTAGCTGAATTAAAATACGGAAGTGCATGTTTTGTATTTGTCCATAGTCCCCGTTGCAAGGCATTGGCGCTGGCGTCGCCATAACGTACCTCACAAATATAGTTTTTTTCTAAATCAAAAAATCTGAAAGTAGGATGTTTTCTTCCTTTCCCTTCACTTTCTAAGTGTATAGAAGCAGTTGATTTTTTTGCTTTTTTAAAATCAAAAACCATTATATTGCATTTTTTATTTTTCTCATCATAAATCAGAGGCAATACATTAATATTTCCAAATTCAACAAATTCTTTTGATGAGAAAATATTCATAATCACAGATTTATCATTTATTATATTCTTTTTAAATGCTTTCAAGTATGGAAACATAATTGTATTCTTATCGGTTGATAATTGAAGAGGGCCGTCTCCATAAGCCTTTAAACTTATAGAAAAATCTACCTTTGAGATTTCGTTTATTATTTTTATATCTTCTTCATGTTCTTTAGCACGATATAATTCTTTACCTACATGAGTTGAACTAAAATCATACATGAATTGGTTAATAAATTCAGAAATACCAATTTCAGCCAAATCGCCATGAGTTTTATTGCCTATTAGACGCATAGTAAAAATATTACTTAAAGTTGTTTTTATTAGGTAGGGATTCTTTGTTATCAAATGCTTGAATCTGACAACAAAATCGTTAAATGCTTCATGTTTGGTCATAAATACCTTCTAAATTCCATTAAATCACCCCGGAGGCCAGCCGAGCGCGCGTCCGCCAAGGATGTGGATGTGGAGATGATCCACTGTCTGGCCGCCGTCGCGCCCCGCGTTGATCACAAAGCGCGCGCCGTTCTCCGCGCAGCCCTGCTCTTTTGCCAGGTCCCGGGCTTTGCCAAGAAGCCTGCCAATCAGGGCGGTGTCTTCCGCTTCCAGATGCATAAGGCTCTTAATGTGTTTTTTGGGTATAAGCAGAAAATGCACAGGGGCCATCGGCGTGATGTCATGGAACGCGAACATTTCATCGTCTTCATAGACCTTTTTACTGGGGATTTCCCCCTTTATGATCCTGCAAAAGATACAGTCGCTCATGGGCTAAATATAGCATTTTCGACCGCCTCAAGGAAGCCCCTGCTTGTTTCCGTTGCCCCGGAAACCGCGTCGATCTCCGTGGTATTGTACATCAGCACAAGGTCTGTCAATTCCTCGATTGCCGCCCCGCCAATAGCCGGATCTTCACTGGATTCAATTACGGTAAGCTCCGTAATAGCCCCGTTTTCCATTCCCACCCGCACATGGATCATACCCCGGTATCCCATAGCGGAGCCTTCATAAAAATCCGCGTTTCCGGATTTAAGGCTGGCGCAGCCAAAAATGAAGGCCGCGGCAAGCGCCAGGCAAGTTATGTATTTCATACCCTATATAGGGCGTAAATTTGCGTTTTGCTTGCATTTTGGGCGAAAAAAAGAAAAAAGTTTTGTTTCCACTCATGCATTTTGCACATTTGCGCCCTAATACATATAGGGACTGGGGATCCTCAACCGAGACCGAATGGCAAAGGTTCCCCTCTTGATCGGGGACCGGGCGGGGAAAAAGCATTTTACAGAAAGGCGGGTTTGTATTATGATGGATTTAGTCTTTGAGTGGGACCCGGAAAAAGAGCGGGATAATTTCAGGGAGCATGGCGTCGATTTTGAAACGGCGGAATTAGTATTTTTTGATTATAACCGAAAAGAACGCCATGATGATGATTCAAGCGATGATGAAGATCGCTGGCAGACTATGGGCTTTATTGACGATGTGCTTTTTGTGGTTTATACGGAGCGCGGAGACGTTACCCGTATAATTTCGGCTCGCGTTGCGGAGCCTTTTGAGAGGAGGATATATTATGGCGATGGTGAGACACGTGGCTGGCAGAGAATTAACCCCTGAAAAAAGGGCGGCAATGAAAGCGCAAATAGAGGCGGCAGCCAAACGCCCCTATACTTATGACCCCGACTGTCCTCTAACTTCGACAGAGAGAAAGAAAGTTTCCGACTTATCCCCTGAACAGATAGAACGGATAAAAGCAGCCCAAAAAAGACATGCCGCTTTTGATCCTGGGTGTGAAAAATTAACCCTGGAGGAATTTATAAACTGGCATCCGGTCGGCGGTATATCAGAGGAGGAACGCGCCCGGCGCATGAAGGAACGAGAGCAGGCTATGCAAAATCAGGAAGTCTCTGTTCTTGCGCATAATTAATCATATCCAATGGTGCCTGGTACCGTTGCGTTACTCCTGAACCGATGGTTTGTCTGGCTTGATGTGGGCAGCCCATCTGAGTTAATAGAGGAGGTGATAAAGATGGATAGCGCGATACAAGCGGCGAATGAACGGATGGTGTATGTAACTGGCGACAAGGAAGCGATCCGGGCCTACGAGATGCGGCAGATGGCGTTATCTGATTATACCAGTTCTATTAACTACGCCCGCGAGAAAGGCCATAACGACATTTTAGAGATGCTTGATCAGGGACTAACGGTAGAAGAAATAAAACAGCGGCTTGCAAAATAGCTCTAGCAATGAAGGACAGGGATCAGGCTATGTAAGATCAGAAAGCCCCTGTTCTCGCAAATAATTGAGCCTTCCATGTATACGGCGCCTGAAAACCCCCTTTACACCCCCCCGCACCCGCATCAACGCCAACACCGTGTACTTCTGCCTGCGCTACGAAAACCCCAAAGGCCAGACCGGCCCCTTCGGCCCTATACTCAAAGCCGTCATACCGTGATGCCAGGGTTACCTTGTTTCAACAAACCCTATTCCCTGTTCTCTTAACTTTCTCATTACAAGACGTTCTGTCTCTCCCACTGAAGGGTCATCGCTACGGAATTCCACAATTTCCGCGGCTTCAAAAATGTCCCAGGCTTTCGAGTACAACGGATTTTTTACAATGTAATCGGCGGGGAAGGCTGCGGGAAGGCTGCCGGGAATCGCGGCTAAGGCTTCGGCGAGTATCGGGCCTTTCTCCGCTATAAAAGAGAGGAAAGC
>Ga0268262_10006942_pt1 | contig 10704 bp, 5 predicted proteins | sample TergutNc150P3_FD_190354 | JGI IMG/M metagenome (GOLD analysis project Ga0268262, IMG submission 190354) | Nasutitermes corniger P3 segment gut microbial community from laboratory colony in Florida, USA - Nc150 P3 (SPAdes) (version 2) | ecosystem: Host-associated > Arthropoda: Insects > Digestive...
CAAAAAGATAGAAAAATCGAAAAACAAAAATATAAAGAGTTGGTTTCAGTTAATCTCGGATTTCAATTTTTATCCCTATCCCAAAAATTACAGTTTCCGCACCGAAGTATTTCGTTCTCTGGGCGAAACCATGTTGCGCAACATCAGTAAGGGGGAAATTATTATGGAGCCGTATTACGCCAAAGCATTTGAATGGCAACGGGATTACGCCATGGCATGGGATTTGACCGCAAGCCTCAAAGCCGATTATTCGGCATCTGCCCGCGCCTTTATCACCGAACCGCAGGGACGGCTCGATACCAAAATCAAAAGAGACAGCGTTTGGCGCAGTTTCGGCGAATTTGGAAAAATGAACAGTTTCCAGCAACGGTTTAATGCCTCTTACCAAATCCCGATTAATAAAATTCCGATTTTCAGTTTCATCACCAGCAGCGTGGGTTATCAAGCCAATTATATGTGGACTGCCGCCGCTCCCGCCATCGCCTACGTTGGAAACAATATCGAAAATAACAATACGAAAACGTTCACGGCTACGGCGAATTTTGTAAATCTGTACGCCAAATCAAAATATTTGAAAAAGGTAAATCAAGGCACATTCGGCAGCAGTATGAAAGACCCTTCGCTGTTGAAGAAAAACCGTGTCGAAAAGGTTGATTTTTCCAAAGTAAAATTAAGCAGGCAGGAACAGGATTCTATCCGCAAAGCAGAGAAAGCACTCGAAGAGGCACGGAAAAATTACGGAAAAGAAGTCCTTGACAACTTTTTACGTTTGGCGATGCTGCTCAAAAACATCAACTTCTCCTATAATGAAGGCAGGGGAACGTCCATGCCCGGCTACATGCTCGAACCCGATTTGCTGGGCATGACCTTCAACAGAGGGGCTGCTCCCGGGTTTTTGTTTGTCTTCGGCGGACAGAATGACAATATCCGCCATATCGCCGCCAAAAACGATTGGCTGACCAAAGACGACCGTCTCAACACACCCTACATGCAGCAGATGAGCAAAACTTTATCGGTGAAAGTTACCCTCGAACCGCTGAAATCTTTTAAAATAGATTTGACGGGAACGCGGGTTAATTCAGAAATCGACCAGATTTTCCACCTGCCCGACAGCAACGGCATTTACTATGACGACCAGCGGACAAAATCGGGAACGTTCTCCATAACAACAGTTTGTATCGGAACGCTTTTTGCCAAAAATACGCTGGTAAAGGAACAGTACATCAATCCCAATTTTGAAAATTTTAAAAATTACCGCCTCACCATTGCAAACCGTCTGGCAGACAGGCGGGAGGCAGCCCTCAAAAAAGAGGGACGGCACTATGCAAGAGGAAACGGGGAATTTCCAGACGGTTACGGCGCTTTAGACCAGGAGGTGTTGCTGTACTCGTTTTTAGCCGCTTATTCGGGGAAAAGTCCTGATGCTGTTGCTATTAATACACCGCTTACAAGGATACCCTTGCCCAATTGGCAGGTGAATTATACGGGACTGACCAAGTTGCCGGGAATGGATAAATACTTCCAAAGCATCAACATCAGGCACGGATATGATTGCAGGTATCAATTGGCAGGTTACGGCAGAAGCGTAATGTTCGATTACGATTTGGGCGAATACCAAGACCTGCGCAATGATTTGGATAACTTTATCCCGCTGATTGAAACGGGCGGTGCAGCCATTATCGAGTCCATGAACCCCGTTATAGGTTTTGACATGAACATGAAAAACAGTCTGCAATTCAAGGCGGAATGGCGGAAAAGCCGTAATATTACGCTCAGTATGGCAAATTATCAAATTTCGGAAATGAGCAACGATGACCTTATTTTCGGAGCGGGCTACCGCTTTAAAGGATTGAAGGTAACTTTTGATTTTGCAGGCATTCAGCATACAACGGACGGCGATTTGACCGTACGGGTAGATTTATCCATACGGGACAACAAAACCATTTTGCGCCAGATTGCACAAGAGACAAACACGGCTTCAACGGGGCAGCGAGTCGTTTCCATTACCGCTTACGGCGAATACCAGGTTACGAAAAACGTATCGGGGAAAGTCTTTTACAATCACACCTTTAACCACCCCCACATGGCTAACGGACAATACAATACGACCAACATTGAAGCGGGGATTGCGATAAAGATTATGCTTACGCCGATGTAGGATTTTGCGTTTAATATTTATTTTTAACAAAAACTTTATCTCTCCGTGATTTTTTTGTAATGCTGCAATTGTTTCTTTGCAACATGAATATTAAAATACAAAATCATGAGTAAGAGATTTAATAACAGTAAGATATGCAAAGGCATATTGATTTTTGGAGGGCTGGTTCTGGGTAGTGCCTCCGCGTTTTCACAAAATCCCAGATATGATTCCCTCTCCAATGTAGCCAATTCGAAAATCGAAAGTGATTACACCGTTCCCTCATTTACCGAAATGAAAAAAAGATTGACAACCGCTTCCAGTTTCCCCGCCGACAACGGAAAACTTGATACGCTGGAAATGGCTATCAACAGTCTGAAAACAAGCAATATGCCATACAATGTCGTGATGAATTTCTACCAAGACCCGCGTACGAAAATGGCGTTCAATTGGTTTACCAATGCCAATATCACGGGTGGAAAAGTGGAGATTGTACGCGGTACGGCAACAACCCACAGCGATTTTGCCACCCCCCTGCAAACAGTTTCTGCCTCCTGCACGCAACTGAGCAACCTCAATTACAATGTGTCCGCCAACGATTTGTCCAACCTTGCAGGTATCAGCAACAACAGCAAAAGGTCGTACACAGAAAACAAGGCTGTCGTCAGCGGATTAACGCCCAACACAACCTATTCCTTCCGCGTAGGAAATGAGGGTGCATGGTCAGAAATCGGCAGGTTTACCACTGCAAAAGCAACGCCCGCGCCCTTTTCCTTTGTTTACACCACCGACCCGCAGGCAAATACGTATGCCATGTTTGACATTTCACAAATCACCACTCATGCGGCATTCCGCAGGTATCCCAACGTCAATTTCTGGCTCAATTGCGGCGACCTCATAGAAACAGCAGGAAGCACAAACTCCGAATGGGAATGGGAACAACTATTTGAAACTCAACAGGATATTTTTCTAAAATATCCCTTTGCTCCCATACAAGGCAATCACGATGTATCAACCAATCTTAATTTCAGGCATCATTTCAACATGGAGGCGCTTCCTTTTGACAATGACGGCAGTACCTATTCCTTTATATATGGAAATGCCTTGTTTATGGCTATCAACAGCGAAAAGTACAACAACAACACTTACACCGATACGTTAATCAACTGGATTAGCGCCACTGTCAGAAGCCACCCCGAAGTAAAATGGCGTATTGTGTATTATCACAAGGCGATATTCACAGGCAGCAGCAGCCATCAAAACGATGCCGATGCCAAAACATGGCGGACAAAAATGTCTCCTGTTTTCGATTCGCTGCAAATAGATATTGCGTTTCAGGGACATGACCATATTTATGAAGTAATCGGCTCTGTTTCTGATAAACAGGTAGTTGCAAATCCTGTCAGCAATCAATTGACCGTTCCTGTCATTCCCCGTGAGAATGTTACGGGAAAATGGGGCGGTACGTTCGATACGCAAAACGGGACGCTCTATTTCTTAAATAATTCCTCTGGAAAAAAGAAATATGAACCGCTTAATTTGACCACAGTCGGGACAAATGCTATGAACGGGGCAAACACGACCGATATACCCGACTACCCGTCTTTGTTTACAGGACGTTTCGGGCAAACAGGAAGACCTACCTACAGCAACGTAAGCATTACCACCGATACTATTATCATTACGTCCTATGAAGTTTTTGACGATGGACGGGACAGTATATTTGATGAAATTAAAGTCGTTAAATCTACAACGGAAACCTTGGAAACGCGTTTGGCATATTTGGAAGCAATGATTAACACATTGGCAGACAGCAGTTTCACCGTACCTTCTTTCACGGAAGTAAAAAGACGGTTGAAATCGGCTCAGACAGGTACGCTTTCGGAGGGGATACTGGATACGCTGGAAACGGCTATCAATGGTTTAGTACCGAAAGAAATGCCCTACAATGTCGTGGTAACGATTAACCAAGACCCGACTACAAAAATGGGCTTCAACTGGTTTACCAATGACGGTTTTACGGGCGATAGTCTGGAAATTGTGCTGGGAAATCAGAAGAACAATCCCGCTGCGTTTAACAGTCCGCTGATGAAAATCCCTGCAAACTGCACTCCTACAGGTGCATTGCCCTACACGCACAACCGCAACGACATGATGAATTCCGCAGGCATTCCAGACGGTGCAACTCGTTCATATACAGAGCATAAAGTCTTGGCAACGGGATTGATGCCCAATACCGCCTATTCTTTCCGCGTTGGAAAAACGGGTGCTTGGAGTGAAATCGGCACATTTACAACGGCAAAAGCGAATAAAGATGCCTTTTCATTCATCTATACCACTGACCCACAGGCAAATACATACGATATGTTTGATGTTTCCCAACGGACAACCCATGCCGCATTCAACGCCTTTCCCCATGCAAATTTTTGGTTGCACTGCGGAGATTTAATTGAGTCGGCAGGCAGTTCAAACTCCGAATGGGAATGGGAACAACTGTTTGAAACTCAGCAGGATTTGTTTTTGAATATCCCTTTTGCCCCCGTGATTGGCAATCACGATAATTCGGCAAACAAGAATTTCACCAAACATTTTAACACGGAAAGGTTGAGTTGGGACAACACGGCAACCACACCCGGCAGTTCCTATTCGTATGTCTATGGAGATGCGCTGTTTATGGCTATCAATACGGAAGAGTACAACAAAGCGGCTTACACCGATTCTTTAATTGCGTGGATGCACGGAGAAGTTGCCAAATATCCCGATGTAAAATGGCGTATAGCGTATTATCACAAAACGATTTACACAGGCAGCAATTCCCATCAGGACGACAGCGATGGCAAAACGTGGAGAGACAAAATGGCGCCCGTCTTCGATTCCTTGAAGATAAACATTGCCTTTCAGGGACATGACCATATTTACGAAGTGCTGGGACCTATCAATTATAACGGTATTCTGCGGGCAGAAGCCGTTTCGGAGGTGGACAGCGCAACCGTTCACCCGCGGGAGAATGTTACGGGAAAATTAAACGGCGTTTTCGATACGAAAAACGGTACGCTGTATTTCCTCAACAACTCTTCGGGCAAGAAAAAATACGAACCGCGAAACCGTTCGCAAATGGACGCGTCCATTTCTTCGCACGGCATCACCAATTATTTCGACCTCTTTACAGGACGTTTCGGACAGACGGGAAATCCTACTTTCAGCAATGTAACCGTCTGTTCTGACAGCATTTGCATTGCTACTTATGAGGTTTTGCCAAACGGAAATGTAGAACTGTTTGACAAATTTACGGTGGTAAAAACCATCGACCCCGTTTCTGTAAGCCTCAATCCCCATTCGCTTGTGTTGAAAATTGACAGCACAAGTGCCTTGACAGCAACCGTTTTGCCCGCAGATGCAAGCAACAAGAAAATAAATTGGTCAAGCAGCAATCCTGCGGTTGCTTCGGTTGATGCAAACGGGATTGTAAAAGGTATCGGCATCGGAACTGCCTCGATTACAGCGACAACCGAAGTCGGCGGATTGAAAGATAGTTGCATGGTTACAACTTCCAATCTGGGAATTGCTAACATAAACAGTATCAACATTTTGAAACTCTATCCCAATCCCGTTACAGGTTTGCTGACGATAGAAAGCAACTTGCCTATCCGCGAAGTAATTTTCCACAACAGCCTCGGACAATGGGTGCAAACAATTTCCGAATGCAACGCTAACAGACTGATTGTGAATACTGAATTGCTGTCTGCGGGAATTTATACTGTTTCTGTCCGCACCGAAAACGGCACGCAGATGCACAAAATTGTTGTAGAATAATATATCTTTTTCATAAATCTATTTTTAATATAGAAAAGGTTGTCAGGTTTTGGCAACCTTTTTTTGCTATAAATCTTAATTCCGAACAATTTTATTTCATTATCTGCACCTTATGCACCGTAGAAACATTATCTTTCACCACTTTTAAAACATACAAGCCTTGCGGTAATGATGCCGTATTTACAACCGTATTTTCCTGTGTCCCAAAGGTTTGAAAAACTTTTTGTCCCAAAATATTAAACAGTTGTATTTCTGCATTTTCCGTATTGGTTACCGTAAATTGCGATTGAGCAGGGTTTGGATAAATTTCCCGTTTTGCAACAACCGTTTCTTGAACGCTTACTTTTCTTGTAGGGTGATACAACAGTAAAAAACCGCTCGTTTTTAAACTGTCTTCTTTTAGGTAAACGTAATTCGATGCCAAAACAAGCACGCCTCCATTGGATAAGGCTTTACAACGCCAAATAACAGGACTATATAATGTGTCTTTCTCTAATTGATAATCAAAATTTAATACACCTTCCGAACTGAAATTGGCAATACCAATGCTATATCTATCTTTTGTTTTTATTCGGTATGCCAAATAAATAGAATCGGGTTTAATATAGCCTATTTGACCCCCAGATTCATCTATGCAGGAATTACCTATAACCAAATTATGCTTTATACTAAAATCTTCATTAAAAATGGTAATGGAAATATCCTCATCGAAGTGAGACTGTTTCTTTTCACAGTACGTACCTGTTCCGTTTGTGCGGATAAGTTGATTGCCAACGCTTATTGCATTACCCTCAAAATGGCATTTCTCAAAAGGAGTGTTCGGATCCTTTTTTAGATTTATCAATTCCCAATTTTTCAAATCTTTATCTATTTTTAATATTTCTGTCTTCAAGAAGAAGTTCATAATATAATGGCTATCTGTTTGCACCAAAGAACCCCTACCTGTGCTATACAGGAAAGACATATCATGCAATACCGCTCCCTCCGTATTAACAATAAATAACCGACTGTCGCCCTCCTCGTAAAGAGAAAGGCTTTGATGAGTCATAAAAACAAATTCTTTTTTTTCAGTCATAAGAACACAGCCTGTATAAAAGAAATACGGCAGGTTATCATTGGTAGCATATATAATAATATCCCCCACCAGATTAAAATCTTCATCAAACTTTGCCAAACAGGGTTTATGTAACCATACATCAACAAATATCATTCCAAAAACATAAAAATAACCATTATCATAAAAAAAACACTCGGGTATAAGTTCATTTTCAGAAATCTGAATTTGCTTTATAGGGTTTAAATCTTCGTCCAAAATGGTAACAACTGCTCTTTTATATAAATGAATATTAAACTTTGAACCGTTAAGGTCATGACCACTTACAAACGATAAAAGATAATAACGGTTATTTAGTTCTAATACATCAACATTAGGTGTCTGAGAATATTGTTCATCGGTAGTTAGAAAAGATTTGTAATATCCTGTACTTTGGGCATTTAGTCCGTTTATCATCAAAAAAAAGCAAAAACCGATAATGATTTTTGTCTTACCTGTTATATCTATCGTTTTCATCTTATTTTAATTTTAAAATTATGATTATCGTACATGATACCTAAATTGATTTTTATAAGAAACCGAAGCCACTAAAACCCTTTCAAATTGCGATTTGCCAAAATAACGTCTGTGAAATTTAATAAATTCATATACTATATTTTTAAAAATGCAAAGATACTAAAAATTTAGGTAATGGATACGATATACATTAATTTTATTTCATTATCTGCACCTTATGCACCGTAGAAACATTATCTTTCACCACTTTTAAAACATACAACCCTTGCGGTAACGATGCCGTATTTACAACCGTATTTTCCTGTGTCCCAAAGGTTTGAAAAACTTTTTGTCCCAAAATATTAAATAATTGTATATCTGCATTTTCCGTATTTGTTACAGTAAATTGCGACTGTACAGGGTTTGGATAAATTTCCCGTTTTGCAACAACTGTTTCTTGAACACTTAAATTTTTTGTAGGGTGATACAACAGCAAATAACTGCCTGCTTCTGTATATCCATATATAAGTACTCCGCCATTAGACAAGGCAGTAGCACGCTCAATAGACTTTTCTTGTAACGGGTCATTTGCAATATCAAGGTGAGTATTAAAATTTAACTGTCCATTATGGCTAAAATTGGCAATGCTGATAGTTGTTTTCGTTTCTATCCTTTGTTCCTCCTTGTTTATTATGGCTACATCATTATAATAAACATAATAGATACTATCAGGATTGACGTAACTCATACCGTAATAAATTCCTGCATTAATTTCACAATCTAAACCAAACACTAAACTGTCTTTTAAGTTTAAATCCTCATCGTAAAAGGCAATACCACGATACATATTGTTCTCGTAATCACATTTCTTATCCTTTATAGGATAATCCTGACTACGTATAAACGTATTGCCCACTCCTACTGCCGAGCCGTCCATCTCTATACGGCTCCCACGTCCTCTTAATATCTCTGGGTTTTCCATAATATTTACATCTTCCAAATCATTTTTATTGATTTTAACGATAGAGGATGAAAATGCTTGGTAGAAAAAATAGTAATTGTCTGTTTCCACTGGATTAATTCCAAAATAAAAGTGGGGGGCTGCTATTTTCTGTAAAGGTGTTCCGTTATTGTCTAAATGCCAAAAATACTTATCATAGTGATTTTCATTATCATACAGGATAACCTCCACGATAAATTCATTGTTTTTTGTCATGAATACTTGGGATACCCCGCCTTCTGTCGCTTCGGGATACTCCTCAAAAGTATAATAAACAATCGGTTGCACAAGTTCAAAATTGGTATCATACTTTGCAAAAGAAATAGTATCCATAGGTTTAGGCGACATACTTATTGTATCAAAAAGAGAACTAATAATATAAAAATTATTTTCTGCATAAAGAAGTTTGTATACATAATTAATAGGAGACAATGGAAATTCTTTTATTTTGTTTAAATTCTCATCAAAAACTATTACAGAGGTAGTAAAAGTAATAAAAGGAGCATGAATGAAATTTTCGCTATAGGTACGCGTAAGTATGTAATGCTGATTGTTTATTTCAACATTATCAAGAAATTCGTAAAACGGGTCAAAAACTTTGTATTTGTAGTCGCCTGTGTTTTGGGCGGTTAAGTGGGTTAACGGGAAAAAAAGGCATACAAAAAGAACTGCCTTAACTGTCTGTGTTATTTTCTTGGTTTTCATATCTGTTAATTTTTCTTGTTATTATTATAAAAACCGCTTCCGTTGCTTCCACACAGCGGAAGCGGTACATGCATTGTTTTATTTTTTTTAATACTACGGTGCTACTGTAACTCCCGTATGAAGCATTTCATAATATTTCAACTGTGGTTCTACCGTAGCAGGAATACAATTCCACGAGGTTGTAATAAATTCTATACCAAACTGATGCCAGAAAAAACCCACCCCAAAAGCGTCATAGGTCGTTTTATAATCACATCGTCCCGTGAGCGGCGTTGCGTTATGCTTAAGACTTGGAACAAGGTCTGAATAGATATATTCTGTATATATCTTTGCAAAGGTCTCAAGTTCATCTTTACTATACAGCAAGGTTGACCGTGAAGAATAGGAAGTATTTGTAATAACTTCATATACAAAACGAAAACCGTCATTGGAATAGTCAAAAGAATTAACATATTTCCCCCATACATTTTTAATTGCTGTTGGAATGTCCCTTGTGTATCGTTGGTTTAACATACCACTCACAACACCATCATTAACTGATTGATTATTAGGAAATGGGTTGTAAAACGTATACACAGTTGGAGTGGCATTACATATAGGAATGGTAGTCGCATCATTTATTATTTTCCAACCAAATTTGCGGTTCCATTCCCAAGTCCAAGGGTCATTACTTGTTTGTGTTTTACAGCCATAGCATATTTCTACACCTAAAACCACATTATCCGTACTAACACTTTGCACATACACATCGCCAAAGTTGATAATATTATCTGAGCATATTTCCATTACAATCGTGTGCAACAGATTTCTATATGCCTCTTGCAATATCTCTCCTTTGAGAACATTACCTGTACAAGCAGCATCAAAAGGAACAACAATTGCGTATGTTCTTCTTAAATTATACTGCGTCAGCATAAACTCCTGCTTGGCACATACCCCAACATTGAAATATGTTTCCAAAAACCACACAGCCTCTTGGATTTCCATGTTGGGCATGGTGTACTCTGTTGGTTTGTTTACGCAATTGTTAATCAATAACAACCGTTCCTCAATAATGACGGGTAGTGGAGAATAATCTTCATACTCGGGATACGCCCGCTCTCCATCTGCTATTACACTTGTACTCATCATCATACGTTCTTTACTATCGCCCTTGAACGCATTCGCAGGGTCTTTCTTACAGGCATTAAACAGCCCTATAATTCCTGTGGCTACTGCCACTAAAAAAATCTTTTTCATTTATTTTATTTTTTGATTTTTATTAATCTTAAATTTACTTTATTGTAGTTTTTTTCATTTTCTCTACTAATTGTATAAATATCTGGCGGGGAAGACCCGCTCGGAAAGCGCCATCATTTTCCATTGGGTTATGCACTCGCACAATTTTGTTAAATTTGTGCGTCCCCCTTTGCAAGACAAACAGTCGCCGCACAGTCGGTAGCGTAAAGTTATAACTTCCTGCAAATGAAATAATTGTAACCATCTGATTATCAAGTAGTT
>Ga0268262_10006943_pt1 | contig 10704 bp, 10 predicted proteins | sample TergutNc150P3_FD_190354 | JGI IMG/M metagenome (GOLD analysis project Ga0268262, IMG submission 190354) | Nasutitermes corniger P3 segment gut microbial community from laboratory colony in Florida, USA - Nc150 P3 (SPAdes) (version 2) | ecosystem: Host-associated > Arthropoda: Insects >...
TGCCTGATCAATACCCAGCGCTTCACAATAGGCGCGAATAAACGCCCGATTGTACATTCCTCCAGGTAAATCGTCAAAACGGCCTTCTTCCAGGCTTTGAAGATGACGCAAGCTGATACGGGTATCCGCAGATATTTGCTTCAGAGAAATCTTTCGTCGCTCCCTGTGAGCTTTTAATTCTGAAGAGATAGTTCCCATGTCCACTTATCAAGAGAAGACTTTTTTCTTAATAAAAAAACGTTCATTACAATTTTATATTTTTGAACCATTGATGTCAATAATTTACGGGTTTTTGTTAGCTCGGGCGCATTAAAAAGCTAAGTTCCGATAAATCAATGATTTGCGTGATCTTTAGAAAATTGCGCGCAACTGTAAATTGTCGTATTGGACAACTTAGCATTTTTAATACGCCAGCCCCCGGGATTTTCATCCGTATCGCCCGTCAGGTCGGCGCCTTTTCGAAACGGAAACGCCGCTTGAATTGACAAACCACTGTGGATTCTGCTAGATTCTCCCCTCTTTTTAACGGTCGAAAGTTTAATGAAAAAAATTAATGAATTATTGATATTTACAAAAAAATCATCCCGCGCTGCGATTTTGGGATGTTTATTGCTGTTATGCGCCATTTGTCTGAGCGGCTGTCCCATTAAAATTAGAATCAGAGAGACGATTTCCCCTAAAATTGCCGCAGCCAGAAACGCGACGCTTGCCGAATTGATCAATATTGTCAACAAATACGATGAAATTTCAGACCTTAAAAACTCCAGTCTGAAGGTCGCCCTGACTTCCGGTAAATGGGAAAGCGGACAACAGGATGAATATAGAGGCGCGACCGGATATGTTTTGCTCAAGCACCCCTCTTCCCTGCACCTGATTATCCAGACTCCGGTGTTTACAACCGCTCTGTTTGATATCGTTTCCACCGGCGATGATTTTTTCGCGTGGTTGCGCAACAAGGCAAACAGTGTTTATCATGGAAGAAATTCCGCGAAAAATCTGACCGCTGACGACCTTCCCCAAGGCATCCCTCTGAGACCCGCGCATCTTTATGAAGCAATTATTCCTTCCGGCATAAATCTGAAAGAACCCGGCTTGCGCATTTCTGTTGAAGAAGCGGCTGACAAAACCGCCAAATATTATATACTTTCAGTTTACAAAGAAGGAACGCTTCCGGTAATTCATACGATTCGCCGGATATGGATTGAGCGGTCGCAAATGGTTGTTTCCCGGCAGCAGTTGTTTGACGACGCCGGACGCATGGTCGGAGATATTCTATATTCCGACGTAGAATCGGTTGACGGATTTCTTTTGTTCCGTAAAATCGACCTGCATCGTCCCGAAGACGGTTACGCGCTGAAAATGGAGTTTCTGCCGGGAAGCTGGAGCTTGAATTCCGGTTTAGATGACGGAGCGTTTGTTCTGTCCCGCATGGAAGGGGCGGAAATCGTTCAACTGAAAGAAGATTAAATATAAATGGAAAATCTTGTTACCGCCAATATTCGTTCTCGTCCGACTCGTACATTTATAAGCGTGCTTGCCGTGGCTCTTGGCGTCATTCTGTTGCTGGTAGTGGGCGGAATCGTTACGGGAACGCTGAACGATTCTCTCGACCGCACGGTGACGGTGGGCGCCGATTTTATTCTGCAGCCCTCCGGCTCTTCGGCGTTCTTCGCGTTAAGCGACCCGGGGCTGAATGTGAAACTTGCGGACGCTCTGAGAGAAGTACCGGGCGTCGCTGCGGTTGCGCCTGTTCTGTCAAAATTCAACTCCAGCCAGTTCAACCTGATCTTTGGAATCGATTGGGATTCTTACAACCAGCTTCCCGGACGATTGGATATCCTGGACGGAACGCCGTCGCTGAAAGACGATGAAGTGATTGTCGATCAATTATACGCGGAATCAAAAAAACTTCGCCCCGGCATGAAAATGGAACTTTTGAACCACGAATATACGGTTTCCGCAATCTGTCGTTCGGGCGCCGTAGTCCGCGTTTTCGCGCCGCTCGAAACGTTCCAGGCGAGAACCGGAACACCGCCGGACAAAGTGACGATCATGTTTATCAAGGCCGCGCCCGGCGCGGATAAGGAAGAAGTATTCCAGGCGATCCAGACAAAATTTTCCGGATATTCGCTTATGAGATCGGATGATCCTGAGCTGCTTATGGCGGCGACCAAGATGCCGGGACTGGACGCTTTCCGTATGATGCTCGTCGTGGTTTCGATGCTGCTGGCTTTTATGATTATTCTGCTGGCCATGTACACTACGATTTTCGAGCGGACGCGGGAAATCGGGATTCTCAAATCCATCGGCGCCTCAAGAAGTTTTATAGTTGGCATCATTCTCAAAGAATCTGTTATTATTTGTAGTTTGGGCGTGATACTTGGAATCGTGATCAGCGCAATCATTCGCGTGATCATTATTGCGAAGTTTCCGACTTTGCAGGTTTCCATGACATGGATTGATCTTGGCAAAGGGCTGGCGCTGGGATTATTGGCCGGCGTTTTGGGCGCGTTGTATCCTGCTTATAAGGCGGCGAAAATGGACCCCGTCAAAGCGCTGAGTTACGAGTAGATTTTAAGGCTGGTATAATGGAAGCATCATCCGTTCACGCAATTGAGACTATTAACCTTACGATGACATACCATTCCGGGCACATAGACGTCCCGGCCGTACAGAATGTGAATCTTACCGTAAGAAAAGGAGATTTTATCGCCATTATGGGGCCTTCAGGCTGCGGCAAAACCACGCTGCTGCACCTGATGGGCGGGCTTCTGAGACCCACGAACGGCCAAATTCTTCTCGACGGCGTTGATATCGCAAAACTTACGGACGCAGAGCGCACGTCGGTTCGCCGAAAAAAAATCGGCTACGTTTTTCAGCGCTTCAACCTCCTGCCGACGTTATCCGCCGGAGGAAATATCGAACTGGCGAAGAAGATTCATGGGAATGACGCTGAAAATTCGCCGATGATAAACCAGCTTTTCGATATGCTGGGCATACGGGAGAAAATGCACTTCCGTCCGTCGGAAATGTCGGGGGGCGAACAACAGCGTGTGGCGCTTGCGCGGGCGATCATCAATCGCCCGTCAATCATTCTGGCGGACGAACCGACGGGAAGCCTTGATTCACGAAATTCCCGTACGGTTCTACAGATGTTTCGCGATCTTAACGAAAAGCTGGGGCAGACGATCATTATGATCACGCATGATTCCGAAGCCGCTTCCAACGCCGGACGAGTAGTTGAGATGAAAGACGGACAAATCATTGATTCGTCCGCGCCCTCTTCTTCTAAACCGTGAACTTAATGGCGTGGACATGGCGAAACTTTTCGGGAAACTTTTCATTTGGTCATACAAACGGGGTACGATTCAGTACGATATTATCTGCATCTTGATCCTCGCGTTTATCTTCCTGCTGCCGCGCGGTTGCTTTGTTCGCAAAAAACCTGAAATCTCGAAGCCTGCCGGAAGTCAAATCATCCGGCAAGAAGCCCCGGTCGCGCCAGGCGAGAGTCCCAACGGCGTAGTAAACCGGTAAATGATGGGAAAGGGAGAATATATGCGGTTGCGGAAAATATGCCTGACACTTCTGCTGGCCTGTGGTTGCGTTTGTTTCGATGCCTCGGCACAAGACAAGGAAAATCCAGAACTGACAAAAACGCTGGCTAAAATGGACGCAGTTTCGGCGAATTTCAAATCCTTTACGGCACGGTTTGTCAAGAAACACTATATTGCGCTTCTGAAAGAATATGAAACGCCGGAAACAGGCGAATTTTCACATGCTTTAGATAAAAACAAAGACGTTATGATACGGCATGAAACCCTTTCGCCCATAAACCGGATCGTAACAATCAAGGACGGCTCCGCAGTAATTTACACGCCCGTCGCCAAACAGGCGGAAATTCGCAATCTTGGGAAATATAAAAACTACGTGGGGTATCTGACGATCGGATTCGGTCAGTCTTCGGCAAAACTTCGGGAACAATTTGTCATTACGTATGAAGGGACGGAAGCCATCAACGGCGTTCCCTGCTCCATCCTGACGCTTGTTCCTAAGGACGCGAAAATCGCCTCCAGCATCACATCCATTACAATATGGTTTAAACAATCCACCGGCGCGCCGACGCAATATAAATTTCTTGACCCCACGGGAGATTTTCAACTGGAAACCTTTTCCGAAGAAAAGTTGAACACATCAATTCCCGCCGGTAGATTCGAGCAGAAATTTCCCAGCGGAACGAATGTAGTGAAATATTAGGTTTTATTCCCGGGACCGGTTTCGTTTTGGACGGAAGGCAAGGGTTTGGTTTCAGTCGCTTTTGAACTGTCGTCCGATTTGGCGGCGTCTTTCGCGGAACTGTCGGAACGTTTTGTATAGTCTGTCACATACCAGCCGCTTCCCTTCAGTTGAAAACTGGAATGACTGATCAGCTTTTCCACTACGGCGTTACAGAATTTGCACTCATTGATCGGTTCGTCTGTAACTTTCTGAAAAGCTTCGAAAGTTTTACCGCATTTTGTACATCGGTATTCATAAATCGGCACGGATTTCACCTCCTTTTATTCTTAAAAAATCCGGGGCATAAAATAATACCGGCGGGCGGATTAGTCAATTGCGCGTTGCACAGGGTCGCATCGGATATTTTATTGTGATTCATTGCGGCGGAGCAAATGCTGTGCTTAAATTATTGCTTTTCACAGGATAATACAGATGGGCAGAAATCCGAGGCAATCGAAGAAACGGCGCGGCAGGAAATTTTTCCGTGTTTTCCTTGCGTTTGTCGTTGTGGGAATATTCGTAGCCGCGATATTCCTGAGTTTTTATTATCGCAGCTATTCCGAAATGATTGACGCCCGATTGTCCGGCGAAGTCATTCATGGCGAATCCAGACTATTTACCTCGCCCAAGCTGATTTCGATCGGTCAGCAAATGGACCCGGATCGCCTGGCAGCCTATCTGGAAATGTCCGGATATTCCACTTCCGACAATGCGGAATCCGCCGGATTGATTGCGCGGACGGATTCCGCCATAGAGATTAAACCGTCGAAAAATTCCTATTTTAACGGAGTAAACGGCGTCCGTATCGAGTTTGAAAAGAAGCGGATTTCGCACCTGCGTTCCCTTGACAACGGCGATCCCCTGATTTCGGCGGAAATCGAGCCGGAACTCATCACCGGTCTTTTCGGACGCAATAGGGAAAAGCGCCGTCCTTTTCGTTACGAAGAAATTCCCCCGATTTTAATCAAGGCGGTTCTCAGCGCCGAGGATAAGCGGTTCTTCGAGCATCCGGGGCTGGATTTCGTAAGGATTTTCGGCGCCGCGTGGCACGACATCCGGCGTGGCGAAAAAGCTCAGGGCGCCAGTACGATTACCATGCAGGTGGCGCGTAGCTTCTTCTTTTCCAAAAAGCGCGAATGGCGGCGTAAATTTAAGGAAATTGGCATGGCCATCCTTCTTGAGCATCGGTTCACAAAGGAGCAAATCTTTGAATTGTACGCCAACGAAGTTTATCTGGGAAACCGTGGCAGTTTCGCCATTCACGGTTTTGGCGAAGCGGCACAGGCGTATTTCGGGAAAAATCTTCGGGAGATTTCGCTGGGACAGGCGGCTTTTCTTGCCGGAATTATTCGCGCGCCGAGCAATTACGCTTCGGCTGAACGCCGTCCGGAACGGGCCGTCGAATCGCGGGACCGCGTACTGGCGCAGATGACGGCAAACGGCGTCATCTCACAAAAAGAAGCGCAGGAAGCAATGGAAGCGCCGCTTAATCTGGTTCGCGGCGGCTTCGGCGCAAGTCCTTCCGGGCATTTCGTCGATATGGTGCGGGATGATCTGCTGGATAGATTTTCTGAAGAAGAATTGATAGAGCAAAGCTACAGGATATACACCACGCTGGATTCCGATTTGCAGCGCATTGCAATTGACGCCTTAGAGTGGGGACTTCAGAAGGTGGACGCCCAACTGGAGAAAACATACGAACGCTGGCGGAAGAATGGGGAGTCCGTCCAGTTGCCTCAGGCCGCTCTGGTGGCGATGGACCCGCATACGGGAGAAATCAAAGCGCTGGTGGGCGGACGCGATTACGCGCAGAGCCAGTTGAATCACGCGCTGGCGAAACGACAGCCCGGCTCCGTATTTAAGCCTTTCGTTTACGCCGCAGCGTTTGAAACCGCGCTGGATGGAGAAAATATTTCAGGGCAGGTGTTTACGCCGCTTACCACGATGGTGGACGAACCTACGGTTTTTTTCTTCGACGGACGGGAATACACGCCGAACAATTATGGTCAGGATTTTCATGGCGTCGTAACGCTGCGGGAAGCATTGAGGCGCTCGCTAAACATTGTGACGGTAAAACTGGCTGAAGATGTAGGCTACAAACGCATTGTCTCGTTCACCAAACGCCTGGGTTTGAATTCGGACATCAAGCCGACGCCTGCCATAGCCTTGGGCGCGTATGAAATGAGTCCTCTCGAAGTGGCGAAAGGCTACACCGCCTTCGCCAACTATGGTTTGCGATGCGAACCGGAACTCTTGAAAGACGTAGTCAGCCGCAGTGGAGAAGTGCTTCAGAACAATAATCCGCGCCGGCGGAGCGTACTGGACCCCCGCGTAGCGTATCTTGTAACCAATCTGATGGAAGACGTCATGAATCACGGCACCGGGGCGGGCGTGCGCTCCCGCGGCTTTTCCGCGCCCGCCGCAGGCAAAACAGGCACTTCACGCGACGGCTGGTTCGCCGGTTACACGTCCAATCTTCTTTGTGTCGTCTGGGTAGGATTTGACGACAACCGTGAACTCAAACTTACCGGAGCGTCTTCCGCAGGTTATATTTGGGGCGAATTTATGAAGCAGGCTGTGCAGCTTCCCGGATTTTCCGGCACACAGAGGTTTGAACGTCCTGAAGGCGTTGTTTCCGTCAGCATTGACGCCGATACGTTCATGCCGGCGAATGAATCATGTCCCAACGTGCGCGAGGAAATCTTCATCGCCGGTTCGGAACCCGTGGAATATTGCACCCTGCATGGAAATATCGACTACTAAGCGGCCCATTGGCTTACGTTTTCCCAGCTTCTCCGAAGTTGCCATCAGAACTGATACCAGCTCCGGCTTGAAGCTCAATTATATAACTTCGTATCCCTTAACTTCGGTTTTCGGGTTAAAACGGCTTCGCTCCACCAGTCATTAAATAATGGCGGCAATAATCTTTCCAGAAATACGGCCGGCTTTTCGGCCGTACCACTAAGCAATCTGGATAATTCCCCTTGAAATACTGCGCTCTTATCAGTCATCGAATTCCCTCTGTTGCGTTCGACTGTCTTCCAATGAATGGTGCCAAAATGAGATATAGAATGAAACATCGCGCTGCGATTTTCTGTCGAAAAATTTGATTTTTCCCCACGGTTTATATAACTTGCGTTTCGTGATTTCGGGCGTCGGGGAATCCGGTGAAAATCCGGAGTCGGTCACGCCACTGTAAATCCCAATACCGGCCAATGCGTCAGCAGCGGCTGGAAGCCGTCAATCAAAGTCACTGTCGTCTGAAAAAGATGGGAAGGCCGACGAGCTTGGGAAAGCCAGGAAACCTGCCTGATTTCATACCTGTTGCGCGATGAATGCGTGAAACGTTTGCCGCGTGTATCTCAGAAAATAGTGGTTAGTGATCAGTTATGGAGCGCGGGCGTCCCGCCCGCATTAAATTAATTAAAACGCAGGCTGAAAGCCTGCTTCCATCCAACTGACCACTGATCACTGAATCAAGGAATGGAACAGTGAAAATCGCCGTGATTACATTGTCGAAGCAGGGAGCTGACGTCGCCGCGCGTCTTACGGAAGATTTTCCGGAAGCGCAAATCTTTCTGCACGAAAGCGTCCAGCCGTCAGGGTACGCCGTTTCATTCAGGTCAATCCTGCTTCTTACAAAAAAGATTTTTTCTATGTATGAAGGGCTGGTTTACGTCGCGCCCTGCGGCGTGGCAGTGCGGGCAATCGCGCCGATGATAAAGCACAAGACATCGGATCCGGCGGTTGTCGTCGTGGATGTCGGAGGACGCCACGCCGTCAGCCTGTTAAGCGGACATGAAGGCGGCGCGAACGATCTGGCGCTGCGCGTCGCCAACAGTCTCGGCGCGGAGCCGGTTATTTCGACTACTACAGAGGCTGCCAAAACACTGATTGTCGGCGTCGGCTGCCGCCGCGGCGTTCCGGGCGAAACCGTCGCAAGCGCCGTCATTGAAGGATTGCGCCGCGTAAATTCAAACCCGTCGGAAGTCCGGTTTCTGGCTTCGGTGGATATTAAAAAAAATGAAAAAGGATTGATTGAAGCCGCGGAAACGCTCGGATTGAGCCTGCGGTTCATTCCATCGGACGAAATTGTTTCAACGGTCAAAAAATTCAGACATTCGGAATTTGTCGCGTCAAAGGTCAGGCTGCCGGCCGTCGCCGAACCATGCGCGCTGCTGGCGGGGAGGAAAACACGATTAATACTGCCAAAAAACATCATTCATGGAGTAACGGTGGCGATTGCAAGGGAAGGCTGTTTGTAGTCGGCATCGGCCCGGGATGCCCGGAAGACAGGACGCGCCGCGCGGAAAACGCTATCGCCGCCAGCCGCGTAATTGTCGGCTATCGTACTTACCTGGACTGCGTTCGCGACCTCACGGAAGGCAAGGAAATCATTGCGTCCGGAATGAAGCACGAAATCGAACGCTGCCGACTGGCGCTGGAACGCGCCGCGGGCGGCGAAACGGTTGCGCTGCTGTCATCCGGCGACGCGGGCGTTTATGGAATGGCGGGACTCGCCCTTGAAATCGCGGCAAGGGAAAACATCCACGCGCCGATTGAAATCGTTCCGGGCGTTTCCGCGGCAAACTCGGCGGCGGCGCGATTCGGCGCGCCCCTGATGCTGGATTACGCCTGCGTAAGTTTAAGCGATCTGCTCATTCCGTGGGAAATCATCCGGCGGCGGCTGGAGGCGGCAGCCTCCGCCGATTTTGTCGTCGCCCTTTACAATGTGAAAAGCCGTAAAAGGTCGCGGCAAATAGAAGAAGCGGCGGCTGTTTTTCTGCGCCACCGTCCGGCGTCCACTCCGGTGGGAATCGCCACGGACGTGGGGCGCGAAGGCGAACGCCTGGAGCTTTCCGACCTTGGGCATTTCACCGAAGCTGACATAAATATGCGGAGCCTCGTGATTGTCGGGAACAGTTCATCGGTAAATCTGGACGGTTTTTTTGTAACGCCGCGAGGATACCAAATATGATTTTGCTTTTGGGCGGAACTTCCGAAACGGCGTCCATCGCGGAAGCCTTGTCGCTTGCCGGTTATAAGGTTCTCGTTTCGATGGCGACGGAAATTCCGCTGAACGCCGAGCTGCCACCGGGCGTATCCCTGCGGCAGGGACGTTTGACGGAAGCGGAAATGACGGCGCTGATTCGTGAAAAGCGCATACGCGCCGTGCTTGACGCCACACATCCTTATGCCGGAAAAGCGCGGGCGTCCGCGCGGAACGCCGCTGAAACCGCCGGTATTTATTACACGACGTTTATTCGTCCCGAAGCGCTACGCGAAGAATGCGGCGTACAGTGGGTTCATTCCCATGAAGAAGCCGCGATTGCGGCTTTTGCGCATGGAAAACCGGTTCTCCTGACCACGGGATCGGGAAACCTGAATCCTTACGCGAGAGAATCCGCCCGCGCGGGAATCGCGTTGTTTGCCCGCGTGCTGCCGCAGGCGTATTCCGTTGACGCGTGCCGCATGGCGGGGATACCTGAAGACCGCATTATTACAGCCCGCGGCCCTTTCAGCGTCGAGGAAAACATCCGGCAGATACGGGAACACGAAATAGGAACGCTGGTAACAAAAGACAGCGGCGCGGCGGGCGGCGTGATGGAAAAACTGGAAGCGGCGCGGCGGGAAAATTGTCATGTAGTGGTGGTCGCCCGCCCTCCGCGTATGTCCGGCGACGCCTTTGAGGATATTTCACTATTGATCGAACAACTCAAAATACATGTATGCCCGGATGCCTGAACAATGTTGTATATTTTCAACAAATAAGCATAAGAGGATTCAATATGAAATACTTTTTAAAGGTTTTAGGTTATACAAAAGACAAATCTGAAAATTTACTTCTTACTTTCGAGGAAGATGGTTCTGCTTTTTGGCAAGAAAAATGCAAGGTATGGTTTAGCAAAAGAGCTGGCAGCAAGGTTAAGATAGGCGATATTTTGATTCAATATATACCTCTCGGACAACCGCAAGAGAGTTTTCAAGGGCGCATAGTAGGGTGCTATGAAGTAATTTCATCATTTCATTGTGGCAATATACATGACAAGTGGTTTAGATTCGTTGAAGTAAAAAATTTGAATAAGGTATTCAGCGAAAAATCCAAGCATACAACCATGATTAGCATAAAAGAAATTATGGGGAAAATTCCACCGGCAATACAATGCGGTTGTGCCGAAATTACAAAAACTCAAGCAGAAACAATAATAAAAAGAGTTATTGAACTTTCAACAAATAACTAATGCCGTCATGACACCGGTAAAAACATTGGAGTTTTTAGAGGTTCCCTTATGGAAACGCAAAAAGAGGAACGCATGAAAGGCAAGGTTTATATAGTCGGCGCGGGTCCGGGCGATCCGCGCCTGATTACCGTGCGCGGGCTGGAATGTCTGCGCGAAGCGGACGCCGTGGTTTATGACCGGCTTA
>Ga0268262_10006944_pt1 | contig 10703 bp, 5 predicted proteins | sample TergutNc150P3_FD_190354 | JGI IMG/M metagenome (GOLD analysis project Ga0268262, IMG submission 190354) | Nasutitermes corniger P3 segment gut microbial community from laboratory colony in Florida, USA - Nc150 P3 (SPAdes) (version 2) | ecosystem: Host-associated > Arthropoda: Insects > Digestive...
TCTTCAAAAAACGAGCCAACGGTCCTGTGGTCTTTAAACCGGAGCCGGAAGGAGCTTCCGCTCCCGCCGCGCCGGGACAAGCCGCCCGTTACTCGATAAACGTAAACGGCGCGAATTACGACGTAGTTGTCGCTCCCGCCGGAACAGTAGCCGTAGCGCCTGCATCAGGCGGCGCTCCTGCAGCGGCAGCGCCTGCCGCAGCAAGCGGCGGAGTCGGTTCTATTGTAGTTCCGGCTCCCGTAGCGGGAACCGTGCTTCGTTACGCTGTGCAAGAAGGCGCGGAAGTAAAGAACGGTCAAACAATAATAATTTTAGAGTCCATGAAAATGGAACTGGAAATAAAAGCGAACGCCTCGGGCAAAGTGCATTTTATTACTCCCACAGGCACAAGCGTTGTAGGCAAACAGCCTGTCGCCGAAATCAGCGGAGCCGGTATTGCCGCTCCTGCGGCTGCTCCCGCTCCTGCCGCCGCCCCTGCTCCGGCAGCGGCTCCTGCGGCGTCAAGCGGCGGCGGAACAATAGTAGGCGCTCCTGTAGCCGGCACTATTCTGCGTTATTCCGTAAGCGAAGGCGCTACAGTCTCAAACGGTCAAACAATCGCTATTATCGAGTCCATGAAAATGGAGTTGGAAATAAAGGCAAACGCGTCCGGCAGAGTGCACTTCATTGCGTCGCTTGGAACATCGCTTGTTTCCAAACAGCCTATAGCGGAAATAAAGTAATCTCTAACCGCTAAAAATACAAGAATATTCATATTTTTTGTATATTTTTAAAAGTATTTTTAGCGGTTAGACCTTAATATTTAACTTCAAAAACAGTGTATTTTTTACAATACGTTAGAGAAAATTCACATTTTGTGTGTAAATAGTTTATTTACCATATATTGTCTTTTTTTAGTTTTTCCTATATAATTAATGTAATAATAAAAGTTGTCGTTTATGCGACTTAATTAAGGAGAGATTGAGAAATGAAAATCAAAATCAAACTTACCGTCATGATGATCGCAATTGTATTGGCCGTGTCAGGCGGTCTTGCAATAATTGAGCTAATAAAAGCATCCAACATAGCTATGGCTCTTTCCAAGCAGAAAACCATGTATCTGGCGCGTCAGCGAGCCCAGTACTGGGACGGTCGTATGAGCGGTTATATAGATATCTTACAAACCTTGTCTAATAACTTTAACTATTATGAAAATATACCGGCGGCTACACGGCGTGAAACATACGAAAATACCTTGCAGTCTGTTTTTGAAGATGTGCCCGACTTTGTACGAATGTTTACAATCTGGAAACCGAACGCCATTGACGGCTTGGACGCGCGTAATATAGGCAGGGTAGGTTCTACACCGGCAGGACAGTTCGCTTTTGCCCTGACAAGGGAAGATGGGACTATACGGCGCATTACCAGCGCAGTCGTTCCCGAAGCAATGGCTCATATGATAAGTTCCGGCAAGATGTCCGTCAATATGTCCGACATCTCCGAATTTCAGAATATGGGAAAAGACACTTACTGTATCAGACTCATGGTTCCCATTATAAATAAACGTATTAATGATGTAGTCGGAATCGTAGGCTGTCAGTTGGATATTGCAATGTGTCAGCCCAGGATAGAACAGACTATCAAAGAGTTTGATGAAGTTACCAGTATGGTAATTTACACCGATCAAGGGTCTATTTTGGCAAATTACCTGCCTGAGTTTATAGGAAAGAAAATTGACGAAGAAACACAATACGGCAAACAATTAAACGATGTCAAAACAGCTCTTAAAAACGCAAAAGAATGGGAAGGTATAGAGTTCGATCCCGAACTTCATACAAACATGATAATAGCGATAGCCAATATTCCGATAGGAGTCTCTCCGACAACATGGTCGGTAATGGTCGGTTCAACTGAAAGTTACATTTTGAGAGAAGTAAATCAGTTAAGAAGTTTCGTCATTACTCTCGCGTCAATAGCTCTTGTAATTGCGATGGTAATTATATACTTTGTTCTGAACTCCACTACAGCCCCAATCGTCAGGGTAGCTGAAACGCTTAAAGATATATCGGAAGGCGAAGGCGACTTAACAAAGAGCATCGCCGTCTCTTCCAAAGACGAGGTAGGCGATCTCGCCCTGTACTTCAACAAAACAATTGAAAAAATCAAAAATCTCGTGCTTATCATTAAAAATCAGTCGCATACATTGTCGGATATCGGCACTGAATTATCCAGCAACATGACGGAAACCGCCGCTGCGGTAAACGAAATTACAGCAAACATTCAGGGTATCAAGAGCCGCGTAATTAACCAGAGCGCCAGCGTTACGGAAACAAACGCGACTATGGAACAGGTTATCGCTAACATCAACAAACTTAACGGTCACGTTGAAAACCAGAGCCGCAATGTTTCTCAGGCGTCGTCAGCCATTGAAGAGATGGTAGCCAATATCAGTTCTGTTACCAACACGCTGATCAGCAACGCGGCCAATGTAAATACATTAAAAGAAGCTTCAGAGGTTGGACGCGGCGGCTTGCAGGAAGTAGCGGCGGACATTCAGGAAATCGCGCGCGAATCAGAAGGCTTATTGGAAATCAACTCGGTAATGGAAAACATCGCCAGCCAAACCAACCTGCTTTCGATGAACGCCGCTATTGAAGCCGCGCACGCCGGAGAAGCCGGCAAAGGCTTCGCGGTAGTAGCCGACGAAATCCGCAAACTTGCGGAAAGCTCCAGCGAACAATCAAAGACCATCGGCAACGTATTAAAGAAGATAAAGGAATCGATAGACAAGATAACCAAATCCACCGAGAACGTTCTTAATAAGTTCGAGTCGATTGATTCGGGTGTAAAGACGGTAGCTACGCAGGAAGAGACTGTCCGTAACGCAATGGAAGAACAGGGCGAAGGAAGCAAGCAGGTACTGCAAAGCGTCAGCGGCTTGAACGAGCTTACCCAGCAGGTAAAAAGAGGTTCCGAGGAAATGCTCAACGGCAGTCAGGAAGTAATGACCGAGAGCCAGAACCTTGAAAGGGTAACGCAGGAAATCACAGGCGGTATGAACGAAATGGCGTCGGGAGCGGATCAGATTAACGTAGCGGTGCACAACGTCAATGAAATGACCACCAAGAACCGCGATGCCATTGACGCTTTGATAAATGAAGTTTCTAAGTTCAAGGTTGAATAACAAAAAAAGATACACATCCGGCAGCGGCGGCTTCGACAGGCTCAGCCGCCGGATTTTCAATCACTTCGGTCACTGAGCCTGTCGAAGTGACCAAAGTACCATTATCCTAATTGGAGCGCAGATGAATAAGCCTAAAGCCTCTTTAAGCAGAACGGTTTGGGGTGAACACAAGCTTTCTCTGCGCTTTCGTTCCATAAATATCGGACTTTTTTTGCTCACTTCCCTGATAATGGCGGTAGTTTTACTCAGCGTACTTAAAAATATAACAAAACAGGTGTCTGTGGACTATGCCAGATATTTTGCCGCCAACGCCGCCGGAACATTCGGCGCTCATCTTTCCAAAGAAATAGCGCTTGTATCGAAAGCCTCAAGCTCTCACCAAATCATTGAATGGTTCCTTGATGAGAACAATTACCAAAAGAAACTTTCGGCTTATGATGAAATGACGGAGACAATAAATCAATTAACCAGTAAAGATTTGTATATCGGCATTCAAAAAACATTGAATGAATACACACTCACAAAAAACTCCAATATTAACGATATAAAGGCGGAAGGAAAGCTTGAGCCCGATTATTTTGACGACGTGTGGTATTTTGATTGTATAGCTTCAAACATGGACTATGTTTTAAACGTAGATATTGATAAAGTACTCCATAGAAAACTGGTGTGGCTTAATTACAAAGTTGTCAATAACGGCGCTCCTATCGGAGTGTTTGCCGTGGGTCTTAATTTCGCCGATGTTGCCGAAGATTTATTTTCCCACTATGACGGTTCAAAAATACGCAGTCTTATTGTTGACGCTGACGGCGTTATTCAAATGGACAGTTCTTTATTAAATACCGATTTTCTTAAATACGATAACGATGTTAGAATTGAAGAAGAATTTAAGGATCCGAAACTTATCGAAGCTGTAAATACATGGCTCGAAAGTATTACCGGTTATTTTCAAATAGGAGACGAACCGGCAATAGTTGAGCTGTCAAGCGGCTTTAGCCGCGGCTTTAGCCGCAAGGGACTAAGCCATAACGACAAATACCGTTATGCAACAATAGCTCCTATCGGCTCTACAAATTGGTCGGTAGTCACTTTATTTGACTCTTCGTCGCTGTTCACTCTGTCAAAACTAATACCTTTATTTATATTAATGGGTATTTTATTTATCGCCTTCGCATTTGTTACCAGCATTATGAGTTATCGGTTTTTATACAAACCCGCTGTGGAATTGGCTCACTCCAAAGACGAGTTTTTAGCAAAAATGAGCCATGAAATACGCACACCCATGAACGCTATCACGGGCATGGCGGAGCTTGCCTTACGAGAGAATGTGCCGGACGCCGCCCAAGAACATCTCCTTACAATCAAACAGGCGGGCGCGAATCTTTTATCCATTATAAATGATATTCTTGATTTTTCAAAAATTGAGAGCGGAAAACTGGAAATCATTCCCGTAAGTTATATGCTTTCATCTTTGATCAACGACACAGTCAACATTATTCGTATGCGGTTTAAGGAAAAACCCTTAAGGTTTTTTACCAACATAGACGGCAGTATCCCCAATAATCTTTACGGAGACGAACCTCGTCTGCGGCAAATTACTCTTAACCTTCTTACCAATGCGGTAAAGTATTCGGAAAAAGGGAATATCGGTTTGATCATTACCATAAATAAACGCAACGACAAACGAATCTGGCTTAAAATATCCGTAACCGATACAGGGAAAGGAATAAAACCGGAAGATCAGAAAAAACTTTTCGGCGAGTTTGTTCAAGTAGACATGCGGAAAAACAAAGGTATAGAAGGAACGGGACTTGGGCTTGCAATTACCAAACGCCTATGTGTCGCCATGGACGGAGATATAAGCGTGAAAAGCGAATACGGCAAGGGAAGCGAATTTACGGTTATTGTTCCCCAAGACATTGAATCGCAAGAACCATTTGCCGCTGTAGAAGAACCGCAGAAATATAGAGTGCTGGTCTATGAAGGCAGAGCCGTCTACGCTAATGCGGTGTGCTGGTCTTTGGAAAATATGAAAGTTCCGTATACTATGGTAACGAATAAAGAAGATTTTGCCGCCGCCCTGTACAAGGAAGAATGGACATATATATTTTCAGGCTACGGTCTTTATGCAATTATTAAACCGCTTATGGAACAAAACGATTCGGCTTTCTTTAAAGGTAAAAAACCGCCTATGGCTTTGATGGTGGAATGGGGAACGGAAGCTTACATACCCGGCGTACGTTTTTTATCCATACCGGTACAGTCCCTTGCCATTGCCAATATTTTAAACGGCAAGGATGATGTCAAAGGATACAGTAAAATTTCCGCCGCAGTACGGTACACTTTCCCAAGCGCGCGGATTCTTGTAGTTGACGACATTGCGACTAACCTTAAAGTAGCCGAGGGGCTTCTTGCCCCGTACCGTTCAACAGTAGACACTTCCCTTACCGGTTTGCAGTCCTTAGAAATGGTAAAACAAAACAAATACGACATTGTATTTATGGATCACATGATGCCCGGAATGGACGGAATTGAAACCACAGCGGCTATCCGCGCGTGGGAAAAAGAACAGCATAAAAAAGAGCGAATTCCTATTATCGCCCTCACCGCTAATGCCGTCGTCGGTATGAGGGAAATGTTTTTGGAAAACGGCTTTGATGATTTTATTTCCAAACCCATAGACATTTCCAAGTTAGATGAAATGCTTGACCGCTGGATACCGAAAGAAAAAAGAGATTCCCAAAAAAGCGCCGAGTCAAGCGGCGCGGATGACAATTTGAAGCAAGGCGAGAGCTCCGATAAAAGCGGTAATAATAAAGAAGAGTCTCCTAAAGTATACGCGGCGAGCGTAAAGAAGATTGAAATTCCGGGCGTTGATACGGCAAAAGGTATTGCCATGACCGGCGGGACTTTGGATATTTACAAACAAGTGTTATCAATGCTCTGCAAAGACATTGATGAACGAATGCTCTTTTTCCAAAAAGAAGTAACTACCGATACTCTGCCCGATTTTGTAACCCACGTTCACTCTTTAAAAAGCGCGTCCGCTTCAATAGGAGCGGCGGAAATATCGGCTCTTGCAGCCGGACTTGAAGCCATAGGCAAAGCCGGAGACGCCGCCTTTATCCGGGAAAGTTTGTCTGATTTTACAAAAAAACTTGAGGAACTGAAAAAAAATATTTTTACCGCTCTGACTCACATAAGCGAAAACTATGAAGACTCTCTTAACTCACGCAGTTCATGAAGTGTGCGAAGCTTCCAGACGGCCTTTTCCTGAATTTGACGGACTCGCTCGCGGGTGATGCCTAAATATTTTCCGGTCTCTTCCAGAGTAAGCGGATTCTCTCCTGTTAAACCAAACCGCAGTTGAATAATCCTCATCTCTCTTTCGGATAACTGAGAAAGAATTCCGCCTATGGTTTCCTGTAAGGTCATGGAGAAAACCATTTCAAACGGTTCCGCCCTAGCGTCGTCTTTTATTAAATCGGCAAGCCTCGTAAGGTTTCCGTCGTCAACTATGGTGTCCAAGCTTGTGGTTTCCTGAGACAGCTTCACTATCTCTTTGACTTTGGAAACAGGCACATCCAAGTACTCCGACAATTCTTCTTCGTTGGGGTCTCGTCCAAGGTCTTGAGTAAGCTGTTTGGCTACATAGTAACATTTCTTAATCGTATTAAGCATGTGAATCGGTATGCGGATAACACGCCCCTTATCGCCTATGCTCTTAATAATAGCTTGTCTAATCCACCAAGTGCCGTAGGTTGAAAAACGGCAGCCTCTTGTATAATCAAAACGCTCTACCGCCTCAATAAGACCGATATTTCCTTCGTCAATCAAGTCTAAAAGCGACAAACCGCGATGCTGATAATTTTTAGCGATAGAGACTACAAGACGCAAGTTTGCGTTTATCATGGAGTTTTTATAATGAAGAAGAGCGCTTTCAAGTGCGGCTTTTTCTTTGCTGTAATCAACTTCTTTGTTTTTGTTTTTATCCGATTCCAGCTGTTTAAGTTTTCCGCGAAGACTTATTATCTTCTCGCCGATTATTTGTTCTTCCTGCAAAGTTAAAAGGGGAAACCTTGAAATTTGCCTGAAGTACAGCGCCAACGGATCCGATTCCTTCTGCGCTTTTACTTTTTTGTGCGCTTTTTCTATCGGTTTCCTGGAACGTTTAACCGTTTTTCCCAATCCTGCTTCCATTTTCAACTCCTTATGTCCTTTGATTATTGCCCGCTCTTGGAGCTAAAGCCGGATCCATGGGATTATCGTTTCGGAAAACCATAAAAAAGAGCTGCGGTTTTACCGAAACGGCGTTGACGCCTAACTTTCCTAATTCCATTCCCGGCGTTATTCTGTCGCCTACATTTACTGTTATAGTTTCACATCCGCCGTACATGTAGTAATAACCGCCATGGGTTTCTACAATGACAACTCTGCCAAACTTGCGCCAGGGACCTGCGGATACCACATTCCCCTGCGTTAAACTTCGTACCGATTCAAGCTGTTCGCCTTCTACAACAACTCCCATCTGCCCGGTCATATAAGAAATATCTTTCGGGGTTACAGGCCAGCGTAAAGCATAAATTCCCGCCGTAACCTTGGCAGGCGGTGTTGAATTTGACGTAACAGGCTTTGCTGACGCGGTATTTGCAACGGTTGTTTGCGTATTTGAAGAAGCTTTTCCCGGCACTTTAATTACATCGCCCACTTTAAGCACATGGTTGGAAGAAAAACCGTTTATTTCCTGTAATTTCTGCAAGGTAATATTATTATTACGCGCTATGCTGTAAAGCGTGTCGCCTTTTTCCGCTTTGTAATTAACCAGCGTCTGCGTTTTACTTACAACCGCAACAGGAATACTTGTTCCCGGCAAAGCGGAGCCGTCGGCTGAAACCGGTATTATTAATTTCTGCCCGACGCTGATTTTAGAAGGATCTGAAGCGCCATTGGCTTTCATAATCTCTTCCGCGGTTACATGATAAAAACGAGAAAGAGAATAAATCGTATCTCCCTTTCCTACAACATGGATCAACTCTTCCGCGGTAAGCACTCCGGAGTTAAGGACGCCGACCAAAACAAATAATAATGAAAATCTTTTTAGATAGCTCACGGCTCTTAATTATCGGCAGAAAGGTCAAATTTCCGCACCCGAATTCTTACATTTTCTTTGATTTTATGCTGTTTTTTTCAAGAAATCGCCTGTTTTTGGACACGAAACCGAGGAAAAAGAGGAAATTTACCACGAACCACACGAACTTTTATTTTTTAGTATATTTGCATTCTTCGCTAATCGTTTCTCTTACAGTTTCTTTAACAACTTGTTTTATATTGTTGAGGATAGACTTTTCTAAATGTAATATTGCCCCTTCCGCAGTAGCCGAAGCGTCAAAAAGTTGAAAAGTTTCGATTTTAAGGGCATTAGCAAGACGATCCAACATTTCAGGGGTAGGGAATTTTTTAGAAACTTCGACCATAGAGAGGTAATTTGCGGAAATTCCCGCCTTTTCAGCAAGTTTTTCCTGTGTAAAACCGCATTTTTGCCTGTTTTCCTTCAAATTGAGAGCCAAAATTTCCCTAATACCTAACTTTTTCTTTGACATTTCACCCCCTAAAGCAAGAATACCTATTTTTTAGTTATTGACTTACCGCTGTAAAGATATGTATACTTATCTTAAGGTTAGATTTATTGTAGGATTTTTGATTAATCAGGAGAAAACAAATAAATTTAACAGTTGGACTACAACGGTCTGAGGTTAAATACCGTGACAAGGCAATTAGGAAAAGAAAAAGTATCTGTCCTTATCAAGAATTTTGAATCAGATAAAAAAGTATATAAGTCAACAAACTTTCAAGAAACGGAAGCGAGAAAATTTTTTATAGACCCTTTTTTTTCCGCATTAGGGTGGGAGTATAATATTGATGGTGTTCCAAAAAGTTTTTGGGACGTTCACCTAGAACCAAGACAACGTGTCGGTTCTACTACAAAAAAACCTGATTATGTTTTTAGAATTAAAGAAGGGAATAAATACCTTTCAAAATTCTTTGTGGAAGCGAAAGCGCCGCATGTAAATTTAGATACAAAAGAACCTGTTTTTCAGGCAAAACGATACGCTTTTTCTTCACATGGAAAAACCCCAATAGTAATTCTGACTGACTTTGAAACTTTTAGAGTTTTTAACGGACTTGAAAAACCAATTTTTGATAATCCTAATAGGGGTTTATTAAATGATTTAGAATATAATAATTATCTTGATAATTGGGATAATATCTGGGACGATTTTTCAAAAGAAGCGGTTATTGGCGGAAGTATAGAAAAATTAATTGGAAAAGAAGTTCATAATGTAAAATCACTTGACGACGAGTTTTTAGCTGACATTTCCGCATGGCGAGTTGATTTAGCGAAAAATATAGCCAATAGAAATAAAGGGCTTTCAGTTGATGACATAAATGAAGCGGTTCAGAGAATACTTGACAGGTTGATTTTTGTCCGCAACCTTGAAGATCGTGGAATTGAAACCGATGATACCTTAAAAGAAATACTAAAAAAGAAAGATTATAAATATATCGGTTTACGTCCGTTTCTCAGAAAACTTGATGCCGACTATAACGGTTTGCTTTTCAAAGATCATTTTTCAGAAAAGATAACTATTGATGAATCGGTAATTAAAGATATTGTTAATAAATTATACGAACCTTATTCGCCGTATTCATTTGATATTATTGAGCCTGAAATTCTCGGTCGAATATATGAACGATTTTTAGGGAGTAAGATACGGCTTACTGAGAGTCATCTGGCAAAGGTAGAAGAAAAACCGGAAGTTAAGAAAGCCGGAGGCGTTTATTATACTCCTCAATATATTGTTGATTACATTGTAGAAAATACGGTAGGCGTAAAAATAAAAGATAAATCTCCTGAAGAAATCGCAAAAATTAAGATTTGCGACCCTGCTTGCGGTTCAGGCAGTTTTTTATTAGGTGCTTTTCAATATCTTTTAGAATATCATCGTGAATGGTACGCAAAAGAAAACCAAACAGCCCAAAAGAAATATCAAGATGATTTTTTTATGACCGCCGAGAATGAAATTCAATTATCTCTCAGAAAGAAAACGGAAATTCTTAAAAATAATATTTTCGGCGTAGACATAGACAGGGAAGCGACCGAAGTTGCCATTATGAGTTTATACTTAAAAGTCCTTGATGAAGGTTACGATAAAGGAAATATAGAAATGTTTATGAAAGGTATACTGCCTGATATGATGGACAATATAAAATGCGGTAACAGTCTTATAGGAACAGATTATTCTATACAAGGCGAACTAATACAAACAGAAGAACTAAAAAAAGTAAATTGTTTTGATTGGGCTGGAGATGATGGGTTTTCAGATATTTTTAAAAACGGCGGTTTTGATGTGGTAATAGGGAATCCGCCGTATGTGAAAGAATATACTGAAAGAAGTATTTTTGAAGATATAAAAAAATCATATATGAGTAAATACTATGAAGGTAAAATGGATTTATGGTATTTCTTTGTTTGTTTAGG
>Ga0268262_10006945_pt1 | contig 10702 bp, 9 predicted proteins | sample TergutNc150P3_FD_190354 | JGI IMG/M metagenome (GOLD analysis project Ga0268262, IMG submission 190354) | Nasutitermes corniger P3 segment gut microbial community from laboratory colony in Florida, USA - Nc150 P3 (SPAdes) (version 2) | ecosystem: Host-associated > Arthropoda: Insects > Digestive...
ATCGGCCTTACATTTGTTTAAGCCATCATCTGATAAGTGATTATGCCAATATCGCTATTTTCGCGCCAATTTCAAACACATCCCGGCAGTATCCCCTGTATGTTCCTTTAATGAAAACAAAATCAACTGGGGTTGTTTTGCTTGATCAATTAGTCACCATTGACTATAACGCCCGGCAATGGAACTATGTTGAAACAGTTGACAATGACTTTCTGGATGAACTGCTCAAAAAGGTTGCCGTTGTTTTCCAGAGTAACAATAATTGAGAGCGTTCCAAAACGGGAGTTATGAAAAAATGTCAAATACGATACAATAATCAGCCATGCAGGAACGAATCATCATTCTTGGGGCCGGCGTCATGCAGGGGCCGGTGATCAGGATAGCCAAAGAATTGGGCTTTTACACGATAGCGGTCGACGGAAGTTCCGCCGCGCCCTGTATCGCGATGCCGGATCAGTTTGAACAAATTGACCTGAAAGACAAAGAAGGGATCGAAACCTTCGCCCGCTCATTGCGCGATTCCAATGGCCTTACGGGAATAATGACCGCGGGGACGGATTTCTCCGCCACGGTTGCCTGGGTCGCCGAAAAGCTGGGCTTGCCGGGCATTCCTTACGAATCGGCCCTCAACGCGTCAGACAAAGCCCGTATGCGTTCCTGTTTCAAACAAGCCAGTATCCCCTCGCCTGAATTTATTACCATTAACAACAGCGATAGAATTGAGGCCCCTCCTCTGCCCTTCCCTTTGGTCATAAAACCCGTTGACAATATGGGAGGCCGGGGCTGCCGCCGGGCGGACACGATGGAAGAATTTGGCGAAGCGGCGACGGATGCTCTCCGTTTTTCTCGATCAGGCAGGGCCATTGTCGAGGCCTTTATGGACGGGCCGGAATTTTCGGTAGACGCCATTGTGTACCACGGAGAAATCACAATCTGCGGCCTTGCTGACCGGCACATTTTTTTCCCGCCCTACTTTATCGAAATGGGCCATACCATGCCCACCGTTATCGCGCCGGAACAACAGACCGCGTTATTGGAAACTTTTTGCGCCGGAGTCCGCGCCCTGGGTCTGGCGGGTGAACACAGCATTGGCGCGGCAAAGGGCGACATTAAATTAACCTCCCAGGGCCCCATGATCGGTGAAATTGCCGCCCGGCTTTCCGGCGGTTATATGTCGGGGTGGACTTATCCCTATGCGTCGGGAGTGGAGCCGATACGCGCCGCAATTCTTGCCGCCATGGGCCGCAAGCCGGACAACCTTGTCCCGCTGAAAACCTGGACCTGCGCCGAGCGGGCGTTTATTTCCATACCCGGCACGGTTAAGTCCATAAGCGGAACAGAAACCGCCCGCGGTATGCCCCACATACGCGATTTATTTTTCCGCGTCGGCGCGGGCGATAAAGTCGGCTTTCCCCAGAACAATGTTTCCAAATGCGGCAATGTTATCAGCGCCGCGCCTGACCACCGTACCGCCGTCGAAGCCGCCGAAAACGCCGTCCGCTCGATTTTGATACGCCTTGCCCCGGACAACGCGGAAACCTCCGCCTTTCTTGCCGCCGCCGGTGAAAGTTTCCCGCCGGACGCTTTCCAGCTTTCAGCGGAACTACGGGTTTCTCTAGAAAAATTACCTGATCCCTCTCTCTCTTCCCCAGTCCCTGGTCCCCAGTCCCTAGTCCCCCTCCTCCCCTTTCCCGCGTTCACCGGTTCCGGCCTGCGGGACTATGTCGGCCGTACCGTTGCGGAAAGCCTTCTAATAATACGGGAACTTACCGGCTTTTCCCTGCCGGAAATCTCCACAGAAACCCTTAAATCTTCCGATAATATAGGTAGTTTCCTGGGAAGATCATTCTGGACGGCATTTGTCCGGGGCGGCTACCAGGGGGCTGTATACTACATCGACCAATGGAGAGGGGAACATTGAAACAAGCTGCCACCACCAAAACTATCATTATTACACTGATCTTATTCATCCTTCCCGGGCTGTTATACGCGCAGGAAGCCATCAGCATTGCCGCCAATTCTCGCGTCTTTAACCTTGACGAGACCATGAAGCTCCTCTACGCATCCAATGACAAGGAACGGAAAGAATTCCACTGGGATCCCTTTTTCCGGGAAGGCTCCTTCACCGTGGGGGGGCATTACGGGGCTTTTCCCACAGCGCTTTCGGCAGGGAAAAGCGGCTTTTTAATGGTAGATAACCGGGATATTTATACCGTTTCCCTGCCCTATCAGGATGGGGGAGAACTGGTTTTCCCCGAACCTTTCGTCAATACCATCAAGGAAGCTCTGAGCCGCAGTATCAACGAAGATTCATCCCACTACCGGATTGCCGCGATTATCATTGATCCGGGGCACGGGGGAAAGGATCCGGGAGCGGTCAGCAGCCATACCATAAACGGGAAGACGCTTCATGTAAACGAGAAAGACATCGTTCTTAATACCTCAAAACAACTGCGGAATCTGCTCGTCAAAGCCTACCCCGACAAACGGATACTGATGACCCGTGAAAGCGACATTACCTGCAGTCTGGAAGAACGGACCGTCATTGCCAATGCCGTCCCGATCAGAAAAAACGAAGCTATCATCTATATCTCGATTCACGCCAATTTTTCCTCGAACAAGAACGTCAAGGGCTTTGAAGTCTGGCATCTGAAACCCGACTACCGGCGCGACGTACTGGACCAGTCGCTGTTCTCCGATTCCCCGGAATTACGCAAAATAATGAATCTGCTCACGGAAGAGGCGTTTATCGCGGAAAGCACCAAAATAGCCGAGTCAATCCTTGAATCGTTAAAAACGACCATGGGCTCCGCTATGCCTTCCCGCGGCCTTAAAGAAGAGGACTGGTTTGTCGTACGGCGCAGCCGTATGCCCGCGGTACTGGTAGAACTGGGCTTTGTCAGCAACAAAGATGACGCCCTGCTGATGACCACTGACACGCACTTGCACAAAATGGTTGAAGCGTTGTATAAAGGAATCGCCGAATTTGTAGGCGATTTTGAGCGTTCAGGAGGGTTTATCGCCGGGCGATGAATGGCAGAATAAGGAACCTTCTGGTTGTTTTTTCCCGTTTCCGTATATCCAAAAACAGGTTGTTGTTGTACGCCCTGGCGGCGCTGGCGATAGCGGCTTTGATTGAATTCCTGGCGGGGGGGCTTGCCAGAAGAACATTTGTGTTCTATACTATGGACAGCGGGGTTGCGTCCGTTGAGGAGAGATTCCTCAGACGTTCCTCATCCCGGGAAGTTGACATAACCCGGTATGTGGAAGAGGCGCTCCTGGGGCCGGTTTCCCCGAATTCCCTGCCCCTGTTTCCCCAGGAAACAAGGCTTTTGTCCTTGTTGTACCGGGACGGGGTAGTTTATGTGAATTTGTCGGAAGACGCGGCCTTGCCGGCGGCCTTGCCGGCATCAGGGTTTTTACCGGATATGCCGGTATCAGACGCTTTGCGGGGGGGGGAAGTTTTCATGAATATGGAAACCCTCTATTCCGGCGTAAAAAGGAACTTTTCCTTTGTCAGGGATCTGCGCTTTTTTATCGACGGAAAAGCCGCTTATGCGGGTGAATTCCGGTAAATGCCGGTTCGTAAGGACAGGCGGGCAATTTGGGGCTTTTTTTTGAGCTTGGGCCTAAAAAAACCTCAATTTGCGGTTTTGTGAAAAAAAGTAAATTTTGAGCGTTTTGTGGTTGACAAAACAGTTCGAAATCGTTACAGTTTTAAGTAACGCTAAAGTTAAATCAATGTGATTTATTGAAAGGAGCTTTGCATGAAAAAGATTCTTATTTTTGTCGCCATCGTATCATTAGTGGCGGGGTCCCTGTTTGCCGAGGAATCGGTTCTTATCGATTTCGGTAAGTTAGCAGCGGATATTCATGTTGCTGTTGGTCCGGATGATAAGGACAGTGCGCCGAACCAGAACCGCGCAACCATGATGGATTATTCCCGTGTACGGTTTGGGGGTTCCTTTACCGAAGAGCAGAGAAAGGTAATGCGGACATCGCTTGCCATTTCCAACTGGGAAGTACTGCTCGCGTCATCTTCGCGGACGGTAAACAACATGGTTCTCAGCTACACCAAGGAAGCCGACTCCAAACAATGGGGCAAGGTTATGGGCGTTCGGGTCCATTTCCCGCTGGAAAGCTACAACTCTTGGGCCATTATTCAACCGCCCTTTGAGATTCCCGCTTTTGAGCCGCAAGCCAATGTCGGGGATGACGGTACTATTGAACCGAATAAAGAAGGCGGCAATGGTATTACCGGACCGAGCCGCTTTGAAGACGGATTCGGCGTGGTAAAGAATGTCGGAACCATTAAATCCCTCGCGGTCAATGTATACGGCTTGAATTTCCCCCATGGACTTTCCGCTCTTTATATTGACAGTTTCGGAACCAAAAAATCATCGTTCATGGGTTACCTGACCTTTGACGGATGGGGAGAACTGCGCTGGGATAACCCCAGTTATGTGCAGGAAGTACGGAACCGCGACCTCCGCCTGTATCCCCTGTATCCGGCGTCCACCCCCTTCATCAAGTTTGCCGGTTTTGAGATCAAACGCGACGCGGCCAAAGACGGCGGTGATTTTATCGTCTACTTTAAGGACGTAAAGGTTATCTACGATAAAGCGGTTCTTGACACCGACAGAGACCTTGATGACGAAGCTCTGTGGAACATTATCCTGGACCGGGAAAATGCCCGCAAGAGCTGGGAAATGGAACGCTTTGGTCAGAATCAGGTACTCCGTTATCTGGACGGCCAGAAGCAAGCTCGTGAGAATGAGTTCACTCCCACTCCGACCAAACAATAAGGAAAAGCCGGATTACCGGCAAATTTAAGTGAGACTGCCTGAAAACCGGAAACGATTTTCAGGCAGTTTTGTTATAGTATTAATATGAAAGATGTCATCACTCCCAATAAGGAAGCCTTGCGGCAGGTTTTTGAATCCGCTTCCGAGATTAGGTCTTTGGTTGTCAAAGATATTGAAAGCTGTGTAGAACAGGCGCTTGTATCATTGCCTTCCTCCCCCACTCTCAAGATACGCTTAAAAGAATTCGACAGCTATTACAAGAAATATCTGCGTCTGCTTAAATCAGGTATTGACGAGCCGCATATTACCGATCTTCTGGGTATCAGGGTTATCTGTCCCTTTATTGAAGACCTTACCAAAGCGGAAGCGTTAATCAAAGAACACTTTGATGTTATTGAAACAGAACAAAAAGGGCATTATACCTTTAAGGAATTCGGTTATGAATCAATCCATGTGTTGATCAATATACCCGCTCATATTATCCAAAAGAGAGGGCAGATAGACTGCGATGTCGCTGAAATACAAATACGGACCATTCTGCAGGATGCCTGGGCCGAAGTAGAACATGAACTGGTTTACAAAGCGGAATTCAGCCCCTTTGACATGCCGATGAAACGCAAGCTCGCCGCGGTCAACGCGAGCCTTTCCCTTGCCGATATTATTTTCCAGGAAATCCGCAGTTACCAGAAACAGCTTAACCACCAGTTGGAAAGGCGCCGGGAGACTTTCTATCAGAAGATCGAAGAATCCACCGACGCTCTGCTCTTCTCAGACATTGACCATCAGAAAATAGATCAGGAGAAAAAAGATTCACCCCTGCAGATGGACGCCGGTTCCATTGACGATCTGCTGTTGGGCGCGTTGTACGCCCACAACAAAAACCAGTTTGAGGAGGCCATTGCCCTGTACAGCCAGATACTTAAACTGAAACCGGATAAATCTTCAGTTCGTTCCCTCATTTACAAACACCGGGGAATGGCAAATTTTGCCCAATCCAAATACGAGGACGCGATAGAGGATTTTACCCATGCGTTTGATCTGGATAAATCCTACAAAACCGCCTATTACCGGGGCGTCGTTTATTCCGTATTAAAAGAATACTCCAATGCCATTGACGATTTTACCATGTCGCTGGAACTAAACCCGTTTCAGGCTTTTTGCCTGTTCAGGCGCGGCCAGGCATATTTCCATGTCGGCGATTATCCCCAGGCCCTTTCCGACTGCGAAGCGTCTTTGGCAATGGAGCCTGAAAACGAAACGGTGCAAAAGTTCCGCGTCCTGATCCAGAGTAAACTGAAGATGTAATCATTGAACCAGAACCGCAAGAGCGTCGGGTTTTTCGCCGTCGGCTCCGGCGCATAGTGATACCGGGGTACAGCGCAGGGATGAACCTGGCGGATACGCGTCTGAACAATTAACAAGCAGTTTCAGGTAATTTTCACTAACAGCCCGGCGGCGTCCCTCCGAATCGGGGTCTCCTTTTTCCACAATGGCGGATAACTCCCGGCCCAGCCAGGCTTGGGCATAGTCCCGCCTGCCCCGCAGGGCCAACGCGGTGAGCGCTTCCACCCGCCGGGTTGTATCCCGTTCACACACGGGGTTTTTCAGGGAAAAGGCGGCGGTTCCCGGACGTTTTGAGTAGGGAAACGCGTGTATCCACGCAAAGCCAATTTCCGCGCACAGGGCGAGGGTTTGGTCAAACTCGGCGGCGGTTTCACCGGGGAAACCGGCAATAATATCGCAGGCCAGAAAGGGGTTGTCTTTGACTGAACGCAGGAGCGCCGCCCCCTGTTTGACCGTTTGCGCGTGGTATGCCCTGCCCATGCGGCGCAGTACCGTATCACTGCCCGACTGTACCGAAAGGTGAAAATGGGGGCGTATCCGCAGATGGGCTAAAACCGCGGCAAGTTTGTCATTGATTCCTTCCGGTTCAAGGGATGAAAGGCGCAAGGCGATGGAAGCGCTGCCCTCCACAAGGTATTGCAAAAGCCCGGCAAGGTCGAGACCGCAATGGTTATATTGGGTGATGTTCACGCCGGTAATCATCAGTTCAGAACAGTTTCGCGCTTCAAACGACCGCAATTCGGCAAGGGCGGATTCTGGCGGCAGGCTGACGCTGGGGCCGCGGGCAAGGCATACGCGGCAGTAATTACAGCCATTATTACAGCCGTCCTGTATCTTTAAATATCCCCGCGAATGGAAGGAAAATTCTTCCGGCTTAAAACTGAACGGCCCTCCCCCCTTTGCCCGCTCTATCCACGTTTCCAGAACGCGCGGCAGTGAACTGCCGTCCGCCGCTTGCGACAGGTAGCCCGGCAGTTCAAGCAGTGCGCTTTTCGCCGATCCGGCGCTGTCGGCGCCGCCTTGCCCCCCGCCAACCACAAAGAGCCGGCGACCGGAAACTCCCGCCGTATTTTCCGCTTCAAGCAAGGCAATCTCAGCGGGATCAAGCCGCGCGTAACAGCCGGTAACGAGTACGCATGAATCGGGATTTTCCCGCAATGCCTTGCGTATCAGGCGGCGGCTTTTTTGATCGGCTTTTGAGGTTACGGTACAGGTATTGATGATGATTATCCCCGGCCCCGGCATGACCGTTCCCGGAGTGATTAAGGGAAAACCCGCTTTTCTGAAAGAATCGGCAAGGGCTTCGCTTTCAAGCTGGTTAAGCTTGCAGCCCAGGGTATACAGCGCAATGGGATACATTGAGGTAATTATCGGCTGGCAAGGGCCTGCCGTGTGCGATCCAGGCCGCGCCGCGCGTCGGGAAGCTGGGGATTCAGCGCGAGGGCCCTCTCGTAGGCGGTAACCGCTTCGGTGAGGTCGCCGGCGTTTTCACGGGCAAAGGCAAGCCGCGTCCACCAGGCGGGGTTCTGCGGCACCCAATAAACCGCCGTAGAAAGAGCAATATCCGCGTGGCGGTATTTTCCCATCCGTATATAAATTTCCCCGATAAAATAATACACGTTTTCTATCCGCTGGCCACTTGGGGCGAGATTCACATATTCCTGAAAAAACTGTAACGCTTCGTTATTGTTCCCCTGATAGTAGTACGCCTCGCCGAGAATTTCCGCCACCCGCGCGTCATAGCGGCTGAGGCTGCGGGCAACGCGGGCGGAACGCAGGGCTTCCCCATAACGGCCCAAACGCAGCAGGCTCCAGCAACTCACCACATAGGACTCCAGACTGCCGGGGTCTTCGGCAATTTCTTCCTGACAGATTTGAATCGCCCGCTCAAAATTTCCCAGCCGGTACTCGGCAAGGGCGTCCGGTTTTACCTGCGCGAAAACAACAGACCCGGCTGTCGCCAACAGCAGGGCGGCGGCGGCGCTGCGTAGAGTGCTCATAATCCGGCGTTTTTCCCCACCATGGTACAGCGGCCGTTAAACACACAGCCCGATTCCATAAAAATTTCAGGGGCGGTCACATTTCCCTCAAGTTTACCGGTAACGGTAACTTCGACCTTTTCGGCGGCGGTAACGTCGCCCTTTACATAACCCCGGATTATTACCCGTGACGCGTCAATATCGGCGTTTACCACCGCTTCCCCATCAACGACCAAAAGCCCCTGCGCGCTGATTTCCCCGGAAAACTTGCCCCGGATAAGGAAAGGCTTTTCAAAATATAAAGTCCCGGAAAAATCAATATCCGGCGAAAGAATCGTGTCAAAATCATCATCTTCCAGAACGTCACTGTGAATATCGGTCACTGTACCCTCCGTGCGTGGAGCACTTGTCCAGAAATTACTATCAGTATATCATAAATGCAAAGGAGAAGACAATGGACTTTGTAGGTATAATGAAAAAGAAGGCCGTATCAAAGAGTAAAAAGCTGGTACTGCCCGAAGGGACTGAACCGAGGACAATCAAGGCGGCGCGAATCATCGTTGACGAGAAGCTTGCCGCGAGCGTAACCCTGCTGGGGGATACCGCGGCTATTCAGGCGGCGGCGGGAAAAGAAGGGGTTAATCTCGGCGGTATAAATATAGTGTCCCCCCGCTCCAACAACAAGCTGGACGCCTACGCCCATGAGTATTATGAACTGCGCAAGCATAAGGGCATGACCGAGGAACAGGCTAAAATTGACATGACCGACACCCTGCGCTGGGGGGCGATGATGGTCCGTATGGGCGAAGCCGACGCTTCAGTCGCCGGCGCTGAAAATACCACCGGCGACGTGATAAGGGCGGGGCTTGCCATAATCGGCACGGTTCCCGGCCTAAAAACCGCCTCGTCCTGTTTTGTCATGGCGGGCCTTGATTCCCAATGGGGCGCCGACGGGGCGATGATTTTTTCCGACTGCGCGGTGGTGCCCGATCCGACCGCCGAACAGTTAGCCGACATAAGCGAAAGCGCCGCCCGGTCTTGCCGTGAATTTTTGGGGGTAGAACCGGTGGTCGCCCTTTTGTCGTTTTCCACCAAGGGTTCCGCCAAGCATGATAATGTCGCCAAGGTGCAGTCGGCGGTTGAAATCCTGAAAGGGAAGAATCCCGGCTTTGTGTTTGACGGCGAACTGCAGGCGGACGCGGCGCTGGTTCCTTCGGTAACCGATAAGAAAGCGCCGGGCAGTCCGGTCAAAGGCAAAGTTAACACGCTGGTTTTTCCGGACCTCGGTTCGGGCAATATCGGCTACAAACTGGTACAGCGCCTGGGCAAAGCCGAAGCGTTCGGCCCCTTCCTCCAGGGTTTCGCAAAACCGATAAGCGACCTTTCCCGCGGGGCATCGGTTGACGATATTGTCACCACTTGCGCGGTAACGCTTTCAAGAGCGCAGTAAGCAAGGAAGAAGAATATAACCACGGAGTTTCACGGAGTTGTGGTACGAAAATCATCTTTTCTTTCGTGTACTCTGTGGTAATTTTTGGGGAGCGGGAGGACGGTTGTCGAAGACGGCAATGGCCGCGTCATGAAAACCGGCGGATACATGGCGCAGAAATTCATTCAGTACATATGTCAGGGATTCCAGGGTTGTCTTTTTCCGTTTGATGGAGGTAAGGTCTACATCAATGATCAGACCGGGCTGTAAGTAGCGCGGGTTGACCACCAGATCAAAACGGTAATATTCCTTTTCCAGACGGACAAGTTGTTCTTCCATGATGCGCCGCTCGGCGGGGTACAGGAATTCGTACAGATTCTTTATGCGCTCATGCATCCGTGCCAATGCCCGGCGGTATTCACCGCGGCGGATATCGCCGGGGTGGCTGTCTTTTTCGATAAAGGTCTCGCCTGAAATTTCGTACGGGGCTTCGCCTTTTTTCTTGATCAGATCCCGTATGCGGTTCTTGTTTTTTTTGGCAAGGTCTTCAAAGTCGTTAACCTTAAAAACCGATTTGGAATCCTGATAGGATACTTCGATTAAATCCCACAGATGCTGTACATCGTTCTCAAAATTTTTGACCTGGGCTTCATAGGTTTTGCAGTCTTCGGCAAGCTGATCCCGGTCCAGATACCACAGCCGTATCTGATAACGCTCATCGGGCAGACTCTCCTCATCGTTATCTTCATACTCGCGTATGATCAACTGACGCCCATTGTGCGCGTTCTCGATAAATTGATACCCCATATCCGCGCGGTCAAGCAGTGAAACAAGCACATTCACCGCCGTATTGAATCCGCGGGTGCGGATAGTTTCGATATCCGCGCTTTTTCTGATATGTTCGCGTACATTTGCCAGGTTTAAACCGGGAGGAACAATTTCAGTAAAGATGCCGGTAATCCGTCCCTCAAGCTCCTTGTCGGCGGAAGCGTCAACCGCGCGGTCGATGCTTTCAATAATATGCCGGGGGATAAGGTCTTTGATCAGGTATTTGGCCGCCGCGTGACAGTAGAAAACGGGGCTGATAAGCAGGGTATCGGGAACATTGATTGAAAGTTTAAGATCGGTTACGGTTTTGGGCCTCT
>Ga0268262_10006946_pt1 | contig 10700 bp, 7 predicted proteins | sample TergutNc150P3_FD_190354 | JGI IMG/M metagenome (GOLD analysis project Ga0268262, IMG submission 190354) | Nasutitermes corniger P3 segment gut microbial community from laboratory colony in Florida, USA - Nc150 P3 (SPAdes) (version 2) | ecosystem: Host-associated > Arthropoda: Insects > Digestive...
AACGCTGATCTGTACGGTTCCTATACCGACATCGAATATGCGTACAATTATGATGAAAAGAGCGGGAGGCGCTTGATAGATACAACTCATAAAAAAGAAATTCTAGACATACACCGACAGGAGAAAGACTGGAGCGTAAAAACCCTGTTGGCAAATGAAAAAGACGCTATATTGAAGGGCAAAATTTTACTGGAAGATTTTTCAAAATTACAACCGTTGATAAAAAACATTCAACTGTCTGGAAAGAAATGGTTTGATATGCGGGTTTATGACATAGTGCATATTGATTTTAATATACCGGGTGAAGAGCGGGAAAAATATCCGCGCCATCTTATCAGGCTGATTGAAGAAGTCGGTAATGGTCGTCTGGTAACAACAGGGCGTGAGACAGATGAGTATGTAACCCTCATCAGTGATGAAAAGAAAACTACCGGACAAAGAAACTTTGTCGGAAACATTGTAGGAGAGTTGCGGTGTCAGATTTTAATGAAAGAAACAGATACCCAAACGGGTATTACCACCCTAGACGTAAGGGTGAAAAATAAGAGCGAGCACTGGACTAAGTAAAATTATTTATTATAATCTTGGTATAGGGTTCCATCTTCACTAAAGCGTACTAAAAAATACCATTGTGGAGTTGCATCAAGATAACTGTTGCCATAGAAGATACGCCATGTTATTAAATCTCCGTGATCCGAGAGGTCGTTTAATGTTCCTCGTTCATCTCCGGTTAAATAAAGACCGGAAGAATTGGGATAGGGAAACGAATGGTCAAACTCATATTGCATTATTTTATCATCGGTTTCTTTTCAATACACTATACCATCTTTAGAATAAACCGACCCGCCTGATAAACCCGGAGCCATTCGCTGATAATATGCTGTTTCTTCTGAATATATTAACTTTGAGTCGTTGGTAAATTGATAATAACCCTCAGAAAGTTTCGGGGTTAACGAATATGCGGTTGTATTTGAATACTTTGCTGGAAAATACCACCTGCCCCCCATCAGCCGCGGGTCAAGTGTTTTAGGGTCTTCTTTCTTTTCCGGTTTATTATCCGGCGTTTTGCACCCAAACACGGCAAGGGCAAACAGTACGGCAAGCGTCAAGTAGATTGGTTTTTTCATGGCAGACCCCCTTTGCTATAATATAGCGGTAAAACCGCTAAAAAGCAAGAAAAAACCACTTGACAATACCCCAAAAACTGGTAAACTGACAATATAGGTTGCTGACCGAGATACGGAGGCGACAATTTGCTCTCTTGGAAACATGAGGGACAGATTGTCGCCTTTTTTATTTTCCGGAAAGGAGAAAGGAGTAAGACATGGCTAACGTAGTAGGGCAAAGACACGAAATTTACAGTTACCGGGATGTAGAAACCATAACTCCCCGGAAAGGGGAAATCATCATCATCAACAACACTTTTGAGTATAAGGCGTCCCCGATAACTTTGGTGGGAGACGGCCTTAATAATGTAGAGGTTCTTTTTCAGAAATGGAATAACGGCGAGGGATCGCCGTTCCGCACCGAAGCGGAACAGGACGAGAAAGACATTGAAGAAGCGCGGATCCGCGCCAAAGAGGACACCACGTTACGGGAAACCATCGCCGCTGAAACCGCCGCGTGTACGGACGCAATAAACGCCGAAACCGCCGCCCGGCAGCAGGGGGATGCCGACACTCTTACCGCCGCGAAGGACTATACCGATGAAGCGCAACTGGCGACACAAACATGGCTGCGCGCCGTTGATACCAAATCAGAATTACGCACCACCGGATTAAACAGCAAAATAAATTACCTCTGCCGGGTAATCAAAGATAAAAATGATGAGAGAGATAATAACGGGGTGTACCAAGCCATTGCGGGCTGGGAAAATGAGCCGGTATGGACATTTTTTGGCGACAACACGGATTTTATTGATGAAACCGAACTTGCCGATGCCATTGATGAACACAATACCGATGAAACCGCGCATGAAGACATTAGGGAAACTATCGCCGAAGTAAACCGTGATTTACAAGAACAAATAAATACGCTTGCGCCGGAAGGGCTGGAGAATTTACCGCAGATATTGGCGGGGAAGGCCGACAAAGTATCCAACGCGACAGAGGGTAATTTTGCCAGGCTGGATGAAGGGGGTAATTTAACCGACAGCGGGAAAGGTCCGGACGATTTTATAAAGGAATTAGCACATAACGATACGTTAGTAGGGGAAGGCACTTCAGGTAATCCTCTTGGAGTTAATCTTCCCCTTTCGGCCATAATAGCTCTTACCGCAAACAATCAGGAGCAAGCATTAGCAAATCTTTACGGCGGCGTATGGGGAAAAGCAACGATCCAACCACGCAGTATAACATTTGAAAATAATAATACACAGAGCGGGAGTTACACCGTGATTAGTAGTGCGGCCACTTCTCAAAATATCCCAGCCCCGCTTGCAGGTAGAATAGTTACTATAAATGTCTCTGATTGTGTTTTTGGCAGTTCCGTTTATGTTACGTCTAATATTCGCGGAAGCATATTATACGGCCCCATTGGTGATGAAAACCATAGTAGTGTTAGTATTTCTGTTACTTTGCTGGATGGAGAAATATTATCTATTGCAGTTAGCCCTGGTTATTTTTCTGATATGATTAATATTAATTGGACTCGTCAGCGAATTAACTCACTAGAATATTTATATACCAGGTTATAAGGAGGGAAAATGAAATTATTTGAATTAGTTTTATACCAATCATGCAATTATGAATGCGTTGACTGCCCGATGTCGAGATGGCTTTATAAACCTGACGAGTTATTTGAAAACGGTAAAAAAAAGAACGCCATTAATAATCACGCCCTCTTAAAATGGATCGATAAATATCTCAATCCCAATGATTGGTTTATAGACATAACGGGCGGAGAGCCGGGTTTGTATCCTGAAATTAAAAAACTTATTCCTCAATTAAATAATAGGGGATATAAGGGATTAATAAGAACCAATGGCAGTCAGAGTATTCCCAGCCTGCCAAGTTTTCCGAGAGTAGCCACATGGCATAAAGGTAAAGAATTTCCTGAATTTTACGATTTTATAAACATCTTGCAAAATAGAGATGACGACTGGCAGGCGAAAGAACAGCATTGTAAAGACAATAATATTCCTTACATTCTGCAATCTTATCGGTATTATTCATTACCGGCAGAAGAAAGATGTAATGAACAACGGTTTGCAACGAAGCCAAATAAATTATTTACGGAAATGACGACTATGTTTGCCTCCGGCGCTATAGCAGGGTGTTTCACCGGCGCGGATATGGGAAAATCATTATTAAAAATGGATGAACCCGTGTTGTATGATATACGGGATGGGTGTAGATTCTGTCCCTCTGTTGCCGGGGTAGAATTACTTTTATACAGTATTCAAGGCTTCACCAATGTTTGCGGCATAACCAGTAACATGGAAAGAGATACAAAAATGATACCTTTTATTGTTTATCCGTTACTAACCACTGATAATAAATGGGTAGACAAACAGGGGAACGTCGTCGGCGTATTAGGTGACGATATATCTTTAATAGCGCAAGAAAGAGTATATGTATGAACACATCCGTAGGTGACCAACTGAACATTATATATCATGACCGGGTTGATGGTACTGAACGTGGGTGCGAAAGATGAGGGAAATAAAGGAGATGTACCCGAAACCGGAGTAATTAAAATCCCACAATTCCTCATGTTTAAGTGTGAAATATCCGGTTCACAATTTATCAAACAACTTGAATAAATAACACCACCCGCCCGGTGTTGAGTAGTTTGCATAATTGTATATCAGTGCGGGTGCATAACAAAGCTGTATATTTTGATGCTCAAGAGCAAATAAACCGACTCCGAGCGTACTCAGTTTGTTGTTCATAGCAAACAAAAGAATATTCTTACCCAACTATGATTACCAAATGCATCTGTCTTGTAGGCAAGCAGAACAGTAATGAGATGAAAAAATTATGTAAAGAAAAATTTCTGCTTCAAAGAATTACCTTTTCAAAGAGTATTTTCCTCTTAAGTAAGACTTTTTCCAGATGTGTATACTCTGCCTTGATATACCATTTATATCATACTGGTAATAGTTTGTATAAGTTATATATACTTACTTGTTTTGTTCTTCCCTGAAACGTTAAATCTGTCATTTTAATAATAGTACGTTATATTATCTTAAGGAGGCAAAAATGACTATACTACAACAAGCGATTTCAGATTATTTGGCGCATTGTGAACACCAAAAAAAATTGAACGCAAAGTCAATCAAAGCATATACGATTGACCTTGAGCAGTTAAGGCGGTATACTGCATTTGAAAACATTCCCGTAAAAGCGGAGATATCCGCATATATTGCATATCTCCACAAAACATATTCACCACGGACAGTTAAACGCAAAATCGCAAGCATCCGTGCTTTCTTGAATTATCTTGAATTTGAGGAATTCTCTTTTGAAAATCCGATGAAAAAGATTAAAACAAGATTCCATGCTTCACAGACACTGCCCAGAACAATTCCATTGGCAATAATTGAAAACATTTTACGTATCGCATATCAAGAATTAAAACAGGCGCAAACCGCATATGCGCTGAACACAACTCTGCGAAATGCCGCAATGCTTGAATTGTTGTTCGCAACAGGACTACGGGTATCGGAATTATGTTCCCTCAACGTAGAGTCCATTGATCTTGATAGTGGGAGAATCCTTATAATGGGAAAAGGAGCAAAAGAACGCGTACTGCAAATCGGGAACCAGGAAGTTCTTTCGATTTTGAGGCATTATGCCGAGGAAAACGCCATACCTATACGCAAAGCAGGTTGTTTTTTTGTCAACCGGTTGTCATCCCGCATTTCCGAACAATCCGTCCGCTTTATGATAAAACGGCTTTGCGCCAAATCTGATGTCGGACAAAACATAACACCGCATATGTTTAGACACTCATTCGCCACATTGCTCCTTGAAGAGGATGTGGATATTCGCTATATACAGCGCATGTTAGGCCATAGTTCCATACTGACAACACAGATTTACACGCAAGTTACCGTTGAAAAACAGCGCCAGATTCTGACTACAAAGCATCCCCGAAACAAAATTGTCGTTAATATATGAGATTTTTGTTGACTTTTTGAGGAAATGGGATGTATAATTAGAGATGAATAAAGGATAATTACTTATTATCCATGAGTCTATTTGATCATATAGATTTTGTGGAGGTATATCATAGAATGAACTATATTTTGATTATAACGATACATGCTGATCCGGCTATGGCGCCCGGATATGAAGAATGGGGTGGTACACACACCTATATGAAAGAGTTACTGGATGGATTGGGGACAAAAAGAATTAATTGCCTGTTGGTAACACGTAAATGTATGCCGTTTCCTGATACAGAGCAGTATAACAAATATTGCAAAATAATTCGTTTACATAATGGTGATGCTGAACCGATAGATAAAACACTTTTACAAAATTACCATGAAAATAATCTTGTACAGATACAGTCTATTATAGATGAATATGGGAAACCTGATGTCATTCATAGTGTATATTGGAATAGCGGCAGGCTTGCTATGGAACTGGGAGAAAAAAATGGAGTGCCATTTGTACATAGCGTTATATCGAATTCAAAAGGGCGTGTATCTCGTGGAGCTACTGAACCTGTTCAAAAACGTGCTGAATATGAACAGCAAATTTTTAATAGTGCAAAATATATTCTTTGTGTTTCAGAGGATGAGCGGCAAGATATCTTATCTTTTTATAATATATCATCAGAAAAAGTATGTGTAGTTGGACAATATATCCATGAGGCATTTTGCTTGCCGGCACATGATACTAATGGTTTCCCGCGTTTATCCTGTTGTATCAATGCAGAGGAACGGGAAAGAATTGCTCAAAAATATAACGCCGTATACAAAATACAAACTGACGAGCAATACTGGAATTACAAAGTTTTTACTTATATGGGACGTATAAGTCTTAGTAAAGGAATTGACCATATCTTAAAGGCATGGTATAGGCTCTATAAAAATTATGGGGAAACTTGTCCTCCGCTTTGGATGTTGGGTGGGAGCATAGCTGAAATTCATGATATCCGTAATACCATTAAGAACGACATTCCAGAGCTTGCCATGTTAGAACAGAATAGGAGTATCGTATGGTGGGGGTATTTAGATGCTACAGGTTTAAGTACCGTGTTGTTGAAGACATTAGCAATGATAACACATTCTCTATATGAACCAGGCGGCCGGGTAATTGTTGAATCCATGTCGGAAGGCGTTCCGGTAATTGCTACTCCAAATGGCTTTGCAAAAGATTACATTGTTAACTGGCGCAATGGTTTTTTGGTAGAGTATGGAGACGATCTTGAGCTTTATTTACGCTTGGAACACTTCCTTCGTCAGCCGTTTTTGTCAGATGCTTTAGGACGAAATGCAAGACAAGACGCTAAAGAAATAATCAAAAAATGGAATTTTATTGATAACCATATTATGGCTTATGAAATACAAACAATAGAAACTGCGTCTTCAATACAAGAACCATTAGATTATGATTATTTTGAAATGCGAAAGATCAATTTGTTTCCGTACTATAATATCCCTTTATCGGAAACATACATAAAGGAATTCATTGTACGCTTGACTGGGGAATCAATAGTTGAATGTATACCGAAAACAAATGTTTCAGCATCATCAGATATTTTCCAGTTGAAAACTGATAACAATAAAATCATTGTGAAACAGGCGTTTACACGCCTCAGAATTGGCCCGATGTTAAATCCCTTTGATAATGGATATTTTGTAAAAAAAGCCGACAAGGCTTTCCGAATAGAATTGAATACTTATCAAAAATTAAAATCAAGTGTATTACTTGGATATGACAATATTCATTATCTATTTGCGTTCAAAGAACTGGAACCAATTGAATACGCCAATATTGAATTGCTCAAAGAGTGTGTTGACTATGTTATACGGAAACCTGACATAGCGACCAAGGCAGATAAAGCTCTTTATTGTAAAATAACACAAAAAGATTTACAGTCATATAAAAATATAGCGGATATGTACTGTCAATTGGAACAGGAATTGCCACTTTATGATTTTGAGCATTCCGGCAGATTCTCTGAAACAGTTGGTTGGACAAGCGCTCCTTTTATTCTGGAATATAACCAGAACAGTTTTACGCAGACAATTTTTCATGAATTACAAACCATCTGTGATTATTTTTCACAACACTCTTGTTATGATTCTGAAGAAACACTTCGGAGCATTAATGAAGATATACAATTCAAACACTTTATGAAAAACAACGGATTATTAGAATTGATTGATATGGAAAAAACCGCGATTGGCTGTTCGGAAATTGAATTGGCCGGATTGTTATATGGTTATTGGTTTTCAATAGACCGCAATATTACTCCAACTACACTTTTGGATTGTGTACCTAGGAACCTAAATTTGCGAAAAATTGTATCCGGTATGGCTTATATCTGTTTTTATGACATTCAAGTATACACAATGATGCAACAAACAATGCAAGATTCCATGTTGAGCCTGTTAAAATATCTTTATCAAATTGCCCAAAAATTTTGACCTGTAATTGTATAAGCGAGCATCAGCCGACTATCATAATCATGCCTGATTGAAAGAATGGACTGTCCGGTAATGCTAAAGAGGGGTTGTTTTTGAGTGTTTGTAAATCATTTTGATAACGATTCTGATGATGCCCCAATTTGAAATCAGTTAATATAATATTTTCAGAAGGGTTACAAATCTTTGAGTTGTACAATCCAAAAGCTAACAGAGCATGATAGTCTCGTGACTGTACAACTTCCCTGGTGTTTTCTTGAAGCAATTTCGTCACTTTCTCCTTAAGCAGAGAGGTAAAACATCGATAAGCATCTTCCAGCTCAATGGACAACAATTTAGGATCATAACCATTTTCCAATGCTGTATGTATATAATTAAGCTGGCTTCGCCAACGGAATAATTTATATCCCGATATTTTTAACATTTCCATCGATTCTTTGAATATATTTTTAGCTTCAACTAATTTATTCTGGCAAACAAGCACACAACCTAAAATATTCAGGCTTCTGCCCCATTCGTCTAAAATCGCATTGGCTTCGCAAATATCAATGGCATATCGCGCAAAAGCCTCTGCTGACACTAAATCTTTGGCAAAGAGCTTACTCATTGCCCTGTCTACATACTCATGGAAAGGCAAGCTATATAAAATTTTCGATTTATGGGAATACGTAATTAGTTCCTCATAATAATGATAAGCTTCGTTTGGCGCTGTGTATAAACGCATACACGCCAAATGGCTGTGATATCCACGCCAAATACGGGCGGAGTCTGGTAACACATTTATGATATTAATATAAGCAGCGAGCGCAGCATCATATCCCTCACTCTCTTTTACGCACAGTATATAACGATTACAAATGCTGCCTAGCCAATCGTCATAATTTTCTGTTTTTACACCAGATACAACATCATCAAAATAATGCCGCATTTTCAAACCATTTCCTACATGAGTATCATAAAATCCATTTTTAAAATCTATCGTAAATGCGAAATAATCATAAGCCTGTGAATAATAATCAGGTATATTTAAATAAAGATATTTAGTCAGATCATATGATAATTCTTTCATTCGCATGTTTACTTTTGGCAAAAAAATATTTTTTTTGATATCAAAAATTTTCAGTTGATAAATCGTCCATTTCATCCATTCAATTGGATCATTTATATTGTGGTACAGATCAATTGCCAAATCACAACTAACAATCAGCGCATCAAATTGCCGTTCAGTTTCAAGATAACTGATATAAGGTAGTAATACTACCAAGGCATCTTTGTATTTACCCGCATAGTGTAGCAAATATGCTTTTGCATCAGGTGTATCTATATCCGGTTGCGTATCCCAAATTTCTAAAATTTTCAGTGAAAGGCATCTAAGACGCGGGCTATTTTCAATGCCAAATTCATCTATTATTGCCTGGACTATACGATTGGAACAGGCATAATATCCTTGATGATAAACAAGAATATTCATTCTTGTAAATTGCTCTAATAGACAGTTATCAACTTCCAATTTACAACACAATTTCTCACTTATCTTACCATGCATTAGAAATAACATATCAAACAGCAATACTGAAGCATCTTGCTGCTTATAGCGCTCCAAAACCCTACTGGTTATTGTTGGCAAAGCATTTGACTGTATTGTCTGTAGTTCATGCGCAATGTGTATATTGTCTGACATAGAAACGCCAATTGTTTGGATGTACTCCAAAAACATCGAAATGTTTGCTTTTCTCGTTCCAACCTGTTCTATTATCTCTTTTACAATAAACATAGGTATTTCAGGGTATTGGGTAAGGATATAATCAATTGCTTCATCATTGGTATAAGCGTTAAGTTCAAGAATTAAAAAATTTAATAAGCATCCGAATTCTTTATGGAAATCAAATGATTGCTGTACTGAATATTCTTCGGTATCGTGTATAACTACACAAGATATTCTTGATCGAGATAGTTGCTTTATTAAATATGACAACAAAATTTTATTTTCATCATTTGCGAAAGACAGATTTTCAAAAATAAATAAGTACTTAACATTTTCTTTATGCAATTGTGCCAAGTCAACAATGTAATCGCAGATCAGCTTGTTATAGTCTTCGTCATTTATACCTTGTATTCTTTTATCACCGAATATTCGTCGTAAGATATTCAGTGTTTTCTTATTTGTTATCCGGTTGTTTAATCGATCAATAATCGTATCGATATGGGCATTGGTGAAATCTTCAATAATATTCGAGGCAGAGATTCCCCATATATTGAATAAAATATCTAATAATACACGTTCTTGCGTTGTGTGCAGCGAAGCATCAACTGATACATTAAAATACCCAAGTCCTGATATAGCCGACTCAACAAACGTACGCTTTCCAATGCCTAAAAAACCGGAAACGACCAGTAAACCACCTTTTTGTAGAACTGTTTGAGCGCCGGATATTTTGGCTTTTTGCTGTTTTGAAATAAAGCCGGAATATGGTTCTTTTATATAAGGCTGCATCTGACATAAAATCTGCTCATGTAAATTTTCCTTTGAAAAATCAATTTGTAGCAGATTATCTATGCCTCGGTGACTACGAGTTGGTGTAATGAGTTTCGATAATTTATCCGATAAAGGGATATCATATTTATGTATTAATAGATTAATATCATCTCCCATGATGATTTTTATCTTCAGGACCGTTTTTTTCAAGAAGCGGCTAAGTTGTTCGTCTACCTGTACTGTATAGTTATGATTAATAAAAGCAACCAATGCGACAGCGCCCTCATTAAATGCTATAATTACATTGGCGGCAATATCACGTAGATTTAAATTCCTGTTTCTTAACTTACATTCAAAATATACCCTCTGAGATATTTGTCCATTATTACATTCGGCAACAATATCATATCCGCCATCCTTTGTAGGTCGTGTTCTCTTTATAACTGCTTTTGTGTTTTTGAAGATATGATTAACAATATATTCAGATAATTCCTCGAATTTAGCATATTCTTTTTGCGCGTTTGACACAAATAGTTCTCCGTAATTCAGCAATATTTATGTTTTATTATATTGATGTATAAATATAAAGGATAATAAGTAATTATCCTTTATTCATCTCTA
>Ga0268262_10006947_pt1 | contig 10699 bp, 9 predicted proteins | sample TergutNc150P3_FD_190354 | JGI IMG/M metagenome (GOLD analysis project Ga0268262, IMG submission 190354) | Nasutitermes corniger P3 segment gut microbial community from laboratory colony in Florida, USA - Nc150 P3 (SPAdes) (version 2) | ecosystem: Host-associated > Arthropoda: Insects > Digestive...
GACAAACACATTGGTTTTTGTTAGTATCACGAAGGAGCTTAGAGAGGTTTAGAAATGGCAGTACCAAGATATAAAACATCAAAAGCGAGGACACGCCGTCGGCAGTCCATCAACATGAAACTTACCGTTCCCACAATGATAAATTGCAGTAGTTGCGGCAATAAGGTTCTTTTGCACCGGGTTTGCCCAAAGTGCGGTTTTTACCGGGGAAAACAGGTAATAGTTCCTGATTCAAAAGTTTAATTTAAGGGGAAAGAAATGGACGAATTATTTGAAAAAATGAAAAAACTCATCGCGGAGAAACTGGAAGTCGATGAGGGGAAAATCACATTGGAAGCGTCATTCCGTCAGGATCTGGGGGCCGACTCGTTGGACACCTATGAATTAGTTTATGCCATAGAAGAAGAGATGGGCATTAACATTCCCGATGAAAAAGCCAATGAATTTGAAACCGTTAAGGACGCATACGAATTTATTAAATCCCAGCAAAAATAATAAGTACATTCTCAGTTCGGAAAGAAAGAAAAAACTGGCGGTTTTTCAAAAAGCCGCCGGTTTTAAATTTAAAAATATCGAACTATTAAACCTTTCTTTTATACACCGTTCCGTTTCCAACGAGACGGGCAATAAATACAACAATGAACGCCTCGAATTTTTGGGCGATTCCATTTTGGGAGCCGTCTGTGTTACGCTTCTTTATAAAAATTTTCCTGAAAAAAGCGAAGGCGAACTGGCGAAGATAAAAGCGGTGGTAGTTTCTGAGGACATTCTTTCTGAGATTGCCAAAAGCTTAAAAATTGATGAAATGCTTTTGCTTGGCAAAGGCGAAGATATTTCAGGCGGCAGAAAGAAAAAGGCGATTCTTGCCGACGCTATGGAAGCGCTTATAGGTGCGCTTTACCTTGATTCCGGTTATAAGACAACATTTAACTTTGTAAGCCGCTGTATCTCACTGGAAATTCAACAGGTGACCGGCGCAAATTACCACAAGGATTATAAATCTCTCTTGCAGGAATACTGCCAGCGGCTTTACCATACTTACCCCGAATACCGCATGATAAAGCGCTCCGGTCCTGAACACGAACGTACTTTTTGGATAGAGGTATGCGTGAACGAAATTGTCTACGGGCCTGGTATTGGCCGCAACAAAAAAAGCGCGGAGCAGGAAGCGGCAAAAATTGCCTGCGAAGCATTGTTAAATTAGAAGGAGAGACAAAATGAAACGAATTACATTATTTGCGCTTATAGCAGGTTCTTTTGTTTGCAGCCTTGCCGCCCAGCAGCTTTTAGAAGTCCGCCGGGCTATTAGTTATTCTATTCGCGATTCATTTGATAAAATCGGAAATCAGTATATCAGTTATTGGGGACATCTTCCCTCTGTTTTAACTTTTGTAAACGGCGACGGTTCAGTTACTATTTGTTCTTCCAATGAAAGCGCGAAAATCACCTATATTTATGAGCATGACATTGATTTGAAACCACAAAGAGCATTGGCCGTGCGGAACGAACTTGGCGCTTTAGGCGCTTTTACAAAAGATAATGACGGTAATTACTACTTTTTTTACGCAGTAAAAACAACCAATAAAAATCTTGAAAATATGGCTGTGGTCAAGTACAACCCGGAAGGAAAAAAAATCAAAAGATATAAACTTAAGGCGCAAGCTCCAAATAGTTATGACGGAATAAGGACTCCTTATGACGTGGGAACATGCCGACTTGAATTATCAGATTCCATGCTGGCGGTTTATTTTGCCCGTGAAATGTTTAACGGGATACAGTCATCTTACGGTTTTGTGCTTGATAAAAATACTTTTGAAAGGATTGACGAGGGAGCGGCAACCAACGTGCAGATAATTGGGGGAAATATGCAAATGCCCTATGTCAGCCATTCTTTTAACCAGTTTATTCTTCCCATTGAAAATGGTTTTATTTTTGCGGATCACGGCGACGCGTATCCCAGAAGTTTTACCTTTGCGAAATTTCAAAAGGGAAGCGGTACTAAACGGCTGAATGCTTTTACTTTTCCCGTTGAAAATGTAGTAAGCGCGACTTATGCGGAAATGGGCGGCCTGGCAAAGACTTCAAACGGTTATATATTTGCCGGAGTTTACGGAAAAGACAGAAATAACTCCAGAAACCTGTTTGTACTTACTTTTGATGAAGGCCTGAATTCGTGTTCAGAGCCAATCTATCTTACAAAATACGTAAAAAACGACAGCCACGCCGGACACCCAAAAATAGTCAAAATAGATACCGACCGTTATCTTTTATTATGGGAAGTTTTTAATTTTTCAATGCAGTCCGCAGATATTATTGAAACTGTCGCTACAGATTACCTTTCTACATATATGCTGCTAATAGATGAAAGAGGTAAAGCTGTTTCAGAGCCGGAGGAACTAAAGGGAGTTCGTTTGAACATGAGCGATACCCTGCGTTACAATCCCCATAACGGAAAGGTATATTGGGCGATTAATAACAGTAAAACATCAATAACCATATATGCGTTGAAAAAATAGATATAATCAGGAAAATACAAAGGGATTAAAAAACAATACCATAAGGTTAAAAAAATATAATATAATTAAAATATGAAATATAGATGTTATTTACCCTTTCTATTGTTTATGCTTTTCTGTGTATCAGCGGGGTTTGCGGATACGGACTCAGAGGAGAGCGATTTTTGGCTCTGTCCAAGCGGGGAAGCCGCGTTGTATAGCATTTCCGGCGCTTCCTACGGAGGCGGATTTGCCTTTGGATACGGCAAGGGTTCATCAATTGGCATGAAAGTGATCAGTTTTTTTAACTTAGACGGGATGAGCGTTCTGGAACTCAATTTTCTTTTACGTTTTTATTTTTACGGCAAAAGGGCATATTCAGGTCCATTTCTCCAATTTATAGGAGGACCGGCCCTTTTCTTTGATAACGAAAGCGGGTTTTATGTACCCTCTAAAATAGGCGTATTTTCGATAGGTATGAGTTTCGGCTGGCGTTTTTTGATAAAAGATAGGTGGTTTATTGAGCCTTGTATTCGCGGCGGGTATCCGTATTTAGCCGGCGCGGGGCTTTCTGCGGGGATACGCTTTTAATTAAATCGCCCTGTTTTTTATTCAAAAATTCTACGATAATGATAAATATACATGGAAAAAAAATACAAAAGGCGCGCAATTGACAATACCCGGTTTTCAATAGGTAAAAAGCTGGTAATGATCATTTCCATAATGGTTATTATCTCGCTTGGGTCTATTACCGCTCTTGCTTCATGGCTTATATATGAGGATTTGCGGATTAACGCGGAAGAAACAAACTTTGAGGCAAACCGCCGTTCGGCAACGGAAGCGGAAACAACCTTTGCGAATGTACGTTCCAATTCAAGGATACTTATACAGACCATTACCGCTATGGGGGCAAACAACGCCGCTATAAAAGAAATGACGGATTTCTTCTTTACTGAAAATCCGCAGATTGCGGCATTGTCTTTTATTACCACAGGAAAGACGGAGAGGCTGCTGGTTAACAGCAAGTTTTTTTTATCCGAAGGAATTGATGAAAAACTTGCGGAGCCTTACTTTAAGAATCAGAGAGCAGCTTATGGCCGCGCTATCCGTGGAGAGACCGTAGTATTAAATGCGGCGCCTCATTTTTCAAGGTCTGTTCTGGCTTTATTTTTCCCTTGGCAGAGCGCGGGAGTCTGCGGCGTTCTTTTTTCTTCCGAAACTTTGAATAATAATTTTGGCTCGGGAATTAACCAGTCTTTCATGATAAACACACAGGGCGATATTCTGCTTGCCGCCGATTTTGAGCTTATCCGTTCCGCCGCGAACATTGCAAATGAAGATTTTATACACGCAATACTTGACAGCCCGGAACTAAGCAAGCAGCAGATAATTGAAGCCGAATTTAAATTTTTACAGAGCGGCAGAAGCGATGTAAATATTGATTTTTTTGCGGTAACATGGGCGCATGCAAAACCGGCAATCCAATTTGTTCTGGATAAATTATCCGGTAATATAAATAAATATTTAAATACTGACTTGAACCCGCAACATGGAAATGCCCGTCCTAGTGACAGGAGAAATACTGTTATGCGCCAATTTTTGGCGTTTACCAAATTAAACAACGCAAGCGCGGTGGTTATTACCAGTATTGAATACGACAGGGTTTTTGAAGGAATAGCCGCAACCACAAGGCGTAATATATACCTTACCGTAACGGTTTTAAGTTTTTCTGTTATTTTTATCTGGTTTTTCTCAAAAACAATTTCTATTCCCCTAAGAACATTGGCTGTTGCCGCGCGAAGAATCGAAGATGGAGAATTTAAAATTGAACTAAATCAAAAAAGCCGCGACGAGATAGGCATATTAACTTCCAGTTTCCAGCGTATGAGCAACGCGCTGGGTATTTTTGGCAAGTTTACTAACCGCGATATTGCCATAAAAGCCATGCGCGGGCAAATAAAGCCGGGAGGGCTGCCGAAACACGCGACTGTCTTTTTTTCGGATATTCGCAACTTTACTTCTATATCCGAAACATTTACAAAAAGTTTCGGTAAAGACGCTTCCGACCGGATCGTTTTCTGGCTTAACAATTATCTTACACAGATGGTAGACTGCGTAGAAAAAACCAACGGAGTTGTAGACAAATTTATCGGCGACGCGGTAATGGCGCATTGGGGTACCGCTTATACCGCCGGAAGCCCGCGCAAGGACGCGTTCAACTGTGTCATGGCGGCGCTGATGATGCGCAGGGCGCTTTATTATTTGAACAAAGGCCGGGAAAAAGACGATCCAGCCAACCCGGCTATCAGGATAGGGTGCGGTATAAATACGGGTATTGTCACCGCCGGACAAATAGGCTCCGATCTTCGCATGGAATACACTGTTATTGGCGATCCTGTAAATCTTGCGTCCAGAGTCGAGGCCCTTAACAAACCACTTGGTACGGATATTCTGATAACAGAGGACACATGGAATCTTGTTGGCAGTAAATTTATAACCGAAGAAATGCCGTCGGTAACGGTAAAAGGAAAGGAAAAACCTGTGCGGATATTCGCCGTCGTTAATCATGTTAATAATAATAAGGGGCCGTTTACGCTTGCCGAACTACGGAATCTTTTGGGTATTGAACCTCCGCAAATGTCAAAGGTAGATTTAAATGCAGATGAAAAAAAGTACAAAATCGGCGAAACCGCATAAACAGACGAAAGGTGTTTTTCGTTTAGCTGATTTTCTGATAACTATTTTTTTCCTGTTACTTGCTTCCGCCGGTATAGCGTTATTCAGGCAGGATCTGCTTCAAACATTCAGTTTGCAAAACAGAGAACCCGCCGGTATTGTCATCATAAAGAAAAATGTTGTCCAGCGGCGTCTTGGCGACCGTGTACTGTGGGAAAGGCTTTCAAACGAATCGCCTGTATACCCAGGTGATTTAATTCGCGTAGCGGAAATTTCTTTCGCGGCGCTTGACATAGAAAGTAACGGCATAGAGTTGGATGAAAATACCCTTATACGCATATCCCGCTCTCCCGACGGCGAAGGTTTTCATATTGAGTTAAGTTCGGGGAATATATCTATTTCTTCTTCTTCCGGCGGCACCAGTAAGAATGTTTCTCTGGAGCTAAATGGGCGGGTGATACAGCCAGGACTTGGAACGGTGCTGAGCGCCTCCGCCGGAGAAAAGGGAATGTCTGTACAGGTTAGCAGCGGGACTGCGCGAATTACCGAAAGCAGGAACAATCGCGGAGTATCTTCTTCTCTCGAAGTATCTTCGCGCGAAGTGTCTTCGGGTGAAAAAATCGCGATAGATTTAAATGGAAAGGAATTAATTGAAAAGACGGCAGTCGTAACGCGGCCAAACCCGAACACTTGGTATCTGAAAAGCACTCGTGAACCTGTCCCTGTAGATTTTGAATGGAACAGGATTAATCTTTCACCGGGAGAAAAATTGCGCCTGGAAATAGCTATGGACAGAAACTTTAATCAGATTTTCAGGGCAATTGACGACCTTGACAGGCAGGCGCATGTTTATGTAGAAACTGGGGTGTGGTACTGGCGCTTATCTTCCGGGAATTCTGTCCTGTCTGACGGTCGTATTACCGTAGCGGACGGCATGGGGCCGCAGTTGCTAAGTCCAGCGTTAAACAGCCAGTTTATTTCCCGTGATGAGCCGTCTGTGTTTAATTTCCAGTGGGCGCAGGCGGAAGACGCTGTATCTTACATTCTGGAAGTAAGTAAATCGCCTGATTTTTCTTCCTTGCAAATACGCGCTCAAGCTGCGTCTGTTAATTACAGTGATTCAAGTTTAGGGCCCGGAACATGGTATTGGCGCGTAATGCCAGTTTTCCCGGCTGTTTTTGGCGGCAACCCTTCTTTTTCTCAGCCGGCTTTTTTCCGTATCGAACAAAGTTCGGCCGTGCAGGCCGCTCCTGAACAAAACAGCCTTGAAGAATGGCTTGCGGCTGTAACTCCGTCCAAAGAAAATTTGCCTGCGGACTTACCGCCGGAGCTTATTCCTGTCGAATTAAAACCGGAACCCAGACTTGAGACCAGAACTGAACCAAAGTCTGAACCAAAACCTGAGTCTAAGCCTGAGTCTAAGCCTGAACCAAAACCTGAACCTGAACGTGTGCGGCCGGTACTTCGCCTGCTTCTTCCTGAACAAATGGCCAGGCTGAACGGGCTTACCGCGCTAAGGCAGCAGACAATCTTTACATGGGAATGCAGCGGTAATGTGGTAAGATCAAGATTTGTGCTGTCAAGGAATCCAAATCCGTTACAGGGGCGCGCGGAAGTGGAAATTCAAAATCCCCAACGTACTATCCGCCTTCCCAATCTGGGTGAAGGCGTATGGTATTGGGATGTTGAAGCGCGTACCGCCGACGGTTTTACCGTAAGCGCGCCGGCTCCGCGTCAATTCCAGGTGCTGCCTATTCCCCTTCTGCCTCCGCCTGAAAACGTAACCCCTAGCGCAAGGCAGCGTTACGGGCTGGAAGAATTAAGGTCTATGAAAAACATTGTCTTTGAGTGGAAGACAGTACAGGGAGCGAATGCGTATATTTTTACGCTTTATCAGCAGACGGAAAACGGGCGGCGGCAAATAGTCAGCACAGACCCGGTTAACAGGACAAGTTATGAATTAGACGACCTTAAAGTATTAGATAATGGAACTTTTATCTGGCAGGTTGAAGCGGTAAATCAGCGTAATGGTGTAAATGAACAGCGGGGCAGAGCGGGCGAATATACCTTTGTTCTGGATTTTCCGCCGCCGATACCGGTACAAATTGAAGATACAGGGATACTATATGGCAATTAACAGCAGGTATAAATACCTGATATTGACAGCCCTGTTTCTTTTCGGGTTATATGCTCTTCAGGCGCAAAATGCTGGTTATTTTCTGGATCCAAACAGTGAAGAACCGCGTTTTATTCAGCGGTTAACGTGGATCGGCGGCATATATTCGCTGCACTGTGAAATAATTATTGAAAGGGAAGAAGATGGAGAATATATAGACTATTTTAGTCAATTAACTACCGGTAATTATTTGGATATTTCCATGCCGCCCGGAAATTACCGTTTCCGCGTAATACCTTATGATATTTTGGGCAGGCCAAGTATAGGAACAGAGTGGGAATTGTTTAAGGTCTTTAACGCCGTAAAACCTGAACTTTATAAACCTGGAGAAGATTATTATTATAATGATAAACAAGGAACTAAATTTGAATTTAACGGAAAAAATATAGAACCGGACGCCAAGTTTTATTTTGTAAACTCCAAAGGGGAACATATTGTTCCTGCTTTTATAATCAGAAATGATTATGGAAACAGTATTCGCCTTACTTTTAATAAAAATCAGCTGATTGACGGGGAATATGAATTTTTTGTTGTAAATCCGGGCGGGTTAGAGACAAGTATAAGCGGAATAAATTATAAATCTTATAGAGAAAAATTTGGCCTGATGCATTATGTTGTCTGCGCTTCATTTATGCCGTCGTTTCAGGCATACGGAGAAGGGTTTAACGGGAATATTTTTATATCTGCGCAGATAAGCGTAATTTCCTGCATATTTTTAAATAACTATATCGGGATGGAATTTACGGTTTCAGGATTTAAAAAATGGTGGGACGATGATTATGGTGGCTATGAACAGATCAGTTTTACAACAGGATATAATCTTATATTTATTAATTGGCTGCCCGACCGGAAAGCGGCGTTTAATTTCAGAATAGGCATAGGTTTCGATATGCAGCCAATGGATTTAAATTATACAAATATAGGGGTTTCTTTTTTGTACCGCCTTTTTATGAATTTATGCGTTGAAGGCGGTATTAATTTCTCTCACCCGATAAAAAACAGCACAGACGGTTATCTTCAGCCATGGGTTGGCCTGACTTTATTCCTTTAGGAATTTATCATTGAATTAATAACATATACCGAAATATTGTACATTGCATGAGCGATTGATATACCATGTATGGACTTATAACGCAGGAACATAAAACACAGAAGCGTGCTTGAAAGAACAGCGTTTAAAAACCCCCACGGGCCTTCGTAAATGTGGCAAATTGAAAAAAGCGTCACAGAAAGCACAAGCGCGTATACGGCGCTCAGGTTAAATTCGTTTCTTCTTGCCAACAGGTAAAAACGGAAAAAACTTTCTTCCAGATATGCCGCGAATATGCAGGAAAGACTTAGTATTATCCATCCAGAGCCGGTGGAAGGAGAAACCAGCGTAATTTGTAAGGATGTTTCGCCGATTTTGGAAGAAGAATAAGTAACCATAAAGCCAATAATTAAAAGGCAGGGTAATGTGATAATGCCGGAAATCAGATCTTTAAGCCCCGGCCGGATACCCCAGTCTTTTAACTTTTTTTTCTTTAAAAGCAGAAACCAAATCAGGGCAAGCGAAGGAAGACTTCGCAGGAAAATCCCGCTAAGCGCGGCCGAAACCGAAAATCCTGCCTGCGTTCCTGATTGGGAAATGTTTGAAAAGAAACTTGCCGAACCTGACAAAAACAGGACGGTATACAGGATAATAGCTTCTAAATATATACCCATTTTTCCTTCCTTGTACTTTTCCGAAAGTTATTTCTATATTATAATTAATATATAGGAACGAGGTAAACTATTGGCGACGTCTTTTCTGGTTATTGCAATATTGGTTCTCTTCATAATTTTGCTTTTCCGCTCTGATGGGGAGAAAAACAGGGTCAACTGGATTCAATTTTTTTCAAAGGGAAAAGAAGCCGGTTTTTCAATCAGGGAACTTGAGCAGATAAGACGGCTGGTTACAAATTGTAACATTGATGATCCGGTGTCAATATTTACATCCCAAAAGAATCTGGAAACCTGTATTCGCTCTGTAGTGAACGCCGTCCGAATGTCCGGTAACAGCGAAGATCCGGAAATCCAGGATTTTCTGTCAAGGCTTTTTGATTACTGTAAACAGCTTGGAATGAAAAATTCCGAAAAAAAGTCAACTATTACAACTTCCCGTCAAATCAGCGAAGGCCAGTTGTTAAAGGTTTTGGTTCCTGACACAGGGGTATTCAAGTCCGAAGTAATAAAAAATACCGGAAATTATATTACCATTTCCCGCCCAACGAATCAAAAGATGACATCCCATATGCAGTGGGAGGGTTTAAGAATATCTATTTATTTTTGGCGGGAAGATGACGCGGGCTATGTATTTGATACGGAAGTAACAGACGAAGTTTTTTCCAAAGGTATTTCGTCGTTAAAAGTTGAACATAATGATTCGCTTTTCAGAACCCAAAAACGAACCTCTTTACGCGTTAAACTTAACAAGGCGGCATTTGTTTATCTTGTCAACGATATGGATCCTTACAAAATGGAAAAGGTGCCAGGCCTTAGATGTATGATGGAAGATGTTTCCGATGCAGGCTGCGCTTTTAGGGTAACAGGTACGGCTCCTGTCGGGCAGCGCCTTAAAGTGCAGTTTTCCATTGATCGTGTTCCTGTTTGTATACCGGGTACTATTCGTTCTGTTGATTATCGTCAGGAATCGAATATATCGACAATACACATGGAGGCGGATGATCTTCCCATTACGACCAGAAACCATATCCTTTGCGAAGTTTTTGATATGCTGGCTGACGAAGACGAAGATGAACTGCCGTTCAGGGTAATTGAAAATGAAACCGGAAAAGCCCCTGTTTCTAATGGAAGTAACGGCCAGTTGAACAAGTTTCAGGAGGTTGTAAATGACTAAAAAGGCAGTTTTTTTTGCGTTGCTTGTTCTTTTAAATTTTACCGCCTTTTGTGATTCTCCTGTTCTTCAGTTATATAAACAAAAATTTTCCAGAGCTGATCTTTCGGCAAAAGCGCAAATTATGGAGAATGCAGCTAACGACAGCACTTTTACCGGAGATATTGGGCAATTTTATGAATACGCTCTGCAATTTGCTCTGGAAAATTCTATACTGTTAAAAAATGATCATGCCCTGTTAAGGATAATTGATATTTCCATAACTGGTTTGAAAAAGACAGGTTATATTAACAACATTGATACCTTATGGAAACTGTTTATGGAATACCCCGATTCTACAATTGGGGCGGAAATTCTTATTGCAGCCGGGAAACTTGGAAAAGAAAATAAAAATATTACAAACAGCGTTAATAATTATCTTACAGAAAAAAATATATTGTATATTTCCGGCAGCCCTGTTAATTATGAGATGATTTC
>Ga0268262_10006948_pt1 | contig 10699 bp, 12 predicted proteins | sample TergutNc150P3_FD_190354 | JGI IMG/M metagenome (GOLD analysis project Ga0268262, IMG submission 190354) | Nasutitermes corniger P3 segment gut microbial community from laboratory colony in Florida, USA - Nc150 P3 (SPAdes) (version 2) | ecosystem: Host-associated > Arthropoda: Insects >...
GGCGGACGCGGCGGGGTGTGTACCCGCTTTTCCATGTGCTGCGGTATTCAAACTTTAGGACGCGGTTTTTCCGCAGCGCTTCGCAGGCAGCGTTCCACACTTCCGGGGAAAACTGCACAGCCGGTACGGGCGGCACGATAACGCGCTCTTCGTACCAGCGGGGGTTTTCGCCGTCTGTGAGGGGCGCGGTAACGCTTTCCATAAGCCCTTTTGCCGCGTCGTATATCGGGGTGTTTTGGTAAAGGGAAAGGAGGGTTTTCGCCATCCCCAGGGCCAGCATGTCTTCGGCGGAGGCAAAGGCGGCGGGAAGCCTGAAGGTTTTTTCAGTGTAATAGTAGCCCTTGTGCGTAAAGTCGTATTCAATGGGGGCGTTCATCATATCTTTCATGAATTCGATGTCCCGGCTGATAGTAGCTGTTCCGGTTGCGTATGCCTCCGCCAGCGTTCTGGTGTTGGGGTACCTTCCCGAAGCGATTTCCCTGTCAATAAAGTAGATTCGCGGCAGGGCGGTTTTAGGTATGCTCTTTCGGTCTTTCATGGCTAATAGTATACCACATTAGTCTATCATAGAGCGATAGGGTGGGGAAATTATTGGCTTTTTTGCTTATCTGTTTCCTCAGGTTTATTAATAGCTTTTAAAAGTGCAGGAGCCATCTTTTCCATTTCAGCTAAGGCAGCTTTCATAAAAGCTTGAATTTCTGGATTATTCATTAAAGCTTGATGTTCAAGATCATCTGACCAATCAGTTGTTACCTCTGTCACTAATGGATTTGTTTTACATTGCCTTCTAACGGTTTTCCCCATAAAAACTCCTTTTTTATTTTATAAAATATCTTCCGGCATAACGCCGATATGTTTAAATATTTCCTCTTCCGCGCAGCCTTTGTCATACCCCAATTTCTGTATTCGGTTTAAGTATTCCTCAATATCCGCTTTTGCTTTGTCCTTTTCACCTGCCAGATGATAGGCTTTTCCACGCATTAGCAATGTATCAACATAGTCCGGCTTCGAGTTTTTTGATTCAGAACTCAAATCATTATCCCTCAAGCGCAATGTTTCGGAAAAATCTTCGATTGCTTTACGGTATTCCTTTAGCTCCACATACTCTTTGCCGCGTAAATTTAAAATTAAAACGTCTGTTTTTAGCTTGTCTTTTAATACGTCTGAAGCGTAATTAATCGCGCCGGAAAAATCTTCAACTGCTTCTTTGTGTTCTTCCAATCTTAAGTGGAATATACCCCGGTTTAAATGGTATATCGCGTCAAAAGATCGTATTCGTAGGGCTTCCGTTAAATCCACCACAGCATTTTTACAGTTGATCTTAGCCTTTTCAACCTTGTCTTTGTCTATTCTATCTTCATTCGTTGAATGATAAAAAAGCATAGCGCGATTGTTGAAAGCCGCCGCATAATCGGGTTTTAGCTGTATTGCTTTGCTTAACCAGTCTTTTGCTTCGTCTTCATTATCATTAAACCCAAAAAAACCACGACGTTTACGAAGCCCCATCTGCATTAATGCCTCCGGCATATCCGGGGATAATTCCAATGCCTTTTCTAGAAAATTTTTTACATCTTCCTCTTTTAAGAAATTTCCCGCCTCATCGGGAAACATAAAAAAAATTCCTCTTCATAAAAAATAAATCCAATAGTTGTCATTGCTCTAAGCTTCCATAGGCACTGGGCTTTTTTCAGATATGCCATAGCCAGGTTTTCTTTGCTCTCTTTGTTTTCAGAGATTATCCTATCTGCCTCAGCCTTTATTTCCTCAAGTTCTTCCCTGGAAATGTCAATATCCAGTATTACATAATCCAAATCAGTATTGTACTTTGACATCGGTTAGGTCTCCTTAAATATCTTCCGGCATAACGCCAATATGCTTAAATATTTCCTCCCGGCCTGCGTCATACGCCAATTTTCGTTTTCGTTTTAGGTATTCTTCAATATCCGCTTTGGCTTTGTCTTTTTCACCAGCCAGATAATAGGCTTTTGCGCGCCTAAGCAATGTATCAACATCACCCGCTTCCAGGTTCAGTGATTCAGAAAAATCGTCAGCCGCTTTACCGTATTCCTTTAACTCCATGTATTTCTCTCCCCGTTTAAGAAAAATACTGAGCCTTTTTTTGAAAGCATCGGAACTGCAATTTATGGCACTGGAAAGATCCTCTATAGCCTTTTTTTGCATCTGCGTCGCTAATTCTGAATAGTCTTGAGCTCTATTAAAATAATACGTTGCGTCAAAAGGTCGTATCCGTATAGCTTCTGATAGATCAGTTATTGCTTTATTTATATTGTCTTCACCATTCGATTTTCGTATTACAGCAGCACGATTATTGAAAGCGGCAGCATAATCAGGCTTTAACTGTATCGCCCTGGTTAATAATTCTATTGCGGTATCAATTTTATCCTTATCAGTCGTGTTATCTCCGTAGATAATTCCTAACCTCATTAATGCTTCGGGCATTTCAGGGGACAACTCAAGCGCCTTTTCCAAAAGTCTTTTTATCTCCGGTTGTATTTGCTTTTCATCAACAAAAACACTAATATTAAAACCATTCAGAGGTGATGGTAAATTTTCAAATGCTAAAATATCACTTTGTTCAATTTTATAAAGGCATTGCGCCTTTTTTAAATAGGCAATTGCCAGTTCTTCAGGACTTTTTTCGCTATCCGAAATTATCCTGTCAGCTTCCGCGATTATCTCATTAAGTTCTTCTTTGGAAATATCAATCAATGGTATCGCATAATCCAGATCAACATTGTACTTTGACATTTGTATAGTCCTCCTTATAAAATATCTTCCAGCTTAACGTCGAAATACAGGGCAACCGCATTATAGAAAAGCTAAAGAAAAAGAAAAAAGGGACGATAGGGAAGAGCAGGAGGGGGCGCATGGACATAAAAGCCAATCTTGCATTAATCCCGGATCCGCGGATAGAACGCTGTAAAAAGCATCTTTTAACTGACATTCTGCTTCTTTGTATCATCGCGATGGTCAGCGGTGTCGGATCGGTGGAAGACATCGCTTTTTTTGGCATAACCCACGTCCAATGGTTAAAACAATACCTTGCCCTGCCGAACGGCATTCCCAGCGCGGATACAATTCTACGGGTATTAGGCCGCATCGACCATAACAAGTTTGAGGAATGCTTTCTCAATTGGACGCGGGGATACTTTCGAAAGCTGGCGAAGCCGGGTTCGGTTATAGGCATAGACGGGAAGACGGCCAGGGGAAGCGCGACGGATACCGAAAGGGGCATCCATCTGGTAAGTGCCTGGGCGGACGCATTGGGCTTGGTACTCGCCCAGGTAAAGACGCAAGAGAAATCCAATGAGATTACCGCCATTCCCCAATTGCTTTCCGCATTGGATCTGGCAGGCTGTATCGTCACTATTGATGCCATGGGGTGTCAGAAGCAGATAGCCGCCGACATAATCCGGGGGAAGGGGGATTATGTCCTGGCTCTGAAGGAAAACCATCCTGAAGTCTATAGGGAAGTTGAGGAATTATTTCCAGAGAAAGAGCTTGGCGAACCGAAATATACTGAGGTTGCCAAGGATCACGGCCGTATTGAGAAACGGGAAGCATGGCTTAATGCCGACATCACATGGTTTGAGGGCAAGAAAGACTGGCCTGGGCTTAAGGGTTTTGGCTGTATTCGTTCCACCCGGACGGTCAAAGAAGTTACTACTGTTGAGTACCGGTATTTCCTTACCAGCCTAACCGATACCGCTCAATTTGCCCATTCTGTCAGAAGCCATTGGGGGATAGAAAACAAGCTCCACTGGGTGCTGGATGTGGCATTTAGGGAAGATTATGCCCGTAACAGAAAAGACCATTCCGCAGCAAATCTGGCGGTGCTGAGAAAAATCACTTTAAACCTGCTCCGTTTGGAACCGACAGAGAAATACCAGAAACAGAAGCTGTCTCTCAATCGTAAACGTCTTTATGCTTCCTACAATCCTGATTTCCTTCTCAGCATTTTATTTAATTTATAATGCGGTTGCCCTGGTGTTGAGAAAGGCAAATTAAGGATTTTAAACTAAGGCTATTTCTTCGAAAGATAAGCCTGTTGATTTATTAATTATATCCGTCGAAACGCCTAATGATTTCAAGTTGCGGGCAGTTTCAACTTTGCCTTCAGCTTTGCCCTTCTTGAAATAGCCGTCAAATTGCGACTGCCTGTCCATCCAGGCCTTTTGACGTGCGGCATACTCCGCCCTTACTTTCTCGTCCGCGCTTATCTCGTACAGGATGTCCACCGCTTCCTGTATTTCGGGATTTGTTGTCGCTATCATGTCAAATTCTCCTTTCTTCTTTGCCCTCAGAAATTGCAGCCACTCCCATATCTTGCTCCCGTCGCTGTCCGCCGGGACTTTGGGAAGCTCCAATGTGAAGATCTCCTCCGGTATGTCCTTAAATCGCAATCCGGTCTCGGGATTGCTAAAACAAAAATAATTTAAATACCGCTTGTCTTCTTTATGTATTACATGGTCCGTTATACATACGCAGATTACCCGCTGTATTTTGTCGTAATGCTCGCCTTTGCCTATCTGATCCACTATTAGCCTTGACTTGTAAAACGAAATCCGCTCCCCAATGTACAATAAGGGATTTACCTGTATTTCAATGTCGATAATTTTGCCTGTTTTGGTGCTGACTTTTATGTCCAGAATGCCCATCTTGTCTTCTTCATGCTCCGGTTTAAGGTAAGTGTCCAGGAAAACAAGTTCAAAATCTTCGTCAGGCAAGTTCACAAAGCTCTTGAGCATGGCTATAAGAATGCGTTTGTGGCGGTTATCGCCAAAGAGGAGCTTGAACACAAAATCGTTTGTTGGGGGCAGTATGTCTAAGTCCACAACTTTAGTATATTAAAGGACATAGCTTAGTTCAAGTTTTAAAAAGCAAATATAACCTTGCTTTTCACCGCTGGTTGAAATAAGTCGATTGTGGTAAAGGATGAATTATTTATATGTCAAAATATTTTTTTAACCCCACAATCTCACCATTGTGTTGATTTGGGGTAGGTTTAAGGCTGGTACTGTATGAGAATTTGGTAACCTAAGAACGTAGTAGACACTGAAACGTGTACGACACTATTTACACCTTGTTTGCCTTTTACGCCCTTTTTCTAAGGCTTGGTCAACCGATCTCTTCACTATATCCTCTAAACTGGCAACAATCGCTTCGCTTAGCTTTTTCAGTTCCATAGCAGGGGAAAGCGGAACAACAAATGGGGGTGTTGGTCAAGCGGACGATAAACAAAAAATATCAGGACAAATGCATATTCCCCAAAGAATCTCATGCAAAGGACGCAGAGAAACACAGAGAACGGTGCGTTTTCTTAAAACTCTTTTATTTTGAATCCTAATAATATCTCTTGTCCATTCGTCTCGACTTTCCCTTAGCATATTCTGATACGCATCGTACTCAGTGTCAGAAAGATGCAATGCCCCAGCGAATTGCTTGGATAGTTTTCCCTCCGAAGCGAGGTTTTTTGCAGTGGTATTTATACGTATGAGATCGAGGCGTTCCATGCCAGAAAGAAGAGTAAACGCTCCATCACTGATAACTTCAATTGTCAAGATCATAGTATAACTATTATTTGTTGTAAAAAATTTGTCGAGTATAGCATTTCATAAAGCGAAGTTTGAGAACTCCAGAAATTTTTTGCGTCCCACTGTCCTACCTTCGGTTCTATAGCATCTTACCAGTCTGTTTCGAGAAATTAAATGTCAAGTTTAGTGCAGAGGGTAGGATATTTAACCTACAAAGAGAATAAAACAATCAGCTTGAAAGGTCAGATAGATGTATGATACCATTCTGTAAGGAAACCTCCAATGAAAAAATACCTTTCCGTTATGGTTACCTGTGTTTTGTTTTCCATACTATCCTGTGTATCTAAATTGCCAGAAAAAGCTAAAGAACTGTTCAGTACAGAAACCGGCATTTCGCTTGATGTGGCTTTGTCTGACATTACCGCTTATTATGTCGACAACCTTCCTGCAAAGACAAAAATCGCACTTATAAACTTTGAAGCTGAAACGCAGCTTTTATCCGACTATATTTTCGAGGAACTCTGGATTCATTTTGAAGACAGCCGCTTTTTTATCATGGTTGACCGCCAAAACCTAGAACTTATATAAAAAGAACTGGATTACCAATATTCCGGCATAGTGAGCGATGAGTCGATGCAATCTATAGGGCATCAATTAGGGGTGCAGATTCTTGTCCATGGCAATATAACCAAAATTGGCAATGAATACCGGCTTGTCGTTCGCGCTACGGATGTTGAAAAGGCAGTTACCAGTATCCGTTCTGCAACGGTGAAAGCGGATCGGCGTTTTGCCGCGTTACTGGAAAACAAAGCCGGCGGCAATGTTGGCGAAAGCATGGCTAACGCTCTTTATTCAGGCCTGGACAATCCGTGGCGTTTCACGGTACAGACAGATAAAGTGAACGGCGATTACCATGACGGCGATTATATGACCATGCGCATATATTCTGAAAAGGACGCATGGTTCAAGGTTACGCACATTGATGTGAACGGAAACGCACAGGTGATTTACCCTGTTTCGCCGAATGACAATAACTTTATCAGAGCCAGACAGATGCGGCAGATTCCAGATAACACACGGTTCAGGATGACCAAGCCATACGGCGAGGAAATGATACTGGTCGGCGCTTATGAAAAACCGTTTGTCGTACAGCCGAATTTATCCGGGCCACTGTCAAACAATCTGCTTGTTCGCGGTATAACGGTGGAACGTGAAGATTCGCGGACAGATATGCACCCCATTGCCACGGCAAAATTTACTTACAGGATAGGCTATTGAGTTAGCGAATAATTATTAGTTAAAAGTGGTTTTACCATTTCAAACATGGTATAATATATGGGTATAGTAAAATTATTCATCAATATAAATTGACAAGGATGAAATTTGTATGAAGAAGATTGCTTTAGTTTATTGTTTTTTTATATTGTCAATTTTCTCTGTTTTTGCACAGCAGAAATACGCGCTGGTTATTGGAAATGGGGCATATAGCGGGATTTCCAGGCTCAACAATCCGGTAAATGACGCCAACGACATGGCCGCTACGCTACAGGGCCTTGGCTTTACAGTGAACAAGGTATTGAACGGCAACCTTGAGCAGATGGAAAACGCGGTGACAAACCTCAGCCGCCAGCTCAGCAAATCCCGCAATTCCTACGGCTTCTTTTTTTATGCCGGCCACGGAGTCCAGGCATCTGGCGAGAATTATCTGATTCCGGTGGAAGCCAGCAATATCCAGAATGAAACTCAACTGCGGCTAAGGGCAGTTTCCCTTCAATCAGTAATGGAAAGCCTGAGCGACGCCGGTAACGAGCTAAACATGATCGTACTGGATGCCTGCCGGGAAAATCCCTTTGGTTGGAGCCGTAGTACGACCAGAGGGCTTACGGTGGTGCGCGGCGCACCGACGGGCAGTATTGTTATGTACGCCACCAGCGCCAATTCAGTAGCGGAAGACGGAAACGGGCGTAACGGCCTTTTTACCAGTCATCTACTGAATAACCTTAAAACTTCAGGTCTTAGTGTTTTTGAAGTTTTCGATAGGATCATGGGCGATGTGATCAAAGCTGCCAGCGGAAGGCAGCATCCTGAGCTTTCCCTAAGATTTTCGGGCGCAACATCAGCTTACCTTGGTTCCAGACCTGTGCAGCCTTCCAGCCCAAACCCCTCTCCTCCTGTAACAGTACAGCTTTCTGCCAAAGACCATTTTGATAAGGGCAAGATATTTTTCGATAGGGATGATGATAACACCGCTATTTTGGAATTTACCGAAGCCATAAGACTTGATCCTAATTATTCAGACGCTTATGCCTACCGCGCCAGGGCTTATAATGGAAAAGAAGATTATGACCGTGCCCTTGCCGATGGCAATACAGCCCTAAGGCTAAACCCCAATAATGCCATTGCTTACTATGGCCGCGGTAATACGTATTACTACGGCAAGAGTGATTATGATCGCGCCATCGCAGATCTCGCCCAGGCCATAAGGCTTAATCCTAATTACGCTTTGGCTTATTACAGCCGGGGTAATATTTATGATGAAAAAAAGGATTATGATCGCGCCATTGCGGATTACACACAGGCTATAAAGATTAATTCTAATTACGCTGATGTTTATATTGATCGGGGAGCTATGTATCATAACGTCAAGAAGGACTATGACCGTGCTATTGCGGATTACACCCAAGCTATAAGAATTAATCCTAATTACGCTATGGCTTATAACAACCGGGGTCTTTCTTACCAGGCCAAAGGCGATACTGTCAGAGCCAATGCAGATTTCGCGAAGGCAAGGGAACTGGGGTATAGGTGACTAGAGTCTGCATATATTTTGTTAAAGTAGGTCAAACCTATATAGTATAAAAAAAAGCAAGTTTTCTCAAATAAGCTAAGAAAGGAGATTAAGCAAAGGGAAACTCATCAAATTTGCTGCATGTAGCAAACAACGCCTATGGATATACAATCATTTAAGGAGCTGTAGAATTTATGAAAAGATCACGACTACTGGAAGAAAGAATATTTGAAAATTTCATACGACAACTAAAAAATAAAAAAAGATTCTTTTGTCAACATGACTTTTTTAGGCTGTTAGATGAAAGCTTTAAACAATATGTCGGAAATATTAGTGCTGGAAAGAATTTATATAGGGCTCGACGCATGAGTAAAGATGAATATGAAGACCGGAAAAAGATTTTAACTAATAATGACCCCTTTAAGGGTTTTGATAAAAAAGGTTCATTTGTTCTTCCGGCAAAAAGATGCAGAGCAAATAGGGCAAATACTATTGGCATCCCTTGCCTTTATGTTTCCAGTTCTGAAAATACCGCAATAGCAGAAGTTCGTCCTTTTAAAGAAACTTATGTTAGTCTTGCAACTATAAAGTTAAAAAAATCCCTTAGATTATATAAATTTTATTTTTCTGCAAATGAATCAGAAATTTACGGGGAATCAATTATTGATATTTTACCATTCTGGTATATTATGCTTAATAGAATGTTCTCCACTCCGTATGAATATACTGATAACGATGAGTATTTAGTAACACAGTGTATTGCTGAGTATATCAGGTTATCTGGGAAATTTGATGGTATTTTGTACAATAGTTCATTAGATGATGATGGAGAAAATATTGCGCTCTTTAATTGCAGAAATAATAACTACAATCTTTGTGAGCCTGTAGAATCTGTAGTTTATTCAATCAATAGTATTAAGGTAATTCATAAATTATTATGCAAATAAATTCAAAAAAGAATAATATCTGTATTTTCGGAATACGCTTTGGTAACAATCATATCATCTAGTGAAAATCTTAAAAACTTCAAATTGCCATGCTTTTATCTGAAAAAACGCTAGAATGTGTGAGTGAGTACCGTAACCAAAACGTAATGTAAATAAGCAGGAAAAAGGTATTTAGCATACAAATTACCTCAAGTTCTTCGCGTTCTTTGCGAGAGTATTTTGGTAAAGATGCCTCACATAGCCTCAAAAAACGGAATTCAAGCAAAATTCATAGTATCCCTCAACACGTCCAGTACACTACGGTACAGGGTCAGCCTTGATCTGGCAAGCTCAGTCTTTTTTGCGCTTAAATCAGTTGGTTCCTAGCGTTGCAAATTCATAAATAAATCCAAAAAACCCCTTGACAAGTGCGTCCATAGCGTATATACTATACATATACAGTAAAAGCGAGGTGGTGTGATTGGCGATCATTGTTTCTTTGCAAAGCGAAATACCCGCCTACGAACAGATCAAGGTACAAATCAAAGCGCAGATACTTTCAGGGAAGCTGACGGCTGACGAGCCGCTGACATCTATGCGCCAGCTTGCGCGGGATTTACGGGTGAGCGTCATTACGACAACTCGCGCATACGGTGACCTCGAAGCTGAGGGGCTGATTTACACCGTGCAGGGACGGGGTTGTTTCGTTAAGGGCAACGCAAATCTGGTTCGCGAACAGTATTTGCAGGCCGTTGACGAAGCGTTACGGACAGCGGCGGACAAGGGCAAAGCAGCAGGTTTGACCCTTGCCGAATTGCAAAACAAACTGGGGGGAATATATAATGACCAACGCGATTGAAATAAATAATTTATGCAAACAATATCCGGCTTTTGCTTTAAGGAACGTCAGTTTTAGTGTTCCGAGTGGTTTGTGTTGCGGGTTTGTCGGTCCAAATGGGGCGGGCAAGACCACGACGTTAAAAGCCATGCTTGGTATGGTGAGAAAAAAAAGCGGCAATATTTTCCTGCTCGGCAAGCCGGACGGCGATGTATCCGTCAAGGAAGAACTTGGCGTGATGTTTGACCAGCCTTACTTTCAGGAGGACTGGACGCCATTAGACATAGAAAAAGGCATAAAACCGTTTTACGCCCGTTGGGATGGGAACGAATTTCGTATATATTTATCGCGTTTTGAACTTGACCAAAAAATGAAATTCAAAAATTTTTCGCGTGGAATGAAAATGAGACTCGCAATGGCAGTACATTTGTCGCACGATGCGAAAATCCTTCTTTTGGATGAGCCAACAGGCGGGCTTGACCCGGTAGCGCGCGATGAAATACTGGACATTATGCGCGAGTATTTGGTGAAAGACGGGCGGACAATTCTTTTTTCAACGCATATCACCAGTGACCTTGAGCGTATAGCGGAT
>Ga0268262_10006949_pt1 | contig 10699 bp, 11 predicted proteins | sample TergutNc150P3_FD_190354 | JGI IMG/M metagenome (GOLD analysis project Ga0268262, IMG submission 190354) | Nasutitermes corniger P3 segment gut microbial community from laboratory colony in Florida, USA - Nc150 P3 (SPAdes) (version 2) | ecosystem: Host-associated > Arthropoda: Insects >...
AGTATGAGGAGGAAGATTTTATGAAGAAATTGGTTGCGATTTCAGTTCTGTTCGCGGGCCTGGCCACGGCCGTGTTCGCGCAGGACGGTGGATGGAGCAATGCGTGGAAAATCGGGTTGTCGGCTACGTTCATCACGGACATGTTCTACACCGCCCACGCGTCGGGGAAAGCCGAGCAAACGGTTAACACTGACCCTGTTACCCCTAGTGGCTTCGCCAGTGACGGTACAAACACATGGTCAAATGAGTACGGGAAGTACTACAAAGGCGTTACGCACTTTTTCCCTAACAAAAGAGGCATCACTTGGGCCGGGGACAACAGGGTGGAACTCACCATGAGAAACACGGGCGAGAACTACGATATGCTGTTTAACATCACGATAGACGACTGGGCGAATAACTATGGTGGCTGGAGCGGTAAAAACCCAATTCAATTGCTTCTTGATGGGAATCAGAGGGGTGAATGGGGCATCAAAGGCAATGCGGGGATCTTCTCAGCGGGTGTTGGACCCTGGGCGGTCGATGGTGCGCCCTCTGTAGACGCCAACGCGGTATGGGGCACCTGGACGGGCATGGGAGACTATAACAGGTACGGCTTAGTTAGGTGGTCAAAAGATAACTCTGGCAAATTAATGCACTCCGACCATATCCGCTCCTTGGGCAATACTGGTACGTGGGGCGAGCCTTTCGCGGTGGGCGTCAAATTGGGAGACGCTTTCAAGTTCACCTTAGGGTACAACTTTAGCTGGGGCACTGTCGACCTCGGCGGCGGTAAAGACAGCAGGTCAAGCATGAACGGGGTATTCATGTTTTCAGGCAGCCCCGCTGACGCGATTTCCTTTGACCTGTTCTATGCCATCCAAGGCAAGGACGAGGACACTTTAGCCCGCCCGGGAGCGACCCCTGGTACACCCAATTTCGGTTATTCCGATCCCAAAGGCAGTTGGCAGAACCTGATCGGCGCGTACGTCCAGGTTAAAGGCATAGAGAACCTCTTCCTCTCAGTAGGGTACACGGTCAACTTCAACGTGTTTGAAGCGGGGGGCTTCCTGTGTTCTGACGGAGATTTTACCCAGTCCAAAGTGGTTACCTACAACGCCCCGATTTACTCCGGCATTGACCTGCGCCTGGGCTTCTCCGGCATAGACAAGGTTGGCCTTAAGTTCAACAACAACTTCAGCTTCGCGGGAGTCAACGGCGACAAGCTTGCAAAAGACACCTCTGATCTTGGACCAAATCATGTATATGTATATAAGGACAAGATTAATTTGCTTTTAGACGAAGAGAAGGTGTTCAAAACAGACAGAAACGCGGGAGACGGCCTGATCCAGAGCTGGTTCCATTGGACGTCCGTACTGTCTGCCGATTTGGGTTTCATTGAGGGCGTAGGCCTCAATGTAAGCGTTTCCAACCTACTGGGCGTGACTACCAATAAGGTCGACAGGACTGATGTTGCAACTGATCCTGTCACCGGTCGCACAGACACCACGAAAAATGTAGGCACCCGCACAGACTCGCGCAATGATTTCCGAGTCGGGGTTAAAGTAAGCTACCCGATTGGCAACGTATCACTGGGGGTAGGTTTGTTATTAAACTTTGTAAGCGATTTGTCTGACATATCAGACACCATCACCTACACTTCCTCCGACGGGCGAGCTCCTTCTGTCGTTAAAGTCACAAAAAAGAAAAACGATGATGAGGTGAAGTTCGGAGTTCCCATATTATTCAAGGTGTCTTTCTAATAAGGCGCTCATTTTAATCTAAGGAGTAAAAGATGAAAGGAAAAATAACAATTGTTTTGTTAAGCCTTGCGCTGGTCTTCGGCATGATTGCCGCGTCCTGCGACAACGGCGCTTACCCCACATTCGATGAAAAGGATCCCATCACCCAATTTGCGTATGATGGCACAGCTACTAATGATGGCCTACCTGCGTTCGACGGCGATACACCTAAGGAGCCCATAAAAGGAGAACGCTTATTTAAAATCCTCGAAATAGAGGTAAATTACCCTATCTCTGGCAACGATAACAATCGTGTAAAGGCGTATCTGCTTAATAAGGTTGTGGCGGATCCAGCTGAGACAGATCCAGCAAAAAAAGCGAAAAAGGAGAAGTTTGCGGGTTTGCCGTTGATCATAAAAAATCCTGTTGTATCAGTACCTGCTATAAGTGCTCTTACTAATAATGATCTTCCTGGAGATTTTGCTGATGGATTTTATAAACCTTAATCCGGCTTAACCTGCCCGGCATAGGGTAAGGTTGCGGCTTAAAGGAAAGCCCCCGGGAACTGCGGTTCCTGGGGGCTTTTTTTTGTTGGGGGGGCAAGTTATTACACGTGACTTGACAAAACAACTCATGGGGGGTATATTTTATTTATGGAATATGTAAGAGAGATTGTCGATGCCAGCGTACTGGATAATGTGCTTACACTCCCCCGATCGTTCCATGACCGGAAGGTGGAAATTCTGGTATTTCCTGTTCCTGATAATGAAAAAAAAGCAAACATAAACCAAAAAAAAATTAGCGAACTCATGGAAGGTTCGATTACCCAATCGCTCATTGGGGCTGTCCCGCATCCTGATATATCTCTTGAAGAAATTCGTTCGTTGAGGCTCCAAAAACATGACGGTTCTTTTTGATACTAATGTCATTCTGGATGTTTTGTTAAAACGTGAACACTTTATGTGGAAATCATCCAATGTTTTGTTATTATCGGAGAAAGAGATAATAGACGGATATGTAACAGCCTCATCTATAACGGATATTTTTTACATTACCAATAAGACTTACAAGGACAAGCAGAAGAGCATGGGGCTTCTTAAAGAATTGCTAAAGACAATAAGGATAGCCGCGGTTAGCGGAGAAGAAATTTACCGTGCCATAGAATTGGATTGGAATGATTTTGAGGACGCGGTTCAATATACCGCAGGGGAACAACTTCACGCTGATTACATAATTACAAGAGATACCGGCGGATATATAAACAGTTCCATTACAGTTATTACTCCCTCAGATTTTCTTGATCTTATAGAAAACAGTTAAAGTATAACAAAACTAATAATACATCCTTTACTTTTTTAAAATAAAGCGCTCAAAAACAACGCCTTCCCCTCAAGAAACCGCGTTGAAAAAAGCAATAAAAAACCTTATTTCACCCCCATTAAAGCTATCTTTAAGCCGCTAAACGCATCCATATCGCATAACAAGAACACCAAACCCGTGAACCGTCGGTTGCCTCCTTCCCGTAAGTATGAGGAGGAAGATTTTATGAAGAAATTGGTTGCGATTTCAGTTCTGTTCGCGGGCCTGGCCACGGCCGTGTTCGCGCAGAGCGGAGGATGGAGCAATGCGTGGACATTCGGGTTAACGGCTAAGTACAACACGGACGTGTTCTATGCCGCTGCCCAGTCGGGTAAAAGCGAGGCAATAAGGACCACTACCCCTGACGCCATTGACCTCGACGGTACAGTGTCAAAGGAGTGGGGGAAGTACTCCAAAGGCGTTGCGCACTTTTTCCCTGAGACTAGTAGGCAAAACGAACTTTTCGACGTAGCGGACAATCAGCTGTTCGTGAGGCTCGAAAACTCTGGCGAGAACTACGCGATTCGTTTTAACTTCGGGTTGAACGCCCAAAGCTGGAACGGAGACAAACTATGGGCCAGGGACTTCACCTTTATGGATCTCCTAAGCGGGGGCAATGGATCGGACGACTGGGGAGTCAAAGCCAACGTGGGGATCTTCAGTCTGGGTATCGGGCCCTGGGCGACAGAAGCGGCCTTTGTCGACACAAACGCGACATGGGGCTCTTCCTGGTTAGGTTGGGGCTCCTATAACAGGTACGGCGTCTGGACGCTGAAGAGGGGCTGGATCCACTCCAACCATTTCCGCACCTTGAATCAATGGGGCAACCCTTTCTCGGTGGGAATGAAACTGGGGGACAGTTTCAAGTTCACCTTAGGGTACAGCTTTAACTGGGACGACCGTGTCATCGGCAACCCCAAGACTGACAACAGGTCAAGCATGAACGGGGCATTCATGTTTTCAGGCAGCCCGGTTGACGCGTTTGCCTTCGACCTGTTCTACGCCATCACCGGCATGGACAACAATACTTTGTCCCGCACGGATAGTCTCCCTGCGAATGTCCAATTCGGTTATAAAGATCCCTCAGGCAGCTGGAACAACCTTATAGGCGCGTACGTCCAGATTAAAGCCATAGAAAACCTCTTTCTCAGCTTAGGGTACACGGTCAACTTCAACGCGTTCGAGGCGGGAGCCTTCATATGTTCTGACGCGGATTTCACCCAGTCCAAAAAGGTGACCTACAATTCCCCGATTTACTCAGGCATTGACCTGCGCCTGGGCTTCAACGGCATAGACAAGGTTGGCATTAAGTTCAACAACAACATAAGCTTCGCGGGAGTCAAAGGCGACAAGCTTGCCAAAGATCCTGAAGGTGAAGCTACTTATGGTGCAGCTCATGGCTATGTCTATAAAGACACGATTAATTTGCTTTTTAACGAAGATTTTAAGGATGCGCGCGTATATGGAGACGGACTGTCCCAGGACTATTTCCACTGGGATTCCAGACTGGAAGTCGCGTTGAGTTTCATTGACGGCGTACCCCTCCAACTCTCCATAGGTAACCGGCTCCAAGTGCTTACCAATAAAATCGATAAGACTGAGGTTATCTCTCCAGTCAGCGCTCCTGTTGCAACCACAGAGAAAACAGTAGGCACCAACACGACCACGACCAACGAGTTAAAGGTCGGGGTAGGAGCCAAATACGGGATGGGAGGAGTAACCCTGGGGCTAGGCCTGGTCTTAAAGGTTTCCAGCACGTTGGTTGACGACGAACGCAGCTTTACCTTCACTTCCTCAGCCGGAGGAACTCCCACTGTCAACAAAAGAACTTTCAAGAGCAATGACGACAAGGTGGAGTTCGGCGTTCCCCTTACTTTCTCGCTGTCTTTCTAATAAGACGCTTATTTTAAACGAAGGAGTAAAAGATGAAAGGAAAAATAACAATCGTTTTGTTGGGGCTTGCGCTGGTATTCGGCATGATTGCCGCGTCCTGCGACAACGGCGCTTACCCCGCAGTGGATAATAAGGATGAACTCACCCTTTTTGCTTATGATGGCACAAAGACTAATGAATCCCCTATCCTACCCTTAAGCCTCAAAAAAGAGAAAGAGTTGTATAACCTGCTCCAAATGAAAGTAGCTAACCCTGACACCACCAAAGGTGGTTTTGTACAGAAGTTTATACTTACTACGACTGGGGGAATTAAAACGGGTGATGACGGGATCGATGCAGGTAATGGAACATCAGTAGCCGAAGCCAAGAAGCAGCATGCGGGTTCGCGGATAATCGTAAATAATCCTGTTTTAGTCACTGCCGGTTTGAGTGTCACTCCTGTTCCTACCCCCAATGACCCTGACCCTGACGGTGATCCAATTACCGGTGATAAAATTTATCCTTAATCCGGCTTAACCTGCCCGGCATAGGGTAAGGTTGCGGCTTTAAAGGAAAGCCCCCGGGAACTGCGGTTCCTGGGGGCTTTTTTTTGTTTTTTGGGGGGGGAATTAAGCGCTGGCCTTATATTCCGGCCCTGCTTTCTCTTATTAAGCCCACGATTTCCTGTGTTGTTATATCGGCAGTTATATATGGAATATCCTCAAGAGGTGATTTTTCTCTTTTTTCATTATTTATGGGAAGAATTTTATAACTCTTTCCATTCTTATTATTTATAATTACTTCATTGGTCAATGCGGCGTCAAAAACCTTCGTTACATTTTGGGTGAAATCAGAAATATCAAATACCAACATCTTTTCCTCCTATTATATTTATACCAAGTTCCTTTCCTACTTTTATCATGTTACCGTCAAAAGTCAGCAATGGCAAGTTTAATCTATTTGCTGATTCCAAATAACAGGCATCATAAGCATATATTTTATATTTCCAGGCTATTTCAAGCGCTTTTTCAATATCAATTTGAATGGTCTTAATGGGTATTTTTATGAAGTAATTAAAGGCATTAACCATACGTTCTTTTTCGATAATTTTCTTTTTCATCATCTTGGTTAATGCATTGGCAATTTCATAAGATACCATATCGGGGGAAACCATTACGGCGTTTTTGGTTAATGGTACATTATATTTCTATAATAGTAAACTGTCTTTAATAAACATTTTCATCCATAGAAATATCGTTATCATTCAACGAATCTAACCAAAATGCCTTATAAGGTAATGGTTCGGTTAAAGCAACAAAGGGAGCTAAAGTCACCCCTTAATCCGGATTAACCTGCCCTGCATAGGGTAAGGTTGCGGATTAAAGGAAAGCCCCCGGGAACTGCGGTTCCTGGGGGCTTTTTTGTTGGAGGGGGCAAAAGGTATGATCTTGAAATTCAATTGACATTCAATATATCTCGTAGTATACTGCCGATATGATAACGAACGCTATTGAATTTGACGCAAAGATTGATGCCGATTGGAAAATCAGCATACCTGCAGAGTATCGGGAATATTTATCATCATCTCCAAGGGTAATTTTACTGCCGAAAAACGGCAATGACACATATGATTTAATAAAAGCGAGCGAGAGTTCTCTGGATTTTTGGGACAACGAAGACGACAAGGTCTGGGATAATGTATAGGCGCGGAGAAATCGTCCTTATCCCCGTTCCGTTCAGCGATTTATCTTCTGTAAAAAGACGGCCTGTTCTTGTTATTTCCAATATGTCATATAATAATAAAAACAATGATATGATAGTTGTCGCGATTACATCAAATTTGCAGCAAAATGGAATTGCCATAGATACAAAAGATTTACTGACTGGCGAATTACCCAAAAAATCACTCATACGTTACGACAAGATTTACAATCTTGAACAACGTATAGTTATTAAACAACTTGGAATAGTCTCTGAAAATGTTCTGAAAAAAGTCATAAGCGATATAAACATGTTAATCACCGAATAAAAAAGCTGTCAAAAATACCTATTTCACCCCCATTTAAACCGTCTTTAAGCTTGTATTCGCCTTCATATCGCATAACAAGAACGTCAAACCCGTGAACCGTCGGTTGCCTCCTTCCCGTAAGTATGAGGAGGAAGATTTTATGAAGAAATTGGTTGCGATTTCAGTTCTGTTCGCGGGCCTGGCCACGGCCGTGTTCGCGCAGAGCGGTGGATGGAGCAATGAGTGGAAAGTCGGGTTGACGGCTAGGTTCATCACGGACGTTTTCTACACCCAACACGCGTCGGGGAAAGAAGAGCAAACACAGGACACTACCCCTGTTACCGCTGGCCCTGACGCTGCATTTAGTACTGCATGGGGCATCCCCATAGGCGGCTTCTACAATGACGGTACACAAACATGGTCAAAAGAGTACGGGAAGTACAACAAAGGCGTTACGCACTATTTCTCTAACCAGAGGAAGCTCGAGGAAGGCAATGATTACAGGTTCATCCTGAGCCTGAGAAACACGGGCGAGAACTACGACATGAATTTTAACATCTCGATGGACGACTGGGGCGGCGGTATGACATTCTGGAAGTTCATTTCGGAAGGGAAAATGCTGGAAGACTGGGGCATCAAAGGCTCCGCGGGGATATTCTCAGCGGGTATCGGGCCCTGGGCGACCGAAGCGGCCTGGGTCGACACCAACGCGGACTGGGCCAGCAGCAGCTGGCTGGGATTGGGCACCGCAAACAGGTTCGGCGTCTATAGGTATGCCGATCCTAGCACAGACGGCGCATCAGGTGGACAAGTGCACTCAAACCATTTCCGCACACAGAGTAATTGGGCCAACCCTTTCGCGGTGGGCATGGCTCTGGGAGACAGTTTCAAGTTCACATTAGGGTACACGGTTGCCAATTGGAATCCTGATATCGGCGGCGGCAAAGACAGCAAGTCAAGCATCAACGGGACATTCATGTTTTCAGGGAGCCCCGCTGACGCGATTGCCTTCGACCTGTTCTACTCCATCAAAGGCAAGGACGCGGACACTTTAGCCCGCCCGGGGGCGACCCCTGGTACACCAGCGTTCGGTTATAACAATCCCGCTACCTCCTGGTCGAACATCATCGGAGCGTACGTCCAGGTTAAAGGAATTGAGAACCTCTCGCTCGCGGTAGGGTACACGGTCAGCTTCTACGCGTACGAGGCGGGAGGTTTCCTGTGTAACGACGGCGATTTCACCCAGTCCAAAGCGGTGACCTACAACGCCCCGATTTATTCCGGCATTGACCTGCGCATTGGCTTCACCGGCATAGACAAGGTTGGCATTAAGTTCAACAACAACCTAAGCTTCGCGGGAGTCAACGGCGACAAGGTTGCAAAAGATACAACTACAGGTTCACTTCATGAATATGCCTATAAGGACAAGATTAATTTACTCCTTGACGAAAATGGTGATGGTGGTAACGTGTTCAAAGTCGACAGAAACGCGGGGGACGGCCTGACCCAGAACTGGTTCCACTGGACGTCCACACTGAATACCAGTTTGGGTTTCATTGACGGAGTAGGCCTCCATGTCGGTATTTCCAACCGTCTGGGCGTGGCTACCGATAAGCTCGACAGGACTGATATTAAAGATCCTTCTGCTTCCCCTGTCTTAAGCAAGAGAGAAGAAAGAACCACAACGAACACGAGCAACGAGTTACGCGTCGCGGGCGGCGTAACATACGGGGTTGGCAACGTACAACTGAGGCTGGGCCTGTTCTTAAAGCTTACCAGCATATTGAAAGACGAGGAAAAAACTGTAACATACACTTCCTCCGCCGGGGGTACTCCCATTGTCGTCAAAACCACTTACAAGAAAAACAATGACACGGTGACGTTCGGAATTCCCGTAACTTTCCAGGTGTCTTTCTAATAAGGCGCTAATTTTAAACTAAGGAGTAAAAGATGAAAGGAAAAATAACAATTGTTTTGTTAAGCCTTGCGCTGGTATTCGGCTTGATTGCCGCGTCCTGCGACGACGGCGCTTACCCCGCATTCGATGCTAAGGATGAAAACGTCCAATGGGCTTATAAGGCTACGGATAATACTGATCAAATACCTGACTATCCCTTAAGCGTCATCAAAGGTCAAGCCTTATTTGACATGCTCGCGGAATACTCATCCTTGCCTACCCCTACTGACAATAACAACCGTGTACATACGTATATACAAACTAAGGTTGCGGCGCCTGCAGGGAGTGATTCACCTGCGGTAGCACAGAAAAAGACGTTGCATGCGGGTATGCCGTTGATCATAAAAAATCCATCACTACTACCTTAATCCGGCTTAACCTGCCCGGCATAGGGTAAGGTTGCGGTTTAAAGGAAAGCCCCCGGGAACTGCGGTTCCTGGGGGCTTTTTTTTGGAAGGGGGAAGGGCGCGGAGGAAGAGGGATTTCTCGCCTGCGCCTTCGGCGCGGGTTTATTCTCATTTTTTCACGCAAAGAGCGCAAAGAACACAAAGGGCGCAAAGGAAGAGGGAAGGGGAAAAGAGAAAAAATTATTGTACGCAAGCATAGCGTGTTATTATCTCGCTATGCTCTCTGACAAAACCCCTTTCTTCCCCTTGGCGTGCTTTGCGTTCTTTGCGTCTTGGCGTGAGGAATCCGAGAAAGGCCCCTTAAGCGTTATCCTTAGCCCTGTCGTCGCGCATCATAATAAGATTAATCGGGAAGAGGCACCCCACCGCCGCGTAAACAATTATCCCCACCCTTAACAGCACCGGAAAACCGCTGGATACCGAAACCAGACGCGCCATAGACCCGCCTACCAGGGAAAGGCCCCCGTTCATTCCCCATGCCCAGGGGAGGAGATGGGGCTTTGTTTCCTGCAGACTGTCCAGACCGTTGGGGTAGGGGACGCCCATAAAAAAGGCCGCCGGCGCGATAATTAAAGCGGACACAAGAACCCTGACCATGAAGGACGACGAGCGGTAGGAAGCGAGAAAATTATCAAGACCCATAATATAAAAAAGAAAACATCCGGCCGCAAGGGCGCAGGCTATGGGAACCACAAAGACCCGGTAACGCTTTAAAAAACTGCTCGCGATATTTCCAAGCGCGGAAAAAATCAGCATGATAGTAATGACTATGGCGGAAGAGTATGTGGGGTTGGAAAGGAAAACCGCAAGACGCTGTATAAGGTATATCTCAATGAGCATATACCCAAGGCCCAGACCCGCGTAATAAAGAATAACCCCAATGGTTCCGCGCCTTTTTTGGAACAGGGATTTGCGCCTGACTATCACGGGGATCAGTATGACAATGAGTCCGAATATACAGGCCTGTATGAGCATGGCAAAGAGCAGCAGATAGCCCCATTCTTCGGAAATGTCCTTAAGCTGGTCCAGATAAAGCTTCATGCTGTCCGTCTTTAAAAAACCGGTGTAATAGGGACGGGAATCCCTTATGGGGCGTATGTCGAAAATATAGCCAGCCTCAAGCTTTGGCGCCTCACCGGCAAGAAACAAGGGGATAACCGCCCGGTACATGTCGGCGTTGGTAACGTCCTCCGCGGGGGCGCTTCCTGATTTTTCAAATTGATAGCGGTAGTTCGCAAGGAGTATGTCGATGTCCCTCATCGGCAGTTCCGCGCCCGGAGCGTAAAACAACTCAAACGAACAGTTCTTTACAAAGAGATCAAGGTCGTGCACGTCGCGCGGACTGAACGCCCCCTTCTTTATCAGGATCGTCGAG
>Ga0268262_10006950_pt1 | contig 10699 bp, 11 predicted proteins | sample TergutNc150P3_FD_190354 | JGI IMG/M metagenome (GOLD analysis project Ga0268262, IMG submission 190354) | Nasutitermes corniger P3 segment gut microbial community from laboratory colony in Florida, USA - Nc150 P3 (SPAdes) (version 2) | ecosystem: Host-associated > Arthropoda: Insects >...
AATTTTTGCTATTTGTTCAGTAGCAATACGAACAACCAAACTTTTGCCTAGAGCCTCTGCAAGAGGCTCGGCGAAATGAATTTTAGGGCTTGGGGTCATAGCTTTAATTCCAGCAATTCTTCGGTTGTCATTTTAAAATCTTCGGCAAATTCAATCTTTGCCTTGCCGTCTAAAATGCCTATTTTTCGCTTTCTAGTTTTTTCCTCAAAAGGAACAAGCATAGCCACAGGCTTTTTCGCTTTGCCATAGAGAATCCCGAACCGCTTGCCTTTTTGCAAATTCTCGGTTATCCTAGAAAAATTCGGTGCTATTTGTGTTGCTTGCAAAGTTTCCATATTGAGAATATACAAAACCTACATCTTCCCAAACCGCCGTCTCAAATACGCCGCCAACAAATTTATGCACAAAACCAAAGTAATCAGCACCAACGCTGTGCCATAAGCCATTGGGCGCGTTGCCTCCAAATTAGTGCCGCTAGTTGATATAACATAAAGATGATATGGAAGTGCCATAACTTGGTCAAAAATACTCGTTGGGAGTTTTGGCAAAAAATAAGCAGCAACTGTAAATAAAATAGGTGCAGTTTCACCCGAAACTCTTCCAACTGCTAATATTAAACCAGTTAAAATATTTGGAAATGCCGTTGGCAGCACAACACGCCTGATGGTTTGCAATTTGTTTGCGCCCAAAGCGTAGCTCCCTGTGCGGAATGAGTCCGGTACCATTTTCAAAGCCTCTTCTGTGGTGCGAATCACCAAAGGCAACACCAAAAGCCCCAACGTAAATGAACCTGCAATAATGGAATCGCCCCATTTCATTGTATTTACAAACAGAGACATTCCAAATAATCCGAAAATAACAGAAGGAACGCCGCCTAAATTATTGGTCATTGTGCGTATGAATTTTGCCATTTTGCCGTTCAGAGTGTATTCGTTCAAATATATCGCAGACATAACCCCAATGGGAAAAGCCACCAACATGCTGCCAGCTATAAGGCAACACGTTCCAACAATGGCAGGAAAAATACCGCCCTTAGTCATGCCCTCTTTGGGTTCGGAGAAAAGAAATTCAAGGCTGATTGCTCCAATGCCGTTGTAAATTATAAAGCCTAGAATCCATAGCAAAATTCCAACCACCACTATTCCGAGAATGCGGAAAATCCAAAACGCTATGCTTTGAGTGAGTTTTTTGCTCATTTACACCCCCTTCCCCGGTTCTCGCTTGGAAATAAGCTCAGATGCTATGCTCATAACAAGCGTGAGCATAAACAAAATGCAACCCAGCATAAACAAAGCCTGATAGTGCGAGCCTGCTGCTGGTGCTTCGCCGAGTTCGGCAGCGATGGTAGCTGGAATTGTGCGGATTGGCGCAAATAGAGATGTTGGCATTACGGCAGCGTTTCCCGTTACCATCAATACTGCCATTGTTTCGCCAACTGCCCTGCCAATGCCCAAAATTACCGCAGCGGAAATGCCCGATGAAGCATAGGGAATAATCACTTTGTATATGGTTTGCCAATGAGTAGCGCCCAGAGCTAGGCTTGCCTCGCGCATTGCGCTCGGTGTGCTGCGCATGGCATCTTCTGCCACCGTTATAATTGTTGGGAGTGCCATAATGGCTAAAATTAGGCTACCGGTAAATGCGGTTTCGCCAACGGGCAAATTAAATGCTTTTTGCACAAGGGGTACTAAAACTACCAAACCAAAAAAACCATAAACAACTGATGGTATTCCCGCAAGCAACTCTACGGCTGGTTTTAAGACTCTGCGTATCTTGTTGTTTGCAAGCTCGGAAATATAAACGGCAACGCCAAGACCCAAAGGCAGGGCAATTATAATTGCTATAAGGCTAACCAACAATGTTCCAAGAACCAAAGGCAATACACCGAATTGCGGAGCGGGCGTGGCCGTTGGCATCCATTCTTGCCCGCCAAAAAAATCTGCAAAACCCACTTTTTCATCTTCCAGCATTTTGACTAGCGGCATAGAAGAAGGCGAATATTGGTGCGGTATAAAAGCTATTATTCCGGGCGTGGAAGATATAACCTCCCCTAACTTCTCCGGTAATTTTTCGTAGTTATCTCCAAATTCCGATTCGGAATAGCGTCTAAAAATATCATTAAATCTAAATACTTCAATGGGCATATCTTCGCCGCCCAATTCTTTCCAATTTTTTATCTCTTCATCAAATATCCTTTTTATTTCCCTGATATTCAAATAACTAACCCTATTAGAGGCATGAACGCATAAAATATGCCCTTTTTCAACAGCGGGGCTGTTGAAAAGCCCAAGACCTTCTTTAAACAAAAAAACTACCATCAACAAAATGATGATGGTGGTTACTGCTCCGCTAAGTCTCAGTATATTCTCTACGATTTTTTCAATAAACCGTTTCATATTAATTAATAGGAATAAACCCAATATCCTTTACAATTTTTTGCCCAGCAGCAGAAAGCACATAATCAACAAAGGGTTTCACGGTGCTTTCGGATTTTTCCACATAATAGTAGATAAGCGGGCGAACAATAGGATAAGTCTCGTTCATAGCGGTTTGCACAGAAGGTGCTGTGTAGATTTTTCCTTCATCAAAAGAAACTTCAACGGCTTTGATTTTTTTGTCTAAGTAAGCGAGGCCTACATAGCCAATTGCACCTTTTGTTTGGCTTACGGACTGAACTATTGCACCCGTGGCAGGCATGCTCATTATGCCGTTCACGTAGTTTTTGTTTTTCAAAACGTGTTCTTTGAAAAACTCATAAGTGCCAGAAGAGGTTTCGCGGGAATAAGGAATTATTTTCATATCGGGACCGCCCAATTCTTTCCAGTTGGTGGTTTTGCCTGTGAAAATGTCTTCCATCTGTTCGCGGGTAAGTTTGCCAACTGGGTTTGAAGGATGTATAATAACGGCAAGGGCATCATAGGCGATAATTTTTTCTACTACTTTATCTCCTTTGTCCTGAAGTTTTTGCCTTTCTTCAAATTTTATTTTGCGTGAAGACTGGGCAATGTCTGTTGTGCCTTCCAATAATGCGGAAATGCCAACGCCACTGCCCCCTCCTGTCACCGTGACGTTAGCATTTTTATTTGCTTTTGTGAAACTCTCTGCCTCTTGCTGTGAAAGAGGAAGCACGGTATCTGAGCCTTTGACTTTCTGTGCGTGAAGCGCAGAAACAGCTACCAATGTGGTAAGCGTAGCGAGCAAGATTTTTTTCATACTCTAATCTCCTGTTTGTTAAACATTATAAAGTTAGGTTTTGAAGGTTACGAAGGAAAGGAGTTAATATTAAGATTATGTTAAGATTTATATGCTGTTGTCTGAACCCCGATTCTCAGGATTCTAGGATTTTCCCGATTTCATATTTATTTTCAAAATATGCATCTCGTGTTGCATAATCGGGTTAATCCTCTAATCGGGCGAATCGGGGTTCCAGACGTTTTTCTATATTTTATGCCGTTAGGGAATATTTTCTACCTACATTCCAGTCGCCCTAATACAAAACCACTAAAATTTGGAGATTGCGTTATGGGCAAAAAAGGGACTATAAACGTGCAAGGAACGGATATAACTGTATTATCCTCGCCAGAGGAAAATGATTATATTTCTTTAACAGATATGGCTAACGCAAAGGAAAGCGAAGCCAGAGCCGCAGACATTATTAAAAATTGGATTAGAACTCGCACTACCCTTGAATTTTTAGGTGCCTGGGAACAAATGTATAACCCAGATTTTAAAGTGGTGGAATTTGACCACTTTAAAATGCAGGCAGGGTTGCCGAGTTTTGTTTTAAGCCCAGGGCAATGGATTGAAAAAACAAATGCGAAAGGCATAGTTGTTAAATTGGGGAAATACGGCGGAACTTACGCCCACAAAGATATTGCTTTTGAATTCGGTTCTGCAATCAGTGCAGTATTTAGGTTATTTTTGATAAAAGAATTTCAACGGTTAAAAGAGAACGAACAAAAGCAGCAATCTTTGGAATGGAATTTGCAAAGAACTCTGGCAAAAATAAACTATCGCATACACACAGATGCCATCAAAGAAAAACTAATTCCTTTGGAACTCACAAAAGAACAAATATCATCTGCTTATGCCAATGAAGCAGATTTATTGAATGTGGCTTTATTCGGCAAAACCGCTTCTCAATGGCGAAAAGAAAATCCCCAAGTTAGTGGCAATATAAGAGACAATGCGACCTTGGAACAGCTTGTTGTTTTGTCAAATATGGAAAGCATAAATGCTCTCTTAATTCGGCAAAATATGCCCTCGCAAGAAAGGATAAAACAGTTGAATGGCGTTGCGATTTTGCAAATGAAATCTTTATTGAGCAATCAAAATATGAAATTGCTCAAAAAAGACTTTTAAGCAAGGGCAACCGCAAGGGTTGCCCCTACACGCGGAAATAAATGTAAAATCGGGAAAATCCCAAAAATCGGGTGAATCGGGGTTCAGACAATAAATTTAAGACTTTCTCAGCGAAAACAAAAACTCCAACCCCGTATTCTCCCCACCTGTGCGCACCGTTATGGTACCCCCATGAAAAATCACCGCGTTTCTCACAATGGAAAGCCCAAGCCCCGACCCTCCTGTATCGCGGGAACGCCCTTCTTCCACTCGGTAAAAACGCTCAAATAAACGTTCCAGCATAACATTTTCCCCAACGCCCTTTCCTGTGTCGGAAAATACAAAGTAAATCTTTCCGTCATTTAAGTCTGGCAAAGTTCTTATATTGATGCTTATATTTTCACCAGCGTGGCGTATAACATTATCCGTTAAATTTCTGAAAATGGAATATAGCAAGCTCTCATTGCCAATTATAAATAAATCTTCTGGGAGGTTTGCATTGAACTGAATATTTTTTTCTGCGATGGCAATGGCAGAGGCGGTTTTTATATTTTGTAGCAATTCGTTAATATTCACTTTGCTCTTTTTAAGGCTTTCTGCGTGTTCGTCCATTTTGGTCAAAAGACTCATATCGGCAATGAGTTCAGACAATACTTGAGTTTGGTTATATGCCCGTTTTAAATACTCTTGTTTTTTTTCTTCTTCAAGATTATTGCTTAAAATTGTTTCCAAAAAACCACGTATGCTCGTAACTGGTGTTCGCAACTCGTGCGCAATGTTTCCGGTCATTTCTTGCTTTAAACGCCTGGTTTTTTCCCGACTGGTTATGTCTGTGAGAATAATTTCAAAACTCTTGTCTGCGAATGTGTTTGCAAGCAAAGAAAATTCGTTGCCTTGCCTGCTAATGCGGGTTTCAAAACAACCCTCATTAACATGGCTGTTCAAAAAATTCACCACTGGAATAAATACATCATCTTGCAACATCTCACGCTCTATGTTCATAGAATCGCAAGCAATCATATTGAAGTACTGCAAAAAAAGCCCGTTGTGAAAATCAACCGTGCGGTCTGGTTTGAAAAAACATATACCTTCGGCAGAAACTTGAGTGTGCATTAAAAGTTTTTCCTTTTCCTGAGCTATGCGCCATTCATCATCCTTTATTCTTTGAATGATTTTTGCGTGGCGGTTTTTAATATCGCCGAGTTCGGCTCTTGATTCCCTCAATTGCCTGGAATTATAGTAATAACGAATAAGCAATCCAACAAAAGCTAGGATTATTGCAGATAATACAGAAATTAAATTGCTATAATTATCAAAATTCATTGAACTTATACCCAAATCCGGCACGGCTGGATATCAGCGAACCTTTTGTGCCAAGTTTTTTGCGCAAGCGAGTTATATGCACATCAACCGTTCTCTCTGTTATGTATATGGTATCTTTCCAAACTTGGCTTATAATATTTTGTCGGGAGTATACTCTGGTGGGATTTTGCGCAAGCAAAGCGAGAATTTCAAATTCCGTTTTTGTAAGGGGAATTATTTCCTCTTCTACTTTCACTTCTTTTGACTGAAAATTTATTTGCAAATCGTCAATAACCAACAAGCTCTTCTCGGTGTCCTTTGTGCTTTCTGCATTCCGTTTCAAAACCGCTTTCACGCGGGCAGAAACTTCTTTCAACGAAAAAGGCTTGGAAATATAATCGTCTGCGCCAACTGAAAAACCTGTGAGCATATCATTTTCAGTGTCTTTTGCAGTCAAAAATATAATATTTATATTATTGCCATCTTTGCGCAATTTCTCTGCCATCTGATAACCGGACATTCCGCCCATCATAACATCTAGCAAAATTAAACAATGTTCCGAAGATAGCTTTTTCAAAGCATCTTCGGCAGAATTCACGGTATCTACTTCATAGCCCTCATGTTTGAGGTTGAAAGATAATATTTCGCAAATATCGCGGTCATCGTCCACAACCAAAATTTTCCTTTTATGAACTTGTGCCATCAGGTAAATTTAGTAAATACCGTTCCATTATCTATTTAAACGCATAATTGAGACCAAGTTCAACGCGGTTCAACTTGCCGTCTTTGACATCGTTGCCTTTGCTATCGTTTCTATATTCGGTCTTTATATTGGAATATTCCAAACCGAGCCACAAAGTTTCAGCGACATTATATTTCAAGTTTCCAAATATAGTCATATTGTTGTCTCTGGTTCCTGCACCTGCGTTGCGGTTTTCATCAATAGCTTCCACGCCTACGCCGCCGGCAACAGCAAAATCACCAAGTTTAAGTTCCAATGCACCCCAGCCACCAATAGACTGAACGCCTGTGTTCTTGCCCCATCCAACATTAGGCGGAGCATACTTTGTAGTAACATTGCCATCTTTATCCTTAACTTCTTTAACTTCTGCTGTATAGCTGTTAGAATTAGTTAGACCTATGGAGCCACTATTATATCTGTTAAGCTCTTGACCATAGAACATCTCTCCAGATAATTTTAAAATGCTAATCACAGGTACGCTTAAACTCGCAACGCCAGACCAAGAAGTTGGATAACCATGAACTGCTAAAGTGTCTTTAGCAGCCACTTCATTTTTGGTATTTCCAGCAGTTTCGTTAAGAGCATAATGACCGCTAAGGATTACTTGCACACTTTGTTTTTCACCTGCCCAAACAGCAGGTATTTTTGCTCCCAAAGAACCCTGAAAAGCTGGCGCTATTGCATTGATATCTGTTCTTGTACGGTCGTTAGTTACGGCAACAGCAACTTCAACCGGTCCAACGGCTTCTGTTAAGCGGATTTGCGGACGGCGTGTGCCAAGAGAACCGGAACCCTCAAGCCCAGCCTGGTTTATGGTTGGCGCACCTAAAGGAGCTATTAGATCGCTGCTCTGGCCCATCAAAATAGATAAACCTAAATCTTTGAATTTTATTTGCCCATAAGAATGTCTTATGCGGAAAGCTCCGTTGTTTTGGCGATTTGGATTGCCATTGTTAAAATCGGTTTCAAGTTTGCCGCTAACTTCTGGTTTGCCCTCGGTTTGAGGTCCAGAAAAATTAAAGCCCAATCTAGTTGAATTTGGGTTCATCCAAAAATGCCCATCAGCTTTGTCTGCTTCTGAATTAGCCCAACGCGAATAATGGTCGCCTTGTGTTTCGCTGGCACCATCTTCGTAAACGGCGTTGAGTTGCAAATATCCGTATAAGGAAATTTTTGTTCCCCCTACATTTAGAACAGGAACATCCTCTGCTATTGCAATTGAGGTTCCAAGTAACAAAAGGGCCAAAGATAACTTTGTCTTGTTCATAATAACTCCCACTGGTTAAATTTAATCAGGTATAAGGTAGAATTGGCTTGTTAAAATTACATTAAGCGTTGGTGAAATAATGGTTAAATAAACCTCAGCATCCGGCTTTTTTCGCTTACTTCCGGCAGGGAATCTATTTTAGCGAGAGCGGCTTGAACGCAACTCTCTTTTGCTTTTTTTGTTGTAACCACAATGTCCACCTTTTCCCTATTCTTGGTGTTTTTTTGCAAAATAGACTCTATTGAAATTTGATTCTCGCCCAGAATTCCCGTGATTTTTGCCAAAACACCGTAGTTGTCTTTTGTAACAAAACGGAAATAATAACGAGTGGAAGTTTCGCCAATTGGAACCAGAGCAGCGGAATTTTCTTTTTGAAACCAACCCATAGGCAAAGGTTCTATATGCCCCGTTTCCGTGGAGCGAGCCAAGGAAACAAGGTCTGCCACCACCGCGCTTGCGGTTGGCAGCCTGCCTGCGCCCGCTCCTGTTTGGAGAGTTGGCCCAAGATTATCGCATTGCAAATAAACGGCATTCAGCACATATTTAACGCTTGCGAGCAAATGCTCACTAGGAACAATGCAAGGGTGAACGCGTACATCAACGCTATCGCCAATCTTGTTATATAAACCCAAAAGCCGCACAACGCCGCCAAGCTCACCCACGAATTGAATATCCTGCGCAGTTATGCCGCTTATTCCGGTTATGTGAATTTTTTCAAAATCAACAAAACGACCGCTGCACAGACTGGCTAGAATTGCGGTTTTATGGGCGGCATCTATGCCATCTACGTCAAAAGAAGGGTTTGCCTCTGCAAAACCCAATTTTTGCGCGTCTTTCAAAACCTCTTCAAAAGAAAGAGCTTCGGCGCTCATTCTCGTTAAAATATAATTGCAAGTTCCGTTTATTATGCAGCTCAGGGAATTTATTTTGTTCCCCACCAAAGCCTCTTGCAAGCTGCGAATAATGGGAATCCCGCCGCCAACAGCCGCCTCAAAAAGAATATGGCATTTTTTTTGCCCAGCAAGGGGAAAAATTTCACTGCCGTGCTTTGCGAGTAGTGCCTTGTTCGCGGTCACAACATGCTTTCCGTGTTCAAGCGCTTTGGTAATCCACTTAAATGGCAAATCGTAGCCACCGGCAAGTTCGCAAATAACAGATATTGTATCATCTTCTAAAATTTGAGTTGCATCTGTGAAACCTTTATAGCCTTTTGCCTTGAAAGGCGCAAGTTCCTCTTCTGTTTTAGCCACAACACCGGCAATTTCCAAAAGAATGCCCAATTTTGCGTGAAATTCATTTCTTTTTTGCTCTATAATTTCAACAACACCGCCGCCAACAGTGCCAACTCCGATTATTCCTATGCGCAATTTACTATTCCCCTTCCTTAACTTCCTTTGTGTTGCCGTAATAAACGTCTAGCCAATCGCTTTTTTCATCTTTAAAAGGATTTTCTTTAGCTTGCTTGGCAGCCTCTTCCTCTTGTTTTTTGCGTCTAGCCGCGAGGTCTTCCAATTTGCTGGGGTCAATAATCACCTTTTCATCCGAGGTTCTGTAAAACTCGTTGGATTCATCCAGGATATCTTTGAGACCAACCAAACGCCCCTTTCTGTCCAAGGAAAGGCTCATATTTTTGATGGTACTCAAGCGAATGCGGTTAACGGCATCCTTGTATTCTTGCATAACCTGATTGCCATCCATCATTTCCGCACTTTCTTCTGGAGTTATGTTTTCCATAGCTTCTTTCCAAAAGCCAGCTTGCGCGCTTTGGACAAAATTTATCATTACATCTGTGGTCTTCTCTGTGTCGACCGCAGACTTGCTGCCTGCGCAAGCTACTATGGAAAAAATGGCAAGTAATATCAATAGTCGGAACATATTTTATCCCCTAACTAGTACGGTTATGTAACAATATAGAAAATATCAATAATTCTTTTTCGGCTACGCCTATTGCTATGGGTAGCTTTGCCTAGTCCCGCAAGCAACGAACACTGAACAAGCTGCCGCCCTTATCGCCGTAGTACCAGCCTGCGCCCTCACCACTGCCGAATATGCGCTTGTAATAGGCTTTGCTGTTGCCGTACTCCGAGCTACTCCACCAATTGCCGTCGTAGCCGACATGGAAGTCGACATGACTGGTATCGGAATTGCCGAAGCCGCCCGGCAAGGCGGAAAAACCGAACTTATTGTATCCCTCACACCACCGATACGAAGAGGCACAACTATTCCAGCCGCTAGTCGCCTTCAAATACCTACCTGCCGTGGGGCTATCGTAAGGGCTTGACACGCCGCCTGTGCTATCCACATAATGCATCAACTTGTCCCAATCCTCATTGCTGGGAATATGCCAATTATTGGGACATATACCCTTGGGTCCTTTACTTTCGCAAATACTGCTGTTGCAACTTGAATCAAGACCCATAGCTGTTGCCCAATTGTACAATCTGCCGTATATGTCACAGTTGGCTTCGCTGCCATTGCATTTGCTGTCCTCAGCATTGTAATTCAAATTCTCTGCCATCCAAGTCTGCTCGTCAATAACAACTGTTCTGTATGTTTGTCCTTCGTATTCCAAAGAACCGTATTGTGTTAGTGCTGTGCCGTTTTTGCAATAGTGTGTAGTGGAGTTGGGGTTAAACCAATCGCTTCCGCACCCCATTTCTATTACATTATTCTGGCATATCTGCGTTAGCGGATTATAGCCCACGTCGTTGCATTTTACGGTAATAACCTCGTCATCTTTGCCATCTTTGCCTTCTTCGCAGATTTGACTTTTGGGATCGTATGGCTTACCGCCGCATTTATCGTAAACATCGCCGTCATAGCAGAATTTATCAGCAGGATCGAATGCATCGCACTCTTTAGAAGAGTTACTGCCGCCACCGTCCCCACCGTCACGTGATGAGCAGGAAAAGGTGAAAACCAAAGCAAGCGAAATGCCTGCCATAAACAGAACAGATTTAATCTTGTTCATAAGGAACCTCTTTTGTTGTGGGTTTGAATTTTTTACCAGCCCACAGCCAACGGAGCCGAGAAAATCCGCGTTTATA
>Ga0268262_10006951_pt1 | contig 10692 bp, 10 predicted proteins | sample TergutNc150P3_FD_190354 | JGI IMG/M metagenome (GOLD analysis project Ga0268262, IMG submission 190354) | Nasutitermes corniger P3 segment gut microbial community from laboratory colony in Florida, USA - Nc150 P3 (SPAdes) (version 2) | ecosystem: Host-associated > Arthropoda: Insects >...
GCGTTCCGTTTGAAGATAAAGGCGGAAACTGGCAGCCGCGATATTACCAAGAAATAGCCGTTCAAAAAACGATGGAAGCCATAGCTTATGGACATAACAGAATTTTACTCACCCTTGCTACAGGAACTGGAAAAACTGCAATCGCTTTCCATATAGCTTGGAAATTGTTCCAAACTCGTTGGAATTTGAAACTTGACGAAAGCCGCAGACCGCGTATTTTATTTTTAGCAGACCGAAATTTTTTGGCAAACCAAGCCTATAAAGCCCATATCTTAGCCCCTATGTCTGCATAATAATCCCAATTTTTTTCGGCAAATTTTTGTCTAATCCGCTCTTGATATTTGATAAAGTCATTTCTTTCTGGTAATAAACAGAATGTATCACTTCCACCTAAAATTTTTAATTCTGTGCTCATTTATTGTCGGTCAATTCAGGCTTGATTACCTATTTTTTGGTCGGTTGAATTTGAATCATTTGTTGCGGCTGATTTACCGCTTTGTCTTAAAATTTCAAAACCAAAAAATGCTATCCATTTTTTAGGCTCAAATTTTGTATTCAAGACGTCACTACTAATAATAATTTCCACAGAATCATCTGGGTGTAATATTGAAAAATCATTTGATATAACAATTTTTTCTGCCTCTAAATTAATCATTTCATTTTTATCTAAAATTTGATTTCTTTTAAATTTAAACATTTTATCAAAATTAAAACCTAAATAATATGTATATGTTTTAAATAAAAAATGACCTTTAAATTTTGCTTCAAGATCTTCAGAAATAGGTGGCATTAATATTTTATTGCCAAAATGTTTAGGCTTAGTTTTTCTTAAATTATCTATAGTTCCTATCGGACAATAATATGATGATTTTAATTCAGATTCACTTACTTTTTTAACTAATTCATTGTCAGCAACTTTCGCTGGGCTAGCCATTTCAGCCAAATAATCTTCATTCAAATCTTCCATTAATGCTTTTCTATCTTTATCCAAACTTCTTTTCATATCATATCTCCTAAAAAATACCTGCCTTTTAAAAATATACAAAATCTCTTAATCATATTTACGCGACTAATTTTCTCCAACTAAGCCTAATTTTAGGTGATACGGCAAACATCAGCAAGCTGTTTATAGAATTTCAGGAACATCTCTATAAGTTAAAAGTAGCGTAGTTAATTATCTTTGACATCTCTTACTATAAGGATGCCCCGTTGCAACGTGATAAGCAAACCTTTCCCTAGCTTTTTCCAGAAATTTTATATAAGACTCACTTCTATAATCGGGGTATGTCCAGTCAAAGGGGTGAAAATGACCATTTTCAAAGTATAGGGTAACTTCTGCGAAAATGCCCTGCCCCAAATATATCCTATGCCGCTGGTCTTTGGTTGTTGCCAAAAAAAATTGCCCCAAAGTCATGTAGCCCGGGTCTAAATTTACTGCCCTGTTCCAGATTTTTTCCATTTCGTTGGTTTCAAGTTTTATGGCGGCAATGGTTTCTCGTTCAATTTTATCTTCAAAAGACAGAAATGAACGAATTGGCGAGCTGCCGAGTTCATTTTCGTAATAGTTGGTGTGAGCAAACGGAACGGGCGGCATTTCCAAATCCACCGCGCCAAAACGCCCTATTAGTTTTTGCTTTGCCTCGCTTGCAAGTTCCATACTTGCGGCTAAAATGCCCACAATAAGCCTTACTGGAAGCGGAACTTTTGTGATGCCCATGCTCAATATTCTCTGATTTTCAAACGCGAAACAGGTTCGGAAAGGGCACCATCGTTTACCACAAAAATACGCTCTCCCAAAGTTGGGTTTATATTGACCAGTTCAACTTTAATATTCTGTGCGCGAGTATGTGCGAGTTGCTGCAAAGTATTGGGCGGCAATGTTTGGCGAGCTAGCAAATCGTTCCAAATTTTGCGAGCAGCTTGTACGAGTGATGCCTCGTCTATGGTTTCGGCATTTGGGTTTTGCAAGGTGGCGCGCCAGTCTTTTTTTTCTACGCGTGAGTAATAAGCAAAAAGAGTATCGCGCAAGGGATGTTTTTCAAGAACGGCGGGCGTTAATTTTGTAGGCACATTGCGTCCAATGGCTTTCAAAAGCTGAGTTTCTTTTATGACCTTGCCATCTTGAATGGAGTCTGCGTTTCCATATACATCCACTTGCAACTGCGGGCGTTGCATCAACGCCTGCGACAAGTTTTTCAAAGCATCTATATTCTCCTTGGCAGGGTATTCAGAAGCAGGGGCAAATGCTATTGTTTCTGGATCTGCATTGGAACCGACCAAAGCCATTATACTTTTGAAAGGTGCAGAGACAGCTTTGCCAAGCAAATTCTTTATCACCTTCCAAATCAAACTTCCAACGCTGAATTCGGGGTCGTCTAAATCTCCGTCTATGGCAACGTCTAAATCTATAATCCCATTTTTATCGCTCAACAAGGCAGCAAACAAACGCACTGGCATTTTGGTGGCTTCCGAATTTTCCACCGATTCACCAAAATTCAAATGCTGCATAAATATATGATTATTACCGTGTACTTTATTATTTTGTATGGTATAATCAGATTGCAGTGCAATTTGCCCCTTGGCAATGCGATAGCCCGCATACTTGCCGGAATACGGCGAAAAAACAGTTAAATCTTGATTGGCGGTTTCAACCTTGAAATCAACTTTTGGTTTTTTTCCAAACAAGTTGATTGAGCCATTTAGGAAGAACGGTGCATAGCCGCCCATTTTACCCTGCATAGACAAATTCGCATCACGTTTTTGCCCAGAGAGATTCCGCAAATTTCCCTGCACAGCCAATATGCGATAAGAAAAAGGAGTTACAGGATCTTTATCCGTTACATACACAGTACCATTTCCAAATTTAATGCTGTTTATTATGAAAGGAGCAGATGTATTATTGGCGGGCTTTGTTTTTTTAATCTGCGAATAATTGGCCTTGGAATTTACATACCATATCAAATTCAAAACAGGATTTTGAACATCAACATTGCTCGCTTGCCAATACACATTCGGCATAAACATAATATTAATGCCTTTAATGGATGTTTTAGAGGCTCTAACAAGTTCTACGTTATTTTTACCCAATAAATTTAAATTGTCAATGTCAATGTCTCCTGCAAAAAACAAAGTGTCTCGCTGTGCAGAACCCGCCGCTGGTTTCCAGCGCATATTTAATTGCGCATTTGCCTGTCCCTGCCGTAAATTCAACCAAGTCTCTTTGGTTATATAATTTTGCAAAGACGTTAATGGATAATTTTTTATATTGAAATTCCAGTCTAGGAGCAAAGGAAACAAATGCCCTGTTCCTTGCAAATCTAAATTTGAGCCGTTGAATAAGGCGGTTCCTGCAATATGGATAGAATCTTCGGTGCGGTTTGTGATGCCTATTAAAGATAAACGCATATCATTAAAATTATACGCATTAGTAACAGAATCCCTTGAATCTATAATTTCAATATTCATCTGTTCTGTTTGCAGGGAATTCATTTTTATTTCCCAGCGCGGCAAGTTGAAAAATTTTTGTGAAAATACCTTAAACACGCTTGCATTTGCATCAATAGAATCTGCTGCATTTTTATTGAAGCGAGCGAACTTAAACAATTCAGGGTCTGGTTGTTTGGGCAAACTATCAAAAGCAAAGCGAGCTTTTGGAGAATCAATTATAACATTACCTGCAAAAAGGGTACGGTTCAATGTGGAAATTTTTAATGAATCCGTGCGCACAGAATTTGCTTGCATTTCAAAATTTGAGCTATCTACAGTCAAAGATGGACGGTTCAAGGATAGTTTTGCATTTTCCAGCACAAAACCAATTTCTGGTTCTTCTACAATGCGATATCTTGTGCGCAAATCCAATTTTCCGCTTTGCAAATTAAAAGGCAAAAGTTCCTGATAAAAATCGCGTAGCTGAATAATATCCAAATCGCGAATTTCCAACTCCCCTTGGGAGAGAAACGGATTCCACTGCAAATTTCCGTTCCACCTAAAAAAACCGCCTGTTAAACTTGTGAACTGCAAATTATAATTATTTCCGCTTTCCTCAGAATGATGAGTGGAAAATTTTTCCAAAGAAAAAGAGATGGGAGCAATTCCAAAACGTTTTTCTTTTTCTCCGCGTTTATCTAGGGCTTCAAAAGAGCCGCTTTGTATAATAAAACGTTCAATGTACAAAGGCACATTCATTCGTTTTAAAAAAGCATCGGTAGCAAACTCCGCAATGGCAGATAACTCCTTGCTTTCGTTTTTCAAAATGAGCTGCGAACTCAAGCCGTGAATTCTCAATTCATCTAAGCGAACGCTCCGAGTTGGTATAGATAGCAGTTGGGCATCTATGTATAGAGAATCCCAAGTTAATTTAGCCGCATTGTTTTTTGCCGAAAAATCTTGCAAGGTAAGTGCTAATTTGAATGGATATATCTTTATCAATCCTATATGAACCTCGCTTCCTGTGGCGGCTCCTATTTTTTCTTCCAAATAAGGTTTAAGCACAGAGGGTAAAACGTAAATAGCCAGCACTGCACATAAAATAATGACAACAATCTTTACTGCAATAATAATGCATAAATTACGAAAACGAAATAGAGAGGGCAATTTCACTAGGGTAAATATAGTAAATCTAATAATTCACCCCTCTCCTAACTGGCTTAAACCCCGAATTCTTAATAAATTCCTCTGCTTCTTCAATGCTCTCAATGCCCTGCGAGTGCATTACCTTCTCTTCCAAAACAACACTGCTAATGTCGTTTGCGCCTGCGTAAAGCGCGAGTTCGCCTAAAACTTTGCCCATTCCAAGAATAGAAACCTCTATATTTGGAATGTTGTGGAAAAACAGCCTGCAAATCGCAACGAGTTTTATGTATTCATCGCTTCGCACGTGGCGAATGGGGAAATTTTTTGTTTGAGGCTGGAATACCCAAGGGATAAAACTTTGAAAACCGCCCGTTTTATTTTGAACCTCGCGAACATAATTCAAATGCTGGATAATTTCCTCTGGGCTTTCGCTTGAACCGATAACTATATTAGCACTACCTGACAAACCAGCCTTGTGGCACTCTTCCATAACATTCATCCAGTCTTTTGCAGATAGTTTGTTCGGGGCAAGGATTTTTCGCATACGGTTTGTCATTATTTCTGCACCCGCGCCTGGGACAGAAGAGAGACCTGCTTTTTTTAATTCTTGCAAAAGTTCAGGAAGTGGCATTTTATTGTTTTTTGCAATGTGGAAAAGTTCCACAGGGGAAAAACCGCGCACTTTGAATTTCAGTTTTTTGCTTAAAGTGTTTATTATGTCAATATAATAATCCAGCGGAATTGACGGATTTACCCCGCCTTGAAAGAAAATTGCATCTGCGCCTTGTTTTTTTGCGGCAAGGGCATTGGAGATAATTTCTTTTTTGGAAAGTGTGTATGGCTTTGTATTTTTGAATGAGCAAAAAGAGCAGGCTATTTTGCAAACATTGGTGTAATTTATTATTCTAAAAACCGTGTAGCTTACATTTTTTTTTCCGTGAATTTTAAGACGCATTTTATGGGCTTCTGTGGCAAGTTCCTCCCAACTCGCATTTTTCCACAGTTTTAACGCCTTTTTTGCAGAAAGAATTTTATTCATAGCTGAAATCTATAAAATAACTCGCTGATTTTTACTACATTACTCTTACAGTAGGAAATAGGAGAATTTTTATGCCTTTTAAGTATGAAGAAAACCTGCAATATGGCAAAGATGCCACAAAATACAACCTTATAGCCAAGGCAAAAGAAGCTGGAATTTCAGTTGCCAAATTCAGTGGCAAAAAAATTCTGAAAGTTAGCCGCAAAGCTTTGACTATGCTAACCGAGGCGGCTTACTCAGAAGTTAGCTTTCGCCTGCGCCCCGCGCACACAAAGCAGGTAGCCGCAATTTTAGAAGACCCAGAGGCAAGCCAAAACGATAAACTCGTGGCAATCACAATGCTGCAAAACTCTTGCGTTGCAAATAAAGGAATTTTGCCATTTTGCCAAGACACTGGCACTGCCACTGTTTTTGTGAAAAAAGGGCAAAATATATGGACAGGCATAAATGATACAGAAGCCATTTCCGAAGGCATTTACAATGCCTACACAAAACTAAATCTGCGCTACAGCCAAATTGCGCCGCTCTCAATGTACGAAGAAACAAATACCGCCTGCAACCTGCCTGCTCAAATAGATGTTTATGCCGCAGAAGGCGACCACTTTGATTTTCTCTTTGTAGCCAAGGGCGGAGGCTCTGCAAATAAAACCTATTATTGGCCTATGACAAAGGCTTTGCTCACTCCTGCAAACCTTGAGAAATTTTTGAACGAAAAAATTAAAACTCTTGGCACTGCAGCCTGCCCTCCATATCACCTTGCAGTTGTGATAGGCGGTACCAGCGCAGATGCAAACTTAAAACTTGTTAAACTTGCAAGCACAGGCTATTTAGACCATATTCCAACCAAAGGCTCAAAAAACGGAAGAATTTTCCGCGATTTGGAAATGGAAGCAAAGGTAAAAGAGCTTGCACAAAAGAACGGCATAGGTGCGCAATTTGGCGGAAAATATTTGGTACACGATGTTCGCGTTATTAGAGCGAGCCGCCACGCGGCGAGCTGCCCTGTTGGAATTGGCGTGAGCTGTAGTGCAGATCGCAACATAAAGGGAAAAATAACTGAGGAAGGATTGTTCTTGGAAAAAATGGAACACAATCCAGAACAGTATTTGCCAAAAGGCGGTTATGAATCTCTTGGCTTGTCTCAACCAGTTAGCATAAACATAGACCGCCCAATGAAAGAAGTTTTGGAAGATTTAAGCAAATATCCTGTGAAAACCCCGCTATACTTAACCGGAACTATGATAGTGGCTCGTGATATTGCCCACGCAAAACTCGCGGAAATGTTGGAGAAAGAAGGCGATTTACCTGCATATTTCAAAGAGCATCCTGTCTATTACGCAGGCCCTGCAAAAACTCCAAAAGGAAAACCCACGGGCAGCTTTGGCCCAACAACTGCGGGCAGAATGGACTCTTATGTGGCGCGTTTCCAAGAGAAAGGCGCAAGCCTCATTATGGTTGCAAAAGGCAACCGTTCCAAAGATGTAACAGATTCTTGCCAAAAACACGGCGGTTTCTATTTAGGCTCAATAGGTGGCCCAGCGGCATTGCTTGCGGAACAAAACATTTTGAGCAACGATATTTTGGCATTCCCAGAACTTGGAATGGAAGCTATCCGCAAAATAACAGTTAAAGATTTCCCTGCATTCATTATTGTGGACAACAAGGGGAATGACTTTTTCAAGGAATTGATATAAAAAATATGGATAAATCTATGAGAATTTTACAAGCTCTGTTAATTTTGTTCATTTTGGTTCAGACAATTTCCTGTTCCTCCAATAAATACAGCGGTTCTGTTTCTGAGAAATGCAGAGCGCAATACAATGAGGCAGAGGTGAAATATAAAGCTGGCAAGTATTGGAGAGTGAAGGACGATTTGGATGAAATTTTGCAAAACTGCACAGGAACAGGTGTTATGGAAGAAACGCATTTTATGCTTGCAGAAGCTCATTTTCATCTTGAGGAGTGGATAGAAGCCCGCGAAGAATATGGGAGTTTTGCAAACTTTTTCCCTGGTTCTCCTTATGCAGAAACCGCAGCATATCGCAAAGCGGTATCGGCTTATAATTTATCTTACAAAGATTCTCGCGACCAGTCAAATACAACCTTTGCAATAAGGGATTTTAACCGCTTTAGCTCAGATTATCCAAATTCTGCCTTGCTGGATTCCGCTGTTATGTATTTAGACAGCTTAAACAACAGAGTGGCAGAAAATGAGTTCAAAATAGCACGGCTTTATTCCAGAATGGGGGAACCTAGCGCAGCAGCAATTTACTTGAAAGAATTCTTAGATGAATTTCCAAAAAGCCCCAGACAAAAAGAAGTGATTGTTATGCTTATAAGCAGCTATATTGATATGAAGGAATTTTCTGTAGCAAAATTCTATTTAGAGCGTTTGCGAGATACTTACAACACAGACGAAAAAATGCTTGCCTCTGCCAAAAAACTGGAAGGGAGAATTTCAGACGCTGAAAAAGCTTTGGAAAAGAAACTGGAGAAGGAACGCAAGCAAAAACTCCAGCAAAAAAATGACGACAGCTAATAGACCAAATGCACAACCACGTAAAAGGTGGCTAGGTGTTATTAGCCATTGCTGCGGTGTGTATTCAAGGGTTTATTTAACTGTTCGTGGTGAGTGGGCTGGCAACTGTTCAAGATGTGCTAAGAGAATTGTTTTGTGATTTTGCAAATTCAGCAAAATCTTTAAACGCATAATCAGGTTTATGTTCCAAAAGTTCGCTGGGTTTGCCAAAGCCGCTCAGAATAACCGCCACTTTTACGCCAGCTGCTCGCGCTGCGCCAATATCTGGCACATCGTCTCCAACCATCATTGTTTCGTTCAAGTTCCATTTTGAGTCTTCAATTATTTTTAAAATGCCGCTTGGGTCTGGTTTTTTTTCGGGGGCTGTATCTCCGCCAAGAATGCAGGTGAAATGGCGTTCTAAATTGAATTTGTCCAAAATTTTAAGAGTTTGCTCTATAGGCTTATTTGTGAGTATGGCAACCTTGCCAGAATTTTTTTCCAAAAATTCTAAAACATCAGGATATGGTTTTGCATTATCTGTGCAACAATCATTGTAAAATTTTGAGAATAGTTCAAAAACCTCTTCAAATTTGTTTTGTCTGTCACCAAGGCTTTTCATAACAAAATTTATAGAACCGTTCCCAACAAAAGTTTTCACCATTTCTTTGCTGTAAGTTGGAAAACCTAGCTCCGAAAAAGCACGGTTTATGGCAATGCCCAAATCTTCAATGGTATTCATCATAGTGCCGTCAAGGTCAAGGATATAGTTCATAATGTTTTTACCGCCAAAATCAAAAATATAAAAAAGAATTGAGAGAGCCAAGTCCATTTATCGCTTAAAATGGATTTAATTATTCGCGGCTCATTTATGTCAATTTGCGGCGCGGGCTGCATTTCTTTTAAAAAGGAATTCTCTTTGAGCGCGAGCAACAGCAAAAACACTAGATAAACAAGGCAAAAAACCAAGCAAATCTCAGAAAAACCGGAATACAGAATGGCAAAAGAAGCCCCAGCCAGCCAGTTGGACAAATAAAGCGGATGTTTAAAAAAATAATAAGGCCCGCTTTTGACAATTTGCGGAGCTAAAAGCTCGCTCCCGCGGCTGTGTGTACCTATGTACATTCTAGCCCAAATCCTCAAAGAAACAGAAAAAACGAATAAGGGAATGGCAAGCATTTCAAATTTTTGAGCCGGAGGGGAGAGCAAAAGCAAAAATGCAAGCCCTGCGGAAATAAAACCTCTGTATTTATATAAAATGTTCATCACACGATTTTCAGGCATTGTACTTTTCTATATAATAGTTCATTTGCCTGCTCATTGCATTTTCCCAAGTTCCATACAACTCGGCTACCCTACGAGCCTCTTTGGAATACTTGCCCAAATCTATGGATTTTGCCGCCTTTACCATTTCTACAAAAGATTCTACAGATTTTGTTTTGTAAATCAAATTGTTTTCAAGTTTTTGCAAAAGCTCAAAGGCTGCGCCCATGTCTGGGCCAATCACTGGCATACCCATAGCCATAGCTTCTAAAATGCTGAGTCCGAATGTTTCGTTAGGAGAGGTGGCTAAAAGTATATGGTGATTGCGAAATTCATTTTCAATAATTAGTTTGTCTTGAATATAACCCAAGTAGCGAAATTGCGGGTGCTTGAAATTCTCAAAGAAACCCATTTCTGCGCCGTGCCCCATAACGGTGATATGAATTTGCGGGTCTTGCATAAGTATTGGAATTCCTTTTATCAACAAAAAAACATCCTTATCGTTTTGCAATCTACCCGCATAAATAAGGCGAAGAGGCTCATTTTCGGAGCGTGTTTTTTCTCTATACCCCTTAAAGAACGAATCTGGCGCGCCAAAAGGGAATTCCACAATATTGCTGAGTTTCTTTTCTTCTAGCAATAATCTTGCGAATTTAGATGAGACAATAAGGTCATCGTAATTTTTGAATTGCTTGTAAAAATGTTTATCCAATATTTTATATGCAATTTTTTTTATGAAACTGAAAGCTCCTTTTTCTGCCCAAGGTTTTATGTAGCACACGAGTGGGTGCGTATGGTGGAAAAAGTTTAGCGGGTTGGGAAGTTTTTTCCATCTTCTGAGTCTCGTGAAAACAAGGGATGTCCACCAAGGGTCGCCAATTTCAATTACTGCATTTGGATAATCTTTCAAAAATTTTATCAAAGGTCGCAAGTTAAACATGAACTTGTAACCATTTGGATGTTTTTGTGCTTTTATTCCCTTTAGCTTCCAATATGTTACATTTGGTTCCAACTGGATTTTCTCAGTTTTATCTGCTGGGCCAACTACCATATAACTATGTTCAGGGTGGTTTTTAAACCAATCCATTTTTGCGCGGTGATAGGTTCTAATTCCTCCGGCATAGGGGTTGTAGAATGTGTTTACGTCAACGAAGAACATATTATGTGGGAATATAGAAAAAATTTTCGTGCCTGTCCAAAAGCTTTGCCAAGAAAACAGGCATTGTTAGAAAATTTTTAATGTCCGTAGGACAGCCCGAAGGGCGAACCCTGCCCACGAAGTGAAAATGGCAGGGTGAGT
>Ga0268262_10006952_pt1 | contig 10690 bp, 8 predicted proteins | sample TergutNc150P3_FD_190354 | JGI IMG/M metagenome (GOLD analysis project Ga0268262, IMG submission 190354) | Nasutitermes corniger P3 segment gut microbial community from laboratory colony in Florida, USA - Nc150 P3 (SPAdes) (version 2) | ecosystem: Host-associated > Arthropoda: Insects > Digestive...
GCCTGCATTTGCTCCATATTATTAAAATTGTATGCTGGAACAGCATAGCCTTTTTTAATAGCGTCTGCGAACATAGCCTTGGTATTCACCAATCCAAGCTCTTTGTATGATACTGCCATAGGGACCTCTTTTTAATGTTTATGAGAATATAGAAAAACTGATTCATTAAACCCTGAACTTCTCTATAACTATTCTCAAACTATCTGCCGTTTTTGACAAATCGTTTGCCGAAGTGTTTACCTGCGAGGCATCTTGGTTGGTTTCTTCTGCTACCTTGCTTGCAACTGCCATATTTTCTTTTATATTGTCGGTTCCCTTTACCGCTTCGCTTGCATTTGCGGCAATATCGCGGCTGCCTTTGGCTACCTCGCCAATGGCAGTAGCAACTCGCTTTGCTCCCGCACTTGCCTGCGTTACATTGCTCGCTATTTCGTTGGTGCCTTTGGCTACTTCGCCAACGGCAGAAGCAACTCGCCTTGCACCCGTGCTTGCCTGTGTTACGTTGTTTGATATTTCGTTGCTCGCCTTGGTTTGCTGCTCAACATGACCTGCTATTGCTTCAACGCTATGGTTTATTTTAGTGATGGTGTTGCTCACCTCGTGTATAACTTCCACTGCCGCGTTGGTTTCGTTTTGAACTCCCTCTATGCGGTTAGCTATATCGTCTGCGCTTAGGGCACTCTGATTTGCTAGTTCTTTTATTTCGCTAGCAACTACGGCAAAACCCTTGCCGGCTTCGCCGGCTCCGGCAGCTTGAATGGTGGCGTTTAGTGCCAAAAGATTGGTTTTGTTTGCGATTTTTTTGATAACATTGGTGACCTGCCCAATTTCTTTGGCGGCTACGCCAAGTTTGCTCATTGCATTTGTTGCTCCCTCGGACTTTACGGTTGCATCTTGTGCAATGCTCCGTGCCTCAAGAGCATTGTCTGAAATTTGCCTTATGCTCATACTCATTTCTTCAATCGCAGCGGCTATTGTATTCATGTTGGTGGACATTTGCTCTGCCGCACCAGCTACTTCGGTTGCGTTAAGGCTTGCCTGTTTGGCGCTATTTGCCATTGCATTTATATTGACAGCCATTTGCTCTGTGGTGCTGGCTACTTCGCTTGCGTTAACGCTCGCCTCTTCTGCCCCGCTTGCCATTGCTTTTATGTTTATTGCCACTTGCTCGGCAGTGCTTACGGCGTTGGTAACTTGCTTCACAGTTTCTTTGGAAGTGTTTGAGAGATGGTTTGAAACCGAAGAAAGTTTTTCTGCCGCCGCTGCCAAATCACTAACTGTTGTTTTGGTTTCTTTAATTGGGTGCTGAATGGTATCCATCAGTTTATTGAAATAACTCACCAAAGTGCCTATTTCGTCTTTGGAGCGAGTATCTATTCTTTTGGTTAAATCTCCCTCGCCTTCGGAAATATTTTTAAGACTATTCACTATTCTGTTTATAGGTTTAATCACAACTATCTTTATGTTCATTATATTTACTAATATAATCAACATCAAAAGACCAAATCCAATAATTATGCTTATGCCAGTTTGAACATTGCTCTTGTCTTTTATCATTTGTTTAATGGAATCCATGCCTATGCCTATAAACAAAATGCCTATTACATTTTTTGTGCCCTGCTCAAAAATCGGTTTGTATAAGGTTATATAGTCTTTGCCAATTATAGAGGCTTCGCCTATATATTTTTCACCATTTTGGATAGCTGAATACGCAGCGCTCTTTGAATCTAGCAAAGTACCTATCGCACGTTTTCCATCTTTGAGGGTGATGCTTGTTGCTATGCGGCGAAAATCATTATTTTCCCTTGTAAAAATAGTAGCCATTATGTCTAGTTCAGAAGACACAGTATCCACTATTTCGTTTAGCTCTCCTTCTTTTAAACTTGATTTTTCATATTTCGGCATAACCAAGCGTTCAAAAGTGAGCATATCGCCTTTGAGTTTGTTTTCGCACATTGCAATAGCAGTGTGCAATGCCAATTGTTGCTTGGAATATAGGCTCAAATATCCAAGTAGCAAAAGCGCAAAAAGAAGTATGAAGGAAGAAATCCCAATTGTTTTTAAAAACAACCCTCTCCCCCCTTTTTTAGTGTGAACACTTGTCATGTTTTCTCCATTAAGCTCTGAATTTATCCATAACCTTTCTCAAGCCATCTGCCGTTTTTGCCAAATCGCTTGCCGAATTATTCACCTGCGAAGCCCCATTGTTGGATTCTTTGGCTACATCGCTTGCAACGGTCATATTTTCTTTTATATAAGTAGTTCCCTTTACCGCCTCAACTGAATGCAAGGCAATATCGTGGCTGCCTTTGGCTACCTCGCTTATGGAGGTTGCAACGCGCTTTGCACCGATATTTGCTTGTGCTACGTTGTTTGCTATTTCGTTGCTCGCCTTGGTTTGCTGCTCAACGTGCCCTGCTATTGCCTCAACGCTTTCGTTTATTTTAACAATAATGCTGCCCACATCGCTTATAACCTTCACAGCCGAGCTGGTTTCGTTTTGAATGCCGTCTATGCGGTTAGCAATATCGTCTGCGCTTTGGGCACTCTGATTTGCAAGTTCCTTGATTTCACTAGCCACAACGGCAAAACCTTTGCCAGCTTCGCCAGCTGTGGCAGCTTCAATGGTGGCATTGAGCGCAAGCAAATTTGTTTTGTCTGCGATTTTTTTGATAACATCGGTAACGTGCCCAATTTCCTTGGCAGCTTCGTTGAGTTTGTTCATTGTTTTTGTTGCATTGGAAGATTTTATGGCCGCATCTTTTGAAATGCTATGTGCTTCGCTCGCATTGCTTGAAATTTGCCTTATGCTCGCGCTCATCTCTTCAATTGCAGCAGCTACTGTATTCATATTTGCAGACATTTGCTCTGCCGAGCTTGCCACACTGTTGATATTGGTGGTTGCTTGCTCCACGCCATCCGACATAGCTTTTATATTGGCAGACACTTGTTCGGCGGTGTTTGAGGCATTGCTCACCCGATTCACAGTTTCTTTGGAAGTATCGGAGAGATGGTTGGAAATCGAAGACAGCTCATCTGCCGCACTTGCCAAACTGTCCATTGCTGATTTGGTTTCTTTAATTGGGTATTGGATTGTATCCATCAGTTTATTGAAATAACTTACCAAAATGCCTATTTCATCACTAGAACGAATATCTATCCTATGTGTTAAATCGCCTTCGCCTTCGGAAATATTTTTAAGGCTTTTCAATATATTGTTTATAGGTCTAATTACAACTATTTTCATAGTTATTACATTCACCAATATAATAAGTATTAAAAGAACAACTCCAATGATTAAGCTCACAAAGGTATCGGTTTTGCTCTCCTCTTTTATCATTTGTTCAATAGAATTCATCGCTATGCCTATAAACAAAATGCCTATCACATTTTTTGTGCCTTGCTCAAAAACTGGTTTGTAAAGGGTTATATAGTCATTGCCCATAATAGCTGCCGCACCTATATATTTTTCGCCGTTTTGAACTGCTGCATAAGCCTTGCCTTTTGTATCTAAAAAAGTATCTATAGCACGTTTTCCTTCATTGGTGATTATGTTCGTTGCCACGCGGCGATAATTCTCTTTTTCTTTCACAAAAATAGTAGCCACTATCTTCAGTTGAGAAGACACGGTATCCACTAAATCATATTTATACGAAATAGGATTACCATTTAAATCTACCAATGCTCCGCCTTTTAAACTTAAGTACCCATATTTCTGCACAATCAAGCGTTCAAAAGTAGTTATGTCGCCTTCTAGTTTGCTTTCGGCCATTGTAACAGCGGTTCGTGATGCGAGTTGCTGCTTGGAATAAAGGCTTAGATAACCTATCAACAAAAGCGAAATCAACAATATTAAAGAAGATATACCGATTATTTTTAAGAATAATCCTAAACCTTTTTTTCCAGTTTGAACGTTTGCCATATTTTACATTCTTATCTTAGAATTTTTAGAATTGCCAATTCAGCCGCAAACCAACCTCTGCTCTTATATCCGAACCGAGCTGGGCTTTGTCCTCTGCAGAATCAAATGTAAATTCCCCAAAGAGAGTTAATTGCAAACTCTTTGTAAACTGCCTAGAACCCTGAAGTGAGAGCGTAAATTCTTCTACGCCATCTTCCATGCTGCCAACAAAGCTACCAGCAACCTCTTTGGTAATAGAAGCGGCATCGGTTGGGTCTTTCCCTTGCCTTATGCCAGGGTTAATGGCATCTAATTTTTTATTAATACCGTTCTCATCTACATCAATATTCAATGCTTTCACGCTATTTGCGCCACGATGCCGCCAAGTGAAGCCACCACCCACAGACCAGTTGTTATTTATCTCATATAATGTTTTTAAACCCGCCACATAATCCCAAACATCTTTGGTATCTACACTGAAGTCATTTGGCAGCCCAGAAACATAAGAACTTGCTATACCTGTTGCCATACTTGATGCTACAGAATCCACAAAATGTTTCACTAGTTTTAAATTATCATTACTATCTATCTCTCTCACACACCAAGCACCATCCAGAAATAAGCCATCCGCAACAGCTTGCGCACATGCTGCAGCTACAACGGTTGGCCTCATCTTTTTTTCAGCTTTTGCTTTAATACTACCATTAACCAAGGCTTTTGCGCTCTCTTCAATTTTTATTTGGTTATTGTTGTTTCCATACGTCTTTTGGACTTCTCCAAAAGCAGATACAGTTACTCTATCAAAGGTTTTGCCAACCATAGTCCCGAGCCATATACCCCAGCGACCGTTGGCGTAATTGTCGTATTTAAAAGAGAATGGCATAGAATCTCTGATCTCTTTGAGCTCTGATGTAGATGCAATCAAATTTGCTTTCATTTTGGAGATGCCACCTAGCCAAGCATCTATATAAAGGTCCCAAACCACGGTTTCTACTGGTTGATTTATAGCACGGTAACCTATGCCTAAGCGGGCATTGTGAGGGCCAGAACGTTCTATGCTGAAATCGTGGGTATAGCCAAATGCTCCGCGAAGGGAGAACTTATCGGTTAAGCCAAAACCAAAGTCTTCATATCCGCGCAAAATGTATTCACTATGATATTCCCAGTCTTTGGCTTTCATAGCAAGATTAGCATCGCTTTGCTTATACATTGAGCTAAATCCCGTTTTTGAATAAAAACCAAATTGTGCAGGAGCATAAAGTGGATTTTCCACATTGGCAGCAAAAGCCACTGTTGCAAGCATAGCAACAGCTATGAGGGGTTTTAGAGCCTTTTTCATTTTAATTCTCCGTTAGAGTACTAGGGGGAATATAGAAAAAAATCTCGTGCCTGCAAAGGCATAGATAGAGATTTTTTAATGTCCGCAGGACAGCCCGTAGGGCGAACTCTGCCCACGAAGTGAAACTGGCAGAGTGAGTAAAATTCTAGTTCAAACAAAATTGTTAATCATCTCTGCCAGTGGTTCCATAGTTTTGGGGCTAAAATCAAACTTAATTCCAGCAGTTTTGAATAGTTCCGGCAAAGGTCTTGAAGAACCCAAACTTTCCGCTTTAATCAGGTCTTGCACAGCTATGTCTCTGTTTTTCTTTGCATTTGCGTAAATTTGCAAAGCACCAAGCTGTGCAATTCCGTATTCCACATAATAAAATGGAACCTCAAAAAGATGCAACTGCTTTTGCCATAAATAGGAGCGGGCATCTTCCAAGCCGCTCCAATCCACCCCGCTGTCAAAGCGATTTTGCAGGGAAAGCCACATCTCTTTTCTGTCTTTTGCGGTGTGTTTGGGGAATTTGTAAAGCTCGTGCTGAAAAGCATCTATAATGGCAACCCAGGGAAAAAGAGAAATTATATCTTGCAAGGCTTCTATGCGGCTGCGGCGAAAATCGTCTTCATTGTAAAAATCAGATAAATCCTCGGCTCCTAAAAGCTCCATGCTCATGCTTGCAACTTCCGCAAATTCGGAGGGAACATCTTTGAACGCAAAAAGTTCTTGCTTTGCCATTGCAAATTGGTGAAAGGCGTGGCCGCTTTCGTGCAAAAGGGTGTAAACATCTTGGTTTGTGCCGGCGGCATTCATAAAAATAAATGGAACATTGGAATCATAAAAGGTTATTTGATAACCTCCCGGAGCCTTGCCCAAGCGGCTGTCTGCATCTATCAAATTTTCCTTTTGCAAAATTTTATACCATTCATTCCACTTCGGATTTAAACGGCTGAATAAATCTCCGCATTTTGAAACCAATTCTGTTCCGGTTTTAAATGGTTTGAGTGCTGCCCTGCCCTGTGGGTCGCAGCTCAAATCCCAGGGGCGTAGTTTTGGGAGATTCATCTTTTTTGCCCGCTCACGCAAAATTTCTCTTTGCAAGGGCAAAATTATTTTCTCAATGCTCTCGTGAAAATTTTTGCAATCCTCTGGAGTGTAGTCAAAACGGTGCTTGGCTTTGAAAATATAATCTATGTAATTTTCGTAGCCGGAATTTTTTGCTATTTGAATTCGGAGCGAAAAGAGTTTGTCAAAGGCAGCGTCTAAGGCATCTGCATCTTGCAGGCGGCGTTTAGTTAGCAAACGCCAAGCCTCTTCGCGTTCTTCCCTATTTGGGACTTGCAAATATGGAACCATCTGCTGCATGGTTTTTGTTTCGCCTTTGTACTCAACGCTCATCGCTCCTGTGATTTTTTGATATTTTTGAATTTCTAAATTCAGCTGAGTTTCAAGCGGAATATTCTCTTCTCTGAACAATTCCAAATCTGTGCGTACCGCTTTGAACCAGTTTCCAAACTCGGTTTCCAAATCGTTTAAATTTTTATGCTCAATAAGTTTCTTTTGCAACTTTTCATTTTTTTCGCTAATCACTGGGTCTATATTTGAAACAAAAAATTCATAAGCCTCGGCTGCTGGCTTGTTTGTGGTGTCGCAGGTCATTGCAACATAACGGCGCGCACTCTCTTCTGCTAAAATTGAGGAAAGTTTGCTCCAGTCCAAAATCCATTTGCGCAAATCCTCAGCATTTGAAATTTCTCTCTGTTCAAGTTTCTCAAACAGGTTTTTGGTTTCTTCTGCGGTGAAGCTATGCGACTCATTTTGCATTTGGGTTCTTTTCTCTTAGCTTCTTTGCCAAATCGCGCAAATCCAATATTTTGTTTTCTTCTTTGTGTTGCGTTGCGGAGCGCAATGCGGCTTTGTTCTCTATTGCTATTTTTCTGTAAACTTCGTCTCGGTGAACGGTTATGTTTTTCGGTGCTTCTATGCCTATCTTAACAAAACCTTTGCTATCCATATCGGCAATCAGTATTTTCACATTATCGCCTATCTGTATGCTTTCGCCTATTTTGCGGGAGAGTATTAGCATTAGATTCCCTCCGCGAATATGGGTTCAGTATGAGAATACAGACCATCGTCTAGCATAAGCTGAACGGCTTTGTATTCATTTATGTTGAACATTATAGGCGATGCTAAATTAGCGGTTGATTCTTCGTAGTTTGCATTCAATGTCACAATAACCAATATGCGCAAATCTTCTTTTTTATGAATGTTAAGAGAATTCATGTGCTCTTTTGTGAGCCTAGGTGCATAGTCTGGTCTAAAAAACATCGGATTAACTACTATAAAGCGAACATCAGGGCTTTCCACGCTAACCAGCCATTCTAGCGGCTCAAGAGCTTCGTCTTTCTCCAAACGAAACTTCCTAAGCCCCGGAAAACCCGGAAAACCCGATTCAAAAACAAAACTTCTTTTTTGATCCATATTGGGAATGTAGAAAACTAATAGGCCCTAACCCAGTCGGTTTTATATTCAACCGCATCGCCGCGTTGCCCCATTAAACCTATACCGAGCTTTTTGGCCTCCTGTACAACCCTGTCTTTGAGAACCAAAGAGCCAATCCCTAGGTACAATTTGCGTGTTGCGTATTCGGGGTATAGAAACTTGAAATTCGGGACTTTCTTTTCTACCATTTCTTCAACGTCTTCCAAATCTGCTTTGTATTTAGCCTCTATCAGAGCTATGGAATCGCCATTGAGCAGAGCAATATCAAACTGAGCCTTTATCTCCGTTTTATCTGGCATTGTCTTTTTGCGTGCAAGGTTATTGTCTATGCTGTCAAAATGAATACCCGCAAAGGTCATAGTTTTTTCCAGCGAATTGTAAAAGAATTCCTCAGCGAAATCCCCATTGCTATTACTAATACCGCCAATTTGCCTAGCGTTTTCTTTCAATTGACGGTCGGTTTCTTTCTGCAAAGTGGCAATATCTTTCTGCAAAGCGGCAATATTCTTCCTATCTTCAGCAAAGCTGGCAACTAAATCTTTTAACTCCTGGTCCGTCATAAATATCCTCGTTTAGGGTTTTACTATATAAATATAGCTATAAATTTAGAAAATATGGGGAAAAAGTGGAAAAATCAAGTATTTGGCATACATCTGTTGACAAATAAGTATGCCTGCCACATGATAAAGCATTTACAGATGGGCTTTTTTAAATAATTGCAGGCAAAAATGTGCATTTTTTTGAATTTAGTTGGCAAATTCACTTGTCAGAACCAGAATTCACAGAATTTACAGGATTAAACAGAATAATAAGAACGCCCATATACAAAACCATTACCAAATGTCTGTTATACATATTTTCCAGAATAATACAATGATACAATTTGTAGGGGCGACCCTCTTGCGGTTGCCCAAATGTGAAATGATTTGCGGTGATGGTAGTATTTATTTTGTCTGAACCTCGATTCTCCCGATTATCAGGATTTACCCGATTGCGTATTTATGTCTTTCAATCAATGAAAATGCCCTTTTCGTATTGTTCCTTACAAGTATCTGTTCCCCAACCAAAAATTCTCTCAGAATTGTTTTCTTGAATCCACCGTGGGCGTTTCTCAGGCGTATTATTAGGTGATTTGCTAAAATTTCTATTATCAAACGTTGGAACAATATTTTCCCATTTTTTATTGATGAATTTAAACTTAACAGGTTTTGAAAATTCTTTGTAATTTTCTTCAATTTCGCCAGTTTCATCTTTGCAAACAACTTTTATCTCTTCTAATCTTTTCGCTTTGTTCAGAGCCAATTTTAGAAAATAGCGGAAATAGGCATCGCTTTTTGGCAACGAATATCCTATAAAAACAATTCTATCGGCGGCAGAAATTATTTTACTGGACTTGTTCCAAATATCTACTAGTTTTTTATTTACATTATTTTTCACCAAAGTTGGAGGAACGATATAATTGCTATCAACGCTACCGTGAAGTTTATATAATTTTAGCGAAATTTTATTATTAGGCAAAACTCTACTATTCAGAATTTCTATGCAATTTTCGAGTAAAGTATCATAATTAAAAGTTATAATGTCATTTTGTTCTTTCCAATTCATTTTTTCAATTTTTATATATTTTTGTTCTTTTTCCTCTCTTTTGAATTTTAATAACATTATCCTGCTTAAAAAATGAAATATTTTTTTGTATTTATCGCCTATAATATAGTTTTCCCAGTCCCAATCGTTTGAATAGAATTTATCATTTATTTTTAAATCTTTTTCTGGGGTATAGAATTTTATTACATCTTTAATAAAATGAACCATCAATTTTGCATTACCAGAATTGTTTATTAAATCATCCGCTGTTAAAATGGATAAAGCTTCTTCTATGTTGGATAGATTACTATTACATTTACTTGAAATCGTATGAAATTTTTGTATTTTTTTTAAAATAGGATATTCAACACCTGTATTTTTGGCTTTTTCTATGAAATTTGCCATTGTTGGTAACCCTGCACTAGCACTAAATCCCGTACCTAGAATATAAACGGTTTTCCTTTTCCTAGTCATCTTCCAACCCCATTTCCCTACTTGTTTACCCACGCCAAACCTTTGGGAAAACGCAAGGCTTGGCGAGGTTTGCTAACTCACTCAATCCTTGACACAACGAACGCTATGCCATACAGCCTTATCTACTTCACCTATTTCTGCGATATCACGACTGTAGTACATAGATAGAATGGAGGCAGCCAAGGAGTAGAACTCTGTACTACTCCACCATTGGCCGATTCCACCGATCACCTCACGGAAATCGAATTCGCCACTACTAGGAGTAGGAGAAAAGCTAACTCCACCTGGAAAGGCGGAAAATCCATATTTATCTTCGCATTTAGATAAATAGGAACTACTGCTACCGCAATTATCCCACCCAACCGTAGCCTTTAAATACCTGCCTGCTGTTTTTTCACCACCTGCATAAAGAACCAGCTTGTCCCAGTCTGCATTTGTAGGGATATGGTAATTAACAGGGCAAATGCCTTTATGCTTTGCGGATATCTGCGAAGTACAAGAATTCTTATTACAACTAGACGGTAATGCCATTGCAGTTGACCAATCGTAGAGACGACCGTATTTATCGCAATTTATAGTATTTTTATCTTCAAGAAGATAATGTGTAATTCTAGACCATTCTCCAAGGTTCTCGCTGAACGACGAGTCCGTGTAGAGAGTTGTTCCTCTGCACTTGCTACCAGTAACATTATAATTCAAATTCTCAGCCATCCAAGTTTGCGTACCTATTACAACGGTTTTATATGTTTTCCCACCCCCGTCAGTAACCTTGCCATATTCCTTCAAAAAACCATTGGAGCAATAATGCGTGCTATTGTTATCTTCAGGGATGCAGTTCGCTTCAGGGAATTTTGCTCCTTGTGCTTCGGCACGTTTTTTAAACTCGGATTTCAAATCGTTTATCC
>Ga0268262_10006953_pt1 | contig 10689 bp, 9 predicted proteins | sample TergutNc150P3_FD_190354 | JGI IMG/M metagenome (GOLD analysis project Ga0268262, IMG submission 190354) | Nasutitermes corniger P3 segment gut microbial community from laboratory colony in Florida, USA - Nc150 P3 (SPAdes) (version 2) | ecosystem: Host-associated > Arthropoda: Insects > Digestive...
AGCTATCACAACCAGAGGCTTTGACATTGCAGATACCCAAGCAGTTGCAAAAGCAATTACTCAGGCTATTGAAAATCACAAAGATGAAGCAAAACTGAAAAGCATTAGGGAAAGCATTTTGGAGTTGTGCAGGAAGAGAGTTTTGTATAGGGCTTAGTGCTTTTCATCAATCTATTGTCCACTTCATTTCTTTTGTTAAAATATTATTTGTGGTGAGTTTCCAATCAGCCCCGCCATTAGCATTAGGTTTGGCTTTAGCATATACTTTATTCCAACCTTTTTTGGCATTTATATCTACGTCTATGTTGAAAAGACCACCTTCTTCCTCAACATCTTCTTTAAAATTACAAGTTATTTTACCAGCTTTTGAAAAATACATATACGCAATTTGTTCATAAATTTGTTCATCCGCATAGCGAATCACTAATCCACCAACATATTCTTTATCACTCTTGAATAGTCCAAACCCACCGGAATTTGTTTTAATATCTTTGTAGGTATCAGGGCACCCTGAGAAAAGGGATTCTTCTAAAAAATCTACTGAATGCTCGTCAGGGATATTATCAGGCAATTCCAATTTAACAATTCCATTTGTTACGATTCCTACTTTAAATCCATTCCACTTACAGACTCTATTACAATCGCCGTCGACGCAGTTTCCACCACAGGAGACACCGCCAGATACACTTTCAATAATTCCATTACCAGTGTAGTCAGATCCATCCCAATCGTAAATCTGCGAATTTTCATTGAAAGGAACGCCTTGCCCGCCGCCTCCACCATTATCATCATTGTCATCGCCTGACGAGCAAGAAAACGAGAAAGCCAAGGCAAGCCCAAAGGTTGCCGCCAATGTGATTTTTGAGACTATTTTCATAGGAACCCCCTATTGGTATATTTTTACAATAGTAATATACATATTTTTGCGCCTTTTGTCAAGGGTATGTCAATAAAATTCCCCTCTGGGGAGGGGTGCCCAAAGGGCGGGGTGGGATTAACGCTTAGCAAGAAATATACACTTTCGCTCAGGAATAGTGACCCACGCAAACCCATGGATCCGTCTGGGGTTCGCTTGGGAACAGCAGCAATAACAACCAGAGGCTTTGACATTGCAGATACCCAAGCAGTTGCAAAAGCAATTACTCAGGCTATTGAAAATCACAAAGATGAAGCAAAACTGAAAAGCATTAGGGAAAGCATTTTGGAGCTGTGCAGAAAAAGAGCTTTGTATAAGTGAAGATTAATTACTCGCGACACTCAGATGTGTAATGCGCTTTGCAATCACTTTTAGAAGTGCCATTGCAAACATCTGGTATCCAGCAGTTATCTATTTTTGTAGATACGGCGTTATCGCAAGCACCATCCACACAAGCAGCTTGTTCTGCTTTATATTTATTGTGGCATTCCTCTACAATAGAGTCTGCCTCTTCACAAGTTCGCCAGCCACCGCCGCCTTCATCATCATCTTTGGAGCAAGAAAAGGTGAATGCCAAGGCAAGCCCAAAGGTTGCCGTGAGTGCGATTTTTGAGACTATTTTCATAGGAACCCCCTATTGGTATATTTTTACAATAGTAATATACATATTTTTGCGCCTTTTGTCAAGGGTATGTCAATAAATAGAATAGTTAGATTGGTGGTATTTAGTGCTCATTTTCCCATAAAATTGGGATTTGAGGAAAAAAGCGTGGAAACAAAAGCATATACGATATTCTCGTTGGTAACAAAGATGTGAATTTGTCAATATCCACAATAACTATGATGGAGTTAATGACCTACAACAAAGCAGATTTTCAATATATTCCAAACATCAAATTGTATAAATTTTGAAAATCGGCGAGCAGGTTTGGCATTTGCCAAGCAAGGCTGAGTGGGAGGAACTCGTAGATTTTGCAGGTGACAAACATAACGCAGGCAAGTACCTTAAAACTACGAATGGTTGGAAAGATTGGAAAGAAATATGCAGCAACGAAGAAGGCGAGGATAAATTCGGCTTTTTTGCCCTGCCTGGCGGTCACGGCTATTTCTATAGAGATTTCAACGAAGTCGGTGAGGTAGGCCGCTGGTGGGACTCTGATAGTAAATACTACTGATACGATGCTGAGGACTATCTGTTCAGTGTTCGTTGTTATTATATTGGGTGATGGACTGGGTGACGAAAGTATATAATTCCCAAAATTTTCATGCCGTTAATCGTACTCCGGCTTTGTGGTGAGAATCATGGATATTCCGTGCGCTCCGTGAAAAGCCAGCGCAAAGCGGCTTATGAATAGTTTTGGGGTTCGCACCCTAAAGCCAAAACCATAAGAGTTCCTCAGAGCAAAAGAGGATAAATGCCCAAAATCATTGCTATATATTCCGTATTCATTAAAAATAAGCATATCTGCATAGCGGTCTATGGGCCAGCGGTATTCATTTGAAATACCTGCAACTATAGCTCCTGTGAAATAACCATCTGAATAGGCACGAAGCGGAAAATTTCCACCTAGTCTGCTCATAGCGACAAAGGGTGCCTTTCCTTTGTTTTCTTCTATCATATAGCGAGCTTTTAATTGAGTTATAAGCACTCGTCTGTCCAAAATTACTTCTTTTATGTTTATAGGGTTCAATATTTCAATAGCTTCTGCGAAAGACAAATTTTTTAACTTTTCCCTATTTGCATCACTTTCTGCAACCGTCATAGCGTAGCTTTTGTTGCCAAGCAATGAATAAAGCACAAAGCGACTTTCGGCTACATGGTAATTATGGTCTCTTGTGCCACTATAAGAGCTAACAGGTACATAAGAATAACTTACAGAAAATTTATTACCTCTGGTTGCTGAATATGGTTCATCAATGCTGTTGCAAGACAAGGCAAGCGTTAATGGATAACTTTCAAAACGCTTATAAAATCCGCGATTAGAAACATATTCACTATCTATTATGGTATCTCTTAAGCTAGGAAAATCAAATCTGTGAAAATTGCCAGACACGCCAAATTCCAATCCCCAGTTCCCAAACAAATTAAATCCCAAATTAGAACTTAGAGTAAAGGAGCTATCTGCAAAGAATAATTTAACTCCCTCTGAATTTCTAAATGAGTTGTTTCCTAATTCCTTATAATTCGCACTCCATCTAGAGTAAAAAGAAGTACCTAGAATTTCACCTTTTTTATAACGCATTGATGCATCCCAGTCTGCGTTGATATAGCGATGCGGAGAAATAAATATATTATCGTTATCAAGAAAAAGCTCTTTATGCCAGTACGAAAAACCTATGTTTGCGGAATTGCCCAAACTGGCATTTATTATAGGGTAAAACGTTATTTGCTTTCTCTCGCCATAAGTTATGAGATTCCCCCCCCTTTCTATCAAATCTTCTCTTGATACATATATCAGCGGAGGTATAACAGGGTATATCAAAAATTCAACAGTGGGCTGAATTATATGCACAAAGGGCCAAGATACAATGGTCAATAAGAGGTTTTTATACTCTATGTTCACAATAGAAGTATCTAAACTTGCCTCTTGTACCTCTTGTGCCTCAGCCCAAAAAGCAAAAAGAAAAATAAATATAAATATCTTTTTCATTTACTAAATTTAAAATTTACAAATGTTTTCTTTAATAACAAGATTTTTGCTCTTTTTGCAAAATGCGCCAAAACTGATAATAGTTTTTGCCCTTGCTTTGTCTGCCCTGTGCATATATCCCGTTTCAAACTTGCGCTGGGAACTGGATATGGCAGATTTGCTTCCAAAAGAACATTCCGCAATAATTACGCAAAATCAGGTATATAAAGAGTTTGGCGGCTGGCAAACCTTGATAATTCTCTCAAAATCCCCAGATAGTGCTGCCAATGCAAATTTTATCGCAGACTTGGCTACATATTTGGAGCAAAATGCCTTGGTGAATTTAGCAGAATACCGCACTGAGGCCGATTTTTACAGAGAGCATAAATTGCTATATATAAATCTCAATGATTTGGAAACCATCAGAGACAGAATTAAAAGCCTTGTAACCAAGCATAAAGAAAAATTGAATCCTTTTATAGTTGAGCTGGTGAAAGATACTGCCGCATCAAGCAAGCCGTTTTTTCATTTGGAAGACATTGAGCAGAAATATTTGCAAAAACTGAAAAATTTTAGGGGCAGCGCAGACGGAAAAGTGCTAGTTCTGGAAATTTATCCAACAAAAAATAATTTAAGCCTGCCAGATATGAGAAAGCTGTATGGGCTTGCAAAAGCAAAGGCAGATTCTCTGAGCGAGCAGAAAAATATAGAAGTGCTTTATGGCGGAGCTGTTTACGACTTTGTGGCAAATAGCAGAACCATGTTATCGGAGATAAGAACCTTGGCACTGATTTCTGCGCTTGTGTTGCTTGCGATATTTGTTTTTTTCTGTTTCAAAATACCAGCTATATCTTTAATTACGGCTTTGTGCCTCGCTATGGCTACCTTGTGGACATTTGCTGCCGTTGCAATTTTATTCGGCAGAATAAATATGCTCACAATAATACTTGGTTTAATAATACCAGGGCTTGGGGGTCGAAATGCAACTCATTTGCTCTCAAGATACACAGAAGAAATGCAAAAAGGATTAAGTGTTAAGCTTGCGCTGGAAAGTACTATACTTGGCATAGGGCAGCCTTTTACCGTTAGCGCCTTTATAAGTTCTTCAGTGCTTTTTTGCCTATTTTCCATTCCCTTGCAGGGAATAAAGGAACTTGGGATTGCAGGTGGGCTTGGAATTTTATTTGACTGGATTGCCATAAGCGTGATTCTCCCCGCCATGCTTATATTTTTGCAAAAAGAACACAAATTTCATCTGTTTGCAAAAATAACTTTTAAATTTTCTGATTTTTCGAGAGAACATTTGAATATAAGCAAAAAATATGTGGCTGCTGTTTTAATTGGCACTGCGCTCATTATTGCGTATGGAATTTTCCCAGAAATGGAATATCGTTTTTCAAAAACAGAATTTGCAAAACCATCCGAACCGGTATATGAAATTCTAAAAGATATAGGAGAATACAAAGCAGAGCCGGTTATTGTCATTCTTCCAAGCGCAAAGCATTCGGAAATTGCCGTGGACAATTATCCTCATATAAACTGGGTAACGTATGCAAGCCTTTTGCCTCGCGAGCAAGATAAAAAATTGAGAATTTTGGGAGAAATTAGAAATGCCCTAAGGCCAGAAATTTTGGAAACACTTGCAGGCAGCGAACTCGCAAATGCGAACAAAATTGTTGAAAGCTGGAATCTAAAACCTGTGGAACCCTCCGATTTTCCAGAGAGCTATCATTTGAAATTTTTGGGCAAAGACGGGAATATAGGTGAATTTGGTTTTATTTTTCCAACATTTGATATTGATGACGGGCTTGAGTGCCGCAGGTTTGCAAGAAGCGTAAATGAGATTTCAATTTTTGGCAAACCTCTTGCAAGTACCGGAAACCCAATAATCCGCGCTGCACTTATGGATTTGAGCCTGCCAAAGCTCCGCAGATGCACAATATTTGGCTGCATGGCAATTCTGCTTTGGCTTTTGATATTCAAGAATATGAGGAACCACATATTTTTGATTTTGGTATCGCCGATTTTTGGTTTTTTGTGGTTTTTTGGAATTCTGCACCTATTGAACATACCTTTAACCGTTTACAGCATTTTAGCCCTGCCTTTTTTAATAGGTATTTCCATAGATGGTTCCTTATTTTTATGGCAAAGATTTTGGGAAGAAGGAACAGGCTCGCTAAAATTTGTTTGCATAAAAACCGGAGGAACGGTGATTATTTCTTATCTAATACCAATAGTTACTTTTTCAAGCGTGTGTTTTTCTTCGCATCCAGGTTTAAAAAGCCTTGGCGTTGTAACAGTTATAGGTATTTTGAGCATAGTTCTGGCTCATATAGCAATATTCCCAATTACAGCTTCGCTTGTTGAGAAGAGGAGACGCAGCCTGGCACCTATATCGCCTGCGACAAATCAAACACCAAGTGAGAAAGTTTGAATCTGCCCAGCTTAAAATCGTTGAATGATGTTTTTAGGGCGTAGTCTAATCTTATTGTTAAAAATTGCCATTTATAGCGGAGCCCAAGCCCCACAGACATTTCTTCGGCTGTTTTATAAAGCTCGTTTGAATCGCTTATGCGAACCCAGTCTGTAAATTGCACAAGCTGAAAATTGCGAAGCGTGTTCCAAGGCGGAACTATTCGGAATTCCCCATTTATTCTGTAATAAATTGGCGAAAGCCCGCCGCTTTTAAGCTCTACCATTTTATTTTTGGTAGAATCGTATTTTTCTGTTATTGTGTATGGAAACACGCTCCTAAAAGGATAGCCGCGCAAGGTTCTGCCGCCGCCCTGATAAAAAGTTTGCGCATCGTCTTTTGCGGCATTGTTGAAAATATTTCCATAGCTAAGAGCAAAAGCGCTGAGTAAATTTTTGAAAAGAGGAAGATAAAAATAAGAAGATATGTCTGTATAAAAAAAACCATGATCCAAGCTCGTATTCCAAGCTTCATTTTGCAATTCGCCGCCAGCACCAAATGCAGGAACAAACCTAAATCCCAAAATAGGGTCGTGGCTATTGTCGGTAAAATCAAATACCAAGCCTATTTCGTTTTTTACCTTGAGATAATCATCTGCTTCCGATACAATGCGCCTTAAAAACCTGAAATCAAGCGTGTTCCTAAATCGAATGCGGCTGGAAAGCCCAAATGTTATATTCGCCCTATTTATTATTTCCCATTTTTCAACAAGGCTATCACGGTTGGTTGGGTCGGGTAACTTTTCGTGGTTAAAAGATACTTTCTCATCTAATCTTATAGCTGTGGGTATCCAAGATACCCTTGTGCCAAATAGCAAGGGATGAGCATAGTTGAAAGCGAGTTCTTGGCGATTTTCCGCAAGCATTGCGCTGAGGCCAATCTCATGAAAAGAGCCGAACAAATTTCTGTGCAAAGAAGACAAGGATATTCCAAAACCGTAAACCTCTTCAAAAAAGAAACGGTAATTTGCCTCTCCCGGAACCCTTTCGTAAATGGTTAAAGTAATATCGGAAAGCCCGTTTTCCTGCAAAGTGTCTTCTAGCCTAACCTGCGAAAACAACTGCGTTGAAAATAATTTTGTCCTGAATGAAAAGAAATATCTTTCGTTGACTATGGAATCGCGAGGTATTTCCCACAATTTATTCAACCAAAGCGTATCTGAAAGCCCGGGTTCTGGCTCCACTTGCCCAGGCAGCAAACCGGAGCGAAAAGCCACGCTCCTAAAGTTCCCCATGCGAACTTGAACGCTAGGGTCTGTAAAATAGCGAACATTCACATTTTTTTTTGCTGTGTCTATATATTCCCTGTGCTCTATGGTTATATGCAAATAGCCATTTTTTTGGTAAACATCCCTTATGGTCTTTTGATCATTGCTTATATCTTCTGGGTCGTAAAGCCCACCTTTGGGAACAGAAAGCTCCTCTGCTTTTATAAGAGTATCTGAACCTTCAGTAAGCTCAATTACAGCTTCCCCAAACTTGTATCTCTCTCCCTCATATACGGTAAACACATAATTTTCCACCAAAACGGAATCTACCATTTCCTCGTTCACCGAAAGAGAAATATTTTCACTGAAATAGCCATTGTTCTGGTAAAAATCGTCTAAATTAACCTTTGCTAGCTTAATTATGAAGTTGCGCCTCTCTGGCGAAATTAAACTCATTTCAGCAGGCAAGTCTAATTGCTCAACCAAAAATTTTTCGCTATAGATTTTAGCGCCATTTATTTGCAATTTCCAAGAAGAAGCTCCTGCGCTTGCAAAAACTGCAAATAAAGCTACGCAAAAAATTGCCTGCATTAATTTCTTGGCTTCTTAACCCGTTGCCTCTTAGGTGCAGGTTCGTCCGCTGGAGGAGGTTCAGCTTTGCTGCCTTTTCCCTTTTTAATAGGAGGAGGTGGTGGCGGAGCATCTTCTTCTGGTGGAGCTTCATCCATCACTTTTTTCCTTTTTCCGCCTCCAGAACCACCGCCATCGAGGTTTGTAAAACCAACTTTATCTGGATTAAAACCAGCGGGCAAATTTGTTCTGTTATCGTACACAACACCTGTAACTTGCCGCAAGAGTTCCATTCCTTTAGAGCGAGATAAATTTGCTCCAGAAAAATCCACTCTATCCAATTTTGTGTCTGCATTAAAACTTGCATTTTGAACATCGGCATTTACAAAGCTAACTTGTGTGAGCTTTGCTCCGTTGAACTTTGCGCCCGTCATGGAAGCTTCAGAGAAAATAACTCTGTCTAGTGTGGAATTCTCAAAATTTGCTTTTGTCAAGTCCGCTTTTGGGAATTGTGAACGTTTCATATCGGTTCCGTCAAAAACTGCATTTTTCAAATCTGTGCCCACAAAGTCGCATTTATCAACGCTGGCATCAAAAAAACTGGCTCCAGCCATTTTGGTTTGTATGAATGTGCTGCTGCTAACATTGCTTTTATCAAATATCACACCGGTTATGGTCATTCCGTTGAAGTCCATATCTGATATGGTGGCTTGAGCAAAGATAGCCTTTTGCAACTTTGCTTTTTTCAAATCTGCATTGCTAAAGGACGTTAGCGAAAAATCTGCATTGGTGAAATTGGCATTGCCAAAATCTGCACCGGAAAAGTCCACCCTTTGTAAACCAGCACCTGTGAAGTTTGAATTATTCAAATCCACATTCACAAAATTGGAATTGGTTAAATTGCATTTGGTGAAGTTTGCCCCTGTGACTTGAGCTCCTTTAAAATTGGAACCTGCTAGCCCAGAATTGGAAAAATTGGTGTTTTGGGCAACAACCCCGCCAAAATCTGCACCGGTTAAATCCACGTCTATAAGTTTTGCGCCCGTTAAATCGGTGTTTTTAAAGCTAAGACCCTCAGATACCTTCATTGAGGAAAGGTTTGCGTTCGCAAGGGTGGCACCTGAGAAATTCGTCGATTTTTCTATAGCTCCTTCGCTGTTCAAAAGCGTTGCCCTGTATAGAATTGCTCCTTCAAGGTTTGCATCGGAAAAATCCACGCCTCGCATATCCGCGCTTGAAAAGTTTGCACCCGCTAGATTTGCCCCAGAAAAATTAGGGGTTTCCAACATGGCATTTTGGAATTTTGCGCGCGGAAGCTCGGCTTTTTTGAACACAGGGCTTGCACCGGTGGCATTCTGGAAATCTGCCCCTTCGCCAGCGGCGTTGTCAAAACGATAGCCATCAATGCCCTTTTGCCTAAACGAGGAGACTATCTCCTGGCCTCGAAAATCGCCATTTGGAGGAGCACTTCCACAGGAAGTTAGGGAAAGGACACACGCGAAAGCGGTTAACAAACCGCCAAAGAAATATTTTTGCATAGAAAAACCCTTTTGCATATTACATTAAAATATAAAAAAAAATCAAAAAGCGGTAGATTTTTTTTTGTATCTTTCGTTTCTTATGCCAAATAGAGTAATAGTAGGTTCCCAATGGGGCGATGAAGGCAAAGCCAAAATCGTAGATTTTTTGACATTATATGCAGATATAATAGTCCGGTTCCAAGGGGGCGCAAACGCAGGGCATACTGTAAAAACAGGCGATAAGGAATTCGTTTTTCACCTAATCCCAAGCGGGATTTTGCATGAAAATAAGGTTTGCATAGTGGGAAACGGCGTTGTTTTTGACCCAAAACAGGCTATTTTGGAGATAAAAGACCTAGAAACAAAGGGTATTTCTGTGGAAAACCGCATTTTTATAGCAGAAAACGCCCATATTGTGCTACCTTGGCATATAAGCAGCGATAAATTAAAAGAGAGCAAGGCCGGAAAATCTGCCATTGGAACCACAGGGCGAGGCATTGGGCCCTGCTATAGCGACAAGGTCAACAGGCTTGGGGTCAGGGTTGGCGATTTGCTGGATATTAAAGAATTAAAGCCTCGTGTGGAGGCTTTAGCCGAGTTCAGAAACGAAGAATTTGAAAAAATGTTTGGAGCAGAACCCATAGACCCAAAACCCATTATTGAGGAATATTTGGAATTTGGCAAACTCCTAAAACCCTATATTTGCGATACTGTATCTTATCTATACAATGCTTTAAAAGCCAAAAAGCAGATAATTTTCGAAGGTGCTCAAGGAACAGTTTTAGATGTTGACCACGGAACCTACCCCTTTGTCACGTCTTCAAACACGGTAGCCGGTTCTGCAAGCTGCGGGTCTGGGGTTGGCCCAACCGCCATAGACCAAGTTATTGGGGTTGTGAAAGCCTATACCACAAGGGTTGGAAACGGGCCTTTCCCAACAGAGCTTTCAAACAAAATCGGGGAAGCACTTCGCGAAATAGGTGGGGAATTTGGAGCCACCACCGGAAGGCCTCGCCGCTGCGGCTGGTTTGATGCCCCCGTTGTTCGCAAGGCAGCTGCCGTAAATGGCTTAACGCATCTTGCAATAACCAAGCTAGATGTGCTAGATAACTTTAAAGACATCAAAATCTGCACAAGCTATGAGATGGAAGGCAAGGAACTCCAGAGCCTCCCAAATGGCCTCGCTCACGTTGGCCTTTGCAAGCCCGTTTACGAAACTTTACCCGGCTGGGAATGCCCAACCTCAAAATGCCGCTCTTGGGACGAATTGCCCAAAAATGCGCAGAACTATTTAACCAAAATCTCCGAACTTGTCGGCGTTAAAATAGGGATTATTTCCATTGGAGCAAAGAGAGATGAATCTATTATATTGG
>Ga0268262_10006954_pt1 | contig 10688 bp, 9 predicted proteins | sample TergutNc150P3_FD_190354 | JGI IMG/M metagenome (GOLD analysis project Ga0268262, IMG submission 190354) | Nasutitermes corniger P3 segment gut microbial community from laboratory colony in Florida, USA - Nc150 P3 (SPAdes) (version 2) | ecosystem: Host-associated > Arthropoda: Insects > Digestive...
CGCATAAAGGCGGCGTATGACAAAAAAATTCGGCGGGCTTCTTACACGATACCAGACCGCGCGGCTCTGGTGGGGGGCGAAAAGCCAACTAATCCTCACTACGTTTACTTTCCCCTTCACCGACTATGACTGATTATGTGAATGAGTTAATCATTCATATAAATAATGGGCGTTTTCGTACAAGGTATGCTATCATTTGGAAAGCAAGTCAAGTACCCCCGGCAAAGCCGGGGGCTTGAATAGTGAACCGCTCAAAGCGGTTTGTTCTGGAACCGCCTAAAGGCGGTTTTTGGTGTTACTTATCCTTGAACATTTCCAACTGATCAAGCCGGTGGTCCTCCACTTCCTGTTCCCTGATATACTTTCGTATCGTTGCTTCATCCCGTCCGACTGTTGACACATAATATCCTCTTGCCCAAAAATTTTGCCCGCTGAAGTTTTTTTGCCTCCCTACAAATCTCCGCGCTATCGCTATAGCACTTTTCCCCTTGATATAACCGATTACCTGCGCTACGGCATATTTGGGCGGTATCTCAATAAGCATATGGATATGATCAGGGCATAAATGCCCTTCCACTATCCGGCTCTCGCGTTCCCTTGCCAACTCGTGGAATATACTTCCCAAATATTTTGCCACTCCCCCATATAGTTGCTTCTTACGGCATTTCGGTATCCATACCACATGATACTTGCATTCCCATTTGCTATGGGCTAAACTCTTTACATCGTTCATTGTACCTCCTATCTCTTGAACTTTGGCGGTTCACCTTGATAGGAGGTTCTTTTATATTCCCTGAAATGTCAAACTCTTTGAGTCCCCCGGCAAAGCCGGGGGATTACCTTGTATTTAAAAAATATTTTTTATAAAGTAATATGGAACGATTATGTGTTGGTTATATGAGCCTATAATGTTTTTCTGTAAATAGATTTCCCATTTTTCCTTATTTCCTAAAAAATAATATTCTCGGATAGGTTTATTAAAATTATTTTGTAGGGTTTTCTAGGCAATCAATAAATGAATACCCAAATTGTGTAAGTAAGACCCCGCACTTACTTACAAAAAATGTTTTTCCATTTTCGTCTTGTTTCTTATCGTGAAAAATGTGTTGATATTTTATCAAACCCATTCTTTCAAGACTTAGTAACATTTTAGTAGTTTCATCCTTAAATTCTAAAAGAACACTGTCTCTTGAAGCACTTCCATCACAATAAAAACCGAAATGCTTTAATGTGCTTTTTTCGGTCCCATATATTATTAAAGGAAAACGGAACGGAGAGACATGAAACGAGGAAGGTAAAGAAAAGGCAGGCGTATCTCCTATTGTTACGGTATTTCTATTATATCTATTAGCATCATCAAAATATCTTTTGAACCTAGATTTATCCAAATAATCATCGAATTCATTTTCAATATTCTTAATGTCTTGGTGAGAATAAATATCTTTTAATAAGTTAGCACCTTGACTGTTTAGGCCGGATAAAATATCCGCATACTGCTGTTGTATGGGATTGGGGTTTACACCTGCTGCTATAAGTAATTTTGTCCATCTTTCAAACATATCCGGTTCATGCTCTAACGATAACTTTTCAATAATCGGCAATGCTATTTTGGGAGGTATAGGTTTAATTTGGATATTTTCACTCTGTGCAATCCTATATGCTTCGAGACCAACTCTGGCAATAGTTTCTGCTCTGTACCTCAATAATATTTCTTTCCGCAATAATGGGAAAAACATTGCAACCACTTCTCTAAAACCAGAAAAATCATTTTCAATATTCACTAAAGAAACTTTGTTGTCACTTAATGCTTTTACTTCTATATTTTCTTTGTCAAACATTCCCCCCCCTTCATATTATATAAATATATGCCATTGAAAAAACAAATATTTATTTAATAGAATATTCAAGCTGTGTTAAAATAATTTCAAAATTAGTTTTGTATACATTTCTGCCTGTTTTTGTACATATAGAAACTAATTGTCCAGTTATATTATCTAAACCAAGTTTCTTGTTCAGTAAGGGAAAATTATTACTTTCCAAAAGTGGTTTTAGCATTGCCCTTACATAGTCTGTCATGTTACCAAAAAGACCGTCGTCCATGCGGTATAGTTGAGGGAGTTCATTTTCAGATATAGATTTTCCTTCTCCAGCAAGGTCGGAATAAGAGTCGCTTTCTAAAATTTTATTCTCGTACCAGTGATAATGTGCAACATCATAATTATCTTTACCATTTACTAGACGTTCTCCAGCTTTCATTGCAATAATAGCATCATCATGGGTTAAAGGTGTTAGATTGTGTAATTTGCCTACTTGTTCCTCAACCGGCTGTAAGTATGGGAGATTATCCGTAATGCGATAATAAACATCACAATATTTTAATTTATATTCTTCTAAATCACCTGAATAAACATATAGTGTTCCGTTCCAGCCTTCTTTTGGTTGAGTAATACGGGTAAATTGTTCATCTTCCAACATAATCATATAAGGATTGTCTGAATTATCATCAAACATAATTTCAAAGCTATCTTCTTTCCCATTATAATTACCTCTTGTAATAACTACCGATTTTCCGGTTTCCATTTCTTTCAATACTTTTTCATTCCATTTAGGAAGAAGTAGAAAATATTTATCATTGTTATGAACAAGATAATAAAAACCTTTTGTACACATTTCAGTATCAAAATATGTAGTTTCAAAAGGCAGACCATTATTACCTGTTCTAATCATAATTGGCAGTAAGTTCATATTTTCTCCTTTATTTGCTTTTCCCTATTGTTGCTTCAATACGCTTAAATAAAGCCTCTGGAATGTCATCAACGGTTTCCCATAAAACTGTTGATTTCTGTTTTATATCAAAATGACCTTTTTCTTGAAATTTGTCATTATTACAAATATGTATAACTTCTTTGCCTAATCCAGTAGCGTATCCAGCTTCATAATAAGCACCATTATTATTAGTAGAAAATTCAGCGATTACAAATTTACTCTGTTTTATTTGGTATAAAATTTCAGGGACAATCTGATTATTATGTTCAATTTTATTCATAACATGAGGGATATAACCTGCCTCGATAATTGCCTTTTCAATAGCATTTTGTACATCTTTCATTTCTTCCTGAAAAGACATTGCTATAAATGCTTGTTTGCTATTAGCATTATTTTTTTGTAATTCAGCTATTCGTCGCCAACCTTCTGGTAAAATAGTTATTAAACTTATTTCTTTTTTTAATAAATTTTGTGAAAGCATATAATTAGACATATAATCAATCTGCTTATTACATTCTTCTAATGGTAAATACTTTCCATTTGAATATCGATTAATAAAAAATAAACTTTTAATTTGTTCTTCTTCTAAGTATATTTCTTTTCCGGGATAATCTGAATAATTAGCTAACTTAGATAAAATATAGTCTGCCCTTTCTGATATATTTTTTGGATACCATGCTTGTAATATTTCATATTTTAAAAATATCGAAGCTGGGTAATCCATTATTAATTCATCAAAAGTACTTGTTTTACCTATAAAATAAAATGGTATATTGACATCTGTAGGTAATGTTTTTATTCTATTATAAAATAAATAGTGAGCATATATATCCTTATTTTCAATGTTATTTTCTGGGAAAATTGCAAAATTACCGCAATTATTACATTCATAAAAACGAAGAAAACGATCGGGGAAATTTTGAAAGCGTGCAACGGGAACATTACATATAGGGCATTTAATATTATTACTAACCATATATTTATAACTTCCTACCTTTTCCTGTCTTTTTTGTTTCAGTAAATAATTCACCTGATGATAATTTCTGATTTGTTAAATTCTGATATAATTCAAATAAATATGCTACTCTTTCGCTGTCATTATCGAAGGTTCGACCATAGGCTGTATCAACGGCTTTATCTAATTTCTGGTGTGCTTTTAGTAATTCTTGCGGCATTGCAATAGGGTCATACAAGTCAGCAAGACTTGAATTAGGAAATTTAGAACGTGCGTCCAAAACTTCTTGAGCATATTTTTCTATTTCTGTTTTTTGTTTTTCTGTTGGGTTTGGGAAAGGGAAATTATTGTAAACTATATCTTTTGAATAACGATAATCACTTTTTATTCTTCCACATACATATCTTGTCCAAGCCATGTGTATTTTTGAAGTAAGTATTCCAAAATGATAAACAGTTCCATCGGGGATAATTAAACAACTGTCAGCAGCAACATTATCTGATGTAAAAAAGCCAAGAGGTATATATTGCCTATTTTCTGAAGAATGTCTGGGAATTAAGATATAATCTTTACCCTTAGGTTGGGTTATTTGTGCAAAAAGGTGCGGAACATCTGCAAGAAATGGTCTAGCGGATTTTTTTCGTATTTCTTTTACATTCTTAACACGTTCATATACTAATTTTAATTTGATAAGTTCATCTGGTTTTATATCAACCAGCCATAAACAATATCTTTCACCATTATTAATAAATTCATGTGCAGAAATAAATCGTCTAAAATATTTTTTCGCAAGAGGTTCTTTATTTAAGAAATCATCTTTTTCTTCTTTTGTAAATAATAATTCACCGCCATCAGCGGGCATATTGCCAAAATTCATTTCGGGTACATCACATAGAGCCTTACTTCTGCTTGTTATAAAAATCTTATCAAAATTAACTAAATATGCATTAATTTGTTTTACAGAAGTTTCCATTGGTTCACCGATAACAGTTGCATATTGATAAATCTTTTTTATGTTTCTGTCGGTAAGCGCAAAACCGATTATCACACAATATACAGCCGCTTTGCCTCGCGCTTCGTTGCTCCATTTGAATGTTTGATGTGCAAAATTGATTTTTATGTTATATTTGTTTATTAATTCAGACCAAAGAATTGGGACTTGTAAACCTTGACAAATACTATTTGTTGATACAAAAGCACATTCAATATTCGTTTCTTGTATATATTCAGCGGCTTTTCTGTACCAGCAAGTAACATAGTCTAGTTCACCACAATTTTTTAAACCTTTAAATATATTTTCAACTTCCAATTTTTGTTCTTTATTCATTATTCTTGAACCCAAAAACGGCGGATTGCCTAAAATATAAGATAGTTCATTTTTAGGCACAATAGTTTCCCAATCAATCGTTAATGCATTATCAATTATTATTGTAGGCGAAGCAGTCAATGGAATTCGAGCAATGTATTTGTCAAGCATTACGGATGCTTTTAAATTCATTAAATGATCCATAAGCCATAAGGCAGTTTGGGCAATGCGGGCTGGGAATTCTTCTATTTCTATTCCGTAAAATTGGTCTACATTAACTCTTACCATCAGATCAATATCAAAAACTTTCTGCATTTGCAAATATTCAGATAACACTTCTAATTCAAGCAAACGTAGTTCACGATAACTAACTACAAGAAAGTTACCGCAACCACAGGCTGGGTCAAGTAATTTTATTTGGCGGAGTTTTGTATGAAATTCCAAAAGCCTTTGAATGCGAATATCGGATTTATATTTTCTTATTTTCTCAAATTCTTCCTTTAGAGCGTCAAGAAAAAGTGGCTTAATAATTTTTAATATATTGGTTTCGCTGGTGTAATGCTCGCCTAACGCACGGCGGCTTTCTTTATCCTTTACACTCTGAAACATAGCGCCAAAGATTTCAGGCTTTATCTTCGACCAGTCAAGCAAACAACACTTTAGTAATGTATTTCGCATTGACGAATTAAATGCGGCTGTATCTAGTTTTTCTTCGAATAGACCACCATTAACATAAGGAAATTTATCCAGTGTTTCATCAATATTTGTTAAGCGTTTTTCTTTCGGTTTATTAAGAATATCAAATATCTGTCCTAAATGTATGGCTAAATCACTTCCGTCTTTATTTGTTTTTTCTTCGATATATCTAAAAAATAATTTTTTCTCGTCAAAAATGCCTGTATCATCGGCAAATAGACAGAAAAGAAGACGGACAAGGTACATTTCAAGTTGATGACCTGTATATTTACTGTCTTTAAGAGCGTCGTGTAAATCGCCCATATGTTCTGCGGCTTCAATATCAACGTCACTTACCGCTTTATATTTATTTTCTTTATATCCTGCAAGATAAGTAAATAAATCTACTTTTTCAGGCAATTCAGACAAAGTAAAATGAACAAGCTCATTGTCTTTTTCAAGGTTGTAATAATCAAAATTACAAAAATCAGAAATAAGTATCCCTATTGGTAGTTCGTCAGGGGGCAAATTAACCGCATATTCTTTTGCCTGTTCGTAGGCTTTTTTCATGTCTTTTCCGGGGGTTTTCATTTCTATCATAAAATGCCCTTTCCAGAAAAGGTCTATATAACCCTTATGCCCACCTGTTGTATTTCCAAAAAAATCCTGTTGACCACCTATATTTACCCTATGTTCAAAAGTGGCGACTTGTTTTCTTGTTACTCCAAAAATATCAAGAAATTCCGTTTGAAATTGCTGTGCGTCCGCTTCTTCTCTTGCTTTTGGGGCTAGGTCTTTCCATTCATTTACGAATTTTGAGGCTCTTAATCTGATTTCGTTCAAATTTATGGACATAATGAGGTATTATAGCATATTTTGATAAATTGGGGTATATAGGGAAAGGGAGAGAAATTTTAATGTAGTCGGGGGATAATACTATAATATCTATGTTTACAAGTCATCAAATAAAGATGCTTCTTCTATTTGTGAGTCAAAAAACTTACCATCCATAAGTATTTTTTTGTTTTTGCTATCTTTTTTTATAATGTCAAATATCGTTGCGATAAATATTTGGTGTCCTTCAAAATCTCTCTCTAACAATTCGAGCATAAAGTCAACTGCTTGTTTTTCAATCTCTCGACCATTTGGCGAGTCAATAAATATCGGTACTTTATATCCAAGTTTTTCACTTAGAACACGAGCATAACTTATTCTAAAAATAAATACCATTTTATGATAAATAGCACCCGATATACCTCTTAAATCATGTATAAAAATATTTTCGTTATCTTTTAGATATTCATCTATTTGAAGTTCTTTAGCATAATTTTTTATGTATATATTTAATTTATCTACCCAATTATTATTAATTTGTGCACTTTCTCTTAAGATGCTACGATACTGTAGTTGTTCCTTTGTAAGATTTGCAATGATTTTTTCGACAGATTCTTTATCAATCGGTATGTCTGAAATTTTTCTATTAAAATGCTCAATTACTGTTACGCCATCAAGGAACAATGATTGACTGTTTATTTCGTTATTTATTTTAGCTATATCTTCATTTATTTCACGTAATGCAATCTGAGCTCTACGTATTTCTATCTTATTTAATTCAGTATTGTCAGTATAATTTTCTATGGTTTCACGTGTAACTGGTATTAATTCGCCACTTTCAGTTCGTACAAAAATATTATAATATTCCAATCGTTCTATAAATTTTTTATCTTCAATTATTGTTTTTTCTAAGAAAATTATTTCTTTATCCATTTTAGATTTAGCATATAAAAGTTCTTTGCGATCTTTTTGGAGTTTTTCAGTATGCGTATCAAATGAAATCTCACCTCTATCAAAATTACTCTCGCCTGTTGCTTCAATTATTTTTTCTTTATATTCAGCAAGTGTTCTCATTTGTTTATATTTTTCTAAGTCATCATTAATTTTTCTTAGTGCTATTTTTGTTTCAATATCAGCATCTTTTCCTTTCATGCCATGAAGGAATTCCTCTACAAAAAATTTTATTCTACCAATAACTGTACCACGATTTAGCAGAGTCCATCCTCGGTCTTGGTCTATATAGATTGCTCCAAGTAAGTTTTCTATTAAATCAACACTTTCATCTTGAAAAATTGTTGCATGTATAATCTTAATTTCACTGGGTAATGTAAATTCTATATTATTAATCCATAATTTTTTGTCCTTACGTTTTATTTGCATGAAATTACCATTGAGCTCAATTTCCATTTCAATTATGAAATCTTCAAATTTTACTTTTCTTGTGTTGGGTATCGTAAAACCTAGTGTATATAGAAGTAACCGCATGAATGTGGATTTACCTGTTACATTTTTTGGACTATAAATATAATTAAAATGTGGAGCAAATTCAACATTTCTCTTTTTTGTTTCATTTTGTTTTTGTAATACAAGTTTATTTATTTTCATGGTAATTTTGCCGCTGTTTTTATTCCGCTTATGGTATATCGCTTTAGTAATGTTGCTAAAAGCAATAATTTTATTAAAGATTCAAGCATTTTATCATTTTTCTCTAATGAAGAAAATTCATCTATATATTTTTGCCAGTTTTTTATTATAAAATCGTTAATATTATCACCGCCTTGTGGGTATTGCTTTTGATAAAGACCACAAACCTGCATAAAAAAATCTGTACGTCTAGGAGTATTATGAATAAATTCACCATATCTGGAAATTGTTTCATCATATATACCTAAATTGCATACATCGTTATATTTCTCTGACAAATCTTGCCTTTCAATAGTTACAAGTATTAAAGGAAATAAAATATCAGCCTTACTTAATTTAGCCCGTTGGGCATTATTATTCATTAGTTGAGCTTTCCACTCTGTCAATACTGATTCGGCTTGTTCACGTGGAACCTTTGCCTTAACAAGAAATTCGCGTGTTTTATTCAGAATTTCAATATATCTTTGAGAATCATCTTCTCCGAAAAATTTAAAATTCACAATTTCAAATTTAGCAGTCTGAAAAGTTGTTATTTTATTTTTATTTAGAAGATCAATTATTAACTGTTTATCCTCATTGAAAAAAGAATTAAATCCTGTACGAGAATATTCATAATGCTTTGGATGTTCACTTATTAATGGATTTGGTATATTAGTAACATAAATCAGCTTGTTAATCGGGTCTTTACATTCGCTTAATGATGTCAGAGCGGATTTTAATTTGGTTTTAACATTTTTAGTATCATTCGGATCTTCGATTGATTTCGCTTGTGCATATATAATACTCTTATCTTCAAGAGTAATTTCTATATCTTCTGTTTTTCCTTCCATTTTCAAGGAGATTGCATTTTCTATACAGTCAAATAATAAATAAAGCCCTGCACTTGATTGAAAAATCCAACCAAATACAGATGCTCTTGCATTTCGTGATTTTTTTCTCGACTTTACGTTATTACGTTTATTACTTCGTGAACTTACTTTGATGTCTTCTTCGGTCATCTTACTTTCCTTTAATTTCCAAAAACCTTCTTCTGCAATTCCACATACCCGCCCTGTCCAGCGGAAAGGTTGACAAACCGCTGTTTAAGAAGGGCTTTTTCTATAGGGTCTAATCCGGGTGTACGGAGTATGTTTTGCAATCTTGTCTTATGGGATATACAGGCGATATGGAATGAGTCGTTGGGGAAACCGCTTACACGGTATTTACCACTGTGGGGAAATATGTCATCTGCAATTTTATAATCAGGTTTTTCAACGGCTTTTATAGCAAGAAAAGCGTCATCGAAACTTTGTATGGCTTTGGTGAGGCTGCTTAACGAGTCTTTGTCGGTCTTTTCGCAAAATTCAAGTTCCTGCGAAATAAAGGTGTATTCGGAAAGTATAATGGTTTCAGGATCAGCCGAGGTTTGTGCTTCTTGAAAGGCGGACATAGCGTCAGCAATACCATTTTCGTAGGAGATACGTCCTTCTTGTTCTTTCCCACGAGTGGCAAAGCCTTTACGACCTAAATCAATAGCCGCTGCCGCAGCATATATACTATTTATCAAGCCAGCCGGGACCAAATTCTGCCTCCGCTTCCGACAAGTTCCAGCCGCTTTCTATAAGCTGCTTTACGCCAACTTTTTCTTTGTAAATTTTTGCCAAATACGGCGGCATAGGGATTGACCTCGAAAGGCGGTTATACCCTTCACGATCCCCGGTCTTTTTTAAAGCTATAGCCTTCATCATAGTGTCAAGTTTTTCATCAAGGGTCATGGTTTGTGCTTGTTGCATACGTTTCTCCTAGATTTATAGTATAACAGGTCAAGAATACCTTCGGCAATATATCAGTTTCCAACGCCTGGATGTTTAGACTTTTTCATCTACACCCTGCGGGTGTGGTTACTGGGGCGCACTGCTTCACCTAAAGGTTCGGCGCATTATTCTTAATGGAGATTTTATTGTGCGCCACGCCGTGCCGCATTTTTCATCTACAAGGCTTGACGCCTTGCTTTTCGGGGCGTCCCCCGTGCGCCCCTGTAGTTGGACGGGAAAACACGCCAAAAACAGGCTTTTTTTGACATAAGAAAATCTGAAAATAACAAATAATGGCAATTTGGGGGGCGCACGCTCCCCCCTTCAAAAAAAACTAATGGTGTAGCATTGTGTATGATTTTGTCGGATTTGAAATAAAATAAGCTACACGGTTTTTATTATGCAGAATTATGATAGAAAACTTATCATTATGCTTTATTTTTATTTTGTGTAGCATAAATCAAAAAAAAGGGAAATTATATAAATTTTTAAGCGTATAGAAAGATACCGAAATTCACGCTTTATGCTACACTATGCTACACGGTAGACCGCCCGCCGTCAGGCGGGCGGTCTCAGTAAGGCACGGCGCAAGTACCGCCTTGTAATAAGATTTTATATGTCGAAAAAGTATCAGGCGGTGCTTGCGCCGTGGCGAAGCTGAATAAAGGCTTTTGGGGAGTAAACGCCCGCCGCCCGTAAGGGGGGCGGGTCGTTC
>Ga0268262_10006955_pt1 | contig 10688 bp, 9 predicted proteins | sample TergutNc150P3_FD_190354 | JGI IMG/M metagenome (GOLD analysis project Ga0268262, IMG submission 190354) | Nasutitermes corniger P3 segment gut microbial community from laboratory colony in Florida, USA - Nc150 P3 (SPAdes) (version 2) | ecosystem: Host-associated > Arthropoda: Insects > Digestive...
CCATTTACAAAACGCATTATTAATATCAAAATATTTTCTATTCACAGCTACAGCGTCAACATTTATGCCATTTCTGTATAAAAAATTATATGTTGCTGCTGCAATAGAACCCGCACCCCAAAGAATAAGTTTCCGATCCGATAATTTTATTTCAGATAAAGCTTGTAAAAACAAATTTTCTTTGTTTTCAAAATTTAATTTATCCATTATATATCCATCCCATAAGATTAACTATAAAACTTTATAATCGAATCTGCTATTCCATGGCTTGTAAGGCCATATTTCTCTAAAAGCCAATTATAATCACCGGATTTACCAAAAACATCAGGTAATCCTAAAATTAAATGGGGCGGACGATTTCTTAATGGCGTCAGATATTCTGCAATAGCGCTGCCTAAGCCGCCGATGATTGTATGTTCTTCAACAGTAATTATTGCTTTTGCACATAAAACTTTATTAATTGCTTCCATATCCAATGGCTTTACAGTATGCATATTAATAACTGTAACTGATATACCTTCCTGTTCCAGCAAATTAGCTGCTTCAAGACTGTGATATAGCATAGTTCCATTAGTTATTATCGCAATGTCTGTCCCTTGTCTTATAAATATTGCTTTTCCAATTTCAAAATCATATTCTTCATTATAAACGATAGGATTAGGGGACCCTCCGGTTAATCGTATATACATAGGAATATTTGTTTTCGCAGCCGCAAACACAGTTTTAAATATTTCCGCTCCATCAGCAGGACAAATAACCGTCATTCCGGCAATAGAGCGCATAACAGAAATATCTTCCAAACCATAATGCGAATTTCCCAAGTGAGCCATTGCAAGCCCACTGCCAATAGCAACCGCTTTTACATTGTGCTGCATATATCCTAAATTCATACGAATTTGCTCGCTTGCCCGCATAGAAATAAAAGGGGCAAAAGATGTAGCAAATACAATGTTTCCTTCTTTCGCTAAACCGGAAGCTACTCCAATTAAATTCTGTTCTGATATACCTGTATTGATAACAATTTCCGGCCGGCTTTTTTGTAATCTGTCTAATCCTGAAGATGTAACAAGATCTGCAGATAATACTTTGAGATTCTCACATTCTTCTGAAAGGGCTAAAACAGCGGCTCCAAAAGTTCCGCGCGCTCCTAAACGATGCCATAAACGCACATTTGCCGGTGTAATCATCGACATGTCAAGCCACCTCAAGTTCAGCTAAAGCTTGTTCGTAATAATTTTTGGTTAATCGATTATGATGCCATTCCGGCTTGTTTTCCATGAAAGATATTCCTTTGCCTTTTATTGTGTTTGCAATTACAACCGTCGGCTTATCCGCATTTGTTTGATTTAGAGCTTGATAAATAGAAAAAATATCATGCCCGTCAACTACTAACACATTCCAACCAAAACTTTCAAATTTATCCGTAAATGGTTCTAAATTCATTATATTTTCACTATTACCGTCTGATTGCTGTCTGTTGTTGTCAACCACAGCAAGAAGATTTGATAATTTATATTGAGACGCAGACATAATTGCTTCCCATACAGAACCTTCGTTACATTCACCGTTTCCCAATAAAACAAATACTTTGTGGCTTTGTTTTTTTAACATAGCCGAAAGCGCCATTCCCACGCCAAATGACAGTCCTTGTCCTAAACTCCCATTTGAAGATTCAATTCCGATATCTAAATTCATTACCGGATGCGCCACCAAATCTGTTTCATTTTGCTGAAAGCTGTTCAATAATTCTTTTGAAAGAAATCCTGCTTCACAAAGCGCGGCGTAATAACCTAAAACGCCGTGACCTTTACTCATTATAAAGCGATCACGATTATCCCATAGCGGATTATTTGCATCATAACGCAATACTGCACCATATAGAGTCGCTAAAATTTCAACGGTAGAAAGTCCTCCTCCTAGATGAGCATTTCCGCCGCAATTGTAAGCCATATAAAGAATGTTCTTTCTCATCGTTTTTGCGATATTTTCAACCTTAATTTGAAGCTCTTTTGTCAATCTATATACCCCCTCCTCCATCTACTTTTAATACCTGCCCCGTTATAAACGACGCATCATCGGATGATAAAAAATAAATCGTTTTTGCCACTTCCTCAGGTTTAGCCAGCCTGCTTATTACGTCGCGGCTTAACGTTATCGCTTTTAATTTTTCTTCCATTTCCTTAGCCATGTCCGTTTCAGTCAATCCAGGCGCAACAGCGTTCACGCGCACCTTGTCATGTAATTCTACGCTTAACACCTTTGTCCATGCAATCATTGCCGCTTTTGAAACACCATACGCAGAATTTCCTGCTTTAAAATTAACACCAGCCACAGATGCAATATTCACAATAGACGCATCATTCTTCGCCATTATTTTTAACATAAACTGCGTCAATTCCATGTGCGCAAAGAGATTTACGCTGAAAACATCCTTAATAGCTGAAACAGGTGTCATTTGAAACAAACCGCCGTGCGATATGCCCGCATTGTTCACCAATGTATTAATTATTATATTATCTTTTTTTAATTTTTTGACACATTCTTTCATAAGCGCCAAATCAAGCATATCAAAATAAACAGGTTTTATGGATACCTTGTTCAACACGGCAAGTTCCGACAGATAATTTTCAAATTCCTCTGTTCGCTTTCTGGCATGAGCTATTACATTCCATCCATTCTCAGCAAAGACTTTAACTGTCACTTTGCCTATTCCTCGTGATGTACCGGTTACAAGAGCTGTTTTGCTCATAAGATATATCCGCCGTCAACGCCAAGTACTTGCGCCGTAATGTAGTTTGAAGCATCTGAAGCGAAGAACAGGACAGCATTGGCAATATCCTGCGCTGTACCTACACGGTGCATACCAACAGAATTTTTAACATAGTCATCAACAACTTTTTTTGATAATGCTTCTTCAAGCATAGGTGTCTGTATAAGTCCCGGCGCTATCGCATTAACGCGAATTAAAAATTCCGAAAGTTCTTTTGCTGATGATTTTGTTATACCTACGACTGCCGCCTTTGACCCCGAATAGGCGATTTGCCCACGATTACCGTTTGTTCCTGCTATTGAACTTATATTTATTATTGAACCGCGTGAATTGTTAATAATTTTATTACGTTTCATTAACTTTACCGCCAATTGGGTCATTTCGATGATTGCCACCGCGTTTACCGCGAAGTTACGTTCTACATCCGTTTTTGAGTTCATCTCAATTAACGCGGACAAGGCAAGCCCGGCATTATTTACAAGGATATCCAGTCTCCCACGTTCTTTCCATATACGCTGGAAAGCGTTTTTTTGTTCTTTTGTGTCGGTTACGTCAAATACAAGCGGTATTATTTCCGCATGGAATTTATCAGCCATCTCTTTAACTGTTTCATTAAGCAATTCTTCGCGAATATCGTTTGCGTAAATAATAGCACCGTTTTGCGCAAATAACTCTGTTACCGCTTTACCGATGCCTCTTGCCGCACCTGTTACAAATGCGATTTTTCCTTTTAACATATAAATCTATCCTCTCTATTTGAAAACACGGCCATCATCATTATTTTTCATTGCGCGGGCGGGATTACCCATAGCGATAACATTTTCGGGAATATCGCGCATAACTACAGAACCCATTCCTACAATCGAATCAGCGCCGATTGATGTTTCTTCTTTCACAGGAACGCTTACACCTATATATGCCCGCTCTCCGATTGTACAATTTCCAGATATTCCAACATAAGACGATATTACCGCGTCATTACCTATAATACTGTCGTGACCAACGCTTGAATTAGGCTGTATTAAGACATTTGTTCCAATTGTTACATTACATGAAACAAAAATACCATATTGTATAATTACACCATCTCCAATCCGTGTTTCGGATCCAATAAAGGCAGTTGGGTGAACAAGCGACTGAAGTCCATAACTATTCGCTGCTATCTTTTCGCGTAATACCTGACGATTTTTTGGCTCGCCGACAGCAATAACCACTTTTACGTTATTTATTGCGAAATTCGTTTTAATTTCGTCGAAGGTGAAAACTTCCGCGCCATTTATTACAAGTTCTTGCTTAAAATCATTAATAAAAACTATTTTTTCCCATTTTTTCGCCATACGATTTATTGTTTGAGCTAAATCTAAAACTTCCCGTCCAAGACCGCCTGAACCATAAATTCCTAAAATCATACTTCTTTCCCTTTAACAATATTTATTATTTCAATGATATTTTCCTCCAACAAACTATGATATATAGGCAGACAAATCACTTTATCCGCCAACTGTGTCGCCACAGGTAAATTATCAGGAGACGCAGAATCCAAACCTCTGTACGGCGAAAATGTACTAATCAAAGGATAAAAATAACGCCGCCCGAAAATATTATTAGCTTTCAGTTTTTCATATAATTCATCCCTGCTAATACCATATTCATCTTTATTTACAAAAATAGGAAAATATGAGTAATTTATTTTCATATTAGGAATATTTTCCATCATCGTTATTCCGGGAATATTTGCTAATTCTTTACGATATTGCAATGCGATCTGCCGTCTTTTTTCTATGGCTTTGTCAACATACTTTAGATTGAGCAAACCATAAGCGGAGCGGATTTCATCCATTTTACCGTTAATACCGGGCATAACAACTTCAGTTTCTCCCGCAAAACCGAAGTTTTTCAAATAATCTATTCGTTTTTTTGTCGCTTCATCATGACAAACTAAAGCGCCGCCCTCCACTGTGTTATATGTCTTTGTAGCGTGAAAACTCAATGTAGAAATATCTCCTTCGGTTAGTATGTTTTTCCCGTCCTTCTCTACACCAAATGCGTGAGCGGCGTCATATATCACTTTTAAGCCGTATTTTTCAGCTATTAGCCGTATGGCTTCTGTATTACAAGGGTTCCCATATACATGAACCGGCATAATCGCCGTTGTTTTTGAAGTAATCGCAGCTTCTATCTTATCGGGGTCAAGATTACATGTTTTTTCTTCTACATCGACAAAAACAGGTTTAATTCCATTCCACCACAAGGCATGAGTAGTCGCAACAAAGCTATAGGGCGTAGTGATCACTTCTCCTGTGATTCTAAGCGCCTGTAACGCAACCATCAAGGGCAATGTTCCATTTGTAAAAAGACTTATATACGGAACTTTTAGATATTCACATAATGATTTTTCCAATTCCTGATGATAGAAACCATTATTAGTTATCCATTTTCGTTTCCAAATGTCTTCAAGATACGGAATAAATTCATCTAAAGGGGGAAGCAGAGGAGATGTTACTGTTATGTGTGTATTATTCATTCTTTCAAATATTATTTATACAATATATAATTTCATTATTCACTTTTTATTGCCCGTACCAAACCGCGTCTTATGTACGGTTTTTCTAATCCTTGATCATAAATAAACAACATATACCGTTTAGAAAATTCTGTCTTAAAACCATTTCTTTCCAGTATTTCCTTTATTTCCATTCCATCGTTTTTTGAATGATAAGCACATAATATTATTTTTAATATTTTATTATACGACAATAAATCTTTACTGCCTTCCAGTAACTTAATTTCCATTCCTTCAATGTCGGCTTTAATAAAATCAATCTTTTTTTTATCAAAAAAAACATCCAATGTTATGTTTTTTTCATTATTATTATTTGAAACATATTTATCTACTATAACAACTTTTTCTTTCCATGGCTCAAATGTTTTCTGTAACGCCTTTATCCACTTTTGATCACATTCAAATAAATAAATTTTCTCAGCTTTTTCTGCATTACTTAATGCCCAAATGCCTTCTGCGGCTCCAATATCAGCGATTATATCATTTTTTTGTACAACGTATCCGTCGGATTCATATCGATGCGGTGAATCCTTGTCCTGTTCTACACACAATCCATTATAATAAGCGCTTATATTATCCACCTCCCAGTCTTCAGGGAAATAAAGCCTTTTATTTTCATGCATCACATAGTGTGTTTTAGCTGTTTCATCAAAAAAAACATCAATATCAGACGCATGATATTTTCTTGTAAATTCATAAGGGAAAATTGAAAAACGTTGTTTTTTAAAATAGTTAATTATTTCAAGAATTTCAGAATCGTTTGTATTCATAGATAAAAAATAATTTCTTATTTCATTTTTTTTATTAGAAAGTTTTTCAGATAGAGCCGCTTGATTATTTTTTTCTCTTTTAATAATAATTCCGTAAGGAATTAACCATATTATACATTTTTTTATTTTCTGTATAAATGTCATTACATCTCCAATAATATCTTTTTTAATAAAATAATTTTATTTACTCAATAAAGGATTCAATTTTACTTTGTAAATTACTGCCTGTTTACCTGACTCCAATTCTCAGAATTATAAATATTAGTATGGACATGTAGCCATTCATCCGGCTTAATATCGAATACATTTACATTATGATTATCAATCCATATTGCTGAAGTAGTAAGAGTTATGCCGTCTTCTTTTTCGCTTTTTATTATCTTTCCGGTCCATGGATTTACAGGATTTTCAACAATTTTCTCAAGCGCGATAATAGGCACGTCGGCGTTGGTCATAAACGAATTATCAACTGATAAGCGTCCATGCGAGTTAAAATCTTTTACTAAAAGTAACACAGCATAAGTTTGAAGACTTTCATTATTGGGTAAAACAATATTATCTTGAAATTTACTAAAAAGATTCCTGCCATGGTCTGAGACAATGATTATCCTTGTATTATCATATACGTCATTTTCTTTTAAGAAATCAAACCATTTTCCCAACAACTGCAGGGCCGCTACATTAACATGATAATGCTCTTCATCAGAAAAAGGACCGTTTCCTCTGTCAATTATAGCATTTGCCGGAACATAATCCGGAAACTGCAGAAAGGCTGGCTCGTGCGTTAAATCATTATCAATAGCGGTATAAGTATCAAATTTGTCGGTTTTTATCTCTGTAATTTTTTCCAGTATGTCCAACGCAATATAGTTATTTAAGGTTCCTTGGTTAAAACCTACAATCCCATAATAATATTCAGAAAGACGCAACCATTTACCATGATCATAAAGACGGTTCCTGAATAACAGCGGTGAAATTTTGAAAAATGAAAAACGTATCATATCTGCCTTTATCGTATCGACCGCATTATTTACAATAACATCCGGATTTTCCAGAGATTCTTTCTCAAGCAGCCAATCTTTGTTATATTTGCCAATTATATTTTCCGCATGTATTTCAGGAAAATTATCAAAAATACTTAAGTCCGGAATCCAACTATAATTTGCCCACGGCGGTTCAGTAATGGTTACCTTATATCCTTTATCAAGAAATATTCTGGGCAACATTAAAAGAGCTTCGTTGTGTTTTTTCACAATAGATACATCGTTTCTTGCGTTCATTTCAAACGGCGTATACTCATATCCCCCGAATATTCCCGGGACACCTAAATGAGTATGTAATCCAAAAGAAATTGCATTTCTATACCATGTAAAACCGTCAAATGAATCATAAAGGTTCTGTTTTTCTTCAAAAATATATGGGATATATCCGCTAATTCCCCTATCAAGCATTATTACTATAATATTTTTTCCTGTTTTGGAAAATTGATAAACCGGCGCATAGGAAATGACAGCTTCTTTTTTTTCATATCGTGATTGAAAAGATTGAAAATCTTTGTGAATATTTATACTGTTAATTGAACCAAACACTAACATTGATAAAAAGGCTATTGCCAAACCGAAAAGAGCGGCTTTTTTTATATTACGAATTAATAATAAAACTAGTATAGCTACAACGGCAAGAACAAACAAATTAATTAAGTAGACAACCTTGCTTGCCTCTACGTTTTCTGAAAAAATAAAATTGATTGTTATGAATCCATAACTGCCTGGAAAAAGCAGCGCGTTAACCACAGCGACCGCGCATAAAACAACAGCAAGTATTGTCACTTTATTTTTTACTTCTTTAGAAAACAACAGGAAGATTAACAGCGGCCATAATAAAAATATACCAGCAGACTGTAACAATACATTACCAATAAATGTAAATGGATTAATTATTTCTCCAAAAATAAATGAAAATTCCTGGACAGAAGACACAATCAATGAAGAAGGAATAACAAATCCCGCCAAGAGAAATAAATTAAACAAGGAAAAAATAAAAATACTAGTATCATTTTTTATTTCCTCGCTTGTTTTTAAACTAAATATTTTGTTTTTATTCGCGATAAAAAACTTTCTCTTTATTTTTTTAAGAAAAACCAATAAATATTGAAAAAGACAAATAGCAGTAATAAAAAATACAACTAAGATACGTATTACTATCTGACCTTTGTGAAAAAAGAGCAAATAAATATCAAAAAACAAGCATAACGCAAAAACTAAAGCTAGTGTTATAAGTTTTGGATTTTTTGTTTTATTAATTATATTCTTAACAAGAGAAAATAAATTGTTTCCTGTCCAGTAAAGCGCCAAACCGGAAGGCGAATTGTAAAGTAATATAAGAAATAACGCCGCCATTCCGTAAAGTTGTATTTTTTCTCTTACTGATGAATCTTTTAAATAAAATACTGCCGATAATAAATTTAACAGCGTCATAACAACAGGTAAAATATTTATTGAAACATTTTTTATCGCCAGAAGCGAATCAGGCTTTCCAAGATCAGTTATCGGACCAAATGAAAGACCTCTTATAATTTCCATGTTTGAAAGAAAGTGATATGCGGCAATAAAAAAAGGTATCTGTATAATAAGCGGAATACTCGCCCTTAGAGAATAAATAGGATGGTATCCGTTTTGCCGGTAATATACCGCAAGGCGCATGAATCGTTCGTCACCTGAAAAAACCGTTTTTATGTTATCAACTTCCGGTTTCATTTGTTTTTGTATATCCCGTTCTAAACCCTGGTGTTTTTCTCCCATTATATAAAGCGGCAAAGTAAGAACACTTACTGCAAAAGAAATTCCTAAGATTGCTAAAGCAGGGTTACTAATAATATGTAAAATAAAAACGAAACATAATTCCAATATTTGTTCAATGGGGAATATAAATAATGTATAAAGTATATTTATCATAAATTTAAATAATAATTTTTATATCAGATATAATAAAAACAACGAATCTCTTTCGATTCCTCTGTTTTTCAATATTAACAAACCTCTTTATTGGCAATATTTATCAAAAAATCAACAATACGTTTTCCGGATTCTCCCTGATGCTGCCACATTGTTTTTTTTACATCTTGGCGATTCTTTTCTAATTCATTATTCTTCATTGCATTTTTTATTATTTCTTTTATGCAGTCAACGTTAGAATTGTCTAATTCAACGCCTATTCTTTTTAAAGATTGAAAATAAACCGGCTCTTGTTTAAGGTTGTGCGCATCCAAACGTCTTAAATCTACGTTTTTTGTATTTATTAATACAGGTCTGTCAAACAGGAAAACATAATCAAATATAATTCCGGAAAAATCGGATATCATAATATCCGATTTAGAAAGCGAGTAGATATTTTCGTGATTATAATCCCATTCAATATTTATATAATTCTTATAACGCTCGGCGAGATTTTCAAGCATCGGCCTTTCCACAATATTTGATTGGGGATGAGGACGGATAATAATGTGCCAGCCTGTATTAGCAAGAGGATCAAGAAGCTTCTCTCCGAAAATACTGAGTAAGGCAAAAGAACCCCAAGAAGGAGAAACAAGAACGGTAAAGCCTGAAGACGAGGCGCCTTCATTAAGATAGGTGAGCCGTTTTATTTTCTCAACATTCGTATCAAAATATGTATTTCCGGCAATGATCAATTGTTTTTCAGGAAGTTTTCGTATGCTTTCTAAATAACGTATTTCAGGTATTTCATTTTCTCCTGAAAGAAGAATAGAATCAAAATAATCCAGCCCAAAAAGACGATAAAACGAAGCTCCTCCTACAGCATGAATAAGGTGGCAATAATGTTTTACCGTTTTAGACCTTTTCCATTGCAGCACGTCAAGATCCGGCGTAGTAGTCAAGACAATATCAGCAGACAGAAAATTGAGATATGCGAATGCTTTATTTCCATGCCCTATATACTTACCTTTTATATAACTATAGTTTGAAGAAAAAACAGGGTCGTCTATGGATGATGTTAGATAAAGAATTTCTATTTGCTTTGCTTCGAATTCATCAAGGATCGCAATGAAAAATACCCAGTAACGTTTATCCTCGGCATATATAACATATTTATACTGTGATTGATATTTTTCTTTTTTTCGGAAAAGAAAAACTTTGAATTTAAGAAAAAAAGAACGAATTAAGAAAAAGGCCGCTGCTGCTATACCTATCGTTACAGAAAAAAGCGCACTTCCGGTTCCGGGATCTATATAAAGAGGTTGTAAATTCATTTTTGATTAATTACCCCAAGACGGTACATTTTGGAAAGATGTTCAATTTGTATTGCTATATCAGACATATATTATAATCTTATTTTCTATATTCTGTAAGTTTTATCAATTTTTTTTAATTCATTGAAAGTATCAATTTCAATAATATCATCATAAGTACACTCTCTTACTTCAACGGTATATTCTTTTTTAAAGTATTCAAGAGGAACTTGATCCCAGTATAGTTCTTTCCCTCCCGGCATTTCGTATACTTTTTTTATATGACCGGCTAATTTCTTTCCGTCAGTTTTATTCCAATATGAAATACCTATCCATTGA
>Ga0268262_10006956_pt1 | contig 10685 bp, 12 predicted proteins | sample TergutNc150P3_FD_190354 | JGI IMG/M metagenome (GOLD analysis project Ga0268262, IMG submission 190354) | Nasutitermes corniger P3 segment gut microbial community from laboratory colony in Florida, USA - Nc150 P3 (SPAdes) (version 2) | ecosystem: Host-associated > Arthropoda: Insects >...
TTTTCCCTTTGGCAAAACTCCTAAATAAAAAAGCCGTAGGCTTTTTTATAAAGTGAGAAGTAGCTCTATTCGCAATCTCTGCGTGGTTTCTCGCTCTACGCTAGTTGCACTCCTCACTTCTCACTTTCAAACCCTCGCTATCCCTTCATTTTTCACTGTTCATTGTTAATTGTTCATTGTTAATTGTTCATTCCTTCGTTTTTAAAATCACCATGTGTTCCTTCGGTATCACCAACCCAAAAGCGTCCCTCTTGCGGAAGCGTAAGGCTTTTATCCCGAATTTCAAACTGTCCTTTGTTCCGTCAAAACGCCTTAGCTCAATCCCCTTGCGGTTTCTGTGGTTTATCCTCTGTGGATTCATGAAAACCGCAAAAGGCGTGTCTTCTTCAATGTCGCTGAATTGCGGCATTACATGACATTCATGGTATGGGTATAAATCAATTACCCCCGGCATTTTTTCCATAGGTCTGCGAACAATCGGGTTTCCATTAGCGTCTTTCAGGTTCATTACTTGGTTTAAAACTGTCTCATGTAAAAACCAGCAGCAATCTTTTCTTTCTTCGGACGGAACTTTCAGAACAGCGTCCCGAAAATCTTCCCATGATAAATCACTGATAGAGTTTCCCTTAATAGGAACATTTACCGCCCTGTTAGTTGCCAATGCTCCGGTAAAAGGCGCGTTATTTGCAACAAGGCATTGCTTGTCAAATTCACGCGCATAAGAGCCGATGAATTTTTTTACAAACAATTTCCCCAAATCGACATAACTGTCTTCCTCAAATTCGTCATAGTAGCTAACATACCCTGCTAATGTCAGGGCTTCCAGTTTTACGAGTTCTACTTTCGGCTTTTCAACTTCGGGAATTTCCGCACCGTAACCGCTTAACCATTCCAGATCAACGTCTACTTGTTCCTCTACAGGTATGCTGACCGATGCCGTAGTCATAGGCGTACTTTCCACCAGAGACATCATAACGCTTTTTTTCTCTGCGATTGACACAAGCTCCGTTTCAAAAGAAGGGTGAATAAGAAATTGATCAGAAGTTGACATATCGCCCATTGGCTCGGAAGCCGCTTTATTAATCCAACCTTTTCCTACAATCCAATCTATACTTTTAGGATTCGTCCATTTATCCGTCCCAAAATTAGGTGAAAATCCCAACTCTGCCAAAACTGCACTACTGCCACGGTAAGCGGCGGCAATCCCCCTGCCTAACTTGTAGTAAAATTCTTTTTGCGTCAATTCTTTTGGATAAGCCGCTTGCGTTTTAATATTTTCACGCAATTCTTTGACAGTTGCCTCTAATCCTACAATTTGCTTTGTTTGGTCAGTTGCAACCGTTTCAAGTGCCTTAGCCATTTCTTCCAGAAGTATTTCCTTGTCTCTAAAATACTCAGCCGCCTTCGTCGGATCAGAAAAACCTGTTCCCTCGATTTTTTTCATGTCAGCAATTTTTTTAATAATTGCTTTCAATTCTTCGCCCATTTTCCCACTCCTATAAATTTAATTTTGGTGTCATACACCATTTTCTTTTATTAAGCCACCCCAAAATGTGAAGTGATTTAATTCCTTTTTTGTATCCGCTTTTTCTGCTTCAATAATTTTTGCCAATGCAAACGGATTTGCCGGAACATTGCATATACTGAATTCCAGTAGCTCTTGTTTTCTAAAAATTAAAGTAGTACCGTCCTTGCTATCTTCTTTTGACGGTATTTCAATTTCCAAAATCCTAAATCCCACAGAACCGGCTCTGATAACGCCATTTTTCACGCGCTCCCCAATGCTCCAACCAAATGGGTCATAATCCTTTTCGTTAAAAATGATAACGCCATGCAAACCCTTTTCATCACTGGCAAGCGTCTCAATCTTTCCTATCGCCGGAATATCGTACCTATGCGCCCACTCTACAATGGGATTTTTCATGTATGACTTAAAATCCCAACCAGTAGGGTCTATCCGCTCCCCGAACCTATCAAGGTCAAAAGTAGATAACGTCCACGGATAACAATTCTCATCTCCCTTTGTTAGATGAAATGGAACAGAAGCTATCAGTTCCACATCAGCCGCCACTTTCTGAACCCCTGCCGCTTCTTTTTTCACACCAAGAAAATCAAGCAAAAAAGAAGTGTCTCCGCTTTTTAACTCTCCGCTTTTGTTTCTAATTAACATAAATCCTCCTAATTTCTCTTAGTTCTTTTTGTTACTCTTTGCTCCCTTCTCACTTCTCACTTTTCCCTTCTCACTTTTTTTATTTGTTAAAAGTTTTAATGTAAATTTCTTATGTCTAAAAATAAGTTCTTCCTTTGTAACAAAATTAAGCGTTAAAGCCGCCGTATATAACTCATCAATATTTCTTACGTTTAAACTTCGATATATTTTTTCCCTATAATTCTCAACCGTACTTGTAGAAAGATATAAGTTATCCGCTATCTCATCTTTTTGGAAACCGTTGCAAATGCACCTTATAACTTCAATTTTTTTCTCGGTCAGAATCTTTGCAGGCGGCGGTAAACTTTTCCTCAGATTAATTCTTTCTTTTACTGATTCGGAAACAAATTTTTTTCCTTTCAGTATACATTCAAATCCCAATATAAATTGCTCTATCCCTTCAAATAAATTAAAATAAGAATTTACTCCGTTAATGATAAAGCACATACCCAAATCCGCAGGGTAATCGTCAAGGCAAACAGCCGCCATATTCAAATCAGGAAATTCTTTTTTAATCATGCCCATCATATATGGCGTTGAACATTGATAAAATCTCGCGTCCATTATCATCAAATCAGGTTGCATATCGTGTATGATTGAATTTAGTCCGTCCTTATCTACGGCGGTAATAAAAACATTTTTTTTGCCCATACTTTCAATTCGTTGTTTGTAATATTTGTGATTATTTACAGCGCGGCTAACCACCAATATACCCCCCTTCATATTTAATCCTCATTTACTCCCACTTTTTTAGAATTGGAAGTAGGGATTAAATTTTGCTGTCTATACCACACGTCTCCCCACGGCTTAGTTTCTTTGCCACGTTCACGCAACACGTCATTAATTGTTTTTATCCCTGCATTTATTTCCGCAATGTCCCTTTTACTCTGCGCGTCTTCACTCTCTATCAGTTCCGGCACGTCCCATAAATCAAATACCCCTCGTTCTTTTAATCCAAATCGAATAAAAAATTGCGTCTCTACTATTTGTTCAAACTGTCTCAATATTGGTATTAACGTATATTTCCAAAAAGCCGAATGTTGCTCGGCTGTGTCCTTGCCGGAAAATGAAGATGTCCTATCGTTTATGTTTGCAACTCTCGGCGGTATACCGTATTTCGCCAGTATCGTGTATAAATTCCATCTTTTAAGTTCAAAAAGTTTTATCACGTCAGGGCTGAATGTTACAGGCTTGAATTCCGTACCCTTGCCCAACACGGCTATCTTTCGTCCGGCTCTCACAGCTCCGTATTTGCTTTCCCACCTTTTTTCAAGTTGATCCGCTTCTTCTGGTCTTAAAGTTTGTTCTGTTTTTAAAATCCCCTGCGGTATCGCGTTATTTTTCAGTAGTTGAGAATTTGCTTTATTTGCGTAATAATCCTGTTCCAATTCCAACGCTAGGGACAACAGCGGATTAACGCCCCTAATAGGGTTATATGGGTTAAAATCTCTAAAATGTATTATTTCATCGGATAGGATAGGTATTAATTCTGTATCAGATTGATAAAACCAACGGTGTGGTTTATTTTTATAATCAAAACCAAGACCGCCTTGAATTTCTATTTCATGGCGCATACGTCGGGGATCAAGTATATAAATCACCTTTGGCAGTCCCCCCGAATAATCGCCGCCAAAATACCAAAAAGCCTCTCCCTCAAGAAACCACCAAGCGGCGGTTTCTTTCCATAAGTCGTAACGGCTTAATGAGGGATTAGGTCTGTTAAACAAGTCATAAATAATTCCACTGTTTACGTCATCACCGCCATTTTTAATCGTGTAATCTGCCCTTGCAATATTCCTTATCAGAATATTAATAGCGATGTTTACCCAAGCGTTAAAAAAATATGAGTTATTTACATATTGCTCCATATTAAAGTTAAAGAAATCATTGTCCATCGTCAAGGAATTTGTTAAAATATTTTCTGTTATATTGCCTATTCCTTTCTCTCTCTCGCGGTTGTTAAATATTCGCTTAAAGTTAATTATTTTACTGAATAGGCTCATTGGAAAATTACCCCTTGTTGCACGTCAGTAAATATCGCATAACGCAAAGCGTCAAGGTAATGGTCATTAACCTTTACAATCTCCCCAGTTTCATCTCGGCAATAGTCCCATATTTCAGAAAGTACTCCGGTACATCTGTCAGAAACAAAAAATTGATGTCTTTCTATTTTGGCGTTTATATAATCAATTCCGCTCTCCACGCTGTTATTTGCTTTTTCCCCACCTGTAACTTCTTGTATTCTTTCGCCCCCTGCCGGATCACAATAAACAGGAAATAACTCTCCTTCAAACAAACCACGGGCTTTCAATTCCTCATTAAAAGATTGAGTAGTCATATTAAATGCGCCGTAATCGTCAAGCACATAAACATCTTCATCAGCCCAACCAATTTTTACAAACGTTACATTTAAACCAAAATCTTGCCCTGCCGCAAACCTGTCAAACTCTTTTGGCAAATCAGCGGCTTTAACAATCATTGTCTCGTCAAATTTTTCATATACAACTCCGTCAGCCTTAACCCATAACCCATCTCTAAACCTTGCTTTTTGCTTTTCAGGTAACACGTCCAAAATATCTGAAATATAATCGTCAGGCAAATTCTCTTTGTTATCCTCTGGATTCAACACCATAGACTGGTACAGTTCCGGCTTTTCTAAAGGTTCGCCTGTCTGAAAAATCCTTTTTAAAACAAATATTTTATAAGCCCAATGGAGTGGACTCCCCGGATTACAGTCATAAAAAAATAAATTCTTACAACCGATAACCCTCATAGCCAATCTTGAATACGCGGTAGTTACCGCCAAAAAAGACAGTTGGCTTATCTCGTTAAAATAAATAGTGCAATACTCATGTCCCAGAATTTTATCCGCTTGCTCTTTATCCCCTAATCCGCCAATCCAAATTTCAGAACCGTTGTAAAGCGTTATCATACTCTCATGTGCAAGGTAGTAGTAACCGTTCTTTCCAACGGTATTATCAAGCCACGGAATTAAAGTCTCACGAAGGACAGAAGACCTTGCGTCTTTAGCTCTATAACGGCAAATTAAATGCCGGCTTCCGGCGTATAAAATAGCGCGAAAAATTATCGCCATTACAAGCACCGTAGTTTTTCCCGACCTCGAACCGCCATAAAGCAAAATATGTTTCGCGCCGCTCTTTAAAAGAGCCAACGCTTTCCGCTGAATAATTGTCGGCTTAAAAACTACAGTAGTCCCCATAATTCAATTACCGCCTACAGTCCTTGAAAATCCGCAACAAAGTTTAGCTCGCCTTGTTTCGGTTCAGGCTTTCCGTTACTCGAAACTAAACCAGCCGCTTCTCGCTCCGCTTTAATTGCCGTCTGCACCCATTCGGTAACCGCCCCTTGCGTCAAATCCGCAGGGTTCATACCGTCCAATTTTTTCTTAACGACCTCAAGCATTTTTCCAGTAACCGCCCTGTGCTGTTCTCCCTGTGCTTCAATCGTTTTTCGCATTTCCGCTTGTTTCAGCTTATCTACATAGCTGTCGTAATCTTTCACACGTTCACGCCATCTAAATTGCATTGACCAGCCTCGCCACACGTTATAGCGTTTAACACGCAACCTCTCATCAGCCTCAATGCTTTCAACCGCCTTGCGTATATTGCGTTCCGCTCCCAAATCCCGATACACGCAAAAAGCGGCATAAGCCAGTGGAGTTTCCCCTTTCAGCCGTTCCCAGCTTTCAAAAGGCAAAACCTCATTCTTTATTTCCTCGATAACTTTGTCCATGTCTGTAATCATTGTTTAAATATCCACATCTTATTTACTTTGCGATAGTTGGATTTAGTACAAGTTTTATGACAAATAAACAGGAAAATGTCAGACTCCTGGCATAAAAAAATTCGCAAAAAAAAGGCCTTCCTTGCCGGAAAGCCCTCAATTTCTTTTCATTTGTTATTTTAAAATTATTACTTGCTTCAGTCTCCAAAAAAACAATCAATCGTCTTTTTTAACATCTGCCGTTTGTTCCCTTGTGTGTTCCTGTGTCAGGTATGTTACCTGTACCACACGCCCATCGTGTTTTTTTATTTCAACAGAAGCCGTCCCATATCTTATACTGTCCGCAACAGCAATTAATTTTTCAATCATCGCCTTAGTTTTTTCATAATTCATTTTTTATTAACCTTCTTTTTTTCCGTATGGTCATCAATCCATTTATTTACTTCGTCAATCTTATAAAAAACCCTTCGCCTCACTTTTGTTCGTGGAATATCCAGTTTATCTAAAGTATTTTGGCAAACCCCGATAAACTCCGCAACTTCTTTCCTCGTTAAAATATCCGCCCTCTTTTCTTTATCTTGCATAACAGCCCCCTGTCATTGCAAAAATAACGCAGTCCATAAAAAAATAATAGTTGGATTTAGTACAAAATTTTCCTTATAATTTTTTTTATTCCACATCGCAAATATTATTTTAAGCGTAATATTATTTAGAAGGGGGACACCCCCCACGCTCCAAAACCTTCGGTTTTTCCGCTCCCCCCGTGCAGGGGGCTGCGCCCCCTGCAACGTCCCTGCATACGCCTTCGTAATCCGTAGCTTTCATTTACACCTATTAATCTTTTTGGTGTCAGACACCTTTTTTTGCTTTTTCCCTTCGTAATCCGTAGCTTTTTTTTCCATTGCTATAAAATATATAAAAAAAAATAAATATTATCTTAGCGCCAACAAGTTTTTCAACGCCTTATTAAAGAGCCGACGAAGATTCGCATTTTAAAAAATTAAAGATTAATAAATCATTTTTCTTCGTAAACTTTCGCATTACTTTCCACTCCAATACATTTTTCGCTGTAACCCTTTTGTCATGGTTTTTGCTGATGTTGCGGTGAGCGCAACGCAAAAACCACGCCAACCCCTTCGGGGTCAGGGTAATTAATCCCATTCTTAACCGTTAACATTATTCACACCTTGCTACTAGGCAAACACGGCGAATTCTTTTCGCGTAATGGCGGTTTTTTTCGCTTTTCATAGCATACACGGCGCAATTTTTTTTCATAATTGCGAATTACCGCGTGGGTGTAGTCATCTGCATACACGGCGCATTTTATTTTCATAACGGCGATTTTTTGGCAGGGTGTTTTGCCCCTACCGGAGCGTCACGGGACTAGGGAAGTGAAGCCCCGCTGCGCCGCTCCGGTAGGGGCAAAACAATGTCGGCGGTTTTTGTAGTTTATTTCTTTTTTTACAACAAATATTTTTTTTGGTTCGTGGGGATTATTTTTAAAGTTATATTATCGCGTTATGCGCTATTTTTTCGTTGTTTGTTTATGCCGTCTTTCAGACGGCTAAATCTTTATAGGTGGTAAGAAATCGGCGCGGTAAAACCAGCCGCGCAAAATTAGTTATCGTGTAACCGCTTCGCCATAATAATTTATTAAAAAAAAATATTTTAAAAAAAATATTTTTTTTCTTGACAAAAATAATATTATTTTATATACTTGTAAATATAAAATATATCAGCAAGGCATTTAAAGGCTTTTTTAAGTCAGCTATTTTTTAGCCAGCCTTGCCCCACTTGGCATTATTGCTAGGCTTAAAACATTTTTATTTAATTTGTACCGCTTCTTTTTTGGGGTGTTTTATGTCCGTTTATTATCAAGTATGCGCCAATCATAAATTTTCAAATGGTAAGCCTCAATTATCTAGCTTAACTTTTCACAGCACATCAGAATTTTATCCTTATTTAGTTATGTCTAATTTAACACCGCTATCTTATTCACGCTTTTTTCACTCTATGCCGGAAGCGTTACACTACATTGATTATTTGTTTTCTCGCTATCCTAATTGCGGTCTTTCAGTTCCAGTTCTGGACGCTTCGCAACTTTCTTTGTTTTAGTTTTTTGTCCCTTCGTTAGTATCGGACTATATTTCAATTTTTAGGAGTTTATTTATGTCAGGATATTATGATGATTTTGAATTTAATTATTCAAAAATGCCAAATGGCATTTTTGAAGTATGCGAAAAAGAAGAATTTAAAAAAAGGGTATACACGCCACAAATGTCTTTTGAATCTTCGGAAATTATACGGCGGTTAGCTTGGTCATTAGGTCTACACATGACAAAAGCGGTTGAAAGGCTAGTTAATGCGTTACCTGCCATTACAGACGCCGCTAAAATTTGTTTAGCCTGTAAAGACAAGTCAAATTGTAAAGGTTGCATATTTAGCCGTCATTTTACGGAAGATGAAAAAGCCGCATTATTAGCGGCTCTGTAGGTTTTACTCCCCAGCCATTATTTGGCTGGGGTAATTTTAATTTTAAGGAATAGAAAAATGGGAAATAAATCTTGGAGACAGCGTTTAGAAGAAGGCGAAAAAGCGCAAGATATAGTATTTTCAGAACCCAAAATGGACTTATTTTCTTGGGAAAAAAGAATTGAAGAAGAAGAATTAAACGAAAGCCAAAAAGAATATATTTTGCGATGCGTTGAACGGTTCGACCGTACTACTTTAAAAGATTACGTTAATTAAAAAACCGCCTCCGCCATGCGCGGAGGTATTTTTATTCAAAAGAATTATTATTCGTCTTAATTATTTTATGTAGTTTATCCTATAGTTCATTTTTTATTACCTTTATTTTTCTCTGTATGGTCATCAATCCATTTATTTAATATATCACGTTTAAACATTACCCTATGTCTTATTCTAGTTCGAGGAATATCAAGCCGATCAAGAGTAGCCCTACAAATCCCTAAATATTCCGCCGCTTCTCTCCGACTTAAAATATCAGAAGTAATAATATCATCACTCATTACCGCCCCCAGCTTTATACGGTTTATTACCGTTGTTATAATCAAAATAACACCGACCGAAAAATAAATATAGTTGGATTTAGTACAAAATAAAAAGCCCCCGAAACTTCGAGGGCTTTTATAATTTAGCCAGCAACCGCCAAAGGCAAATCTTTTTTGAATACAAACATTTTTGAGTGTTCAGGCAAAAGCCCAGCGAAAGTTTCTCTCTCCATTGTTTGTATAATCTCCCTATCTCTTTCAGTTTGATGATCTCCATAAAAATAAAGCATTACATCAGTTTTATGTCCTGTTTGAGATTTTAACAGTTTTTTGTCAAGTTTACTAATCATGTAAGAAGTATAAAAATGCCGCCAACCATGAAAAGTAAATTTTTCCGTTTCTTCTTTTTTAAATCCTATTTGTATAAGAGCTTCACGAAGCCCCCTGCCAAAACATTGCCCATGCATTGGCACACTTTTTCTGTTTGTTGACCAAAAAACAAAACTATCAGGCGATACACCCCACGGATTCTGTTTTGCCTGCTCAATCAAACCATTCATTAAATCGGGAAAAGGTATCTCAACCGTTCTAGTTTCATTATTTTTTGGTAATTTCATACCGTCAGCCTTATTCCAAGAACTACGCACATAAACACAATCAGAACCCAAATCCTGAAAACGCAAAGCCAGAATTTCCCCATTTCTCATACCTGTAACAGCCGCCAACATATTGGCAAGTTTTATTCTGTCATCTCCCCAAACAGCCCTAAAAGCGGCAGAAGCGGCAGTAGGCGTTAAAATTTCCCTTTTCCTTTCATCGCCTGAAAATAAAATATGTCCTCTAGTCGGGTCTTTATCTATTAATCCCTTAGAAAACGCCCATCTAAGCGGCTTAGTGCCAGCCTTAATCACTACATTTTTTCGTGAAGCTGACAAATCCAAATCGCCCATATAATTAATAAAAGCGTCAATATCCGATGCCGAAACATCACCTAAAAAACGCCCTTTAAAAAAATTCTCCCAATACAAAGGAATTGCCCGACCTTGTATCATACAATGGCGTTTATGAATACCATGATTTTTCCGTCTCTTTTCTTTAATATAAGGTGAACTATCCCAATCCCAAAAATTAATCAGGAATGAAACAAAATCCACAGCCCCCGGAGTTTCACTATGCACATAACTTTTTACCCACCCCACTTTTCTTAATTCTGTAAGTAATTTTTCGGCTTCATCTCCGTCCTTAATATTCCGTACTAAATCTTTTAAAGCTAAATCATTAACACGCAAAGCAGATTCTTTTTGCGGAATACCGTCCCTTAACCATTTAAAAGCTATTTCCATAGCTTCATCTTCGGTTTTCTTCCCTGTTGACACAGGACGTAAATACTTCCCTTTTGCGTCTTTAAAAGACACCGAGTAACAAGCCCTGTCAGCCCTCTTGAAAATAGAAAAAGGATAAGCGTTCATATAACGCACCTCACTTAAAAAACCGACATTGAAACAGGCTATGTGCCAGTTTATGTGCCAGTCGTCTAAATAGGATGTTATGAACGCCCATTTTTTGGGTAGTCCACCATGTAAGTCCTTATAACATAAGGAATTAGCAAATGCCACCTCGGAGAATTGAACTCCAGACACGCAGATTTTCAGTCTGCTGCTCTACCAACTGAGCTAAGGTGGCTAAATAATAGCACCGCGAAGCGGTGTTACAGCCAAAAA
>Ga0268262_10006957_pt1 | contig 10685 bp, 10 predicted proteins | sample TergutNc150P3_FD_190354 | JGI IMG/M metagenome (GOLD analysis project Ga0268262, IMG submission 190354) | Nasutitermes corniger P3 segment gut microbial community from laboratory colony in Florida, USA - Nc150 P3 (SPAdes) (version 2) | ecosystem: Host-associated > Arthropoda: Insects >...
TGCCGGGATTTTTCGGCCGACGGGGTGGTGGAGATGGTTTTGCAGGCCTGCCATACCTATGCCGTGGAAACCCTCACCATTCGCGAGTTTTTAGCCGAAAGAAGCCTCCCTTTCCTCAGCCTGGAAACCGATTATTCCAGCGGTGACTTCGGCCAGCTTAAGACCCGGGCCGCCGCCTTCATTGAAATGCTATGAGGGCCGCTTCAATCGGCCTTGACTGCGGTTCGACTTTCTGCAAGGGGGTTTTGTTCGCGGAGGGCCGGGTCAAGGCCTTGGCCCTCCGGCCTACCGGCTGGGACCTGGCCGCGGCCGGAAGCCAAGTCCTGGCCGAGCTTTTAGAGGGCCGCCCGGAACTGGTAGAGGATATCCCCGTGGTGACCACTGGTTACGGCCGGGAAAAAATACCGGCCTCCAGGACGGTCACCGAAATAACCTGCCATGCCCGGGGGGCGGAATACCTGGTCCCCGGGGCTCGCTGCGTCATAGATATCGGCGGGCAGGATTATAAAGTGATTGAAACCAGGGGGGGCAAGGTTTTGTCGTTTTTGATGAACGACAAATGCGCCGCCGGCACCGGCCGCTTCCTGGACTTGGTGCTGGCCCGCCTGGAACTGGACCTGGCCAAAATGGACGAACTCTTGGCCCTGGAGCGGTCCGTCACGCTGAACAGCACCTGCGCGGTGTTTGCCGAATCGGAAATAATCGGTCTTTTGGCCCGGGGCGTCTCCCGCGAGGAAATACTGGGGGGCGTGGTATCGTCCCTGGCCGCCAAGATCGCCAGCCAGGCGGCCCGCTTGGCCGTGGCCGCCCCGGCGGTTTTGACCGGCGGCCTGGCCTCCAGCCGGGGGATAAGCCAAGCCTTGTCCAAGTCCTTGGGGCAGAGAGTGGAGTCCGCGGCAGATGGCTTGTATGCCGGGGCCATTGGCGCGGCCTGCCTGGCGTTCGACTGATTACCGGGAGGCCCCCCTGGCCGGCGGGCGGCGAGACGGCCGGATATTGAATAGGTCTTATGAATTTTGGCTGGGGAACAGGGGTTCTAACCCGGAACACCCGCCGAGCCTCAACGGCTTTAGAAGCCCTGATAAACATCTGATAAACCGCCTGTTGCTTTCTTGGCTATATTCCGGCGATGCGCGGTGCCATTGTCAACCACAAAAGCGGAAGAACGGGAAGAACGCTTCAAGCCTTACATTTTCCTGGTATAATAGCCTTCAAATTGTGCGAGTGGCACTTTTGAGAAACGGGGCCGACCAAGAGGCCAGGATAAGATGCGGGAATTAAAGCCTATTTCGACGAAGGTTACAGATTAGGAGTACAAGGCCATCAGCGAGGAAGCCATGACCGCCTTGGAGAATGACCAATCGGATGCCTATTATGCGATCTTGAAAAAACTGCCTCTGTCCCCTCTTGAAGCCCAAGAATTAAAACGTCTTATTGGAGTGGAGGGCATGATTGAGAAAGGTGTAAATCTCAGTAGGGCGGTTGAGGTTTATGGTGAAGATATGGCTTAGAAGCCAAGACGATCCGGGTCTGGCCTGGATATCAAGGCGGAGTCCGGGGCAGGTTCCGGTTCAGCCTGCAAAAGGGAGGGAACTTGGATAAGGAATTTCAGGACATCGTCATGGAAATCGTGAACAAGTACGGACCGGACCTGTTGAAGGATACTAAGCGGTTCGGATTTATTCTGGCCGATTATACCCAGGGGAAGTATAAGGGCGAGAGCCACAATTTAAGGCAGATCCTGGAAGAAGGCGTAATTGAGAAGATCCTGACGTCACGGGATCCGGAGCCGTTGTTATTGAACGCCCTGGTGAGCCAGTTCAGCGGAGACTACGGGTGGACTCAGGAGCGAGCCCGCTTTATCGTCTATCTGGGTTATAAAGCCTTGACCGGGAAGACCCCGGAAGGGGCGGTAGAGGCCGGGGCACCGAGGCTGGCGGCGGCGGAATCATCCTGGGCGGAGATTGAGGAAGCGGAACCACCGTCCTGGCCGCTCACGCCAATCGTTATAGATCCCAAGATGCCCGATGAACTACTGGCTATGGCCCGAGGCGGCTCCGAAGAAGATTGCCATGCCCTTTATAAAATTTATAAGGGGAGTAGAGGTGTTTGTTCAAATGGATTTTGGGGTCGCGAGAATAGCGCCGAGTCCAGGAAATGGGGGATCCTGGCCGCCGAAAGAGGGAATCTCGAATGCTTGGCAAAATTAAGTTACGCCTATCGAACGGATGAACATAGCGAACAAATCGGGCGGCCATTAGGGCGCCAAGTCTTTAGGTTGGAAGACCTTGAGGTCCCTGATGGCGAGACCCCGGAAGGGATGGGTTTTAAGTGGAATTATCTTTATGCCCAAAAGAGCGACCGCCCGGAAGCCCAGTTGTATGTGGCCCGCTGTTATAAGACCGGCCAAGGCGTGGCCGCTAACCTTCGGGAGGCCGAAAAATGGTTCCTCAAATCCGCCCGGCAGGATTATATCAAGGGTCAGTATGAACTCGGTGCTTTTTATGCCTACCAGAAAGGTCCGACCCGAAATAAGAGCCTGGGTATTGAGTGGATGCGCCGGGCCGCGGAGAACAAGGAGTCTGGGTCCAATAATTGGTATAATCTGGCCTGGTTGTTATGGCACTTCAAAGGAGGCGACAATCCGGAAAAAATCGAGGCCGTTAAATGGTTCAAAAAATGTTTAGAGGTGAAAGACCCGTATCGGGAAAAGGCCCGGATAATGCTGGCCAGGGCTTACCAGGCCGGGCTGGGAGGACTGGACAAAGACCCGGGGGAAGGGCTTAAACTCCTGACGGCGGCGGCCAAGGAAAATAATATCGAAGCCCGGTACGAACTGGGGCGGGCTTACGCTTATGGCTGGGGAACGCCGGCGGATCCGGCCGAGGCCGAGAAACATCTGCGGCAGGCTTTGAAGGATTTTTATAAACCGGCTTATTATGAACTTGGGTATTTATTATGGAACAAGAAAGAGGGGCGGGCGGAGGAACTTGAAGAAGGGATTAAGCTCCTTCGTCAGGCCTCGGAGAGGAAGGACAACCGGGCTCTCTACGTTTTAGGTCTGGCATATTTGGATGGCCGGGGCGTGGCGAAGAATATCAACGAAGCTCTGGATTGGATGGAAAAAGCCGGGGAGCAAGGGCACAGGCTGGCCCAGTATTGGCTGGGCACGGTTTTTTGGGAGGGGAAACTGGTGCTTAGAAATGAGGCCACGGCCCTTAAATGGCTCCGCTTGGCGGCGGAAAACGGCCATATTCAGGCCAAGGCGAAGCTGGACAGCTTAAACCAATAAAATGAGGCGGAGAAGCTTGAGGAAAGAATCGGGCAGGGATTACCCTTTTCCATAAAGGGGTCTGGTTATTTGAGTTTTTGGGCATTATACTCAACATTTTAGTCAGAGCCTCAATTTTTTGAGGTTCCCCATAGTCAAAAACATCCGGGGATCGGCGTGGCCGCGCATATGGGGGACGGGCGGCTTGACTTTAACATTTCAGTTCCTTGGCCATCCATCTTTTTGGGTTTTGGGCCGCTCGGAAGCCCCTGGAGCGGTTTGACTAATTTAATTTTTTAAGCTAATTTACTTTGAATATTGACCGGGGTTTAGGGCCGAGGGACGCCGCCTTGGAGGGATTATTGCGAAGATCCCTCGGGTGGTTACTTAGGGCGCTGCCGGGCCGCCGGGAGACTATTTACCGTTTATCGCTCGAAAAAGGAGGCCGGCTTGAGAACTTTGAAAAAAGGGGACCGGACGCCCTTGGAGCTAGGCGGGGAAGCTCTGATCATAGGGGAATTCGGGAGCGGGGGCCAGGGCACGGTCTATAAGGCGGTTCATGACGGGCGGGAGTATGCGCTTAAATGGTACTTCCCGGGCAAATTGAAAAATTTCAGAAGATTCAAGGAGAATATCCGGAAGAACATCTATGAGGGGCCGCCCTCCCCTTCCTTTCTCTGGCCAAAGCTCCTGACCCAGGATCTGGGCGGCGCCTTCGGGTATTTGATGGATATAAGACCGGCGGATTTCAAGGATTTTTCGGATATCCTGAACGGGCGGGACAAGGCGGGCCGGAAGGTCGGGTTTGAAAATTTCAGGGCGGCCATAGAGTTCGGGCTGAACATCGTCAACAGTTTCCGGGCCCTCCATCGGCAGGGCAAAAGCTACCAGGACCTGAACGACGGGAACTTCTTCGTCAATACCGGGAACGGGGAAGTTCTGATCTGCGACAACGACAACGTGGCCCCGGACCGGGAGAACTTCGGGATCGGCGGGAAACCGGGCTACATGGCCCCCGAGGTGGTCAGGGGCGAAGCCGTGCCGGACACCGTGACCGACCGGCATTCCCTGGCCGTCATCCTGTTCAAGATCTTCATCAGGCATGACCCATTGATGGGGAAAGCCTATGTGGGCAAGGTCTGCCTCACCGAGCAGACCGAAAAGGAACTCTACGGGGACAGGCCGGTCTTCATTTTCGATCCCCAGGACAAGTCCAACGAACCGGTGCCGGGCATCCACCACAACCCTCTAAAACTCTGGCCCCTCTATCCCTCCTATATCCGGGAGGCCTTCGTGGAATCCTTCAGCGGGGGCCTGAAGGCCCCGGAGAAGAGACTCACCGAGAACGCCTGGCAAAAAATCCTCATCCGGTTCCGGGGGGAACTCATAACCTGCCAGTGCGGCAACGAGATGTTCATCGAAAGCTTAAAGCCGGACCAAAACGGGATCTTCGTCTGCGGGCAATGCCGGGCTCCGGTCAGTTACCCCCTGAGGCTGGACATGAATGGGTACCCGGTCTATCTCTTCCCCAGGAACAGGCTCTACCGCTGCCATACTGAAAAGGACAGCGACGACTACCAGACCGTCACCGGGGAAGTGGTCCGCAACAAGAACAACCCGGCCCTCTGGGGCCTCAAGAACCTGTCCGGGGGGCTTTGGAACGCCATCAGGCCCGACGACCAGAAGGAGTCCGTGGGGGCGGGGGCGGTAATGCAACTGGCCCCGGAACTCAGGTTGGAAGGAGACCGGGTCATCGGAACCATAACCAGGAGCGGAGTTGCGAAATGAGCAACATATTCGATGGGGTCGGGGAGATAGTCAAGAAGAAGATGGTCATGTTCCTGGTCATCGACGTTTCCGGGAGCATGGCCGGCAAGAAGATCGGGGCGGTCAACACGGCCATTGAGGAGGTCATCCCGGAGTTGAGGGGCATCGGGGGATCGGACGCGGAAATTGAGATGGCCGTTCTGGTCTTTTCCAATACGGTCAACTGGCTCTACCAGTCCCCGGTCTCGGTGAACGACTTCCAGTGGCGGAGATTGGAAGCCGTGGGGGAGACCTACCTGGGGGCGGCCCTTAAGGCCTTAAACGAGAAGATGTCCAAGAACGCCTTCCTGAGCGCCCCTTCGGGAGCCCTGGCCCCGGCCGTCTTTTACATGTCCGACGGCCAGCCCTCGGATGAATGGCAGAAGCCCTTGGCGGAGTTGAAGAACAACCGCTGGTACCAGAACGCCATCAAGGTGGCCGTGGCCATAGGGGACGACGCCGACGAGGGGGTGCTGGCCCAGCTAACCGGGAATCCCGAATCGGTCACCAAGGTCCATAGGCCCGAACATTTGAAGCAGATGGTGCGGTTCGTCACCTTAACCTCCTCCAAGATCGGGAGCCAGAGCCGGCCCACGGACACGGGCGGGCAGGTGCAGACCAAGCAGGACGCCATGATCCAGGAGATCAAGGAACTGACCGATTCCGACGCCTCAATCACCAGCGGGTCGGACGACTGGGACTGACATGGGTTTTAAAGGGTTCGAACTTGTCGCCCAAGGCGAAAGCCATATCGAAAAAAACCTGCCTTGCCAGGACTGCGCCGGGCACCTCCTCGCCGGGGACTACGCCGTGGCCGCCGTGGCCGACGGCCACGGCGGGGCGGCTTATTTCCGGAGCGAGATCGGTTCAAGGCTGGCGGTGGGCATCGCTTTGGCCAAGCTGAACGAAATCATGAGGGAACACCGAGACGGGTTTGCCGACCTTCGGAACTGGGGAAAGAACCAGAGGCAGCTGATCAGCAGCCTCATCTACCAGTGGCGATCCGGTGTCGAAGATCATTTTCTGGCCAATCCCCTGACCGAGGAAGAACTGGCCGTCTGCCAAAAACAGGGTTTAAATCTGGAGAGGACGGCCAGCTTCTACGGTACCACCCTGATCATGGCCGTCCTGACCCGGAAGTTCGGGGCGGCCCTGCAGATCGGCGACGGGGCCGCGGTCTTCCTTACGGACGGTGAAGCAGAAAACCCGGTGCCGGCCGATGAAAGATTGGGGTTCGGGCTGACCACATCCATGTGCGACGCCGAAGCCATAGATAATTTCCGGGCGGCCTACCGAGAGCCGGGCCCGGAAGGGATCCTCCTGTCCTCGGACGGGTTTGCGGACTCATACGGGGATGATTTTTTGAAAATAGCCCGGGAAATCATCCTCAACATGAAAATGGATTTTGAAAAGACCCACGAAGAACTTAAAGCTTGGCTCCCGGTGGTCTCCCGCAAGGGGAGCCGGGACGATCTGGGTCTGGCCGGGGTTTTCAGGACCGAACCGGAAGATGAAGAGGAGACCGCCCCGCCCGTCCAGGGTTAAGTGGAGGCTTGGGCATGGATAAGGAATCATGTAGTGTCTTTAGAGGCGCATTAAGATTTGGCTGCATGTTTGATAATCAGAAAATGCAAGCCTTGAAATATACTCCGTTGAAAGGATTTTATTCAAAGTATTGTTGCGGTAAATAATCAAAGAAAATCATGATTTAAACAACAAAAAATTTATATGCCCATATCTTGACAATTCCATTGAAATAAGCTGATGATTTTTCAAAACTATACAAGCAGAGGTAATCTCATCATGGTTTCGCCAGAAGGTATTAATTGGACGATCAGACAATCCGCCGCTGATAATGATTGGTGGTCCGTCTGTTATGCAGAAGATAAAGGCTTATTTGTCGCCGTAGCCAGTTCCGGCACAGGAAATCGTGTAATGACTTCGCCAGATGGGATTAATTGGACGATCAGACAATCCGCCGCTGATAATGATTGGTGGTCCGTCTGTTATGCAGAAGATAAAGGCCAATTTGTCGCCGTAGCCAGTTCCGGCACAGGAAATCGCGTAATGACTTCGCCAGACGGTATTAATTGGACGATTAGAAAATCCGCCGCCGATAATAAATGGCGTTCCGTTTGTTACGCGGAAAGTAAAGGATTATTCGTTGCAGTTGCCTATAAGGGCACAGCAAATCGTGTAATGACTTCACCAGATGGTATTACTTGGACAGCTAGACAATCTGCCGCCGATATTAATGATTGGAATTCTGTTTGTTATGCAAAAAATAAAGACTTGTTCGTTTCAGTTGCCTTTTCCGGCAAAGCTGATCATGTAATGACTTCGCCGGATGGTATTAATTGGACGCTTAGACAAGCTCCTTCCGGTAATGCTTGGGCATCCGTTTGTTATGCAGAAGAAAAAAAATTATTCGTTGCAGTTGCCTGGGCTGGCCCCGGAACTCGTGTAATGACTTCATCAGATAGTATTAATTGGACTGCCAGACAGCCTGCCGCCAATAATGATTGGACTTACGTCTTTTACGCAGAAAATGAAAATTTATTCGTGGCAGTTGCTTCTTCTGGAACAGATAATCGCGTAATGACTTCACCAGACGGGATTAATTGGACGATTAGAAAATCCGCCGCCGATAATAATTGGAATTCCATCTGCTACGCAGAAAACAAAGGCATATTCGCTGCAGTATCCCGTTCTGGCAGAGGCGATCGCGTAATGACTTCGCCTTAAACAGAATCATTTAAAAGTTTCTCATTACAGTTTGAATGACGGCGTGGCGGACCATCGCCGGAAGCTTGTTTTTCACTCCCTGCGCCACACCTTCGCCTCTTGGCTGGTGCATATGGGCAAGCCTTTGTACACCGTAAACTGCCTCATGGGGCACAGCTGCATCAAAATGACCATACGCTATGCCCACCTGGCCCCGGATACCCAGCAGGCGGCGGCGATGGAATTGGAAGGAATTTTGAAAGAACGCTGAAATGTTGCCAGCGTCCAGTTTCAGGCAACCGCGTCTTTCAAGCTCTTGGCCGGCCGGAAACGGACGGCTTTCTGGGCCTTGATGGTCACGGCCTCGCCGGTGCGGGGGTTGCGGCCGGTGCGTTTGGCCCGCTTGACCACTGTAAAAACGCCAAGGCCAGCCAAGGCAACGCGGCCAGCCTTTTTCAAGGTCTTGGTGGTCTGGGCTATAAATGATTCAATCACTTCCTTGGCCTGGGTTTTGGTGAGGCCGGTCTCCTGGGCCAGTTTGTCAACCAGTTCGGTTTTAGTCATGTCGCTCTCCCTGTTGTTTGATTAGGCCGGTGGTTCGCCCTTTCAGGTCTGCCAGTAATCGGCGGCGGGAAAGGCTTCAGGGTTGATTTGTCCGTTTATAAAAGCCTGATTCCGTAAATCATCTGTCCCCTGGTGCCCACGACCGCCATGTCTTCAAATATCACCGGCGAACCTTCCACATTGCCGTTAAGCCTTATGGTGTCTTTGATCTCGCCGCGCTTCGCGTCGATCAGGAAAACCCGGCCCTCCGCATCGCACTGAATCAGGTAAGGCCGGCCGCTTTTGGCATAGACAATGGCCGGCGAACTCCAACAGTAGCTTGGCAAATCAAGCTCCCAGACCAGCCCGCCGTCGGTTTTTCTGTAGGCCAGCATTTTGCCGGCCCGGCGGTTGCCGGTTTTGGCGATGTTGAATATGACCAGCCGCTCAATCTCACCCCGGCCCACGACCGGCGTGGCCAAAGCCCCCCCGTTCACCTCGGGGTCATAGGCGCAGCTTATTTTATTTTCCCATATCAACTTGCCGGTCAAGCCGTTGATCTTCCTTATATAGCTGAAGCCGCCTCCCCCCTGGTCATCGACTTCGCAGGCCGTGTAAAGAAACGGCGTCCCGCCCCTTTCAACGTCTATGACTATCGAGGCGTCCGTGTCGTCCGTTACGTCCCGGCCCCAAACGGGCCTCATGGTATTTAAATCCAGGCAAAACAAAAAACCGCCGTTGTCGGCGGCATACAAGAGATTGCCATAGGCCGCCGGGGCGTTTTCAATGCCCAGCCTGCGGCCGAAAGGATGCGTATAAACGAATTTCACAATTTGCGGGCTAAGGCTTATGGCGCCGGCTTTACGGTCATACACCGTGTTAAGCTTACCCGTGTATATGGCCCCGTTCTCGCCGCACTGCACAAAGGTGTCGCCGGCCGGATTTATAAGCCCGGTCGAGTCGTTCGCGCCCCAGCCTCTCTTGGCCTGATTATCATACCACGGCAGGGCAAACAATTGCCTCTGGTCAAGGAGGCTGTATATCCTGAATCCGGCGGAATCCGGACCGGATATCCCGGGCCCCACCGCCAGAAGGGGGCGTCCGCTGGGGTCAACGGCCACGCTGCCTTTAATCACCTTCCCGGTCCATATTGGCCGCCGCGTTTCAAGGCCATCCTCAAGGTCAAGGAAGTATATGTGGCCGTCCAGCGTGCCGTAGATAACTTCTTTCAGGCCGGGCTTTTCTTTTTTGCCCGGGTTCAGGTTCATTCTTTTTTTAATGCCTTCATCCCACTTGACCACGGAGGGCTGGCCGTTCCAGCCCACCCCGGTCCATTTGTCTAGGCCGCCGATGCTTTTGGTCCAAACTATGGCCAGCTTCTCTTGGGTCACCTTAGGGCGCCCGTAGTAGGGCCGGTCGTGAAAATTACCCCCCCGGAAGGCCGTGACCAGGGGATATTCGGCATAATCGCCTTTTGTATTGAACCAAAGGCGGTAACCCCTCTTGAAATCGTCTGTTTTCACCCCGTTATCATATACCTGCCAGGAAAACCTTTTGAGTTGGTCCAGCCTGGCCTCCGGGTCGAGGCCCTCGGGAGCGACGGCGGCGCTTGGAAACCGAAACCAGGTTCCGGCCGCTGATTTGGGCTCCGGGCTTAGCCTTGAACAAGCCAAGGCCCCCCAAAACCCCAAAATCATAAAGATCGGCAGCAATACTGAGGTGATGTTTTTCATAGTCTTCCCCGCGGTTTAGGGGCTTCAGCCGATTATTCAGGGTTTCGGCCGCCGAAACCCGTTTCGCTTCGCGGCCCTCTGTTTCGGCGCGCCGCCCTGGCCCATCCTGGCCTTTCTCTTACTCCCCTGGGGAGGAGGCCAGCCGGAAGCCCAGGTTGACGAAGCGGAAGCCCGGCTCAAATTCGTAACGCCTGAGGCACTCCGTGGCGGAGGAGGGAAAATTGCCGCCCCGAACGACCCGCTTGGAGCCATACGCCCCGCTCGGGTCCGTCACCTCTCCCTCTTTGTAGTTTTTTTCATAATAATCCTGCACCCACTCCCGGACGTTCCCGTAAATGTCATACAGCCCCCAGGGGTTGGGTTTCTTTTCCCCCACCGGGTGAGTGGTGCCCTTGCTGTTTTTATCATACCAGGCATAATCGCCCATAGCGGAAGGGTCGTTACCAAAAAAATAGTCCGTATCCGTCCCGGCCCGGGCCGCGTGGTCCCATTCCGCCTCCGTGGGCAAGCGATACTTATTACCGCCTTCCTTCTCGTTCAATTTCTTAATGAAAACCTGCACCTCATCCCAAGACACATTATGCACCGGTTTGGTCCGCCCTTTTTGG
>Ga0268262_10006958_pt1 | contig 10684 bp, 10 predicted proteins | sample TergutNc150P3_FD_190354 | JGI IMG/M metagenome (GOLD analysis project Ga0268262, IMG submission 190354) | Nasutitermes corniger P3 segment gut microbial community from laboratory colony in Florida, USA - Nc150 P3 (SPAdes) (version 2) | ecosystem: Host-associated > Arthropoda: Insects >...
AGAAAAAAGAGAAAGATTGCGACCCATAAGCGGAAAAAACGCCGCCGTCGCGATCGCCATAAAAAGAAACTTCGCTAATTTGGGCTTATGCCTCAGGCTGTAGTTATCGCAACCGGAAATTCCGGTAAAGTGAACGAATTTTGCGCTATCCTCAAAGGTAGCGCTTTTTCCTTTTTTGCATCAAAAGAAATGGGTTTTTCCGAAGAAGTTGAAGAAAATGCCACGACTTTTAGGGGCAACGCCGAGCTTAAGGCAAAGGCAGTATTTGATTATATGGCCTCCGAGGGCAAAAATGGTTATTGGGTTATAGCAGACGATTCCGGGCTGGAGGTTGAGGCACTAGATGGCAGGCCCGGCGTTTTTTCTGCCCGCTATGCGGGCGAGAATGCCACCGGAGTGCAACGCTACACAAAATTGCTCAAAGAAATGGAAGGCAAAGCCAACAGAAATGCGAGATTTGTCTGCTGCCTTTGCTTGATTAAACCCAGCAACTCACCGGAGTTTTTTGAGGGAGAGTGCAGGGGCAGCATCTTAACCGAAGCTAGGGGCAGCGGCGGCTTTGGCTACGACCCTGTCTTTTTACCTGAGGGGCATAGCAGAAGTTTTGGGGAGATGAGCGAAGAGGAAAAAAATGTTTTGAGCCACAGGGGCAAGGCTATAAAAAATATGCTCGCGAAATTGGGAGGTACCTTGACATGAAGGAAATTTCCATGAACCACGTTATATGGTTAGCCATAAAAAATCTTAAACGATTGGTGGAGCCGGGCGATTTCAAGCGCCCAAGCATAGACGCAATTTTCTCGGATTGCGAAAAAGAACTCCGAGCATTGGATGCCTCGGAGCGGGAAATTGACCTAAGGCTTTTTGCCCTTGCTCTTTATTGCCATAAAATATATAATTTGGAATTTTTTAAAAGCGCAGCATTTGTGCGCTTTGCCAGGGCTTTGGATTATTATCATTTTAGAAACGCGGCAAAAATGCTAATCAGGGAAAATAATTACGCTTTGGTGGTTTTTTGGGTTGTTTTCAGGTTATCCTTTGTGAATACCATTCCGCAAGATAGCTACCTGCCACTGGAACAAGAGCTTAGAGATAAATCTTTGGAACTGGGATTTACTATATTAACATCAACATAGGGAATAGATTATGACATTTGCTTTTATTTGCGACTCGCATTTTCAAAAAAAAGTCTCCAGCGCTTTGGTCAATGGAGAAGTTCCAAACCATAAAGTTATCACCATGACAGCAGACCAGTTTTTAGAAGCTGGAAAATTGCCCGAAGGTCTTTCCGGCGTTATAGTTGAGCGCGGAACTTGGCAAAAGAGTTTTAGCTTGTTCCGTTATTTTGGCTTGCTGCCGCTTTTGGAAAAATATAACCTAGCCTTTGTTGCTAATTCCGAGACTGAATTCAAAGGTCGCTCAACTATGAAAACCAAGGAATTTATAATTCATAGCAACATCAGCGCAGACGATGCTTCTGTTAAATTGAACGCACTGGAAGCCGCCCAGCCCACTGCGTTTGTCCATCCAAAGTCAAAAGCCATAGCGTAAGCATTGCAATGCAGAGAAGTACGCTTGAAGCCATTTTAGATGAAGCGTGTTTTTTTGGATTGCGGGGATTTGAAAACGCAACGTTGGCTAACGTTTTGCCCGAATTGCATGATGATAAAAAAGGGCTTGTGATAGAACTGGAAAACAATGCGCTTTTTAAGCGAAATGCTTTTAGCGATATCTCTGCTATCTCTGATTTTGACGAAAAAAAAGGATGGAAAATAATTCAGAACGAGCCTGGTTTTGAATACCCAGAGGAAAAGGAAAAGTGGGTTAATTGTTATGCGAACATAAGTTCTCTAAAAAGAAAATTTGCAAGGATTGCTGTTATGCTTCCACAGGAGAAAAAAGAATGCATCGCAGATATTGAAAACTCCTGCATTATTGTTTTTAGCGAAAAAGATTTGCAAACAGCTGGAATTGACGATTTGCTCAAGTTAAAAATTGCTGAGATAAATATTTCCAAAACACCTCTATTTATAATGGCAAAATACGCATGGATCCCCGCTATATTGTTATGTATTTTACCGTTTCTAATACCGAGCAAGCCTGAAGAGCATATCAGCAATTTAAGGAGTTTTGCAACTGATGTTCAAAAATATTCGGAAAAAGGTGATATAGTTTTTATTTTAAAAGAAGATGAAACTCTAACGCAAATTGCACGGTTTGTAATAGGAAAATACAAATCCCTTGTGAGCACGGAAAACATGGTCAAAGAATATTTGGATAGCAACGGTTTATCCATAGATAGCAAACTCAAGGCTGGTGATACTTTGCGATTAAATCTTCCAAAATTCGACAACCCGCAACATAACTCCATGCATCCTGCTTGGACTTTTTTCACAGGATTATTGAATGATAGCATCGCTTACATAACCGAGCTTTATAATTTAAAAGAAACCGTCGAGAAAAGAAAGCATGAGGGTATTGATATAGGCGCCCGCAGGGGAACGAGAATTTTGGCTCCTTTCAGCGGTACCGCTTGGACTATGGAGAGCGAACGTGGCGGGCTGATGATAGCTATTGTAAAAGACAAAGATATTTTAATTTTTATGCATTGCGACCAAAGATTTTATCTGAGCGGGCAGTCCATTATGGAAGGAGACCCCATAGCTTCCGTTGGAACCAGCGGGCACACAACCGGACCTCATGTGCATCTGTCAACAGGCAGAATAACGCCAAGCGGGGAACGAAATTTTGGAGCCATCCGATATAACATGCTAGACCCAATTGAATGGTATAATAAATATTTTCAAAAATAATATTCCCAGTTGAGCAGCAACGGGAAGAATGGGAATTGGTAAATTTTGCTTTCTTCAGGCGGATTTTGGCGGGTATTGTAGGAGACATAAAATAAATTTTCGTGGTTGGTTAAGTTTAAAATTGTAAAACCAAAATTCCATTTGTTCTTTTTGCCCCAGTCTATAGCTTTTGCGTCTAAACGGAAATAAGGGGTTTGCATAACCGAGTTGCGGCTACCGAGCGGCGAAATAATTTCATAACCTGGGAATTGCCTATCTATTTCGTAGGATGCTAAGTAACCTAAATACGGAGTATAGGGCATTCCGCTTGCCCATTTTAGTTGAAAAGATGTACGCAAAAAATAATTTTTCTCAAACCAGTTGATGGATAAATCTGCTTTTAAAGCATAAGGCTGGTGCCAGTTTGGAAAGTATGCGGTGTTTGGGCCATCCTTGAAAACGGAAATGCCCTGATTCCAGTTTATGCTACCGCTGATAAAACCTTCCGGCTTTTGCAATGAAACTTCATAGCCAAATGAATAACCCTCACCTACCATTACTATGTCTCCAAGCGACTCAATTTTTTCCGAATTTTCTTCGTCCACATACGCCTGTTGGTCATAGACTGTTAAATTGTTCTGCGTTTTGTAGTAGGCTTCGGTGTTGAAATTGAACATCCCTAAAATATTGGAATATGAATAGCCAATAGCGGAAAGTATTGAGCTAGATGGTTTTACCGTTCCGTTTATTGCAGTTTTGCGGGCAGGGTAGTAAAATTCGTTTAATATTTCTTGGTCAGAAAACATAAGGCTGTTCAGGTATTGCAGGTAATACCCGGTGTGGAATTCCAGCTTTTGATTTTCCGCAAAATTCCATGATGCGGCAAAGCGAGGTTCTGCTCCAAAGTGCCCGGAAATATCTTGGTAATTTAAACGCAAACCATATCGCAATTCCCAATCATTTGGCTGCCATGTATCCTGCACATATAAAATATGATGAGCTGCTTGCGGCTTGTCTTCTATTCTTTGCCCGGTCATCTCAATATCTTGCACAAAAGAAATATTGGAAAATTCCATATCGTAGCCAAAAACCGGAGTATGCATGTCAATTCCAGAGTATGCAAGTGACTGGCGGATAGCAAACGTGCTTACAGAGTTTTGTATTCCGAACAAATCTTCTATCTCAAAAAACTGGTGAAATTCGCTATAAGAAAAACCGATATCGGATTTCCATTTATCATTTATGCTCCATTGAAAATTCACAGGGACAACGGTATTCCCCCATCCTAGGAAAATAGGCGGGAAATTCAGGACATCTTTGCCAGTATATATGGCAACGTGCAGTTTTTTGTCTTCGCTCAGTTGATAATCAAAAGCACCCTGAATATCGGTGAATTTATAATCAACCGTAAAATCGGTTACCCCTGCATTATTTAGCATATCCAAAATTTGCTTTATATAGGTGCTACGCGCAGCTATAACCCATCTCGCATTCCCTTGTTTCCCCTCCGTGTGAGCCTGTGCAGCAAAGGTGCTTATTTTTATGGAATTTTTGCTAAACCATTCATCCAAAGTGTCGTTCCCGCCCTGCCTACTGTTTATGGCGGCAACGGAACTGAGGCGGTTGCCGTACTCAGCCGGGAAGCCGCTCTTGTAAAATTTAACATCATCCACAGCTTCAACCAAAAATGTCGAAAAAAGCCCAAAGAAGTGGGTTGGGGAATAGACAATTCCATTGTCCAGCAAAAATAAGTTTTGGTCGCTCGCCCCGCCTCGCACGTATATCTTTGTGCTGAAATCCGAGCTGGCAACCACCCCAGGCAAAGCCTGTATGCTACGTATCACATCTGCCTCTGCCAGCCCTGGCATTCTCTTTATGCTCTTTGCGCTAACAACAGACTCCCCCAATTTGCGCTTTGGCTTTTTGCGCAGCTGCACCACAACTTTCCTAAGCTCGGTAACCTGCTCCCCAGTTTTCTGAATTTCAGGAATGGAATCAGTGCCCTGCTCATTATTCTCGACCCTCAATTCCCCATTCTCAATTCTAGCAGTCCCGTCCTCAAACCAGGTGATATTTTCCACGCCTTGTATTTGCGCAGAAAAAACGGAATCTCTGCCCAAATATTTTAGCTCATAACATTTTTCCAACCGAGAATATATGCATATATTCCAAACGGTATCCCTTGGTAGTTCTAGTTTGAACTGCTTGTTGAAATTTGCAGCAATAACCGCACCAGTTTCAATCACTTCAATATGCAAAGAATCACTTGCTGCAAAATCGGGGTCTGTGACTATGCCAAAAAAAGTGAATAAAAGAGGAAGCACCCTTTATCCCGATTATTCTTTGTCGTAAGCGGCCATTGGCCCCACGGCAACAGTATTGTAGCCGCCGTCCACATACATAATCTCCGAAGTGACCCCGGAAGAAAGCTCGCTCAAAAGGAAATATGCCGCGCCGCCGATATGCTCTAGGGTTGTGGTTTCGTGCAGGGGGGCAATTTTGCGATGAATTTTCACCAAGTCGGTAAAGTCGCTGATGCCACGTGCCGCAAGGGTGGTGACTGGGCCAGCGCTAATAGCATTTACCCTTATTCCATCTTTGCCGAGGTCGTAGGCGAGGTAGCGGACTATGGCTTCCAAAGCCGCCTTTGCAACGCCCATTACATTGTAGTTTTGAACAACCTTTTCACTTCCTAAATATGTTAAAGCTAAAATAGAGCAACCTTTTGCCATAGATGGTTTAAAGGCGCGGGTCAAGGAAACTAGGGAATATGCGGAAACATCCATAGCCTGCAAAAACACATCTTTTGGGGTTGGCAAAAAAGCCCCTTTCAAATAGTCTTTATTGGCAAAGCCTATGGCGTGAACCAGAAAATCGCACTGACCCACCTCGGCTTTATATTGCTCGGCAACTTTTAAAACATTCTCTTCAACAGAAACATCGCAATCGTAGAGCTTGCATCCCGGATGATTTTGAAGAATTTTGTCTAAATTGCGCTTTAAACGCTCCCCGTTATAACTAAATGCAACTTCCGCGCCTTCTTCCAAAAGTTTTTTGGCTATACCCCAAGCTATGGAATGATCATTGGCAACGCCAAAAATAATACCTTTTTTCCCTTTCATCGACATAAAAACTCCAAATATACGGTTATGGTGAAATATACAAATTTAAATCCGATGTATTATCTTGGCTACCCTGCCCCAGCGAATGTCAGCTGGCAAAAAAATCCAAGTCCAGGGTTTAAGCAGTTCAACCCGCGAGGTTTCGTCTAGGCTAAAATATATTATAAATGCCTTGGCTTTGATATTCCTTGCGCTCACAAAACCCCAGTAACGGCTATCGGCTGAATTGTCGCGGTTATCGCCCATCATAAAATAAACTTCATTTTTTATCGTGTACTCAGAAACGGCCTTCCCATTCACCAAAACCTGCCATGCCAGCTTGAGCGGCTCAATCTTTTCAGCGGAATCCCCTTGGGCAAAGCGGGCGTTTTCATAAGCCACTATCGCTTCCAAATCTTCTAACTGATGGCCATAAAATGTCTCATAACCAACTAAACGGGTGCCAAAAATGCTTCTAGCGGGTAAATTGGGGTTTTCAAAAAAACCGGTGCGGGCTAGCTTGCGAAAAAAGTTGAGGCTAGCGTTTTTGTTATCGCCAATTTTAAAGCCCTCAAAAACATAATCTTGCAATTCTTGCCCGTTTTGGGTTAGGGAAATGCCGAACTCAACAAGGCTATCGGGCATTTCCTGAATCATAAGGGAGCGGATCCACCACAAATCAATGGTAGAGAGGGTATCAAAATTTATTGTTTCGCCGGGCTGCGGCACTTTTATCTCTTTTAAATAATCGCGAGGAGATTTTCCTCTAGCTCTCTCCGTGTATTTTCCCTGCCCTTTTAGGGATTGCTCAACTCCATCCAAAAATAATCTGCCGTTTTTCACAGCGAGCTTCTGCCCGCTTTTTGCAACGCATCTCTTTATAAAATCTTTTGGACCGTCCGCATAGTGAATGAGCTTAGGGCTTCCATCAGGGGCTTCGTTATCCCAAAAAAAATTCCCGAACATCAGGGCATTTATAAGGTGCGTGTAACGCTTGCGGTTGTAATCCGGATATTCAGGCTCGCCGGGGTAGCGAAAAATCACTATCTCTCCGGGTACCGGTTCAGAAATGGGGATTTTATCGTCTGAAAATGGAATGGGAACTCCGTAAACGAATTTTAATCCTAAAAGAAAGTCGCCATCGTAGAGCGTGTTTTCCATTGAACCGCTTGGGATTCTAAATGCCTGTATAGCAAAAGCTATCACCACAATGGCAGCAGCTAAGGGAAACGCAAACTCCCGTAAAAAGGCTTTTAGGAAATTCATCATTTGAAATGTAGAAAATTTTGCTATCTTATATAAGATAGGCTTTTTAGGGGGTAGCAATGCCACAAGGTATTTTTATAGCAGGCACGGGGACGGGTGTAGGCAAGTCTTATACATCTGCGTTTTTTCTCTCTTTTCTCAAGGGTACAAAAGCTAAACTTTTATACTACAAACCCATCCAATGCGGCTTGCCAAGCGACGTTGCCTTTATTAAAAAAAAGACAAAGCATAAATATACCGCAAGCTCTTATAACCTAAAAACCCCTAGCTCCCCGCATTTTGCATTAGCCAAAGAAAGGGTTAAATTCGATAAAAGAACTATTAAAAACTTTTTAACGCAGGCAAAAAAGCAATATGATTTTATAGTTGTGGAGGGAGCTGGCGGCGTAAGGGTCCCTATAACGCACGATTTTGATATGGCGGACTTGGCAAAGCTCTCCGGCTTTCCTGTTCTGCTGGTCACGTACCCAGGGCTTGGCACCATAAACCATACTTTGCTCTCGATAGATTACCTGAAGTCGAAAAAGATAAAAATCCTCGGTTTTATATTCTCTTGGGCAGATGGCACGGATTTTGGCGATGAAATGCTTTTAGATTCTGCAAGAACAATAGAGCGGATTTCGGGAATTCGGTTTTGCGGGGCGGTGCCAAAACTGAGCTAAAAATTCATTTATCCCTAAAAAACATCATTTAGTCGTTTTAAACCCTATAAACGGGGGTAAAACCGCTCTTATTTATATATCTTTACCCCGTATGAGAAGAGTCTTATTTTTGCTGGCATTAGGCGCGGCCGTTTTTGCAAACGCCGCCGATGCCCCTCTTAGCCTAAAAAAGGCTTTAAGCGATGGATTAAGGGGCAATTTGGATATTAAAAGGTCAGAACTTGGCTCCGAAGGCATAGACGCGCAGGTAAGTGCGGCTTTTCGCGGTTATTTGCCCCAATTAACGGCAAACGGCACGGTAACCCACCTTTGGGCAAACGACCCCACCAAAGTCCAAATAGGGGTATTGCCAAACGCTGCTCCTGGCAAACCTTATTTAGATTTTTTGACTATAGACTACCCAATCAACTGGAACGTGCAGGGCGATTTGAAATTAACGCAGTTTTTGTATGTACCCCAAGCCATTACGGGCATAAGAATGGCAAAAAAGGGCAAAGAGATAGATGCTTTGGGCAAACAGGAGCTGAGGGAAGGCATAATTTACGGAATATCAATGCAATATTGGACTATTGTATATATGGAAGAGAATTTGGAGGTTTTGCAGAAGTCAAAGAGCAATTTGGGCAAGACAAGGGGAGCCGTAGCGGCAATGGTAGGGCAAGGCATAGCCAAAAAAAGCGATTTGAACACGATGGATATAAATTTGGCATCCCTAAGCACGCAGATAGACAACTTGGAGGTTCAAATCCAAACCCAAAAAGATGCCCTTTTGCAGATTATGGGGCGTTCCCCTGGCGAAGCCATAGACCTCACAGACCGTTTAAGCGTGGATTTCAGAAACTCCGAAAACATAAGCGGAGACCCATTGCAGAGTTCCATAACGCTCAAGAGAATGGAGCAGCAGTTAAAACTTTCTGAGTTGAACATAGATTTGACAAGCGAGAAAATATACCCCAACGTCGTGGCTTTTGCAACCTATGGGACGCAAGCCGCCGGGGAGAAAAACCCCTTATTCGACTCTCCAAAAGACAAATTCAAAGATAACGGCACAGTTGGCGTGAGCTTAACCATTCCTATTTTTGACGGACTCTCCAACAGCGCAGACCGCAGCTATGCCCGCATTCAAAAAAGGCAGTTGGAAATAGACATGGAAAAACAGAGGCTCTCTTTGCAAGCCACTTACGAAACCGCAAAGTCCACGCTTTTAAAGGCTCAGAGCCTTGTTGAACGCAATAGGGAAAACGCAAAACTCTCAGAAGAGAATTACCTTATGAAAGAACTTGAATACAAGGAGCAGGTTGCAACAATAACGGATTTGCTGACCGCAGATAACAATATGCAAACGGCTCGCTCAAATTTGATTAATGCTCTATATACGGAAAAAACTGCGGAACTGGCTTTGGAGCAGGTTTTGGGGATTTTACGCAATAGAGCCGGGGAATAATTTAAACAAGGAAGGTGTACTATGAAAAAATCTTGGCTTGCGCTTATATTCATTGTGGTTGCCGTTGCAGGGTTGTTTGCCCTGCTCAATCACAACAAATCATCAAGAATGGCGGAACTTGCCAAACGCAAAAGCGTTGTTATGGAGGTTCCTGTCAAAGTTTTCCCGGTTGAAAAACAAAGTCTCAATCGCAAAATAAAAATAAACGGCGTTCTCTCCGCCAAAAGGCAGGTCACCGTGCTAGCGGAAACCGCAGGGCAGGTTGAGCGCATCTATAAAGAAGTTGGCGATGCGGTTTTTCAAGAAACCCCGCTTGCGCTTGTGGATGCAACCGTGATTTCTTCACAATTAGAAACCGCCAAGGCCAGCTTAGAAAATTCCAAAAGGGATTTGGCTCGTTTTAGAACCCTTGCCCAAAGCGGCGCGGCATCCCAGCAAACCGTTGACCAGCTCACCGTTGCAGTTGAAGCGGCAAACGCCAATGTTGTTGCGCTCCAAAAGCAGCTTGGGAACACCACGGTCAAAAGCCCGCAGAAGGGCGTTGTGGTTAGGAGAATGGTGGAAGTTGGCTCGGTTATAGGCGGTGGTTCACCTACATTCGTGGTGGCAGACCTTTCCGATATGCTTATGAAAATAGGGCTTACGGAAATGGAAATTGTATATATCAAATTGGGAATGCCCGCAAAAATACGCATAGACGCATTGAGAAAGGACTTTGATGCGGTTATAAACACCATAGGCATTGCCGCAGACTTGAGCGGCCGTTATTCCGTTGACGTTTTAATCACCGACCCCGGAGCAAAGGGAGTACTCCGCCCAGACTTGACAGGGAATGTTTCTTTTGAATTGCCATCTATGGAAAACGCTATTGTAATTCCCAGAGAAGCATTGGTGAGCGGCATAAAAGACCCTAAAGTTTACGTGGTAAATGAGGGCAAAGCGATTTTGCGCCGCATAGTTTTGGGCGCGGTGGAAGGCACCAGTGCGGTTGTGCAAGAGGGCTTGGCTATAGGTGACAAAGTTGTTTTGACCGGGCATCAGAATTTGTTTGAAAACGTAAGTGTGAGGGTTTTACAATGAACATTTCCGAACTTTCAATCAAACGCCCTACATTCGTTGTTGTGGTGTTCACCGTTTTAGCTTTTTTGGGTGCTGTGAGCTATAATAGTTTGCGCTATGAGCTTATGCCAAACATAGATTTTCCCATATTCATAACAGTGACAGTTTATCCGGGCGCAAATCCCTCGGAAGTGGAAAATTCTGTGACAAAAATTCTGGAAGAAGTACTATCTGGCGTGCCGGGCGTGGAAAATATAAGGAGCATTTCAAGGGAAAACGCTTCCATTGTTATAACGGAAATAAAAACTGGCAGCGATATGGAAGTTGCTGTGAACGATGCCATGCGGCTTGCTAATTCAG
>Ga0268262_10006959_pt1 | contig 10684 bp, 9 predicted proteins | sample TergutNc150P3_FD_190354 | JGI IMG/M metagenome (GOLD analysis project Ga0268262, IMG submission 190354) | Nasutitermes corniger P3 segment gut microbial community from laboratory colony in Florida, USA - Nc150 P3 (SPAdes) (version 2) | ecosystem: Host-associated > Arthropoda: Insects > Digestive...
TTGGCCACGACTGGATGGCCACGCCGCTGGGGATTTTCACTTCCCTAAACATCCTCTCGTCTTTGTCGTCGACGTGGCTGACCTCGGCGCCGGCGGCCTTTGCCGCGGCCCCTATGCCGCTGTTGGCGTAGCACCTGCGCGGTTCATCGCAGGTGCGGTCGAACACCTTGACCTTTTTCGCGCCAGCCTCTAGGCACATCCTGACCAGCGTGGCCACAACGTCTGGGTTGGTGTTGGCGGCGTATTCGGGGGCCCTGTCCCAGCCGATGTTGGGCTTGACCACCACCACGTCGCCCTTGGAGATGAAGCGCTTGATGCCCCCCAGCGCGTCAACGGATGCCCTGACGATTTTCTCTACTGGAGTGCCATTCACAACGGCGAGGTCGGGCCTGGCCGCTGTTGGCGCAGCCTGGCCCAAGAGCGGTGAAAACGCCCCAAAGACCGCCAGACCGCCGATGGCGCCGGCCGTGTCGCGCAGAAAGAGCCTTCTGTCCATGGAACCTCCGAGAGCAGTTCGACCTACAACAAAATGGTACAACTTTTTAAGACGTGAGACACTGTGCCGCTTGGGGCGTTGGGAAGGGCGCGGCCGTGGTCGCGCCGTCATTTGTCTCCGTGCTGCCAGTCGGCTCCTTCCTTCCTCAGCAGTTCCAGTGCATCGTGCATGTCGATGGTCCTGGCTATCGCCTTTCTGGCCGCCTCTGGCAGCTCGAAGCGCTTGAAGAAGCCGTCCTTGCTCTCCACCTGTACTTCGGCGTGGGCCGTAGGGTTGGAGGCGATGAGGCGCAGGGGAGCCAGGTCAGACATCTCGGCCTCTTCGGAGCCAAATCCCCCGCTTGCCTGGGGCGCGACTGTCTTGGTGGGGGACAACGCCGACGAGGACATCTTGCGGCCCACCGTCACGCTCAGTCTGTCCTGGGAGAGCCTGTGGTCGTCGCCCCTGTAAGCGAACAGCGACACGCCGCGCAGGCGGCCGTCGATTATCCTCGCGCCCAGCGCGTAGGCGAATTCCTCGTTTCGGGCTACAACGGCGCGGCGCTGTTGGTCGGCGTACTGCACCAGCTCGATGTTCGTGCAGGATACGGGCGCGTCCTTTTTTGTAAATGTGAAGTATGGCGCGAGGCTGGCGACGGTCTCCCTTGCCTCGGCTATGGCCTCCAGGGTCTCGGCGTCCTTGGGTTCCACTGGCTCAACTGTCTCCTTGGGAGCATGGGTCGCAGACTCATCGGCGCTGGGCATCTCTGCGGAGGCAGCCCCGTCAGCGGCAGCGTGTGCATCGCCGGTTTCTGCCGGCGGCTCCTGCGTTGCCGTGCCCTCGGATGGCTCTGCTTGGTCGGTCACTGCCTCATCAGCGCTAGGTGCCTCTGCGGTCTCGCTGGCATTGTCCGCGCTGGTGTCTTGGGCGGTCACTGTTTGAGGCTCCTGTGCACTCGCGCCTTCGGATGGCTCGGCATGGGCAGTCTCTGTTTGTGGCTCCTCTGCCGTCGCACCATCGGATGGCACGGCATCGGCGGTCTCGGCGTTGGGCGCTGCATCATCGAGTGCAACGGTCTCTGCTGTTTCGCTGCCTGGTGTCTCTGTGGATGAAGCATTGTCTGCGGCAGGGTGTGCTTCGCTGGTCTCTGTCGGTGGCTCCCCAGGAACCGCTGCGCCCTCGGATAGTCCAGCGCCGGCGGTCTCGGCTCCAGGCAGCGCGTCCACTGCGGCGCCCAGCAACTGCCCAGTCGCAGCCCCGACAAGCGCCATCGCCGTTTCCGCGCCACCCGCGACAGTCGCCACTGTGGTCGCCCCGTCGTCTGCGGGCTTCCGGCGGAATACCTTGTCCAGCAGTTGGTCCGCCAGTCTTTCGGCGACGCCAAGGGTTTCCAGCAGCGTGCCCTTGTCTGCGAAGTCGTGGGCTTCGTCAATCTCGCCAGTGGCCGTGTCAATCATCCAGCATGTGACGTTGTGGTACTGGCCTTCGTTGAAGAAGTCCAGCGCAACGACGTAATCGATGCCCAGCGAAGTCCTGATGGCCTTCACGGCCCTTTCGTTGGGCAGACCGTCCACCACACTCCCTGCCAGCGCGCGATCCAGCTTGGCGCTGTCAATGACCGAATAGCCCTCGCCCTCAATGTATTCCGACATGGCATCCCTGGCGGTTTGCTTGAATGACGGTTTGACGTGCCCGTGGCAAGAAGGCTGCACCACGGCCACCACAGGCTTGGTCTTTTGCGGTGCTGGCTGCGAAGGCTTTGCGGAGTTAGATGCCTTGGCGCCACTCTGCGCCTTCGGCGCCGCCTGCTGGGCGGTCAAGCCGGCGCAGGTCAGCAGCAGCGCGATTGCTGTGAGCGTGGAATTGATTGGCATTGGCACTCCGTCACTGTGTGAAAAGGCACTAGACACCGATTATGCCAATTTTGCTTGGGGTTGTCCAGACAAGGGGGCTTCAGGCGCAACAAAGCCGTAACGCGCTCCTTGCCAAGGGCTTATTTCTTTTGCTTGGTAAACATCACCGCGTTGTTTTTGCTCGTGAGGGTGAGCGTAGCGCCGGATATAGAGTAGTCGAATGCTTGCGCAGACCCGTCACGGTTGGAAATAATGTACAGTCTGCCATCGCCCGTCTTCCAGGCAACACCAAAAACATCTTGCATTATCCCAGTGCCATCCTCCAGTAGCACCATGGTGAGGCTGGGATCGTCGTTTCGAGTCCATCTTCCCACAAGTGGCGATGTTCCAGCCCCGCACTGCACAAAGAGCGCGGAAACCATCGCAATGGCGAGAGCTGATGCAGTGGCGGCGAACATTTTCTTTTTCATGGATTTTTCTCCTTTCCAAGGCTTCCATGGGTGGTTGATGTGGGACAACGAAACGCGCCAAGTGTGGACTACTTGACGAAGAGCGCTCCGTTCCATGTTGAGGGCGAAAAGTCCTTGATGCGGTATAGGACTTTGTCGTTTTTCCAGATGGTGGGGGCATGGTTTTCATCAAAGTCATGTCCGTACAGATAGACATCCTTGCCTGATATGCAAAACTGCCTGACCCCTGGCAGTTCCTTGTCGTTTTTATAGACGCTCCCTCTTCTTGACACGTATACGTCTTCGCCCAACACTTGGATGGATCCCTTGTCGTCTTCGCTGCCGTTTGTGTGACGCAGCAGAACGGCTCCGTTCTTCCAGACCACGCCTCTGTCTGGCCACCAGCGTTCGCCTCTGGTTGAGCCAGTTACTTCTAAGCCGGGCCCACTATCGTCTTCCATGATTCCTGACACGTATAGGTCGTTGCCAGACACACAGACAGACGATGCCAGACTTTTCTTCTTCCCATTGCCAAGTTGGAGTGCGGCGCCGTTTTTCCATACCACAGCAATCGCCTTTTCTCGCGGGGAGTTCACCATACCCCCAGCCACGTACACGTCATCGCCGTATGCGCAGACAGACATAGCAACGGAAAGGTATTTCCCAGTGCCGAGCTGGAGTTTGGCACCATTTTTCCAAACCTCGGCAGTTCTATTGCTTTTGGCGTTCCTCCAATCAGACACTACGTACAGGTCTTTGCCTACAACACAGATTTGGCGCGCGGATCCTCCAGTGGTGTGCTCAAGACCGTTTTTATAGACCTTGCCGTTGACCAGCACATAGATGTCCCCCTCTGACACATGGAGTTGCACATCCTCTGCACAATCTCCATACTCGCTAATCTCTATATTTTCGGGCAGTTGGTAGAGGATCGTGCCGTTTTTCCATACCGTGGCTTTGCCCTCACAGTGCCCTGCTGCAAACACGTCCCTGCCGGACGCATAGACGGACACTGCTTCGGATTGTTTATTTTCCAATCCGCCCAGGCGGTACAGGATCGCATCGTTTTTCCATACCGCGCCGACACGCAGTGGAATGTCGGCCTCGGCCATGGCCATGGCCTCATCCCACGATGCTCCTTCCGTGGCGATTGGGGCATTCGGGTTCGGCACTTCAACATACCCGGCTAAGTACGCGTCCCTTTTGCCGAAGTCGCACGAGATGTTTGAGAAAAGGGTCAGCAGCGGCAGCACAGCAATGGCGGCGGCCAGGAAAAGGCGGCGGGTGGGGTTCTTCACGTTGGTCTCCAAATGAAACTCAAAAAGTGGGCGGGGCGCGGTCAAAGGGGCGCCCCGCCCTGGGCCCTCTGTTTATGGGAGGAGGGCCCGTGTTCGGGGTCATGGTGCGTTGGCGCCGCTGGTCTGGCTATATGCTGGCTCTTCGTCGTTCGAAGCCCCGAGGGGCTGGCGGACGGGCGTAGAAAACACCAGCAGTCAGCGCTTCTTTGTCAGTTCCGCGGAAAAAGCGTCCACCGTCAACTTGCCGCCGGCAAGCCTGCCAGAGATCTTCGGGCCTAGGTTGCCCTTTTGGCCGACCCAGTCCATCGTCTTGAGGTCGCCCTCTTGGGTGATGGTCATGTCGACGCGGAAGCCCGTTTGAATGTAGGTGCCGCGGTAGTATGGGCGGGCTACGCCGCCTTCCTCAAGGTTGCACTCCCAATCCGTCGCGGTGAACCTGATGGTGCAGGTCTCGCCCTTTCTTGTTGCGCCCTCCCAGAAGCCGATGAACTGGCCTACCGGCACTTTGGGCGCCTCAGGCTCTGGCACCGGCACCGGCGCAGGCGGCTTGGTGCAAGCCGTGCCCAGCGCGACGAGACCCGCGGCGGTCAGGCAGACAGTCAGTTGTATGGCATTTTTCATGTTTTTCTCCCACTTTAGACAAAGTTGCGCCCGCGCTCATTCCAGGCCGGACATCAGTTCGCGGATTATCTCGTTGCCCTTGCTCTGCACCTGCTTCTTCAGGTTTTCGCGGATCCTGTCCTCGCCCATTTCGGTGAACTTCTCGATTTCCACTTCGTATTCGGAGCTGCTCCCCGAATCCGCGTCAGTAAGCGATATGCCGATAGTCCCGCTTACTTGGATGGTTTTGTACTGTCTGTTTTCGTTTTTGCGCACACCAGTCAAGTCAACCTCGATGGAGTAGTTGCTCTTCTTGTTTTTGTTCCACTTGGCGTTGGAATTGTTGTTTATCAACATTTTCCTGATGTCGTTATCCAGACCCGACAGGGCATCAACTTTTGGGCCTGCACCAGTCACATTGTCGCCAGATGCATCAGCCTTCTTCAGAAATTCCGTCATCAATGCCTTGCACGCATCCATGAATTGCTTGGACGTGGGCCCTTCCAGTATTTCGCTCTTGTTGCTGACTATCCTACCGCTCACTACGTTAAGTGCCCGGCAGCTCACCATGATAGACGAGTCCGCAGTCTCTTTTATCTCGGAAGAAAAGATGTAGTCAGCCCCCATCTGTTCGCCCAACTTCCTAGCCTCTTTGTCTGAGACTAGCCCCGACATTCTTTGGAACTCGTGCTCTCCAGCCATCTGCTTTTGCTTTGTTTCATCCCTCTCCACCACCTGAAAGCCGCGGGTATCCGTTACGGTGTCCAGAAAGGCGTTCTTGGCCAGATCAATGTAGCTCTGCATCTTCTGGCTTCCAACTGGGTCTTGGACGGCCACTTTTACGTCCTCTGCGCCAAGACCGAAGCAGAAGAGGGTGGACAGGCATAGCGTGAGAAACTTTAGCTTGCCCTTGGAGTTGAAGTTTGTTGACATGGTTGGCTCCTTTGTGCCAAAAATGGTTGAAGTGTAGCTTATGGCTTTGCCCTAAGCTAAATCCTGTAATTTTTTTGTATCTCCACTCCGCCCCTCCTGAGAACTCCGAAGGCGTTGTGGAGCTCGATGGTCTGGGCTATGGCCCGTTTCTGGCGCTCTTCCAATTCAACAGTGGCTTGTTCATCGCCGTGCAGTGTCACTTGGACTGCAATGTCGCGGTTGTGGGCATCGGCTATAAGGCGTAGAACGACCTCGGACTCGGCAAGTTCGCCTACTTCCGTGACAACATTGCCGTCCAGCGCTTGTACGGTCTTAGTCAATTCGCCATCGCCCTTGTTGCCCTTGCGCGATGATGCCCTGTTTAATCTGCTGTCTGCTTCTTTGAGTGTAGTCCCAACCTTATCCCAGAATGATCGCTTTTTGGGCACAAAATCAACCGTTGCAATTTTTCCGCCTGCTTTGACTCCGATTTCGTAGTGGTTGAGTGCCCGTCCGTCTTCGTCACCCTTTAAGTACATCCACTTGGAGTAGGCAGCCAGCTCATCCCCCTTGATTTCGGCGGTCAGGACGTACCATTCAAATGGCTGGTCTTTCCGTGAATAGCTTTCCTTCTTGCGTCTCATATAGCTATCTATGTCCCTGCTTGTGCAGGACACTGCTCCCTCTTTATCTTTTTGGTAGTCAAAATACCGCATTAGTCTATTGACTTCCATTTTGGCACCGGCTATGGCTAACTCCGAAGGGTCTGTGTGGGGTGACAGCACCGCTTTGTTATACGCCGCCATCATAGCTTGCAGGCGGACTATTCTATCGCCTGGGTCTTCCACGTCCAGAATGGCGTTGGCGACTTTCTGCAATCCTTTTAGTATCTGTGCGTCCGTGTCACCCTGTATCAAATCTGACCCAGAGCCGAATATCTCGCCTGTCTGCACCTCCATCAAGGTGCCTTCCAGATTGATGTAGCTGCCGTCCTTTTGCATTGCCAGCACGCAAACGCAGTCCGCCGCCAGCATCTTCCCTAATGCCTTAACCTTGTCGTTGTCCACCATCCCGCTCTCGGTGGTGAACGAGCGCTCCTTAAGCAACTGTTCGACCCGGCTCCTGTCCACGACCCTGTACTTCTTGCTCTTCAGTATCAGTTCCTGCATCTTGCCCCAGACCAGTGTCTTGCTGGTCTTTTTGACGTTGCTGGCATTGTTGGTTTCAACTGGCTCCAGCACGGCAACTGACGGCTTTTGGTCTTGTGCGGCAGCTTGGGGTACCCATGAGAATACCCCTATTGCAACGGCGAAGGCCGCGAGTGTACGTTTCAGGTAGTGCATTTTCGCTCCCATTGAATGTGGTTGGCGGTATTGGCTGTTGTGTTGTGGCACTAGGTGCTAGTACCTCTTCTGTATGGCAATGCCGGCGGCCTCCAGCACCTTGATGGCGTCGTAAAGCTCCATGGTCTGGGCTATGCCCTCCTGGACGGAGGAGTCCAATGTGAACAACGAGGTCTTGTTACCCCTGAGCCCAATCTGGACTCTGCCTCCCCTAGCGTCGGCGATGACTCGCAGGACATCGGTGTTGGCTATTACTCCCTCCTCCTTTTGCTCGCCACCGGACGCCGTACCTGCAAATGGAGCGTTTGAGGTGCCCCTTGGTGAACTGGATGTTGGCATGGGTGCCAGCACCACGCTGAAAGTCCTACCGTTAACCGTCACGTCCAGCTTGTTGTGATTGAGGGCGAGATTTGTGAATTTCCCGCTCACGTATGTGTATCTCGAGTACGCCTCCAAGCTCCCGGACTGGATCTCAACGAATAGCGAGTGCCACCAATAGTGGCTTCTGCTGATGCCATCGCTCATCCAGTTTTTTGGGTCTGCGTAGTAGGCCTTCTGGCTTTTCTCCCACTGCGTCAGCAAGTTGCTTGTGCAGGTGTAGCCCCGCGAGTCCTTCCGAAAATCGAAGTAGGGCATCAGTTTGTTTACAGTGGCCTTGGCCGCCCTCACTTGGCTGTCGTCACCCCTGTCGCGCAATCTAAGGTCTTCGGCCTCCTTTGCCCTTCTCAGCTCTTCGGCCTCCCTTGCGCGTCTCAGTCGGCTGTCATCGCCGTTGGTCGCTCCTTCCGTCATCCACGCTGGCGTCCCTTTTGTCTCCACGGGCCTCTCGGGCGCATCCGCCACCTCCATCCCCACCAGCTTTTTGGCTACCCTCTCCATGCCGACCTTGATGTCCGGTGGGTCGACGCCCATCAGTTCCGTTGCTGAGGCGTGGATTTCTCCGCTCTGCACGTCTATGAGTGAGCAGACGGCCACGATCTGGCCGCCATCCTTTTGCAGATCCGACACGCAAACGTAGTCGGCGGCAAGCCATTTCCCCATTTTCTTGGCCGCTTCGGTCATCCCGCTGCTGTTGCTAAAGTCGAACTCTTTCATGGCCGCGTCGATTCGGCTCCTGTCCACGACCCTGTATAGCTTGCTGCCGATGATGAACTGCTGGAGGGTGCCCCTTGCCGTGTTTATACTCATTGGCGTCACGCCAGTGCTGCCCTTGGGCTCCAGCACGGCAACGAGCGGTTTCTGTGCCTGTGCCACCGGTGCGGGACTGTTGGCGCCTTGGGCGGCTGCGGACAAGAAGAGTGTCCCCAAGGCGATGGCAAAGGCCTTGAGTGTCTGATGAAAGGTCGGCATGGTTGCTCCTATGCGGTGTGTGTATCGGTGGGTTGGGTTGTCGGCGGCGCTGTCGCTTGCCTCGTCGGGGCAAAAGGTCATCATTCTTAGCTACTCTGTGATTGTAAACACAAATTTTACAAAGTCAACACAATGCATACTTCAATATTCTGGCCTTTGCTGTTTGGGTAGCGCGGAAGGGTGGGGTTTGCGTGGAAGGGCTGTCATGGCTGGTCAATCGGGGGGCGGGCAGGGCACGGTCGGCGGGGGCTTTGCCGCACTCCTGTTTTCGTTTCTGCTTGCGGCAATGCTGCGTCCGCCAATGATTCGCAAGAACACATGGCATCTGGCGCGGGTTCGGAGGCACTCTTGGGGCCAGGGGCGGGGTGGCAAGCATCCGGTGCGTCCCAAACATGCGAGACACCCATGTGTCGCGTTAGGCGGAATGGCATGGGAGCCCTTCTGCAGTCCGTCATTTGTGACCGTAAACACAATTTTGACACAGATAATATTAGATAGACTTCAATTCAGGGCTTTTTGCTGTTTGGGTAGCAACATGAACGAGAGGTGGCCCCAGCAGGAAGTCTTCTGCGAGCGCGTGAAGCAGTTCGCGCACAGGAACGGCTACACGACGCCCAGGGGCGCGGTGCAGCTGGACGTGGTGGCGGACATGTTCAATCTGCAGGAGCAGTCGCTGCGGCAGTTCCTCCAGCACAAGCAGCAGAAGAGGCCAAGGTACTCCACGCTGGCCCACATTTCGAGCGTCCTCGGCTGTTCTGTCATGGACTTCCTGGACGACCCCGGCGACCCGCCGCCTGGAGTCCACTTGGACAGGTGGCTGGAGATGAGCGAGCTAGAGCGGGCACTGACATCGGAGATGCTGGCCGACATGGCGGGGACCGACCTGACCGCGCCCGAAAAAGAGGAGCTGTTCGGGGCTTTCAAGGAGATGAAGGCGCGGATAGTCAGGCTCAGGGGCAGTAGCCAGTGACAAGTTGCCAGTGACCAGTAGCCAGTTGCCAGTGACCAGTTGCCAGTAGCCAGTAGCCAGTGAATTCTGTTGCGGCTCCGCCGCGCCTGCTTTTACTGGTAACTGGCGGCTAACTGCTTGCCACTAGCCACTGGCCTCTGTTTTCGTGTACCCTAGTGCAGTGGCGGAAGAACGGGTCAGCACACCGGTAGCGGTCCTCCTTTGGAGGGCGGGCAGGTTTCTGTACCTGCTGTGGGGCGGGATGCTGCTGATGCGCCGGATGTCCATGGGATCGCCGAGCGTCCCGCACTGGGTGTGGGACTGGTCGGGCTTTGCGGCGTGGCTGGTGGGCCCCTTCGGCGGGGGGCTGCTGTTCGGCGTTGGCTTGGCGATGGCGGTGGCCGCGCTGGGGGAAGTGTGGGAGCTGGTTGACCTGCTGCTGCTTCGGCTCACGCGGTCGAGGGGCGGCGACTGGTGAACGGCTCCTTTGAAGACTATGTGGCGAAGCGCTACCTAAATACGCGCCGCAGAGGGGCATTCGTGCGGACGATGCTGCGCTTTGCGCGGTGGGGCGTCGCCGTGGGCGTGTTCACGCTGGTGGTCTCGCAGGCACTGATGGCGGGGTGGCGCGAGGGGATAGAGGTCCTGCTGTTCAAGGCCACAGCCCACTTCAGTGTGCATCCATTTGACCCTGAACTGTGGGACACGGGAAAGGCGCTGGAGATAGTCAGGGGCGTGCCGGGCGTGCGTGCGGCGAACCCCTTCCGCATGGAGATCGCCCTTTCGCGCTCCGCCAGGCTGGGCCAGCCGCCGGAGCCGCTGATGCTGAAGGCGGTTGAGCCTTCGACGGCCGGCAGCACGTCTTCGCTGTTCGAAGGCCTTGAGCCGATAAAGATTGAGTCGCTTGAGCCGGGCCAGATAGTCGTCGGCAGGGACTTCGCCATGCAGCAGGGCCTGCGGGTGGGCGACGACCTGCAGGCCATACTCTCCAGGGTTGACCTCGGTCTGGCCGGCATGACGCCCAAGGTGAAGGTGTTCACCGTCGCGGGCATCTTCTACAGCCACAATTCGCTGTACGACAGGGGCTGGGGCTTTGTCCACTTGGACGACGCCAAGGCGTGGGCGCTCACCGACCAGGCGGACGGCATAGAGGTCACGCTCTCCGACGTCGGCCAGATAAAGGCGAAGCAGGACGAGGTCAAGGCCGCACTGACGGAGGCCTTCGGCCAGCCGTTCATCTCTACCGACCAGATAGAGCACAACCGCGAGCTGTTCGCCGGCCTGGACATGCTGAAGTGGATATTTTTGGCCGTGATGAGCCTGATAGTGGTGGTGAACGCCTCCAGCATCACGGCAGTGCTGGTGCTGCTGGTGGCCGAGAAGCGCCGCGACATAGGCACCCTGCTGGCCCTTGGCGCGGTGCCCAAGCAGGTCCAGCGCATTTTCCAGGCCCAC
>Ga0268262_10006960_pt1 | contig 10682 bp, 12 predicted proteins | sample TergutNc150P3_FD_190354 | JGI IMG/M metagenome (GOLD analysis project Ga0268262, IMG submission 190354) | Nasutitermes corniger P3 segment gut microbial community from laboratory colony in Florida, USA - Nc150 P3 (SPAdes) (version 2) | ecosystem: Host-associated > Arthropoda: Insects >...
CCTTTCCTTCTCTGCAGGTTTAATCTGTTTTATGCTACCAGTTATTTCCTCCGCTTTTTTATTTGTTTTTTCAACTTGTTTTTCACTCTTCTTGGGTATAATATAAGTTTATGGAGGTAATGCTGTGAATCGTAGCACGGCTACTTTGCATTTTTCTGAATTACTTCTTGCTCTTCTAAAAGGTAATACCGGACTTGTAGACGCCCTACATATTCTTGCGCGGGAAGGAGTTGAAAAACCTGTCAAAGATGCCGCTATTGCATTATTGATGGTAATGAAAAAAGGGCATAGATTTTCAGAGAGCTTAAGACTTGTTCCGGCGGAAAATGTGTTTTTCAATCCTCTTTATATAACACTAATCGCAACTGCGGAATTGACCGGGACTATAGATGGTGTATTGGAGCGGATAGTAGGAGATATGCGAAGAAAACGGAAGGCTGTTGAAAACGCGATAAATATTCTTATATACCCATCTATTATTATTATTATAGCAGTTACAGGAACCCTATTATTGATTGCTAAGGGTATGCCGCTTTTCGTCTCAGCAGGGCTTCTTTCCGGTGATATCCTGAAAAGCGCGGTGGGAGGCGTTACAACTGCCGGTATTGTATTGCTGCTTGGCGGTACAGCGATTTTTTTTATTTATTTCAAAATATTTTATTTTGATTCACCTGAATTCAGTATATTTTATATGCTGGATTTTTTGCTTCAAAGTAACGTATCGCTGCTGGATGCTATTACGCAGTGCATTGCAGGTATGAACGGAACAAAATACGGAAATGTGCTTATTTCCATTAAAAAAGACGTTGCTTCAGGCATATCTTTTTCGCGGGCGTTCAATCTATTGCCGCGTTTATCACCTTATGTAGCAGGCTGGTTGTCCGTAGCGGATATGCATGGAAATATCAGCGAAATTTGTGGTAATATAAAGGAGTTTTACGCGCAAAAGGATGCCAGAAGACGGGAAATATTTACACGTCTTATAGAACCGGCAGTTATTGTGTTAACTGGTATTTATTTGCTTATAATTATCTTAACTGTTATTTTACCGGTACTTACTTTTGCAGGAGGTATCATATGAAATATAAAACCGATAAAGGTTTTTCGTTTATAGAGACAATTATAGCCATTTCCATAATTGCGATATTAACGGCAGTAGTAGGATTTTCCACAATTAAATATCTTGGATACGCCAAGGTTACCGCATGTCATAATCAGATTGAAACATTCAGACTTGCACTACAATCATATTTACTTGACTGCGGTACATACCCAACTGAATCGCAGGGACTTTCTGCGTTATGGGAAAAGCCTGTTTTAGCGCCTGTTCCTTCTAGTTGGGATGGACCATATATTGATCGTCAAGTACCAAAAGATCCTTGGGGTAACGATTATGTTTACAAAAATCCGGGCGAAAAAAATTTACCATTCACTATTATGTCAAATGGACCAAAAGGAGAAGGAAAAGATGAAGCGATTTATTCGTGGAAATGATAAAGGTAACGCAGTTCTGTTGTCATTGGTGCTTATATTAACGCTTTCTTTGCTGTTTCTTTCATTGATGCCCCGCATTATCGCAATAAACAAATACTCTCATGCTTACAAAGAGCGGATATTACAGGCTATTCAAAATACCAATAAGGAGATAATAGCACGTTATGACCTTAATTGAAACAATTACTGCGTTGGTAATAATGAGTTTTTTTCTGTTGGGCTTCTCGCAAGCTTTTATGCCTGCCTATCTTGCTTGGGGCAGAGCAATGGAATCATATAAGACCGCCCGTACAATTGAATTTGTCGCACAATCATTTAGAAAAGAATGTGCAAAAACAGACAGAAATATTGAACGCTGGAAAAAAACAGTTTCAATTGCTAAAGAACTAGAGCATTATGAATTTACAGAGTTTAGGCAGGGAGGTATTTTACGGGCGCTTAAAGCGACATGTATTATTTCCGGCGAAACTGTTGATATTATAGGACTATGTACGCCATGAGCAATAAGAAAATCATCCCAAGAAAGGATCACGAAGTATATTTTATCCTTTTACCGAAAGATATTAAAACAAATGCGGTACAGAAATTTGTCTTTAATGCGCTTAGTGAATTGCATCCGGCTTTTTCTTCTACAACCTGTGTAGATATCCAAACACTTATAATTAAAGATTCTTGTTGGCTCATGGTTACAGTAATTGAAAGTGAAACATTGTCAGAGTACCAATTTATGTGGCGAGGAGCAATTCTTTATACTAATACCTCTATATTAGCGCATAAAAAAGACTTTATCAGTAATGCTCCTCGTATTATAGACGATGAATTAATCGGTTTTAATGCCGAAGAAAACAAACCAATATCAATACCTTTGGATACCGTAAATACTGCCGCCGATTCAAGCCTCTTAGAAAATATTAAACACATTCCGACAAGACATGGCGTATTTGTTAAAAAGACTCCTAAATGGTTTATTGTTATGTTTCTTGCAGTGATATTTATGTTAATATCCATGCCGTTAATTAATTTTATTTATAATAAAAAAGTACTTCAACCTAAAATAACTATTACTAAATATGATGAACAAGAAACAGAAATTATTTATATGCCTTCGGCTATTACTATACTTGCAAAGATATCGGAATATTTTGTTCAAGCAAATGGGGAGATACAACAGTGGCAATATAATGAAAATAATGATCCGTGTATAATTTTACAATGTAAAGGTATTTCGGTGTTTTCAGCCCATGAAATTTTTGATCAACTTGAATATTTAAATTTACAAGATATACAGGATGTCAGATACATTGACGACATACCATGGTTAACCATAACGGCAAAATTAAATAACAACTTTTATTCACTGCCTGTCTTTAGTCAATTTCTCATGCAAGGTACTATGCTTGCCATAAACGCTGAATTAACCGAATCACTGCAAAGCCAGAACTTGATAATTGTTTCCGAAACACTCCCTTCCGTTGGTAATAATTATTCATTATATACGATTACATATACTGCGAAAGACCAGAATTTGGTTCGCTCTATGGAAATAATCGAGCATATGTGTGAAAGCTATTCTCTTCGAGTTAATAGTCTGTTTATTTCAACCGGTAGCAATAAAAGCATTTTTACCATCACTTGCTCTTTATCCTCAATCGTAAGTCAAAATGGGTTTGAATCAAAATTAACTGTAGAAAAAGAAAAAATTCCGGTAGCCTTTGGTTATAAACCTGTTAGACAACCAGTGGTTAATGTACAATCGCAACAAAAAACCCGAGAAACGCCGGTTATTGGGACAATAAAGGATTTTAGCGGAGAAACAGTATATTTTCATAATACGGAAGGGAAAATTCAAGTCAGGAGCAACCGGTGAAAAATAAACATATTTTTTTATTTTATTTTACAGTATTGGTCTTGGCATCATGTAAGACCACAGAGTTTGGTTATAAGGTTTTCGATGTCAATGGCATGATCTATGATTTTTCTAACCGTCCAATACCGCATTGCTCGGTCACATTAGACAAAAAATATAAAGTAAGTACCGATATTAATGGCAGGTTTATGCTTTCAAAAATACCGGCTGGAGACTATAACATAACAGGCGAAAAAAATGGATTTGAAACTTATAGTGACAATGTGATTATAAAAGATAAAGGTCAAATAATTTATATCAGAATGCCCTCACAAAATCAACTACTAGAACTAGCCGATGAGGCTCTGGTTAATAATAATTTTGCCGTTGCTGAAGAAATTATTGAAAGAGCTTATCGTATTGATCAAAACAACATTGAAATGCTTTTTTATTATGCAACAGTAACATTTAGAAAACGTGAATATAGCAGAGCGATAGCTTTTTTGGAAACAGCCCGTTCTCTTGGATCAAGAGACATATATGTTGAGAAATTTTTAAGTGTGTTAAAGGAAATGCAAAATGCAGATCAAACAAAATAGGTTTTTTTTAATTTTACTTTTTTCGGCTTTCCTTATGGAATGTGAAGACATTATTAGAGACGGTGTTCTTATACATGGACCAATGGAATCGCCGCCATTTGTTATAACAAAACCTGTTTCAGAAACAACCGAACGGCCAGGTTACTTTTACTATGCAGGCATAGTATTCAAATTTCTTAATACTGCCCCAAAAAATGTCGACAAGATCACGGTTTCATTTATGCTTTTTGATGCAAAAACTAAAGCCAGTCCATTTATAGGCAGCAATAAATTTGAAATAACAAAACTTAATTTGGTGATGATCAATGAAAATAAAGAAATGATTATTTCACTTGATCAATATATTCATATTGCTCCAACCGAACCATATCTGATTGATTTTTTTTATATCTCAGAGATACATTATGTTGATGACAGTACATGGCAGGATAAAAACGGCCTGTATAGAGTGAGGTAAATAAAATGAAAAATTTGTTTTTATCATTTGTATTGATTCTGATATTTTTGTCAGGGTGTTCATCGCCAATTATTACGAGTACGCAAGGAGAACCTTATCAACAAGGATGGACTGATACACAATCTGAACCAGAACCAGAACCGGAGCCGCCGCCTTTTATACCGCCTTTTTTAACACTTAAAAGTCTACCAAAAGATATTATTAAAAGTAATTTTTCAAATATCTTCATATATAACACGCTTGGAGTGTTGGCTAAGTGTTCAGATGTTAAGGACATTATCATAACAAATGATGAAGCTTTCGCTACAGCACAAATACCTTTGGTCTATACAGCGAATAATAATGAATATTTTTATGAATCCGGAAGCTTTATTATTACGTTTACAATTTCGATTGATGCTTTGACGCATATCACAATTTCTAAAGCGGATAATCTTATTATTAAATTTCAAAATGGCTGCGGGCTCTATAATTTGGCAGATATACCGGAACCGGTAAAGCGTGAATGGTCTTTTATTATTTATATGGCAGCTGATAATGATTTAGAATCAGCGGCAATAGCTGATTTTAATGAACTCGAAGCAGTACAGCTAAAAAACGTTCCGATAAACATATTAGTTCTGCTGGACCGAAGCCCTTATTATGATATGACAAATGGAAACTGGTCTGGTACAAGGCTTTATGAAATAAATACTGATCCAGACGGTCTTTCCGCTATTATTAAATCTACGCGTCTTGATTGTCCGGAGCTTGGTATAAATAAAGACACGGATACAGAACTAAACACTGCTGATCCTTTAGTATTATCAATGTTGATAGATTTTGTAAAACGGGCGTATCCGGCTGATAATTACGCATTGTTTATGTGGGGACATGGAACCGGATGGCGCGGAGGAATCCAAAATGATTTAAATCAATCGTTGCTTAAAGCTGTTGCAATTGATGATACTCACAATCAATTTATGTCATTGCCTTCTTTCGGTAAAGCGATTAAAGGAAAAGGATTGTCTGTAATAGGATTTGATACATGTTATGCTGCAATATTGGAAGTAGCATATCAGGTCAGAAATGACGCTATGCTATTAGTAGGATCAGAAGGGCCAATTCCGTCTACAGGATGGAACTATACAGAATTATTTACTGATTTACTAAAAAATCCAAGCCTTTCAATTGCAAATTTAGGTAATTCTATTCAAATGCAGTTTAGCAAACAATATTCCGGGATAAGTAATGCAACTATATCTCAGATAGATTTAACTAAAGTCGAAAATTTATTTATAAAGTTTGAAAATTTTACAGGAGCTGTAGCGAATGCTATTACTACATCAACTGCAAGAAATGTTGTTTTAAATCAAATAATGCAAAATGTAGAGAGTTATTATTTTACTTCTTTTCCTTCTGATCTATATATTGACATATTCGATTTCAGCCAAAAAATAAATAATATCCGTACGAGTATAACGACTAATTCAACTGCGCAATCATCTATCAATAGTGCAGCAAATGATCTTAATAATGCTTTGTCAGACGCTTTACCTTCATCATGGGCAAAAAACGGAACCACCAAAAAGATTGGTGTTCATGTGATACCGCTTATGAATGTGGGTGTTCCGTCTGTTTCACATGAATCAGCATATATCAAGGGTAGTATGAACCTTGATAAAAGCGATTTTGTTGAAAATTCATCACATTGGGTACCAAATTTTAATCCAAAAAATGACAGCTTACTTGATAAACTTTTTTACTGGGTGTATTAAAGTTATAATTGTGGCAAAAAAAAGAAGGGGGATTTGAATGAAAAAAATAATAATTATAATGATATATCTTTTGTTCTTTACAGCTGGATTATTATTTACTCTTGAAATAGACATAAGCGAAGAAGATCTTACAGAATTTAATTTAACGCTTTATACGAATAAAGAACAAATATTTTTAGAGAATGTAGTTACGTTGGAAGGAAAACCTTACCGCATTGAAACATTAAGGGGGCAATATGTGTTGGTTAATTTTTGGACAACGTGGTGTCCCTTTTGCAAACAAGAGAAAACGTCAATACAACGATTATACAATAAATATGTTAGCGCGAAATTTACTGTGCTTACAGTATCACTTGGAGAAACAGAGAATACAGTAAAAAGATATATGAACGAAAACCAATTTAGCTTTCCGGTAGTAATAAACACAGATAACAAGCTTAGAGCTGTTTATGCGCCGAGGATTCCTGTCAGCTATATATTGGATATGGAAGGAAATATTATAGCGCGGATAAATGGGAATAAGGAATGGGATAGTGATCTGGCGTTAAAGATATTAAAAATTCTTTTATCTAATACAATCGAATAAAGACTAATTGGTAATAACAGAGGTTCAATGCAGGACTCCTAATTCACGTTTAATTTCAGCTTTTGTAGAAATTCCCTTGGCTATTTTTTCTTTGGCATCATCAAAAAGTCTTTTATAGTTTTGTTTTTTCAAATAAGTCCTTAGTTTTTCTATTTCAAGCCCTTCTGCAATTAAATCAGTTAGTTCGGCTGTTACAGGAATAATTTCGGCTATAACAGTTCTGCCGGAATAACCTGTCTGGTTACAATTTAAGCAACCTGCCGCGTTACAGACAGGACATAATTTCCTAATTAAGCGTTGGGCGATAACAAACCGCAAAACGGCTGCAGTCATATAAGAAGGTATGCCCATATTTTGAAGCCTATAAACCGCTTCTATTGCATTATTTGTGTGTAAAGTAGCGAAAACCAGATGCCCGGTTAACGCGGCTCTTACCGCTAATTCCGCTGTTTGGATGTCTCTAATTTCTCCAATCATTATTATATCAGGATCTTGTCTGAAAATACGGCGAAGAAGAGTGTCAAATGTTAAACCCAATTCATCGTTAACCTGTATTTGCGTTATTCCCTCTATCCGATATTCTACTGGATCTTCTATAGAAATTATTTTTGTACTTTTTAAATTAAGTTCTTTCAATATAGCCGCAAGCGTCGTGGTCTTGCCTGATCCGGTTGGTCCCGTTACCAAAATAAGTCCTGATGTTGTATTGAGTATGTCTTTAAGATATTTTTCATTATGCGAAGAAAAACCAAGAGAATCAATGGATAAAACAGTATCGGAACGATTTAAAAGCCGTAATACAATAGATTCTCCCCAGATTGTCGGTACAATAGAAAGACGGACATCAAGGGAATAAGTATCGGTTTTTACGTCAATATGACCATCCTGAGGTCTTCGGTTTTCAAGAACATTGAGGTTCGCCAAAATCTTTAGCCGTGCCGATATCGCTAAAGTTCGTTCCTGTGAGATAGTTCTGGCTTCTGAAAGTAAGCCATCAATACGGTATCTAATAGTAGTTTCATTATTTTCCGACTCAATATGTATATCTGATGCTTGTTTTGAAATAGCTTCAAGAAAAATACTGTTAAGTAAATTTACTACAGGCGCATCGTCAGCAATTTTGTCAATAATAGATTTACGGCTGTCATGAACTACATTTACTGTTAGTACAGGTTCTTTTACATTTTCTTCAGAAAAAAGTTGTGATAATTTCAAGTTAAATTCTTCTGCTGTTAGTAAATGGAATTCACATTGATAATCAGGGAATGTTTTTTTAATTCTTGTCTTAAGAACAGTATCATTAATGTTACATATTCCAAAGAATATTGAACGTCCTTCTGTTTTTGTAACAATGACGCCGTTCGCAGCGCAAAACGCCGGACTTAACGATGCAAGGCTCATTGCTGTTCCAAGTATGGTTCAACAAAGCGGTTATATATGGATGCGGTTTTAAGTCCGTCTATAGTATATTCGTCATTCACCAAATCAAGATGAGGTACAAGATAAATTATCATCTGAGTGCTTTCCGCAGTATTGTTTTTGCTTTTAAATAACCAGCCCAGAATTGGTATTTTTGATATTAACGGCGTACGTTGCTCAATTATAGTAGTGTCATTTTGGCGCAATCCGCTTAATATTACTATTTCGCCGGAACGCGCGCGCACCTGAGTAGTAAGAACTTTCTCTGATGTTGGCGGCGGGTTCCCAATAGCGCTTGACACGTCTGCTCCGCGCTTTGACACTGAAGCCGTTACTGTGGTAGTAATCATACCATCGCCGGAAACCCAGCCGTTTATTTCGAGTACCAGTCCGGAAACAATTTCGCGGGTAACACCTGAATAAATTGGCTTGCCAGTATCCGGATCAATATTTGAATCACGATAACGATATGTACTGGTATTTTGAAATTTTATTTCCTGTCCAGAAAGGCCAAACAATGTAGTATCGGCAAAAACATTCGCTTGATTGTCGGCAATCGAGAAATTTAACTTTGCCGCGAACTGATAACCAAACAATGTTATTACATCAAAATTAAGATTAAGTAGATTTCCTAATTGACCAGTTACCATAGTCTGATCTCCTGGCCTTAACATCCTGGCCTCCGCCTGAGCAGTCCAGTTAAGATTAGTGCTATCCTGTACTTGAATGATAAAAAGATCATACCGTATACGTGGGCGCGGACGGTCTATTATTTCCAGATCTTTTATAAACAAAGCTCTACGTTCGCTGCTGCCGAGAAAAAAGAAAGTGTTCCCATCTCCGGTATCAATTAAATCTTCTCGTCTGGCAGATGGGGGTAATGACTTGTATAAATCTTCAGTTTTAATGTATTTAAGTCTAAGCGGCTCCGACCGCCGTGGTATATCAATTGTTTTTATATATCCTTGAATTTGTTCAGAGATTTCTTCATTTACAAACGCAATAAAAGTGCTATTATTCGGTAATATTACTGTCTGAAGCCCGTTAAAGCGGCTCAGTATAAGTGGCAATGCTTCTGATACTAAAAGATAACGGATATCAAATCTATGCCAACTTTTATCTTCGTTTTTTAATCCAGCAATAATTTCTGCCTGTTGCCGAGGGAATAAGTAAAACAAACTGCCGATTTCTTTATATTCACCGCCTCCTTGTTCCATGATGATTGCAACGGTATCATTTAATCCCCTTCCGGAAAATTTAGCCCGTTCAACCATTTGGTCAGACCGGATAAATGAAAGGTATTCCCTTCTTGCTATTGCAAACAACCTGTCAAGAATATCTGTCAATCTGGCACGTTCAACTTCCACCTCATAGATACCGCCTGATTCCCTAATATTGATTATACCTGATCCTGCAGCAAGATTGTTTGAGAATGGTGTGGGCGGTGCTTTTATTATTCTGATATTGGAACCTAAAGGTTCAACAGAGTAGTCAGGAAAAGGCTTCATTATCAATTCTACCGCTTCACGCACTGTAGCAGTTTCAATGTGCAGGGACAACCGTGTAGCAGGCAATATATCTTGTAATATGGTTGCTTTTGTTGTACGGGTTATTTTATCCATAAGCTGCGAAGGAGTGGCGTCAAACGAGTCAAGTATCAAAAATTCATTAGTAAAACTAATTTTAACCCGGGAAACAATCCATACATTAGTTGTTTTATCCACGAAAAGGCGGTTTGCCATAAGGAACGAATCAAAAGCCTGTTCAAAATTTGCTCCATTATATTGAAAACTCGCAGTACCTGTTACTGTATCGTCGCCAATAATTGAAATACGTGAATAACTGGAAAAAGCAAATAATATTTCTCTTATTTGTTGATCGACAAAATCGAAGCTAATAAGCCGGTTATTGCCTGTCTGACTATAAATTACCGAACCACAAAGCAGAAACAAAATAACCGCTGCTGACAGATACCGTTTCATAAAAATAACCCTTTAACAATAGACATAGCAACGCTTCCCACAGCCATACATGGAATAAAAGGAATACGACGCTTTTTAAATATAAATACACAAATCACTCCAGTCAAGCATGCAATTCCTATTGCAGGATACCACCATAATGGTCCAAGTACCATGCCAATAAGACCAGAATACCAAATATCGGCTAAACCTAATCTTTTTCTGGAAACGAAAAAAGCGATGGAAAAAATTAATATTCCTAACATAGTACCAATAAATGATATTAATAACGGATAATGTTCCTTCCTTAGTACATTAAGTGTTAGAAAGATACAGAAAGCGATAATAAAGGCAATACGAGGGACCTCCCCAGTCTTTATATCCCAAAAAGCTATTATTAAAGAAAAGATCGCAAACATTGTTATTATAATGAATTCTTTTATATTCATAAACAAAAATCATTATAAACCATTAAAACTGTATATGCAATAAAAACAACCTGAAATGATACAACAGGAAGATAGAAAACAACTTGAAATATGAAACAAGTATAACCGGCATAT
>Ga0268262_10006961_pt1 | contig 10682 bp, 10 predicted proteins | sample TergutNc150P3_FD_190354 | JGI IMG/M metagenome (GOLD analysis project Ga0268262, IMG submission 190354) | Nasutitermes corniger P3 segment gut microbial community from laboratory colony in Florida, USA - Nc150 P3 (SPAdes) (version 2) | ecosystem: Host-associated > Arthropoda: Insects >...
TCTCTGTTTTGATGGAGAGTTTTAACCCCCAAGGGCAGGCGGCTTCTATCTGTTTTTTGCTCTGTTCCAAAACTTTTTTAATATCCAAGCCGGGCGGTATTCTTATGCTAACCCTTGCCCAAGCGGAATTTTGCAAAACGTTGCCGGCATTCTTTCTGCTCCCCGCTTCCATTGCGGTTACGGTTATAGTAGCATCTCGCCAAAGGGATTTTAAAATGTCTTTTTCTTTTACCAGAATTTGCGTTTTGTTAAGCAGAGAACCCTCTTTTTTCAATTCTTTATAGCCATAACTTTTAGACATCTCTGCGAATGATTCCAAAATATTTTTCGCAAGCGGCGGGGCTTTTGGCGGTTTTAGGGAAGATAGTATGTGTGAAAGCCCTTGGGCAGCATCTGGAATGGGGCCGCTCCAAGTGCCGCTGTGCAATGGCTTTTCCATAGATTTAACTTCTATTTCCAAAGCTACCATTCCTCTTAGCGAACTGACAATTGCTGGGGTTGTTTCGTCCCAGTTGGAGGAGTCGCAAATTATGGCAACCGAGCTTTTAAGGTCTTTACATTCTTTAAGCAGAGCGGTTATATTTGGGCTGCCGCACTCTTCTTCGCCTTCAATTAAAAATTTCAGGCTTGGGCAATTTTCGCCGAGTATTTTCTTTGCGAGCAACGCCGCAGAGAGATGTACTACTATTGCGGCTTTATCGTCTGCCGTTCCCCTGCCGTATAATCTGCCGTCCCTAACCTGCGGTTCAAAAGCTGGGGAAATCCAGAGGTTTTCTCGCATTGGTGGCTGAACATCGTAATGGGCGTAGAGCAGTACGGAGGGCAAATTCGGGTTTCCTTTTAGCTCCGCGAAAACAGCGGAGTTTGTCTGCTTGCCTAAAAGACGAACCTCGTCAAAATTATTTTTTTTGAACAACTCAAAAACCGCCTCCGCGCATTTTTTTATATTGCTTGGCTCAAAGCCATCAAAACTTATGGAGGGGATTTTTACCAAGTCTTCTAAAATTTTGACTTGGCTTTCAAAAATGGCATTAAGTTCGGTTTCGATTTGTTTTTGCATAATGGGAAGGTAGAAAAAATGTTTGAACCAATGGTAAATGCAAAAAAACGTCAACTGAACGGCTACAACGAGCTTATAGCTGAGGTGAATAAGAACCGTGAGACGATGGAACTAGCAGAAGCCATAGTAGCTGCAATAAAGAGTTGCATGAAGCGCAACATTTTAGTATATTTCTTGGAGAAGTACGCTTCGGAGGTTTTGAATATGCTTTTTACGGAATGGAATTTGGACGATGCTCTGGCGGTTAGGTACGAGGAAGGCACGGAAGATGGCATAGACATTGGTATTGACAAGGGTAGCGAGAAGAAAAGCAACGAAATTCTAGCCCTCATAGAGAAAGGTTATTCTACAGCCGATATTAAAAACCACCTTCTCAAACAAACCCGCCAAGCAACTGCGTAGACAACCGCATTCCTTTTGCCTGAACCACGCCGCGCCCTTGGGAACACAGAGCGGGGCGGGTTCGCTCTGCTCTTTGTCTGAACCAGAATTCACAAAATTTACCAGAAAATCACAAGAACGCCTATCTACAAATGCTTTACCAAGTGTCTGTTATACTCATTTTACAGGATTTTCAGAATAGAACGGGGCGGAAAAGTTCTTTTTATATTTGCTCTCCTCTTAGTATTTTTAAAATTCTATCGAAATCTCCGGGTCCCATATTACCACGAGTAAGATTTGTTCCCAGTGGAAAATTAAGCTGAATTACGCGACTGTATTCGTTGCCATCCGTATCTCTACACTTTTCTTTTCTGTAAGTTTCCAAATTTACAGTTTCACTATACCATTTCCTTCTTTTATTCAGTATTACTATCATTTTTTTAGCTGTTATTGCTTCTTCTATAAGATTAAACATATATTTTTGAGATTTTAGAATGGGAATGTCATTGGCATCTGGATTTTCTAGAAAATAAGAAAAATATTGAGCAGCAAATAGTCTTTCACTGACAATTTCAGAAGCAAGCCCACTCTCTGTAATTAAATGGTCCAAATGATTACGCCACCAGATGTATATAGGATATTTTTTAAAAGTAGGATCCAAAGCATACAACGGATATTTTTTTGCTTTGTTTTCAGAGCTATCAAGGTCATAGCTATTGAAAATAAATTCTTTATGGTCTCTATTGAAATCCCTATGGCTTACCCCGTCATGATTATTAAGTACGCTGGGACTGCCGTAAAGCAAAAATATTTTTGCTCGGCTAGGGTCGCCCATATAGGGCTGGGGCAAATGGCTAAACCGCAAATGTCCAATAGCAACTTTATCATCGGCGGCAACAATATCGCCATGTTCTGTTTCTTCCAATTTTTGAATAATGCCTTTTTCCAACATTATTTTAATCGCTTCGCTTACGCTAACTTTGTTGCTTTCTCTTATGCAGGCAATCAAGCCGGCAAAATGCACGTATATTAAAGTAGAAAATTATATATTTGTTTCTGCATAATGAGTAAGAATAATTTTATTCCTTTTATCATACTCTCTAAGCGAGTCTGGGTTTTGTTCTGAGTACTCCAATAAAGCTGGAGCAATTACTTCCAAAGCGAATTTCTTGACCCTCTCCGTTTTTTCTTCTTTATTCAATTCTGGGCAACTGTGCTCCAAAACCAAAAGCAATTCTTTGCCTCGCTTAGAAACACTAAAAGGCCAAGCCGCACACTCCATCGGTTTGTTTTTCCCCAAAGTACAACCAGCATTTTCACTCCGGTGAACACAGGTAAACATTCCATCGCTTTGCTCCTCTACTTTTATTCCCCTTGGAACATAAACAAGGGACTCTTTTTTGAATATGCAGCAATTTTTGCAATTTGCACAGGTTTCGTGTTTTAATATGTGAGCAAAATCCATCGGTTTTTTAAAATAGAAATTTCTAAATTACTTGTATGCCTTTCAAAATTCTGCTATTCGCTATTGCAAGCGCATTGTTCATCTCCTGCTATAGTTTTACCGCTACAACGCTTCCAGCACACATAAGAACAGTGCATATCGCAGATGTGGACTTTCGTAGCTACGACCCTGTGCTCGGCAATAGGCTTAGAGACGGCATAAAAGAACTTTTTAGAATAAACGCTCCTGCGGTTCGCTTGGTCAATAACAATGCAGACGCAGATATTTCCGTTGCGCTTTTGAGCTACAGCAATAGACCAGAAACCCAAAGCTCAAACGCAGAAGTGGAAACTTATCGGGTAACAATGGAAATCTCAGTTTCCTTTTTTGACAATGTTCGCAAAAAAATTATCTACGAAAATAAAAGTATTCAAGCAATAGGTTCTTATGACGTACTTAAAAATGAATCCGAAGAAGTACACGGCCAAGAGCGCGCAATAAAATTACTTCAAGAAATTATAGTTGCAAACGCTCTCGCCAAATGGTAAGCTACTTCATCACGTCTTTTCCATCTATCGTAGCCTTTCCTTTTTTCTTCTGAACATCCAAATGAACTTCGGTCAACTGTTCGCCTTGAACAGGAACCAGTATCTCAAACTTCAGCTTTCCGCCACATTCCGCTCCGATGGTGTGGTCACCAGCATCCACACTGTTAATCGTCAATTCGCTGCCTTCTGTGCGGTCTGCTATTTCTCCATCCAGAAGAATATTGCACTTTGGAGGATTTGTTGTGACTTTTATTCTGCCAATTGGCATAACTGTTTTTGCATTATATACGTTGTCCTTATTTGGCCAAACATTAAAACGCGTGTTTACCAAATCCTTGTTTTGGTCTTGAACTATAAGTTTTAAAGGGCCTGTGCGGAACTTGCGTTTGTTTATGGGGCTTTTCCCCAAATATTCTCCATCTAAATAGACATCGCTATTGGGAGGGTCTGTGGTGATAGTGACGGTGGCAGTGCCGCCCCTTGGCGCAAGTTTTTCGTCATCGTCTTGCGCAAAAACGCTAACGGAAAGAACGAGCATTAAAAATGCCGATAATGTGAAACGGAAAAAACTCATAAAAACTCCTAGTTTAAAGTTCTCCTTGATAAGATAGTAAATTTCTAAATTCCCATAATGCAAAAAGAAGCTTTGACTGCTAAAGAACGGTTAGCTATTCCGCAGCAAAAAATGCCGGAACAAGACCCTCAAGCACGAGCAAAAAACCTCAGCGAGGTTGCCATTGGCTACTCCAAAGAGCAAGCGCTCACGGAAGCGAAAAGATGCCTGAACTGCAAAAAACCAAGTTGCATAGATGGATGCCCGGTTCGCATAAATATTCCCGAATTTATTGAATATATAGCAGATGGCGAGCTTCAAAGCGCTATAGATACCATAAAAGAAACCTCGCTTTTACCCGCTGTTTGCGGCAGGGTTTGCCCCCAGGAAAAGCAATGCCAAAAAAAGTGCATAGTTGGAGTTTCCTTGAAGGATGTTGAAAAAGCTGTAGCAATAGGCAGGTTGGAGAGATTTGCCGCGGATTGGGAAAGAGAGAGCGGAGAGATTAAAATCCCCGGAGTTAAAGCAGAGACTGGAAAAAAGGTTGCAGTTATAGGGTCTGGCCCTGCGGGTTTGGTTGTTGCGGCGGATGTTCGCAGAGAAGGGCACTCGGTGACGATTTTTGAAGCATTTCACAAGCTGGGCGGAGTTATGCGCTACGGCATCCCCGAATTCCGTTTGCCAAACCATATCGTGGATAAGGAAATTGAAACCCTTAAAAAAATGGGCGTTGAGTTCAAAACGAATTTTGTTGTTGGCAGAACTCGCAAATTAGCCGATTTGCTCAAAAAAGATGGCTATGATGCTGTATTCATAGGTACGGGTGCTGGCTTGCCGCTTTTTATGGGAATACCCGGAGAAGACTTAAACGGAGTGTTTTCCGCAAATGAATTTTTAACTAGGGCAAATTTGATGCGCGCTTATGAAAGCGATGCGGATACCCCTATTTGGGATGGGAAGCAAGTGGCAGTTTTGGGCGGTGGAAACGTGGCTATGGATGCCGCAAGAATGGCTATTCGCTTGGGTGCGGAAAAAGTTCGCATAATTTACCGCAGAACACTCGCAGAAATGCCAGCAAGGGCGGAGGAAATTCACCACGCGATGGAAGAGGGCATTGAATTTTGCTACCTCCAAAACCCAAGCGAAATTTTAGGGGACGAAAAGGGTTTTGTGCGCGCTCTGAAAATTGACAGATATAAACTCGGCGAACCGGATGAAAAGGGCAGGCCGCGCCCTGTGAAAATAGAGGGGGATTTTTTTGAATTGCCTGTTGACACGGTTTTGGTATCCATAGGCAATGGCTCTAATCCCTTGATTAGCCAAGGGACACTGGAATTGAAAGTTAATAAAAGAGGCAATATTGAACTTTCAAACACAGAGACAAATGAAACATATATGAAACGCATTTTTGCAGGCGGTGACATTGTGCTTGGGGCAGCAACGGTAATCCTCGCTATGGGCGAGGGTCGCAGAGCAGCAAAAGGGATTAATGAGTTGCTCCGAAAATGAAACCTTATTTTCCAGCTCTTGATTCCTTGAGGTTTTTTGCCTCTGTAAATATAGTTTTGCTGCATTTGTCATCGTCAAGTTTGCTCTCTTATGCAAACGGAACTTTTTTTGAACCTATAATAAACGGGCCTCTTTTCAACACGAGCGTATTTTTTTTATTGAGCGGATTTATACACTCAATTTTATTCAGCAAGCAAGAAAAAATACCAAAATTAAAACCTTTTTTGAAAAAACGTTTTTGGCGGCTCTATCCTTTGCACATAACTTGCACTTTAATTGTTTTTGCCATAATTTTTTACAGAACAAGTACCCTGCACAATACTGCATACGCAATTAAAACCCTTGCTTTGCACATATCCCTATTATGGGCTTTTGTCCCTGAGCTAGGTCACTCCCTTAACCAACCGTCTTGGGCTTTGTCTGTATTTTTTATCTGCTATGCTCTGACACCGGCCTTTTCCAGATTTTTGAATAGGCAAAGCGAAAAAAAACTTTGGTTATGGTTTTGCGGTTTATGGGCAATATCATTTTTATCCATTGCTTATTTTAAGGACTTGTCAAGAGTTTTCGGCGGCATTCACTTTTTTTCCGGGATGCTGCTTGGGAGATTATTTTTAAATAATGCAATCCCTCTGCCAAAGAAAAATATATTATATGATTTGTTTTTATTGCTTTCCGCAGTTTTGCTATATATGAATGCCCGTTATTTTAAACCTATAAATCCGGGAGCTGCCTATCATCTCGTTTCGCCTATTTTAAACTCCTCATTGTTGCTTTTTTTGGCAAGCAATAAAGGGTTTACGGTTAAAATTCTCTCCGTATCTTGGCTTAGAATTCTTGGCAAGGTGTCTTTTTACACCTATCTTTTGCACATAGTTGTCGTACAGTTTTTGCATCTATATTTAGACAAAGTTACCCATTGGAAATATAACGCTTTTGATAAACCTTCGTCAACGGCAATAATTATAGCTCTGCTTTATGGTGGATGTGCCATTTTCTATATTATAAAAAATAAATGAGTTCGTATAACATAACAGTAGAAGATGCCCTTAACTTAGTTAAAATGCTTCGCAAGCAATTGCTTACGTATTCTATATCTAATGAAATCAACAAAATAACTTCGCAAGCACAAAGCATAGAAGCCTTGTTTGACGGCTTATGCCTTGGTTTTAAAGATTTGGCAAACTACGACCGAGTTATGATTTTAGACATAGACCCTGAGGAATTTTGTTTAAAGCCATTGCATAGCGTTGGCTTTGACAAAGAAAAATTGAAAGATTTTCGAGCGGAAATAAATTTTACAGCCGGCGAATACGTAGATGCCATTTTTTGCAACAAGCATATTTTAGTGGAATCCATCACGGATTCGGATTCTTTTTCAATTCTAGACTGCAAAGCCTACATAGTTTTTCCATTGCTGAAAAAAATAACAGATGAATGCTGGAAAGTCAAAAAATGCCAGAAATCAGATTGCCCGTGTTATAATTCAGAAACACAATATTGCTGGACAAATTTAGATGCCGGCCTTGCTACTAATACCAAATCAGAAGATGATAAGCGGCGGGCGTGCATTAAATGCGAGCAATTTAAATGTGAGGGATTGTTTTGGCTGGACCTTACAAACCACGCTGAGGTAACCGGTGAAGATACTGCGATGATTTACTCGGTTATTACGCAAGTCGGGTTGATAATGGAATCTTTTTTGGCACGCAAGGCTTTGATAGAGGCAAATGAAAAATTAAGTGCCACCTATGAAGAATTGCAAAAGGCTCACCGTTTATTAAAAGCCGATTTACGGCAGGCAAATTTAATTCAGCAACAGCTTTTGCCTACAAGTTTCCCAAAAGGCATTTCGGATGTTTTTGCAGATTACAAAGCTAATTTGGATGTGGGCGGCGACTATTACGATTGCTTTGAATTGGAGAATGGCGCTATTGCCCTTGTGGTTGCTGATGTGTCCGGGCACGGAACTGCGGCGGCTATGATGATGGGTATGTTCAAAATAATGTTAAAAACTTCGCCGTCTAACTGCATAAGCCCCGCATTGACATTGCAAAACATAAATAAAACCTTGGTAACGGAAATAGATGCTGGGAGGTTCATTACCGTTTTCTACGCAATATGGCTAAAAGAAAAGAGGAAACTCATATACACAAATGCAGGGCATAATCCAATGCCGCTTATGAACAAGAAAACTGGCGAGATAAAATTGCTAAAATCATCCGGTCTTTTTATCGGTGTTATACCGGATATAACCATAAAAGACGAAATTTTAGAGTTGGAAGATGAATATCGCTTAAATCTTTACACAGACGGGATAAATGAGGCTGAAAATCACGCAAAGGAACAATATGGCCATAAACGTATTTATGAGCTTATGAAAGATTATGCTGATAAAAGCTGCAAGGAATTTGTGGAAATTATCTTAGAAAATGTAGATGATTTTTGCGGAAAAAAAGATATGGATGACGATGCCACAATTCTTGTATGCGACCTTTAAATCAACAGAATTTTTGACAGCACAAAACCACCTATCAAAATTGAAGTCATACTGAACACAACCGTTGCCTTTGTGCTTTTGCCAACGCCCTCTGCACCGTTTATCGTATAGTAGCCAAAGTAACAGGCATAACTTGAGATGAAAAATCCAAAGAGTGCTGCTTTCATAAGGCCAACCGCAAAATCCCAGTCCTTATAACTCAGCCGAACACCGGAAAAAAACATATGAAAAGATACTTCTTTGTATAGATAAGCTACAACAAAACCGCCCAAAAGCCCAACAAAAATACTGAGCACTGTGAGAACCGGAAGCATTATAATGCAAGCGGATATACGCGGAACTATCAAAAATTTATAAGGATTCATCCCCAGAACATTATAGGCATCCAACTGTTCGGTCACAGCCATTGTGCCTAGTTCGGAGCACATAGAAGCACCCACACGCCCTGCTAAAACCATAGCGGTTAAAATTGGGGCAAGCTCGGTCATAACGGATTTTCCAACAGCCATTCCAACGTATGTAAGGGGAATCATATCTGCGAATTGATAGGTTAACTGCCAGCTCATTATGCTGCCCGTGAAAATGGAGGTTGTGGCCACCAACGGGATGCTGGTTATGCCTATGCGATGCATTTGCTCAACGGCTAAATGATGGCATTGCATAGCAGCAAAAACATTCCTGAGCGATTCTAAGATAAATGCAACGTAGCGTATTGTGTTATCAATTCCTCGCCATATGAACATACCTAGAGGCTCAATTATCAGAGATTCTTTCATTTTTTGTCGTTAGGTTTTTTGCTTTTGGGCTGGGCTTTCATTTTGCTTTTGTATAGCGATTCGTTGCGCAAGTACTTTAGAGCCTCTGCCAACTGCGCATCGTCTCTAAGTGTCCATGCTATGCTGGCTTCGCTTCCTTGCGCGGCGGCTATTAATTCTCTTCTGATTGCATTAATGCTGTAATTTTTTATCTCCAAGGCTTGAGTTTCGTTTTGTTTTGTTAGAGCATTGACAAAAGCTGCGAGTTTTGCCGCAATCAAAGTATCTTTCAAAACTTTTGATGTGTCGCCGTGAATAATGTTTTGTTCTCTGAGCAAGGTTTCTTCCACTGCATCTGTCAGTGTTCTGGCAGGGCTTTTTACTTTTGTAAAATTTGTATCTGCCATATAAAATGCCCTAAACGCATTAAACATAGAATCAGGAGGTTGCCAAGTAGAATCTACTTTGGCAGCTAAATCGCCAAGATGCGAACGATATTTAACCGCAAACCGGAAATAGAGTGCTTGCCTCTCTTGAACTTGAGCTATCCAAGGAATGGGTTTTTGTTCTATCTCAACATCGGGGGTTATGCCGCCGCCGCCAAACATTCTCCTGCCGTTTGCTGTAAAAAAGACTTGCGTATCGCGCACGGCGGTATCTTTTGCGGCATCCTTAGATTCATCAGAATCTTCCGAGGCTGCCGCAGCGCGCATTCCTCGCCCTCTTATTCCATATTCTGGTTTATTGATGCAACGTCCAAATGGCAAGTAATAAAAAGCGGTGGTTAGTTTCAATGCCCTGCCGTCATAATCAAATGGATAAACGGTTTGAACGCTCCCTTTGCCAAATGTTGTTTTGCCAACCACTATTGCCCTGTCCCAGTCTTGCAAAGCCCCAGAAACTATTTCCGCTGCCGAAGCCGTTCCTTGATTTACAAGCACCGCGATTTGCATATCTTCGCCAACTATGCCGTTTCTTGTGGCGTTATGTTCGGAATTCACCACGCGCCCTCTTGTGCTGACTATGCGGTTACCGCTTTTTAAAAATAATTCGCTGACCTCTATCGCTTGATTTAAAAGCCCGCCCGGATTTGAGCGTAAATCCAGCACCATTTTTTTCATACCTCGTTTTTTGAGTTTGTTTATGACATCTTCCAATTCGGTAGCTGTTTTTACATTAAAAGCCGCAAGTTGTATGTAACCTATATCTTTATCCAGCATATCGGCGAAAGTAACGGCGTGAACCACAATTTTTGCCCTTGTGATTTTTATATCAAAAGGAGCAACCGCCCCTTCGCGCATTATTGTAACTGTGACTTCTGTTCCTATTTTGCCGCGTAGTCTTTCCGCTGATTCGTCTGCAGTTAAATCTTTGGTTGATTTTCCGTTTATGTGCGTTATTTTATCGCCTGCCATTATGCCCAGATTATAAGCCGGAGTGCCAACCATCGGGGAAATTACGGTGAGCATATTGTCCCTTATGCTTATGGTCAAACCTATGCCACCATATTCGCCATCAGTCGCGAGCTTTAGATTATCGCTTGCTTTTGGGTCTAGTACCGCGGTGTTAGGGTCTAGCACGGAACGTATTCCGCTTATGGCAGCATCGGTTATTTCGCTGGGGTCTATTTCCTCGACATATTTCAGATTTATCTCCGACATAATCCTATGCAAGCGAGAAACCTCTTCGTAAAAATCGCTTGAAGTTTTAGCCTCTGCGGATGGCTTCCCACACGCAGTGAATATGGCAATGAAAACGAACAAACTGAACAGCGAAAGCCTAATAAATTTCATATTTTAGGAATATAGTAATTATCGGCGATATTTATCCGCAAATTGTGGGTGATGCAGGTTGGGTGCTCGTTGGGGTAGTGGCTTGTGAAAATCAGCGTTGTTTTTTCGCTGATTTTGTCCAAAAGCGAAAAAAGCCTCT
>Ga0268262_10006962_pt1 | contig 10681 bp, 12 predicted proteins | sample TergutNc150P3_FD_190354 | JGI IMG/M metagenome (GOLD analysis project Ga0268262, IMG submission 190354) | Nasutitermes corniger P3 segment gut microbial community from laboratory colony in Florida, USA - Nc150 P3 (SPAdes) (version 2) | ecosystem: Host-associated > Arthropoda: Insects >...
CCCGAAAAAGAGCCTGATCTTGCGGAGCAAAAAGGCAAGTCGATTATTCACAGCGACGGAACTACGCTGTTGGGAGCGGACAACAAAGCGGGCATTGCGGAAATTATGGCGGCGGCGGAGTACCTTGTTTCCAATTCGCAGGTAGAGCACGGGCAAGTGGAAATTATTTTTACTCCTGACGAGGAGACCGGCAAGGGACTGCCTGAATTTCCGCTTGAGGAAATCAAGTCCGCTTTTTGCTACACGGTGGACGGCGGTCCTCTGGGCGAAATTGAGAGCGAGTGTTTTAACGCTTGGAAAGCCGATGTTGAATTTGTTGGTAAGGCGATTCATGTGGGACATGCGAGGGGCATACTTGCAAACGCTACACTCATGGCATCGACATTTGCGACTCTTCTTCCTCGCAGTGAAAGCCCCGAAGCCACCGACGGCTATTACGGCTACTATTGCCCCATGGAGATTTCAGGCGATTTGGAAAAAGCGGCGCTCGAAGTTTTTATTCGCGATTTTGAAAGCGGCGGAATAGAAAGGCGGATTATGGCGCTGGAGGTTTTTGCGGAAACGGTAAAAGCTCAATTTCCGGGCGGGGAAGTAATTGTTAAAACCCAGCCTCAATACTATAATATGAAACTAAAGATAGACGAAAAGCCTGAAGTGTTAGAGCGGCTTAAAAAGGCTGTTGAAAACGCGGGCGTTGAATGGTGTCTAAAACCTGTCCGGGGCGGCACGGACGGATCAAGGCTGACGGAACTGTGTATTCCCACTCCGAATATTTTTACAGGCGGGCGTAACTTTCACAGCCGCCTTGAATGGGTCAGCGTGAACGAAATGTGCGCTGCTTGCAGGGTGATTATCGAGTTAATAAAACTGCCTTATGGCGGTAATGTTTAAAATGGGAGAGAAATTATGGTGGATACATTAACAACAGTTTTTAGCGATCATATAAAAAGAGTAATGAAACAAGTAAAGCCTACAACTGTTATAACAGAAGACAATGTGTATCAGGAAGGCGATCCGAATGTACTGGCGGTTCTTGATGAAATGGTAGATTCTTTGCTTCTACCGGGAAGCGGGCTTGTCGGTATGGATCATCTTGAGGAGCTTTTTGAAAAAGCCGAGTCGGGGAAGGCGTGTCTTCTTCTTGTGGAACACTACAGCAACATGGATCTTTCGATTGTTTCGCTGATGGCGAGGAAAGAAGGCGGCAGAGGCAAGGAAATAAGCGACGCGCTTATCGCCATCGCCGGAATGAAATTAAATGAAGACAATCCCATTGTCGCCGCCTTTGCGGGCGCATACGACAAGATAGTAATTTATCCAAGCCGCTCTTTGCAGGAACTAGACCCGGAAAAAGACAAGGCCGAAATCGCGCGCGGCAACGCAATTAACCGCGCCGCAATGAAGTCGCTTATCAGGCATAAATACAAGGGTAAACTCGTCCTTGTATTCCCGTCGGGAACACGTTATCGCCCGTGGGATCCGAACACCAAAAAAGGCGTACGGGAGATAGATTCTTATATCCGCTCTTTTGACTATATGTGCTTTGTCGCTCTTAACGGTGAACTTTTGCAAGTGCAAAAAACCGATATGCTGAATGACATTGTAAGTAAAGACGTTTTTCGAGTTACAGTAAGTCCTGTTGTAAAGTGCAATGAATTTCGCGATAAAATTTTGGCGGGGATTACCAATGAAGAAGAAGATAAAAAACAAACGGTTGTAAACGAGATAATGAACGAACTTGAAAGAATGCACACTGCCGCGGAAATAGAAAGATTAAAAGTTTTGAAAAAATAAAGGGGGGGACAGGCACGGTTTGCGTTAACCGTTGCCATTTTCCGCCCGTAGCTTTTTTCCTTCTAACAGCCAAAACTTGACTACTGTACCGTTGCCTTTCTTGGCGATATATTCGTCATAAAACGGCTGTCTTGATTCTCTGTCTATTGTTGTATCAAATATTACATTTGAAAGAAAAGCAAGTCTGTCATTTCTGTTCTGCCTGACGGCAACAAACACAGCAAGAGCTAATCCCAAAACGCCAGTAATAGCCCCGATTACTGCTAATATATTATCCATTTCGCCCTCCTGTCCCGTAAGGTTGATTTTAACTATAGCATAGCAAGGGGCGGTTTGCAATGGAATTTGCGTGACCGATTTTTTGTTAATTATCCGATAAATACGCCATTTTGCCGGAATCCGCAACTACGACAAACTTGCCGTTACCATAGGCGATTGCGTTGATCCAGCTTGTGCCGAATGTGCTGTTCACGGCTGTCCATGTTTCACCGTCTGTTGAAGTCGCCGAATTGCCGCCGCCTGCAACAAACTTGCCATAGCCATAGTAGTATTTTGGCGAGTTTTCAGAATAAATGCTTTTAATATTTGTAAATAAAAAAATACGGCGCAAATTTTGCCTCTCGGTAAAATTTGCGCCGCTTTTGTAAACGGTACTTGTGAGCCTTACTTATAAAGCGGCGCTGCTAAACAGCAAGCCGCTTACTGGCAGCTACCAGTTACCGCCGCCGCCACTGCGTTCGCGGCGAGGTTTATCCATCGCTTCGTTTACGCGCAGTTGACGTCCGTCAAATTCACGGCCGTTTGTGCCTGTGATTGCCGCAGCGGCTTCTTCATCGCTGCCCATTTCGATAAATCCGAACCCTTTTGAGTTGCCGGTTTCACGATCAAAAATGATCTTAGCTGATGCGACGCTGCCAAAACCTGAAAACAGGGTTTTCAGACCATCCTCGGTGGTGTTGTAAGAGAGGTTACCGACATACAATTTCTTCGCCATTGAGAAAATTCCTTCGCTCGGAATTAACAGAATCGTAATTAAACGATACCGGTTTGTGTGCGTCCGAGCGGCGCTGACATCTTTCTTGACAATGTGTAAGACAACGTCCTGCACAGCGCCTTAATCGATGCCTGAATTAATTTACGGTTTTTGCCGTTCAATTAATCCGGTGGACTTTCGTCCAAGTATTCACATTCGCACAAGCGAACGAATCAAATTTCTCCTGTTGTTAAGACATGAGAAAGTTAATACATAATTGTTAGGGGAAAAAAAACGAAAGGAAGCAGACAAGATCAGAATCCCTAAACCGCGCGGTTTTTTTAAAAATCCGCAAAAATAATCTCTATTCAATTTCTAAAAGTCATCCAACTAATGAAAATATAGACTTATGAAAAAATAATGTCAATACTTTTTTTCTTTTTTTATTAAATTTACCCATATAATAATTTTATAGCAGTTTTTATGTTAGAGGCTGATTTTAGCCCCTGAATGGGAGTTTCGGGGACAGGACCCAAAAATGAGTTAAAACCCAGCTCCGTTGCGGTTTTTACCCTGCTGGAAAGGCGGTGTATGGGTCGAATTTCCCCTGTTAGGGATAATTCGCCGGCAATTGCCATATTCGCGGGCAGGGCAAGCCCCGTTCTGGCAGAATAAAGAGCGCAAGCGAGGGCTAATTCCACTCCAACCTCGGTTATTTTGATGCCGCCGGCGGCATTTACATACAAATCCTGATCCGAAAGCCTTAATCCGGGCTTTCCTTCAAGGCTTAAATGCTTTTCCAAAGCGGCGGCAATGCGAGAAACCCTGCCTGAATCGATTTTATCGGAAAAAACACGGCTGATTGTCCCTTTTGCGGGAATGGTTAGCGCTTGAATTTCAACGAGTATCGTTCTTGTTCCCTCAAGAACCGCCGCTGTCGCCACCCCTGCCGGCAGTTCCCCTTCGCGCCTTACAAGGAACATTCGCCCCGTATCTTCTACTTGGGTAAGCCCTTTTTCGCCCATTGTAAAAATCCCGATTTCATCTATAGAGCCAAATCGGTTTTTTGACGCTCGCAAAAATCGGCACTCGGCGTTTCCGTTTAAGCCGGCAGTTTTATCGTTTTCTTCAAAATAAAGAACCGTGTCTACCATGTGTTCCAATGTTTTGGGTCCCGAAATAACACCCTCTTTTGTAACATGCGCCGTTAAAATCAATGCCGCGTCATGTTCCTTCGCCCAAGAGATTAATTCAAAGGAACAGTATTTCATCTGGTTTACGCCGCCCGGCGCGGAATCGGCATTTTCGGAATAAAGCGTTTGAGTTGAATCCACCAAAACAAGAACAGGTTTAATTTTATTTAAGACAGTTTCAATTTCCTCAAGATTTCCCGAGCAGAGAATTTCAATTCTCTCCATAATATTTTTGTCCGCGCTTAACTCCAGCCTGTCCGCCCTTAACCGTAACTGCCCCGCGGACTCTTCGCCGGAGACGTATAAAACCCGCCCCTTTGTAAGCGCGGCGGCGGCGGTTTGCAAAAGTAAAGTTGATTTGCCTATCCCGGGTTCCCCGCCGATAAGAACGGCGGAACGTTTCATAATGCCGCCGCCGAGTACGCGGTCTAACTCGCCGATACCGCTTCCAATGCGGCTGCCTTCCATTGGGTCTACGGCGGAAAGAGGCATGGTTTGCGCCGTACCGTTGTCTTTTCTTGATAAGCCGCGTTTGTTAAAGTTATCGTTTTTTAATATCGTTTCTATGAGAGTGTTCCATTCGCCGCATTCGGGACATCGACCCAACCATTTTGATTCTTCGTGTCCGCAGGAAGTACATTTATAAATAACGGTTTTGTCTTTTTTCATGCAAAGAAACCCTGTATGCTTTCCGTTTTTTAGTTACTGCGAGGCGTTATACGAATACCGGCTCCGAAGCGCCAGCCGTTAATTGCGGGAAGGTCTTTATCCGTCCAAGCCTTGTAGACGGGAAACCATACGCGTAAATCAAAACCAAGCAGGAATTTTTCGTTTATGGGGAAGTCCATTCCCAAACCGGCGACAGGCATAAACCACCGCGCGTCGCTCCAAAAATGATCACGGATAGCGTCTGTCTGTAATTGCGGGTCAGTTTTAATGTCGCCTGTAAAATCATCAGGATGATTTAACCCGACAGCCAAAGCGACAATGCGTAAATCCGCCGCAGGTCCCGCATAGACGCGGAAAGCCGTACCTTTGTTGCCAAGAGGAAAATTACCCATAACTTGAATGCCGGTGATAAGACCAATAACAAGCGCGGAACGGTTTTCTGGATTACAAGCCATTGGATAGCCAAGCTCAGAATTGTACTCATAATTTGTAAGATAAATATCTTCTGTAAATTCAAGTCTTAAAGGACCGGTAAGCTTAAATGACAATGCTCCGCCCAGCGAAGGAAGAATGGGAGCGGGGTCGGAATCGACGCCGTTATCGGCGGGAAAGTAGAGAATGTTACCCGTTATTGACCATTGTAAAGGGTCCGCGGAAACGGAATTTACGGGAATGAATATGAGGAAAAATAACAACAATACCGCCGCTTGTTTTAGGCGCGGCAAAAAATAATTCATATTTTCAATATAACGCAAAAAAACTATCCGGGCAATTGGAGTTTGCGGAATTACCGTAATAAATAAAGCTCATTTTTGGTCAAGAAAAGCGATTTAAAACATATTGAAAAGTCGCTGTTTTTACTCAAAAAGGCGGGCTTTTCTTCTTGTTATTTGTTTGATTTCTACATATATTATACCTATAATAACATTTTTACTTGAGGAGAAAAAAATGAAAAGGGCTTTTTTATTGGTTTTGATTTTCGCAATGATTACTATTGCAGGGGGAGCGGTTTTTGCGGACGATGAAGACTTTGCGTCAATGCAGAAAAATGCGGTTACTGTTGACATTGGACCATTGATTGTCTCAAACAGCTACAGAAATTTTTTTGAAACTTCGGGTACTGATGCTCCTAGTTTTGGTATTGCGGCGCAGTACGAGCGGCAACTTATGGAAAAGTTGAGTTTGGCGGCAAGATTTGCCTATATGACTTTTGGTATGTCAAGTAGTAATGACAAGAAAAAATCCACCGAGGAAACTTCTTCTTTTTCTTTGGAAGGTCATGTCCGGTTATACCCGGGAGATGTTTTCTTTGTTGATGGCATGTTGGGCTATGCAAATGTATCAGTTACAAGAAAAGTTATAGAAAAAACCCCATTAGATGATATTAAACCAATGAATTATTCCATAAGCAGAAATTACTTCAAATACGGTATTAAAATCGGTTGGAGAGTATCTGTTGGCAAACCGGTCGGATTTGTCTTTGAGCCGTCTTTTGGATGGAACGGAGGAATCGGACTTGGTGAAACCCTTGGAAAACAAGAAGCTAAAAAGGAAGGAAAGGAGAACGATAGTAATGCCGGTTGGAGCCTTGTAGAACAATGGATATTTGTCGGCGGTCCTCGCTTATCATTGGCTTTTGGAGTCAGATTCTAATCTAACCACTTAAAAGTGATTTAAAATCATAAAGGAACCAATATTGGTTCCTTTATGGTGCAAATCCCTTTTATATTTTTCACTTTCCGCTTTTAAGTGGTCAGATGGTCAGGCGTTATTCAAAATATTAAATATGTAATGTGATATAATCAATCATGGAAAATTTTGAAACAGTTGTCGCCTTGTGCGCAGTTGGCGCTGAAAAAGTTGTCTCAAACGAATTAAAAAAACTTGCGGAAAAAGATAAAACCCCATGTATAAAAGTTGAAGATTCTCTTTATGGCAGAGTACGCTTTAAGGCGGACAGAAAAGGCTTGTACAAAGCGTTAATCGGTCTTCGCGCCGCCGACAGGGTTCTGCTTGAAATAGCCAATTTTAAGGCGACGGATTTTGACGCTCTTTTTGAAGGAACCGCCGCGGCGGAATGGGAACGGCTTGTGCCTAAAGGCATGGGGCTGAAAGTCGCAAAAGTCCGCACAAACCGCTCGCAGTTAAAAGCGGAAACAAGTATACAGGCAATTGTTCACAAAGCGGCGGCGCAGAGACTTTGCGAAAAATATAAAGTCAACCGTCTCCCCGAACAGACAATGACGCGCAAGGGAGAGGAAGCGCAAGTAAAAATCGCAGAAGTGCGAGTTTACATAGAAAAGGATATAGTTTCCCTGCTTGTAGATTTAAGCGGAGAGCCGCTTTTTAAAAGAGGGTACAGAAGCGAAGGCGGAGCCGCTCCGTTAAGGGAAACTACCGCGGCTTCTATTTTGCTTTTATCGGGTTGGAAACGAAAGTTTCCGCTTTACGATCCATTTTGCGGTTCCGGCACAATTTTGATAGAAGCCGCAATGTACGCGTGGGACATGGCTCCGGGACTTGGCAGAAACTTTGCGATTCAAGATATGTTGATAGCGGACGCTAAAATTGAACAACAGGTAAGAGATGAGTTCCGAGCTAAAATTAATTTTAGCGGCGCGGACGGAGGGCGGCTTGTCAGAATAGCCGGTAGTGACGAAGATTTACGTTCAATAGCAATAGCTACCTCAAATGCGGCGCGTGTGCGGGACATTGCGGAGGGAAGGGAGCCGCAGAGAGGGATTCGCAATGCGGATAAATATTTGGGTTTGGAATTAAAAGTTCTGCCCATGACGCAAGCGCAGTCTCCGTACACGGATGCCGGTTTATTGATTACCAACCCGCCTTACGGTAAACGTCTTGGCGACCAATCTGCGGCGGAACAGATATACAAAGATATGGCTGGTTTTGATCAACGTTTTTCAGGCTGGAAACTCGCCGTAATAACCGACCATAGCGGGTTTGAAAGTTTTTATGGGAAAAAAGCGGATTCATGCCGTGAAATAAGTAATGGCGCAATACCTTCCTTTTTTTACCAATATGATGTATTATAATACAATGGAGGTAAAATGGCCGCACCTGTAGAACATGATAAAAGACAAAAAAAGATTCTGGAAAAAGCCATTGCCGTTTTTTTGGAAGAAGGTTATGAAGACGCTACTTATCAAAAGATAGCCGATAAATGCGGAATTACCAGAACAATACTGTATCTTTATTTTAAAAACAAAAAAGAAATATTTACCTATAGCATTAAACATTTTTTATTAACCATTGAGGACAATATTAATTCAATTTACACCAATAATTCATTAAGTTGTCAGGAAAAGCTTACTAAAGTGATTTTTGAGGTTTTTAAACTGTTAGAACAAAATAATAAACTGGTTTCTGTTTTACTTGATTATATTTTGTACCTTTCAAAGAAAGATATCAGCCCTGTAACACGGGTACGGCGCAGGGTATTAAGACTTCGGCATATTATATCAACAATTATTATTGACGGCATAAAATCCGGAGAACTAAAAAAAGTCAACATAAAAAAAACGAGGGATTATTTATACTGTTTTATTGAATCGGCAATTTATCAGTTGGCTCTTTTAAAAAGTGAAAACATTGATGAATTAAAAGAAACTGTAATTTTTGCCGTTGAACAGCTTAAAGCGTAAGAAACGGACTTGAATTTGTCTTATTAAAAGCGGATAATATTTTCATGGATACCGGACAGGCATTTTATATTTTCAGCCAGCTTATTCTTGGAGCGGGTGCGGCATTTTTGGCTATTTTGCTTTGGCCTAAAATCAGAGAAACCGCGTGGCTGTTGGTAATTTTCGGTGTCATTGTCGCTTATATCGAGACCGTATATTCAATCTTGCAAAAATTCGGAATTGCCGGTGAGGAATACATAATACTTGGCTCGATTCCTCTGGTCTCGTTTATCCTTCCATCCGTAAGAATGATATTTTTCATTATTGCTTTTGCGATAATGGTATACAAACAATCCCGGCATAATTAGCCGATTAATTTGGAGAGTGAAAAAATGAAAGCAGTTATTTTCGGACTTATATTTCTAGCCGCCGCCGTTTTTGCCGTACTGCCGCCGTCAGTATTAGGTTACGGTCTTGACTGGTGGAACGATGTGCTGACCTTCCTGCGAGGCGGACTTCCCGTCCTAGCGGTACTAATCGGTCTTATAGCGATTTTCATCGGCATTGCCGACATGAAAGACCGAGCCGAAGCCAAAAAAGAAGAAGCGGAAAATAAATAATTAAGAAGCCAAGAACACAGTTCCCTTTTGGTTACCTGCCGCAAGGGTTTCAAGACTGCGGGGTTTGCCGCCGTTTGTCAGGATTGCAGGGATACCGTAACTTAAAGCCAGTTTTGCGGCTTCCAGTTTGGTGGCAATGCCGCCTGTTCCAAAGTCGTTTGTCGCTCCGATACTGATGTCTTTCTGCACTGCGTCAATGTCTCGCACTTCTTCGACAAGGACTGCATCGTCATGTTCTTTCGGGTTTTTGTTGTACACTCCGTCAATGTCGCTGAAAAGAATCAACAAGTCGGCGCTCCATAAAATCGCCGATCTTGCGGCGAGCGTGTCATTGTCGCCGATTTTTATTTCTTCTACGGAAACCGTGTCGTTCTCGTTGATGATGGGAATAATGCCCTCATCTACCAGAGTAAAGAGGGTGTTACGCATATTCAATGTTCTGATTGAGTCGTCAAAATCTTCTCGGGTTAAAAGTATCTGCGCAATGTGCAAACCGTGCTGTTCAAACGCTTTGCTCCACGCTCCCATAAGGTCTACCTGCCCCACAGCGCACAACGCCTGTCTGTAGTGAATGTCTTTTTTCCGCGCCCACTTGTCCATTGTGGAAAGCCCTGCTACCTGCGCACCCGATGACACAACGACAATCTGCTTGCCCTTTTTCATAAGCGCCGCAATCTGCTCCGCAAACTCGGTTAGAAACTGCGAATTGATTTTACCGTTACTGCCGGCAAGCGTATTTGAGCCGATTTTGATAATTATTTTTCTTGCGTCAGCGATAAGGTTAGAAATCATTTTAACTCCGTATTTGTCCGCTGCCGTTGATAAGGTACTTTATCGTTGTAAGCGCCTCAAGACCCATCGGTCCCCTTGCGTGGAACTTCTGCGTACTTATTCCCAACTCCGCCCCGAAGCCGAATTGTCCGCCGTCTGTGAAGCGTGTGGAAGCGTTGACATACACGCATGCGGCGTCCACTCTTGAGCGGAACTCGTTCGCCGCCCTTAAATCGTTGGTGAGAATTGCTTCCGAATGTTTAGTACCGTATTTATTGATATGAGCGATTGCCTCATCGCATGAGGAAACTGTTTTCACCGCAAGAATGTAATCAAGGAACTCGGTCGCCCAGTCTTCTTCAACAGCGTCTTTAATGACAAGGGCGGAAGGTATTGCGCCGATAGCGGCTTTTGCCGTGCCGTCGCAGTGCAATTCGCATTTCCCCGCCATGCTCGCCGCCATTTTCGGCATAAGAGCGGCAAGAGCGTCTTTGTGTACAAGTATTGTTTCCACAGCGTTGCACACTCCGGGCTTTTGCAGTTTTGCGTTGGCGATAATTTCTACAGCGTTGTTCATGTCCGCACTCGGCTCAACATAAATGTGGCAGTTACCCTCTCCCGTCTCAATCACAGGGATACGCGCGTTTTCTACAACACGGCGGATTAACTCGTGTCCCCCACGGGGAAGAACTACATCGATATAACCACGGGCTTTCAGTATCTCGTCAATTTCGTCTCTGTTGCCTGATTCCGCAAGAGCGACAGCGTCCGCTATTCCGCCGCCGCTTTCAAGTCCTGCTTTGATGGCTTTAACCAAAGCTTTGTTGGATTCCAATGCGGAAGAAGAGCCTCGTAAAAGTATTGAACAGCCTGCTTTGTACGCAAGGGCGGCACAGTCTACAGTAACATTGGGACGTGATTCGTAAATAATGGCGGCGACGCCGAGGGGCACGGTTACTTTATCAATCTGCAACCCATTGGGCAGAGTCCAGCCCGCCTGCACTTTGCCAATCGGGTCTT
>Ga0268262_10006963_pt1 | contig 10681 bp, 9 predicted proteins | sample TergutNc150P3_FD_190354 | JGI IMG/M metagenome (GOLD analysis project Ga0268262, IMG submission 190354) | Nasutitermes corniger P3 segment gut microbial community from laboratory colony in Florida, USA - Nc150 P3 (SPAdes) (version 2) | ecosystem: Host-associated > Arthropoda: Insects > Digestive...
GCCCCCGGGCCAGCCCACCGAGCCCATCAACGCCGGCAAGGCCATCTTGCTCATGACCCTGGCCGGGGAAGAGCCGGCCCCGATCCCCGGGACGGACGGACAGTTCAGCCCCGAAGCACGGGAAAACGCCCGCCGCCTCCTGGAACGCCAAAAAATGCAGCAGAATTTCAATAAATGGATGGAAGAGTTGAAGCAGAAGGCGGTCATAAAGAAACAGGTCTATTAAGGAAACGCTGCTTAATGGTCTTTTTGTCCCCTGGCGGCGTTGACCGCGTTTATTAAGGCTCGAAATATATCCATATATTCCTACGCCTTAAAAAACGCGGCCGGCCTAGCCAGTGAACAAAAATCCTCATTAATCAGTATTTCCTCAAATAGAAACCGCTTCGGCGGCTTACTTGAAAAACCAAAAAAAGAAACCGAGACTTAGGCGGAGTCTCGGTTTCCACAACAAGGAGAATTTTCGGAGCTTCAGCTATGGCCTTGGGCATGACCACTAGCCTGTATAGAGCAAAACTGGTGCCAAAATCAAAATAAATTCAGACCCGCCAATAATACATTGTAATTTAAGGTTAAATTTTAAAAACCCGCCGGCCACCCCGGAGGCCTTGAGCGATTGGTCACCATCCAGCCGGGACCCTGGTTCAAAAATTTGAATTCAGGCAAAAAGAAACCGAGACTTAGGCGGAGTCTCGGTTTCCACAACAAGGAGAATTTTCGGAGCTTCAGCTATGGCCTTGGGCATGACCAACGCTGATGTATAATGCAATAACCAAGCCAAAATCCCCCCCAAAGCCTTAATCATTAACTTATTAAAATTAATGAATCTTTTTGGGAAGGCGGCCAGGTCCAGGGCCCGGGGTTCAAAAAAACAGCCAGGGGGCCAGCCGAATTCAATTATTTGAACTTTTGAGCACAAAAATTTGAACGCTCCAGGCCAATTCTTTGAACCGTTATTTTCGCCTTCATTAAAGCGGAGTGTCTCAAACCGGCGGCCGCCGGCGAAGGCGGGGATTTTCTCTGGTAAATCGGGGCCGGGTATGCTATATAAGACCTGCTGAAATGCGGTTAAGCGGCCCTTGGGACGCCTCCCTTGGTACGCGGTGAAAAGCCGAAGTGGTGGAATTGGTAGACACGCCATCTTGAGGGGGTGGTGGGCAACGCCTGTGCCGGTTCGAGTCCGGCCTTCGGCACCAAGATTAAAATCCGAGACAGTCCAGCACAAGCCAAAAGCCCTTGAAAACCAAGGGCTTTTGGCTTGTTGATTGTCCGGCATTGTCCAGCCTGATAGCTTGACAGCCAATAATTTGGGGGGCACAATAGGGGGCATAAACCGAGCGGAGGTAGCCCTCATGCCCCCAAAATCGCCCTTGACTGAAATAAAAATCAAAACTTGCCAAAAAGGAAAAAGCCTACAAGGTTTTTGACGGCCAGGGCCTCTATTTGGAGGTCATGCCCAGATAAACTTGATTATGCCTTTAATTATAAAAGGTAAACCCGCTAGTTAGGCCGGAGGTCTGACTTGATGGTCAATTTTATGGCAAGTTTTTGGGGAAGATGCTAAAATATCCTCAGACAGTTCAAATTTGCCCCCTTGGCCTGTGAGGGATATGTTTTGAATTTCCAACGGATTTTTAATCCAAACTCACGTGACGGATGCCTGAAAACCGCTAACAAATAAAACCCGCCATGCCAGACAAGGGACCGTGAACCTCATGCCGCGCAACGAGGCTCAGACACGATTTGAGTTGATCGACCCCACGCTTAGAACGCGTGGGTGGAATGAAACAAATATAAAAGTTGAAGCGACTTCAGGCGGCATAACCGTTATAGACGGCAAAGCCCGCCGCCGCCAGGGGCACACGGATTATCTATTGCGTCTTGAAGTTTCCAAAGACACTCAACCCGTTGCGATAGCGCTGATTGAAGCCAAACCCGAGGACAAATCGCCAGGCTTCGGCTTGTCTCAAGGTAAACGTGACGGCGATTGCGACCGCCTTAACGTCAAATTCATATTCTCAACCAACGGGCATCAATATGTTGAGTATGATAAATTCACCGGCCTAACCTCCCAACCCAAGCCCTTATCCGAGTTCCCGACAACGGCAGAGCTGCGCCAGCGTTATGAAAACGGCATGGGGTTCTCTCTTGAATCCGAAGCCGCCAAACCGCTCTTGGTCAGATATACCGGCGGCGAAGCGCAGCGCCGGTATTATCAGGACGCGGCAATCCGCGCCGTATTTGAAGCCCTCGCGCAGGGCAAAAAACGCGCCCTGTTATCGCTGGCCACCGGCGCAGGGAAGACATTTATCGCCGTAAATATGCTCAAGCGCATCGCCGATGCCGGGCAACTCCGTAAAGCCTTGTTCCTGTGCGACCGAGATGAACTGCGGACGCAGGCGCTTGCGGCCTTTCAAGATAAATTCGGCGCAAACGCCGCCCCCGTCGAACATGGCAACGCGCAGAAAAATGCCAGGGTTATCATCGCCACCTACCAATCGCTCGGCATATCCAGCGATGACGACGATGCGGGATTTCTGGTGGAAAATTACCCCGAAAACTACTTCTCGCATATCGTCATTGACGAGTGTCACCGTTCCGCGTGGGGCAAATGGTCACAAGCCTTGACTCGGAACAGCGAGGCCGTTCAAATCGGGCTTACCGCCACACCACGCAGCTTGATCATAAAGGGTGGGTCCAAGGAAGCCGAAGCCGACCGCAAAATCACGGCTGACAATCTACGTTATTTCGGCGAGCCCGTTTATGAATATACAATACCCCAAGCGGTGGAAGACGGCTACCTTGCCGCCTGTGAGATACAGCTCGGACGAGTGAACCTTGACGATACGGGGATTACGCTTGAAGAAGTTTTAAAGCACAACCCGCGCAACTATATCACCGGCGAACCACTTACAGAAGAAGAACTCAAAAAGCTTTATGCACAATATGAAAAGACGGACTATGAATTGCGCCTGCTCCTACCGGACCGCATTATAGCCATGTGCGCCGACTTGTTCAATTACCTGGCGCGGACAGGAGGGCCGGAACAGAAAACCATCATCTTCTGCGTTCGCGACGTCCACGCCGAAATTGTCGCGGCGGAAATGAACAATCTCTATGCGGCCTGGTGCGCCGCAAACGGGCATCGCCAGGCGAACAACTATGCTTTCAAATGCACCGCCGAAGCCAAAGGCAGTGATTATATCGCCGATATGAAAGGCTCAAATACGGATTATTTCATCGCTTCCACGGTGGAACTGCTTTCCACGGGCGTTGACATTCCCGCCGTGCGGAACATCGTATTCTTCCGATATATCAAATCGCCCATTTCTTTTCATCAAATGGTCGGGCGCGGAACGCGGCTTGCTGAAAACAAGCTGATGTTTACCATATACGACTACACCGACGCGACGCGGCTTTTCGGCGAGGATTTCCTTACGAAAGCGCGTACGCCAAGAGAACCCGGGGGTGAAAGCGAGCCACCCGACCCGCCGATTATAGTTCGCGCCGATGGGTTTGAAGCCGAAGTTTCCGAGGCCGGGCGCTTTGTGGTCACTCAGGAAGATGGACAAATCAAGCGCATACCAGTTGAGGAATTCAAGCAAGGTTTGGCGCGGCGGCTTCTCGCCAATACCGCGACTCTGGACGAATTTCGGTCGAAATGGATAAACCCGGCGGAACGGCACGGGATGCTCCAAGACCTCGTAACCAGCGGATATTCGCCGGAAATCGTGCGGCAGGTCGAAGACATGACCGAATACGATTTATATGATGTTCTGGCCGATCTTGCTTACGGCGTAGCTCCACACAAGCGGGTGGATAGAGCATTTAGCTTCCACTACAAGCATCGTTCATGGCTTGATGGTCTGCCGGAACAGACGAAGGCGGTTGTGCTGGCCATTGCGGCGCAATTCGGGCGCGAGGGAACGGAAGCGTTAGAGAATCCGCAGTTATTCAACATAAAATCCATACTTACGGCGGGCGGTCGTAACGCTCTCAAATTGGGCGGTGACCCCGCTGAATTGATTGCCGAAACCAAAATGAGGTTGTTGGCCGCATGAGTTGGGATATTGTTCGTTTGGGCGATATTTGTGAAATAAACCCATCTACAAAAGGTAATTTCGCTTCATATGATGCAAATATGCCTGTTTCTTTTCTGCCTATGGAAGCAGTGGGAGCGGGAACAGGTGTGATGCGCCCTATTGTTAGAGAGTTTTCGGAAGTCAGAAAAGGTTATACATATTTTGAAGATGGCGATATTCTATTTGCCAAAATAACACCTTGCATGCAAAATGGCAAACACGCAGTTGCTAGAAGCCTTACAAACGGAATCGGCTTTGGTTCAACTGAATTTCACGTTTTGCGTCCTAAAATTGGGACAATTAGTGAATGGATCTATTACTTTATCAGTCAGAAAGAGTTTTTGCAGACAGCCGAAAATTTCTTTCAAGGCACAGTGGGACAGCAGAGACTTCCAGACCTTTTCTTGAAAGATGCTATAATTCCATTCCCCCCCCTTCCTGAGCAGCGCCGCATAGCTGCCGAGATTGAACGGCAGCTTGCCATTGTGGAAAAAGCGAAGCGGGCGGCAACGGAGCAGTTGGCGGCGGCGCGGGCGCTTAAGGCGGCTTATCTGCGGGGAATATTTGCTAATATTGAGGGTGAACAAATAAAACTTGGTGACGTGTGTGTTTTTGAGGGCGGTTCACAGCCACCTAAATCTACATTCAAATATTCTCCTCAAAAAGGATTTATCCGACTTATCCAAATACAAGACTATCGCCGTGACGATATGGCCGTATATATTCCAGCAGGCCTCGCACGGAGATACTGCAAAAATGATGATGTAATGATCGGCAGATATGGGCCGCCAGTATTTCAGATTCTGCGTGGCCTTGAAGGCGCCTATAATGTGGCTTTGATGAAAGCCTATCCCAGAGACAGTAACAAGTTGGATAACGGATTTCTTTACTATCTTCTTCAATATGAACATATACAAAGCTCTGTTATTGAGCAATCTCAACGATCCGCAGGCCAAACAGGCGTGGATAAGGACTTTTTAGAAAAATTTGACATTGTATTACCTGATATTGATTCTCAGCGTCGCATTACTTCAGTTATAGAATCTCGCGGAGCAACTACTGCAAAAATTATCTCCTATGTGCAAGCCCAACTGGAGACCATAAACGCGCTGCCCTCTGCGATACTACGCCAAGCCTTCAGCGGGAAGATGTAAGGAGTTGATACGATGGCACATCATTGGTTTCAAGAACAACGCGAACAATCACAGATTAAAGCACGGATTGTTTCTAAATACTTTACGGCATGGGCAAATGTTATTCTCAACACGCAAAAACGATATACTCAATTTGATCAAAAAATGGCATACATAGACCTCTTCGCTGGGCCTGGGAGATATGAAGATCAAAATAAATCAACACCCATATTAGTACTAGAGACCATTCTTAACAACCCCGACTTGACCGACCGCATGATTACGCTTTTTAACGACAAAGACCAAAATAATGTTGAAAACTTGAAATCGGCAATCGATCAAATTGAAGGGATAGATAGACTAAAGTATCCCCCGGCTTTTTATAACGAGGAAGTTGGAGATGAAATCGCTAAGATGTTCAATAGTTTTAATGTGGTACCCACTTTCTTTTTTGTTGACCCATGGGGCTATAAAGGATTATCGCTAAACCTTGTTTCTTCAATCATCAAGGATTGGGGATGTGATTGCGTTTTTTTCTTCAATTACAATAGGGTAAGCATGGGGATCAACAATGACTCAGTCAGGCCCCACATGGCTTCACTATTTGGCGATGAGCAATTGGATTTTGTCCGTAACGAGTGCGATAAAGCCACTAATCCTGTCGTACGCGAAATGATAATTGTTCATGAGTTATGTAAGGCATTGAAACAGAATGGGAGCCGTTTTACTTTGCCATTTAGGTTCAAAAATAACGAAGGGACACGGACCAGCCACCACTTGATCTTCCTTAGTAAAAATTTCCGTGGGTATGAGATTATGAAAGGGATAATGCATAAGGAAAGTTCTGATAAATCTAATGAAGTCGCTAAATTTGAGTATAATCCTCGAGATTTGTACGGTTGTAAGCAGTTATCCCTATTTGATGGATTATCGAGTCCTCTCGAAGATTTGCGGGGTATGTTATTGCAGGAATACGCCGGGCGCACGATAGATTTTAAGGAACTCTATGAAAGTCATAGTGTTGATAAACCGTATATCAAAACGCATTACAAAGATGTGCTTTGGGCTTTATATGAAAATGGCAAGATTGCGGCGTTGAACCAGAAAACAAAAAAACCGCCCAGGAAAGGGACATTTTCCGATGATATGCGTATCACATTCGGAGATACGAAATGAGAACAACAAAAATTGAGTGGACAGATAGGACGTGGAATCCAGTCACGGGTTGCACAAAACTATCAAAAGGCTGTACCCATTGTTATGCTGAAATTATGGCGCATCGACTTCAAGCGATGGGCGCGGACAAATATGCTAATGGTTTTATCCCTACTTTGCATTATGAGATCCTTGGTGAGCCGTTGAAGTGGAAACAGCCGCATACTGTATTTGTTTGTTCTATGGCTGATCTGTTCCATGAGGTTGTTCCGTTCAGCTTCATTGACAAGGTTATGGATACAATCCGGCAAACAGGACATCACCGTTATCAGATTCTCACAAAACGCGCTGACAGAATGGCGGAGTATTTTTACAATTATGATGCTCCTGATAATGTGTGGCTTGGTGTAACAGTCGAAGCAACTGCTGAAAAATCGCGTATTGATTCACTCAGAGGCTTGCAAGCTTCGATCCGTTTCTTATCTTGTGAACCATTAGTAGAAGACCTCGGCAATATCGACTTAACTGGCGTAGATTGGATTATTGTCGGTGGAGAAAGCGGAGTCAACGCTCGTCCGATGAAGCCGGAATGGGTGCGCTCAATATTTCAGCAGGCTGAAGAACAGGGCGTAGCCTTCTTTTTCAAGCAATGGGGCACTTGGGGGGCAGATGGCGTAAAGCGTAACAAAAAAGCCAACGGCAAGGCTCTTGACGGCAAAACCATTCAAATGATGCCGCAAATGCCAATGAAATGAAGAACATTATGGCAAAAAAATCTGCAAAGCCTAAGAAAACTTCTCTCAAAAGCGAAATCAAAGCAATATGCGACATCATGCGCCGTTCAAACTGCGCCGGCGCTATGCAGTATGTACCGGAACTTACTTGGCTTTTATTCTTGCGAATACTCGACCTACGGGAAGAAAATGAAGCGGAAACCGCAGCCGTTCTCGGTAATACATTTATGCCGTCTCTGGCCGCGCCTTACCGGTGGCGAGACTGGGCCAACAAAAACGGCACGAAACGCAAAAAACTTGTGGACGGCAAACTCGGCGCGTATTTTGAGTTTGTAAATACTCTACTGATTCCGCATCTGAAAAGCTTAAAGGAGATGCCGGAATCGTCCCCGCGCCAGAAAGTCATAAGCGAAATATTATTCGGCGTCGAGCGCGTCCGTATTGACACTGAGAAAAACCTGCTCGACATACTTGATAAAGTCGATGACATTTCCTCGGAAAGTATAGACGACACACATATTTTCACCATGTCGCAGGTATATGAGGAATTGCTCCTGAAAATGGGCGAAAAAGGCAATGACGGCGGACAGTTTTTCACGCCCCGCGAGATTATCCGCGTCATGGTAAAAGCCATAGGCCCGAAACCAGGCGAAACGGTATATGACCCATGTTGCGGCACAGGCGGATTCCTGGTCCAGGCCTATCTGTATATGCTTGAGGCGGCCCAGTCACACAGCGCGGACGCGCTTGAGCAACTCAAGCATCATACGTTTTTCGGTCGGGAAAAAGAAAATATGATTTACCCGATTACCCTTGCCAACATGGTTCTCCACGGCATTGAGCAACCATCGGTTTGGCACGGCAACACGCTCACCGGCAAAGAGGATTTCGGCGGGCTGTTCAGCGGATCGCCGGAACGATACGATGTCGTACTGACCAACCCTCCCTTCGGCGGAAAGGAGGGAAAAGAGGCCCAGACGAATTTCGCTTACAAGACCGGGGCAACGCAGATTCTGTTCCTTCAGCATGTCATCGACAGCTTAAAATCGGGCGGGCGATGCGGCATAGTCCTTGATGAAGGCGTACTGTTCCGCACCAATGAAAATGCCTTTGTTCAGACAAAACGGAAACTGCTCGACGATTGTAATGTTTATGCCATAATCAGTCTGCCCGGCGGCGTGTTCACAGCGGCGGGCGCGGGCGTTAAGACCAATATTTTGCTGTTTAAAAAGGGCAAACGTACAGAAAAAATTTGGTACTATGATTTATCAGATATCAAGGTCGGCAAGCGCACCCCGTTCACAACGGATAAGTTTGAGGAATTTTTCAAATTATTGCCCAAGCGCGCCGATAGTGAGCGCAGTTGGTCGGTTGACCGGAAGACTATTGAAAAAAATGGGTTTGACATCAAAGCGGTAAATCCCAACCGCAAGGTGGAGCAGGATGCCCGCACCCCCGCCGAACTTATTGCGCTGATAGAGGCAAAGCAAGTGGAAATAATGGCGGCCCTAAGGGAATTGAAGCAGTAGCATATATTGCACATGTTTAAATGGGCGCCTTTTTTAAGCCATAATCTGGCGAAGGCAGTTATAGCCTACGAGGGGGCAATCGGGACCATGTTTTTTGAAAATTGCCAGACCTTAGGGACCGGGGGCACGATTGGGGGCATGAACGAAAACTGACAAATAAATATTGCCATAAAATCACCATATTATCAACTACATCGAGTCCGTCCTTCGCCCCAAGCCCTTGAAAAACAAGGGCTTGGGGCTTTTTGATTATTCGGCGTCATCCGGCCTGATACCTTGACAGGCAATACCTTGTTTTTGTTATAATAGCAGATATCTTTGAAGCGTTACAAATTTGGCCGGCCAGCCCGGCAATCGGCGTAGGGGGCCCTGACGGGCGGATGAGGGCTTTGATGGGTGATCTTTCACCAAGGAAGTATAATTTCAATCAGAAAGGGAAGGCCGATGAAAACTTACACTGGTACCCGGTCCGAGTCGGGGGTTGCCGTCCTGGTCGATGGCCGGCCCTTGGACCCGCGTCTTGATTGGCATAACCACAGCCCGGCCGGTTTTGATTGGGGGGACGGCGGCGCCGGTTCGACCCAATTGGCTCTGGCCATCATGGCGGATTTCTGGGGGCCGCCCTGCCGGGCCCTGGTCATGGCGCGGTATCAAAAATTCAAGCTGGATGTGGTCGGAAACTTTCCGCGTGAAGGCTGGGAACTGACCGGGGAGCGGCTTGAAAAGTGGCTGACCGAGCAGGAATGCGGCTCTATACATAAAAGCATTAAATTTTGATTTTTAAAAAATTTAATGAGGATTTTTTGTTCACTGACCAAGCCGTACGCGTTTTTTAACAGGAAGGGCCTCGGCCTCAATTCACGCGCCAGAAATGGAACAACCGGTATAGAAACCCATGTTTTTTCCGGCCGGCGGCTCCGGAAGCCGGCCGGCTTTTTTTGTAGAACTCCGCGAAAGCCCGGTCCTGGTTCATTATGTGCGTGGTGAACCATTGAATCAGGAAGTGGTGGATCTCCTTCACGGTCTCCGCTTGGCGGCCCTGGCCGGCGGTCTCAAACCGTCTTTTAAAATCCTGGAAGCGGCGGGTAAAGTCGGCATGGCCATTACGGTGCGCCGAAAAGCCGTGATAGCCGACGGCGGCCTGGGCCTTCTCCTCGGCGGCGAAGTGCCGGGCCACATGCTGGGTCAAGTAGTCGAGCGTTTCCGGGATTTGCCCGGCCCGAGCCCGGTCCACAAGGATTTCGGCCTGCCGGAAAATTTCCTTGTGCTGCGCGTCCAGCTTGGGGATGCCGGTGACCAGGTCGGCACGCCAATACTGGGGCGCCGGGCCGGAATCCGCCTGGGCGGCGTGAACGGAAACGGGCGCGCTTGAATGGCGGGTGACCGCGGCTCTCCTGGCCTCTCTGGCCTGGCTGTGGTCCCGGTAATAGGCCGCGAAATCCTTGTCATGGACCATTATGTGGTCCTTGAGCCAACGGATCACCGCCTGGTTGATTTCCGTCGCCAATTTGTACTTGGTGTCTTCGCCGGCTTCTTCAACTTTTTTTTTCAGTTCGCGAATTTTATCCGAGAAGGCGGCGTGGTATTTTTTGTGGGCTTCGGCTTTGGGATAGTGGACGGCGGCCTGGAGGCCCTGCTCATCTATGAAGTGCTTGAGCACATAATCGCCCAGGAAGGAGACGGTCTCATTGATGCGGCCGACCTTGCTCCTGTCCAGAAGGATTTCGGTTTGGCGGAACAGTTCTTTGTGCTGCTCGTCAATCTTGGGTATGCCGGTTTCAAGCTGGTCTGTCCACTGCATCTGGTCATCCCCCGGGCGACGGCCGGACCCTAATTGGCAGTGATCGGCGTCTTGAAAAGCCGGCCCAGTTTTTTGGCCAAGGCCGGCTTGAGGTGCTGCTTGCCGGTTTCCAGGAGCGAGATCTGGTTCTGGCTGACCCCGGCCTTGTCGGCCAGGTCTTTTTGGCTCAACCCGGCCTGGGTTCTCAAATCGCGGATCAAGGCCGCGGTTTCAGGCGAGGCCGGCCCTTGGCCCTCGGCGGTCCGGC
>Ga0268262_10006964_pt1 | contig 10679 bp, 7 predicted proteins | sample TergutNc150P3_FD_190354 | JGI IMG/M metagenome (GOLD analysis project Ga0268262, IMG submission 190354) | Nasutitermes corniger P3 segment gut microbial community from laboratory colony in Florida, USA - Nc150 P3 (SPAdes) (version 2) | ecosystem: Host-associated > Arthropoda: Insects > Digestive...
TCAGGGAAATATGGGGCTATGTTGTTGCAGGACAGGAAGCGGCTCTTAAAAAAGGGCTGCCTTTAACGGATGTCGGCTACTTCGGGGCGGAAGTCGATACTTACGGCTCTCTCTCAAATGTTCCAAACCGTCAAAATCTTTCGGCGTTCGGCGGCAGGGTGCATCTGGTAGCAGTCTGCAACGGCGGCGCTCTTTCCTACTTTTCGCTGTTGCCGGAAAGCCCTCAGCGTAAAAAATTAATAGAGGATTTAATTGCGGCAACAAAAAATTATGACGGATTAAATATTGATTATGAAAATATCCCTCCACGTTCGGGCGAAGCGTATATTTCATTTCTTCGTGAATTAAGAGAAGGGCTTCCGAAAGATAAAATATTTTCAGTCGCTCTTGCCGCCCGCACAAGAAAATTAACAAGCGATGTTTACGATTACGAAAGAATAAAACCCCTTGTAGACAAAATTTTTGTAATGGCTTATGACGAACATTGGAGCGGCGGTCCCCCGGGTTCTGTAGCGTCTCTTCGATGGTGCAGAAGCGTGGCGGACTATTCTATGCGTGTAATAGGAGCCGAAAAACTTGTCATGGGTATTCCTTTTTACGGACGTGCGTGGGAAGAGCAAAACCACCACAGGGCGCTTATTTTTTCGACTATCGAAAAATTGATAGATACCCATAAAATTAAAGAAATAAAACGGGAAAACGGCATACCGACATTTGACTACGTACCGAATGTAAACGTTAAAGTTTATTATGAGGATGAATATTCCCTTTCCACAAGAATGGAAATGTACAAATCATTGAATATTACCGGCATAGGTTTCTGGCGTATCGGACAAGAAACCCCCAAAGTCTGGGGAATTATTCAGATAGAGAAATAGACCACGAACCAAAGAGAAGAGATCTACCACGAACCACACGAACACTCACGAACCAAGAGAGATGTGCGTTTACCACTGATAAATACGTAGGACGAGAACAGAAGATCAAGAGGGGAACCTTCGACCTGCGGTCTCGGTTGAGGTTCAGGGGTTTTTGTTCGTTATCTTATCGTGAAATTTCAAGATCAGCTTTCGGACAATAACCCCTGATCCCTCTTTCTTGCTACTACGAGCATATATGTAGTAAATCTCTCCGCTTTCTAGGTTCGTGTTGGTTCGTGTGGTTCGTGGTAAAATTCTTCTCTCTTCCGTGTGGTTCGTGGTTTAAAAAATTATTTAAAAAAACTCTCCAACGGACCCAAGTAAGATTTAAGCGGCGGATTATTCTCGGGATAGATTATAAGTCTCTCCAGTACAAGCCCGGCTTCTAACGCTCCTACAGAAATTTCCTGAACGCCTTTTTCAAAATTAAACGACGCTTTAGTTATACGAATGTTATCCAACACTCCCTGACACCATCTTTCGTCGCCCGGACTGCCTGCTCGGAAATCATCGGGGACTGTTACTATGATTTGCTTTTCGCCTTTGGCTGTTTCAAGCTGACATCTTAGCGGACGCTTGTTTTGCACGGAATTAACGGGCGTTGTCCGCACTTCTATCGTGTACTCGCCGTCTTTTTCAATTAGGAAACGGTATGTAAGGGACGGCTTTTCTTCATCTTCATCAAAATCTGAAGTAACCGGAAATACTTTCATGCCGCAGCCGCTTCTGCCGTAATTTTCAAGCTCCGTAAAAGCGCCTTTGGAAACGTCTTTTTTTTCGCAGAAATGATTTGCGTTAATCGCTATCACATTGTTGTTTTCCAAAAATGTTTTTTCGGGTAAATCGGTATTTATAAATTTCGCTTTTACTTCAACCGCTACCCTGCTCTCGTTATCCTGTATAATAAATCTCGCTGTCTCTTCCTTTTCTTTGTCAAGTTTGTCTCTGTTGCACCTAATGCTTATTTCTTCCTGAAACTCAACCTTTCCTTTTTTTGAACTAATTTCAAGCCACGGATATTCGTCATTAAAAAAATCCAACGTGTAATCAAGTTTGCCTATTCCGTCATTGGCGATTTCCAGTATCACCTCGTCATTTCCGGCGTAAAGAAAATCGTCAACCATAACGGTCATCGGGTTGCCGTAAGTTTTGGTGTATATCTCTTCCCTGTCCTTTCTTGAAACAACCAAACGAGGCTTGTACGCCGGTTCAACCTGATGCCTTATAGGGTATCTGCAATTATCCTCGTTCCATTTTGTAAAACCGATGTGCTGTTCCGTCTCCATGCCCAGCCATTTGCCGAATTTAAAAATATGAAAATCATCTTTAAGCGAAAGATCGTTTTCTATACATTCGGTAACAAGACCGGCGTATATATTGGCGAGTTTCTTTCCCTGATGAGCGAAATGCCTGTTCTTCCCTGCGTACAAATGCATTCTTAACAAATTAACGCTTGCCTTGGCAGGATAATAAATCATGCTGTAATAGGCGTTTTTATCGTTTTTGCCTAGCGAGGAATATATTTCTTCGTTTTGTTTATCGATTTTTTCCGCAAGTTCCAGCATTCTGTCTGCTTCAAGATAATGGCACGGATGGTAAATCTCGGAGTTAAGCGCCTCAGGACGCCTTGCGGCGTTCAGTCTTATATAGCCGTGCAGAACGTCCGCCATTTTTTCACGGGTTTCTTTTTTCACATTCGGGAAATTTTTATCAAACCAAAGAGACGTATATTCGTCTATGCTGTTAGGCGATTTTGTTCCCCATTTTTCAAAATCGTAGGCGAGATCCATAAAATAATTAAGAGGCACTTCGTTAAATTTTATGTCGCCTACGTTTACAATCCATATATCCCTAATTCCGTAATCATAAGCCATACACATCTGTTCCCATGTCCGCTCATAAGACGTTGACGCTACCCACTCGTAAGAAATAGGTCCGCCGTGGTAGTCAAAATGATAATACATTCCGAAGCCGCCTTTGCGCTCCCGAATATCCGCCGTGGGAAGCGTACGCATAAAGCCGAAGTTGTCCTCGCATAACATACAGATAACGCCGTTAAGCTCGTCCCAATCTTTCAAGCCCTCCACTCCCTCTTTACCGTAAAAGTATTCTTCAACTTCCTTGTAAAGGGCGATAACCTGCGGAACTTCATCTATATTTTGATTAACGTGCTTTTTTATCAATTCACGCTGATTTTTAATAATATCTTTTAATAAATCGATATTTTCTTTAAGCGAAGAATCATCGCCTAACATGGAACTGTCACGCTCTCCCCTCATTCCTATCGTTATTATTTTTTCGTATTTGCCGCTTCTTATAAGGGCGTCCTCCCAGTACTTCAAAAGCCCTTCTTTATTTTTATAGTAATTCCACTCGTTGCCGTATACCGAATTCGGTCCTCTTACCTTGTCCCATTCCTCGCTTGCCCTAAGGCACGGTTCATGATGAGACGCGCCCATTAATACGCCGTAAATGTCGGCTAACTCTTCGTTAAGGTTTCCCGGTCCGTCCAACGGGAAACAAGATGTCCACATGGCAGGCCAAAGGTAGTTTCCCTTAAAACGCAGTAAAAGTTCAAAAACATGATCGTACATATCGGCTGTAAAACCCTTAAAATGCCCGTACGTCCATGTCCCGAAACACGGCCATTCATCGTTAATAAAAAATCCTCGGTATTTTACGCTCGGCTCTTTGGAAACCGTCTCTATGTCTTTTAATATTTTAAGGTCTTTGCGTTTTTGCGGCTCCACGTCTCCCCAGAAACACAAGGGAGAAACACCGATATATTCGGATAGCGAGAACATACCGTAAATCGTTCCTCGTTTGTCGCTTCCGCAGACAAGCAAAGTTTTGTCTATAAAATTTATGCTGAAAACTTCCCTCTTGCCGCTAACCGCCGAAGGATCATATTTTCCTTCACGCACAAGCGTATCCACAAAAGTACTTTTTCCCATAGTGGCGAAAACGACGGTATCCGGCTTTTCACCTAACGAAACATTTTCGGTAATAGAGGGATGTGTTCCGCATACTTTTTCAAAATCCGCCGCCACTTTTTTGGCGATTCTTTTTACGCCCTCAAAAGCTTCGTTTTCAACAATAAATGTAAATTTACTCATTTTTTTACCCTGTCAGGGCGTAAAACTTCCGCTCCGTTGCGGTAAACATGACTTGTTTTTGCCCCTTCCTCAAGATAGCAGTGAATTATAACTCTTACAACCCTTTCAAGGGAATTTTTTATTTTCGGCTCCTGCGTTGAAAAAAGGGCAAGCTCCCCTGTCCTGCCGTTATTGCGCAAAGCGGTGCATGGGTTAATGGCGCTAAGATCATCCGTTACGGAAAAAATGACGGAAACAATGTCCGCCTCTTCCAACTTGTTCAAGCTAAGCATTTCATCATACATCAAACCGATTTGACGGCAAATATCGTCCTCAGTATTTTCGCATTGAACAGCACCTCTGAGCGCATAGAGTTTTTTCATCAATTTCCCCCCGCAAGAGCGATAATAAACGATTCCATCAAAATAATAACAATCCCATATACTATTAATACTAGATAAATCAGTATTTTTACAAGATAAAATTTGCGGTCTTTAACGCTATTAAAAACTTTTACAACCAATTTATAAAAAGCGCAAATACACACCATAAATGATGAGTACCGTATTATTTTGAGCAGAAAAAACAGGGTCGAATCGCTGAGGTTAAAATCCAAAAAATAAAAAACCAGAGCGGTCAGCGAAACGCAAAAACATAATAACAGTATCCAGAAAGCCGGATCGGTTATACTTTTTAAGTAATTTTTCAATTTTCCCTTTCCTGTACAGGTTGCCAAAAAACCAATATTAGTATTATTATAATACAGTATGAAAAGGTTTTTTATCACCCTGTTTATATTGATTATTATAGCGGGCGTTGTCTTTATGTTCGGTTGGGCGCAGTTTTCGGTTCCCCCGGGAAAATACGGCATCGTCCATTCAAAAACACACGGAATTGATCCGAATCCTGTGCGTTCAGGCGAATTCCGCTGGATTTGGTATAAATTGATACCCACAAATGTGAAAATTTCCGTTTTTTCCCTTGATTATAACAAATACCCTATTAATTTCAGGAGTTCTTTGCCGTCCGGGGAAACTTACGCCGATTTTATCGGTCTTACAAACGCCGATTTTTCATGGAACCTTAAAGGGGAATTGGGTTTCAAGTTAGCCCCTGAAAATCTTATCTCCGTTGTAACTCAAAATAATCTTATAGATCAGGAAGATTTGGACAAATATTTACAGTCTATAGCGCAAAATATCGAAAATCTTCTGCTCAGACTGCTTTCCTCGCAGGGAACAGACAGCGTCAGACTGGAACAATTAATGTCGGGAAACTCTGACCCTTATTTGGAGATGGAAATAAAGGGATATTTTCCCGAAATTAACGATTTCTCCATAAAAATTCAATCGGCAAAGTACCCCGATTTTGTTCTTTACAGGCAACTGCGCCTTATTTACGAGGATTATCTTACCAAACAGCGTGAATACGCGGTATCTTCATTCGGAAAAAGGGCGGAAACCCACATTGAAAGCCGATTTCGCATTGAAGAACTGGAAAAATACGGAGAACTGCTGACAAAATATCCCATTTTGCTTGATTATATGGCATTGGAAAAGGGCGAATATAAAAAACAGTAACCCAAGACACTGTTTGTTGTTGAATAAATAAGAGAAATGCTGTATTTTTTAACTAGGAGTTATTATGCGAAAGGCGCCTGCCTTATTTTTAATACTTTTTATTGCTCTTTCAGGACAGCTTTTCGCTCAAGATAACAGCGATCCCGATGTCGAACCTGATTGGGACGATTTTAAATACGAATTGTATAATAGAGGCGATCAAACTTTTTCTATTGCTTTAGGAGTAGGGTTTCCAATAGCGTTTATAAATCAAGGCGAAAAAATCAAACATAATATCTCGCCGCCGATAGGAGGCTCAGGTTCTCTAAGCTATCTTTATTATCTTAACCCGCGTTTGTTTACAGGCGGCGAAATTAGCCTTTTATTTCTGCCGACAGCAGCGGAAAATACTTTATTCCTTATAGCATTCGGCGCAAGAGTAGGCACTCAATTTATTTTGGAAAAGTTTGAATTTCCTGTTTCTATGGCTCTCGGCGCGACATTCCAAACATATCTGGATAAAGCGTATTTTGGTTATTACATGAAAGCCGGAATCAGCGCGTTATACAGAGTAACTCATGAATGGTCGTTGGGAATAACGTCAAATTTTTGTTGGTATCCCGAATGGATCAGAAACGAACCAAAAAAAAATGTTGACGGACTTTTTGTTGATTTAGCTCTTGTCGGGCGTTATCATTTTTAATGGATAAGGTTAAAATTATGAAAAGATTTTTAATAAAATTATTAATTCTATTCTCAATTGTTTTTTTATTTGACGCTTGCAGCGATCCTGTATTTTTCATTATCCATGAGGAAACTCCGGCGCTTAAGCCGCTAATTAACGGATCGCCCACAAATTTTGTCATATTCGGCGACGCTATGTATGTCGCGTCAGGAAAAAAGATTTTTATTTACAGGAAAAATACTAATAAATGGGTTGAATGGACTAAATTGGGCGACTATGTAGGATGTCTCGCAGCTACACAAAATTCACTTTACGCATTTTATTTAGTAAACAACAACGGAAGAATAAGACAATTTGATAATACAGGCAACGGCGTAGATTTATCTCTGACAAATGTTCAATCAATTTACGCGTTGGATGATGATTTATTTGTCGGTGTCAGAGTGACTAATGGCAATGATTTTACTTATTCGATTCTTCATACAAAAGAATCCATTATTGATTTTAAAAGCGTCTTTGAGGGTAGTTCTAAAAAAAATTCTGATGATCCCACAGTATACGATTACACGTTAAACGGCGCAGCTTATGATAATAATAATTATTATCTATGCACATACTCAAGTATTTTTTATGTAAATAAAACAAATGTTGATTCCGACTTTGTGTCGATTCCTAATTCCGATTCAGATAAAAAATTTATAGGCTTTACAGGAATTATAAATTTGAATGCCAATTACGTTGCGGCAATCACAAACAGCGGAGACCTTTTTCAAATTGAAGACGCAAACATTGAAAAAAAAGCAAGTTTTGATAAACGCAATTCAACAGGCGCTCTTGCGCTTTGGTATAAAGATAAAAGCGACGCGGAACCAAGTCTGCTTCTTGTAGGCAGAAAGGAGTACTATTACTCTTCCACTACTACAGCCTACTCAAACGGCTATCTTGAAATCGCATTAAATCCTTCCGGCGGTATACAAACAAACGCTGTATTTACCGAACCGGGAAAAAACAAACTATCCAGTATTGACAATAACGATCGTTATGTATCATCCATAGGTAAAAAACCTGTAAATCATATGATTCAGACACCTGCGGTTATAGACGAAAAAATGACTCTCTTTGCTTCCACACAACAAAACGGCGTTTGGTCATACCGTATCCGTCAGGGAGTCATGCAATGGAACGCGGAACAATAATCCGCTATTCTACTCTGTATGGATGAACTTTTTAACGAAAAAAATAAATCAACCGATTGCAGTCCCCTTGCGGACAGAATGCGTCCCCGCACTCTTGAGGACATTATAGGTCAGGATCATATCGTAGGACAAGGAAGGCTTTTGCGCAGAGCAATTCAGGCGGATAGGCTTTCATCGATTATTCTCTACGGTCCGCCGGGAACGGGAAAAACTTCTCTTGCCGCCGTTATAGCCAACACAACTCGCGCCGCTTTTGAAAAATTAAACGCCGTTCTTTCCGGCGTAAAAGACATCCGAGAAGTAATAGACCGCTCGGACGACCGTTTCAGACTTTACGGCAAAAGAACCATTCTGTTTGTAGACGAAGTACACCGTTGGAATAAAGCCCAGCAGGACGCCCTTCTCCCTTGGGTGGAAAACGGCACGGTGATACTCGTGGGCGCGACGACGGAAAATCCTTTTTTCGAGGTAAACCGCGCCCTTGTAAGCCGAAGCCGCATTTTCCAGTTAAAACCAATGGGAGAACCTGAACTGCTTGAAACCGCTAAACGCACTCTTACGGATAAAGAACGCGGCTACGGAAAATGGAACATCGGTTTTGATGAAGGGGCGTTAGAACACATAGTGGAAGTTGCGGGCGGAGACGCAAGGAGTCTTCTTAACGCGATAGAACTTGCCGTGGAAACAAGCGTTACGCCGTGGCCTCCCAAAGAAGGGACGCAGATTAACATTTCCATGGAAGCGGCGGAAGAAAGCATACAAAGACGCGCCCTTCTGTACGACCGCGACGGCGACTATCATTTTGACACTATCAGCGCGTTTATAAAAAGCGTTAGGGGAAGCGATCCCGACGCCGCCCTGTACTGGCTAGCGAAAATGGTTCGCGCCGGAGAAGACCCGAAATTCATTTTCAGACGAATGATTATCCTAGCGAGCGAGGACGTAGGTCTTGCCGACCCAAACGCTATTTCCGTCGTTATCTCCTGCGCTCAGGCTTTTGAGAGGATCGGCTTCCCTGAGGGAAACTTTCCGCTTTCCCACGCCTGCCTGTACCTTGCGACCGCTCCCAAGTCAAATACCACAATGTCTTACTTTGACGCTCTAAAAGCCGTGGAAAGCGAGGACGCCGAAGTCCCCAACCATTTGCGAGACGCAAGCAGAGACGCGGAAAGTTTCGGTCACGGAGAGGGATATGTCTATCCTCACGCGTACCGCGATCATTGGGCGGCTCAGCAGTATCTGCCCAATTCATTGAAGGGAAGAACTTTTTACATTCCGTCGTCATCGGGTTATGAGGGAAAAATAAAAGAAGATGTTTTAAGAAAAAGAGAATTGCAGGCGGCAATTGTTTTAGGCTCGCAAAACGCTGACGCCGACGGAGAATTTTTAACATGGTCGGCGGCGTCAAAAGGACGAGAAGGCTGGTTCAAACGACTTGAATCGGGAAGAAGCCGGCTGTTGTTAAACGACAGGGACGCAATTTTTTCCTCCGCTTGCGTCGCACGGCAGGATCGGGTGTTAATTCCCCTCGCTAACGACGGACTTCTTCTTTGGGAAAGCCTTCGCAAATCTCCCGAAGGTCTTACAGCCGCGCTTGTAAACAATACATCGGCAAAAGACGCCCTTTATCAATATGCCTCCGTGTTAGACGAAACCGAAAAACCGTTAATCGCCGTAACCGATGAAATAATACCAGACTCTAAAGAATGCGAAGAATGGTTTTCATGCCATGAATTTGAACACATCCTGATCCGCGCCGTCAGATTAACCGTCAACCCCAAAATTCTCGCTTCCCGCGCAAAAGCTCTTCTTACAAAAAAAGGCAACACGGTATTACTCTGCTCCCCGCCCCGCCTCGGCGAGCGTCTTTCACGCATACTGTTACAAGAATGCGGTCAAAAAGACCTTTCTTCCGTACTGGAACAGGCGGAAGACTCGTTCTTTAAAGAAAGCGCAAGTCTATGGGAAGCCGAAGATTTTACCGCCGCCTTTGAAGAACAGGGCTTTACCGTCTCCGTTGAAACCATCGAACAAAAAGAAGAACGCCTAATCACCGAAAAAGACATTTCCGTCTGGTTCAATACAGACCAATCCCGTTGGGGCTCCTTTATGGCAAAGACCCTAAAAAACGACGATTTTAAGGCTATTGAGGACGCCCTGCGAACAAGGACCGCCAAAGGACCCCTCCTATGGAAATGGAAAAGTATCTGTTTAAAAGCATTTAATCAATAAGATTTTTAACCACGAACCACACGAACCAACACGAACAGCGACAAGATATGTACTAAAAGTTCGTGGTTTTCGTGTGGTTCGTGGTAGATCTCTTCGTATTTAGCCCCCACAAAAAGGGTGTATTTTGCGATTTTTATTTCATCATATTAGGCGGGTTTCCCATTAATAAAATATTTACGTTCAAAATATAACACATTGCAAAAGGAAGGTCTTTGCAATAAGGAGGAGTTTATGAAGATTAAATTCAAACTGAGCATTGTGGTAATCACAATCATGGCTGCCGTGGTAGCAGGAATTACCTCATTATTATTGTGGCAAACTTCCAAAAATACTCTGCAATTGAACTTGCGAAATCAGGAACATTTGGCGGAAAGCCGCGCCGAATTCTGGAAAGGACGCGAAGACGGCTATATTCGGGCTTTAACTACGCTGGCAAATGTAATGGGAGACTTTGAAAGCGTAAAACCGGAAGAACGCAGGGACAAGTACGACGATATGCTGAAATCGGCTCTTGACGAAGAATCTATGATGGTAGTCTTGTATACTGTCTGGAAACCAAACGCCCTTGACGGCATGGATGAACAGTATATAGGCAGAACAGGCTCAACTCCGACAGGTCAATACGCAATGGCGTGGAGCAAGGAAACGGGAAGCACGAATAAACGCCTAACCAACGATATTGACAACGCAATGGAACATATTACAGGTCCCAACGCTTTTAAAGACCGCGTTAATGATCCTATATTGCGCAAAATAAACGGAGTTGACAAATGGACAGTCAGGCTTCTTGTCCCTATTACCAATAACAAGAGAAATAATGAAGAAGTCGTAGGCGCTCTTGGGTGCTTATTAACCATTGACGTGATGCAGGAGGTAGTAGAAAACACTATAAAAACAAACGATGAAATTGACATGGTTATAATTTATTCAAATGACGGAACTATTCTCGCGCATTATAAACCGGAACGAATCGGCAAAAATATGCTTGACGT
>Ga0268262_10006965_pt1 | contig 10679 bp, 12 predicted proteins | sample TergutNc150P3_FD_190354 | JGI IMG/M metagenome (GOLD analysis project Ga0268262, IMG submission 190354) | Nasutitermes corniger P3 segment gut microbial community from laboratory colony in Florida, USA - Nc150 P3 (SPAdes) (version 2) | ecosystem: Host-associated > Arthropoda: Insects >...
TGAATGTGGGATAAGCTCATCTACTTTATTAAAATTGGTTTCAACCGCATTTTGTAGGGCATTATTCTTTTTAACACCAGTTGCCATAGTGTCAATTAAAGCCTCTCCAGACTTTTTATTTTTTTTGGCAGCCACATTATCGGTTAGAGCGTCATTCGATTTTTTTTCTTTTTTTTCTTTTTGTTCAGTCATAAAAGCGTTATGATTTTCTTTTGTCTTTACCGCCTCACCGACAAATAAATCCTTTGCTTTCCCCAAAACTCCTGTAATAGTTTTAAAAAGAGGATTATTAAGAACTGCGTCAAAAATATTTTTAATAAAGTCTGGTATTGCCAAAAACGGAGCTTTTATTTTCTCCACAATCGAATTAATAAAATTAGGAATTGCATTAAATACCCCTTTAATTGTTGTTATAACACTTGTAAATATATCTTTAACCGCTGTTGTAATACTAATAAAAACACCTTTAATAAATCCAACACTTTTAACATTTTCAACCAATCCAGAAAAAAAGCCTTTGACATTATCACCCATTTTTGAAAATAAACCACCAGACGCCCCATCTATTTTTTTGAAAACACCAGTAAAGACACCACCGACTTTTGAAAGAACTCCCCCTGTCATTCCGTCAACTTTGTTGAAAAGTCCCATTGCTATACTGCTACCCTTTGAAACAAATCCGCTTATATTATTAACCCCGTTTAAGAAACTATTTGTTAAATTACTATTTATTTTTTGTCCCATTTCACCAATAAAATTACCCGTCTTTTTAAACCCACCAACTATACCACTCCCGACATTTTGAAAGAACTCACCAGTCTTTTTAAACCCACCAACTATACCACTCCCGACTTTACCAAAAAAGCCCGTTACTCCACTCCACCCCTTTTTAAAAAAAGAAACGCCCCCCTGAACAAATGGACTATTTATAATTTTCTTTGCAACCCCACCAACGAAGTTCCCCACAAAACCAAAGACCATTTTAAATAACCCGCTTATTTTTCCCCAATTCTTTATAATTATAATAGGAATTGCTATAAATGGAGCAAAGATCAATAATGCCCCTTGGACAAAAGGATTCCCAAGCACCACTTTCCATAGATAAGTGAAAAATCCTTTAACGGTATTAACTATCCCCATAAAAAACCCGCCAATAGCTTTTCCTATACCAACAAAAAACTTGCCAACACCCGCAAAGAAGTTTTTTACTGCACCCCAATTTTTTACAATTAAAAATGCACCTGCGGCGAGTAATGCAACAGCGGCAACAACAGCAAGCACCGGCCATGCAACCGCAAGTTGTGAGGCTGCGACTGCCCAGTTAGCCGCAATCCACGCCCCTAATTTTGGGATCATTACCATTACACCCCGTCCCATACCGCTTAAACCACCCATTAAAGACCCAAATGGGAGTTTCATCACACTTCCAAAAGTCTTAAATCCTTTTGTTATTACACCTAATCCACTAGGCAATTTACTCGCTAATGACATAGTTGTAAGCAAACTAGACGAGAAACTTAACGCCCCCGACATACCCGTAAAAAAACCCTCTCCTACTTTAGCCGCTTTCATTGTTATAGAGGTTAATGCCCCCCCGATTGGACTACCCATTATTTTATCTTGCATATTGACAATAGCAGTCTCAAAAGCGATCCCCATTCTAGTAGAACTATTTAGAAGTTCCCCCTGTTTGATTTTTAAGGCGTCTTTTTTATTTTGAAGTTCTGCAAAAGCATTTGAAGTCGAGCTTGTTAGTTTTTTATTTTGCTCTTCCATTGTTTTATTGCCATCAGTCGAGGCAACAACCATTTTTGCATAGCCGCTTTCAAACTCTCCGAAAGAATTGACAAGTAAAGAGATCGCTTTACTTCCCGCTCCACCAAAAGCCTCAAGAAACTCACTTGAGTTTTCAAAATCTATATTTTCATAATTTGCCTTTATTGATCCCAATGTGCTTATTAAGTCAACCCCACCTTTTTCATCATAGGCAATATTAAAGTTTAATTTTCCTAATTCCTTACCGCCCTTTGATAATTTCGTCATTATTGAGTTTAATGCGTTACCCGCCGAAGCCCCGTCCATTTGTTTGCTATTTAGCTGTCCGATAAATGCGGAGGTTTGCTCCATAGATATTCCGAATCGCTGAGCTGTAGGGACAGCCGACTCTAGCCCCGCAGAAAAAGTATTAAAGTCTTTTATTCTAAAAGTTTTTCCTGTTGCGGTCATTATGTTCCCAAGCCTCTCCATTTCTTTGGCGGTATCTCCCGATTTATCCCCCATATTCATATATAATTGCGTTAGTGTAAAAGCCATCTGTCCGCTATCACTTTGGGTAGCAGTTGCCAGTTTAAAAGCGGTCTCCATTCCTAATATACTATCCTTTGCATTTAGTCCCGCCCCAATCATAGTAGTAGTTCCAGAGACAAAATCGGCTGCAGATATTTTGTGATTTTTTGAAAAAGACAAAGCACTATTTTTGATCATGTCATAACTTTTTGCTATTGTCTGTTGTTTTCCGCTCATGTCGACAGAGGCAGATTCCTCAAGCGAGGCATTTACCCCCATAAGAGCGTCTTCAAGTGGCATAAAAAGTTTATTTGGAGCGTCTGTAAAGTTTTTTAGGGCTTGTTTGGTTTGGTCAATCGTCCCTTTCATCAGAGAGAGAGACCCCGCAACATCAGAAAAGACTTTCCCCGCATTAGCAAAGTCCGTTGCTTTTTTTTTCATCTCAGCCAAATCATCAGAAACTTTCTTTGCCTCTTTGGAAAAAGCATTTTTGAAACCGACTTTTATAAAAGAAAAGAAATTTGCCACTTTAACCACCAAAACATTTAATTATTGCGTTTGCGGTTGCCTCTGTTAAAACATTCACTTCTATTTCCCTTACATAGCTTGCCTCTGTTACTTTATCCGCAAGTTCATCAAAAGTAAGGTTACCCACATCAATTTTTAAGAAATGTTCTACATACAACCTATTTTTTTGTATGTTTGTTAGAGCTTTTTTTTACTACCCTCGCAGTCTCCACCTAGAACATCCGCTATTCTTTCTATAAATGTAAGATATACATTCACATAATCACCTATAAAATCCATTACTTCTTTTCTATTTGAAGACACAACTAATTTATAAAAGAGGTTTCTACTAGCAATTATTAATTTGCCTCTGTCTACATCGTTCCTATACTCTTCAACATCAGCGATAGTAGGCTTTCTAAAAATGACTTGACCCCTTTGTATTAAGCCGTCATCATCTTTAAACGCGAGATGATACAGATAAACATTTTTATATTTTTCCTTTATTGTTTTAATTTCCTCTTCTAGAAATTGACTATCCTCAAAATCGTTTTTAAAAACATTCTCTTTATTTTCTTCCATATAGATTACTCCTTATAATTTCCTAATTCCTATATCCTATCCAACATCTGTTTTAAAAGCAGGGACACCATTCCATTTAATCGGTTCGACAACAAGCATTTCGATTGACTGCCCGATATATTTCTCCCCATCGCTGATACTGGTTGAATTTTTTGTCATTCTTGCGACTATTGTATCTATGCAGTTTTCCCCGTCATCATTTTCATATTCAACATCTATTGTCATGTTGGGTAGCCCGTATATATGGACATCTTGATCTTTTGCGAGTTGGACTATTTTGTTAAACTCGTTTTTGCCAATCTCTATTTTACAATTTGCTTTATATTTGTCTTCCGTTACACCAATACTTACACCCTGCCAATTTGTTTGAAGTTCTTGTGGCAACTCATCGTCATAATCAACTTTTTTTAGTTCCACAACATAATTCCCATCAATTCTCATTTGCACATGTCTAGCCGATAGTGCCTTTCCATTTGCTATTGCTGATACTTCTCCGCCCATCATTTACCTCCCGATATAAATGGATTATAAAAACTAATTTCACCCTCTAGTGTATGGATATACCCCAAAGGAATAATTTTAACAAAATACCTTAATAATTTATCCGATAAAATATTTTGATTAGTTGGTATTATAAATGTCCCCGATGATATTTCATTGACTAGAGGATTTGACATTGAGTTAAGTGGTCGTTGACCAACCGATTCCAAAGACTTAATCCCTGCTATTTCCCCCGATGGACTAAATCTCACCTCTTTTTGAAATAACACAAATAGTGCTTCAGCGACTTTTGTGCAGGCTTTATCCATTACCGCCCTATTTTGTATTTGTGCAAAGTCGCTTGACATATCGACTAGCATTCGTCCAGAGGTAAAATATATTCCATCTTTTTCAAAATAAGTCGTAATAGTCAAGAATCCCGCATTATCTAGTAGATCAAGTTGCCCACCCGATATTGCGACTTTACCACCACCCTCATCGTATCGTCTAACATCTAATATCCCACCGATAGCCCCGTTTTCTGTTTTGCCCGGTGATTCTTGGATTTTATGCCAGAGTAACCAACCAAGATATTTACCCCCGACATTTCTAATATCTGTATTCCCGTTTTGAGCGTCCACAATAGCGGCATACGACAATACAACGCCGACCCTCTTACATTGGATAGTTCCCCGCTCGGTATTAGTCATCGCATTTACATACTCGTCTATCGTCTCATTATCTCGTTTATCACGCCCCAAAGTTATCCCGTGTAGAAATCTATTTTTTGCAACTTCAAGCCCTAGTCTAGTATCAAACGCAGACCAAAAGCCCACTCTTGTAACGGATGCAACAGCGACTAGCCTAAATCTCTTTTTTTCAGCAAGTAATTCATCAAGAGCATTAAGCAAATCTTCATTTGTTGCACTCGGTGCGGTTGTAGAAAATGAAAAAATATCACCCTCTTCAAAATCCCCCGCAGTCGTATTAAATGTTAGTGTTATCCCTGTATTTCCCAGTTGATATATTCCGTCTTCTGGGATCGTTGTAGGTTTCACGATTAATCTATCATCTACTACTACTTGAAAACCACCATTATTAAGCCCGCCGTCTTGAATTATCTCTATGACAATATCATAATCATTTCTTGGATTGCCACTTACATTTATAGTCCCTAATCCCCTATTTCTTTCGTTTCTTATAATAGGATTTAAAACACCATTTATCGAGCCTTGAATTGCCTTTACATAGCAAACGCCCGGACTTTCAAAACTAAAAGCGTCTACAAGAAAATCACGGAGCGGTCCCTCACCGAACTTCTTTTCTATCTCGTCAAGCGATGAAATAGTAACAATTCCACTTGGGACAATAGAGGAAATCCCTATAACCCCCGCCGCTTTATCAAAAGAGGCAGACGCCCCTCCTAACCCCTCTTTTACATTTATTGTATTTCTTGATCTAGCCATTTAAAAACCCCCTTAATGCCTCTTGATATTCTGTTTCTGTAACAGTTTTATTTGGTAGCCAACCCATAAAAGCAACCACACCGCTAAAAATATGCTCTTTGGTATTTAGTTCTTTCTTCCATTCCTCTATTGTCTTTCTTTCAACAACCCCGTTTCCTTTCAGAAAGGCATCTATTTTTTCTTCAAACTCTTTTTTAGTTATCTTTTTATTAGCTTCCCACCTATTCATAGCAGAAACATTACTAAAGGTAGCGTCATCGATCTTTAATTCGATTCTCCACTCCTCAACAGTTTTTTTTGTTTCTTTCAAGTTTGTAATTTGCCCATCCTCAAGAGAGATTATTCCATCTCCATTATTATTATTTCCTTCCATTATATTCTCCTTATTTTTATTTGTTTTTTTACTCATCTTGCTCCCCTTTTATAAAGGTTGTTATTACCTCTTTTTTTGTTGTTGCAATCGGCATGTAAAAATTGACAAAACAAGATGCAAGTGTTCCATTCAAAAGACTACTTGACCAATCAGAGATCGCAACCTCACCTAGCTCAATTCTGTCCTTATAGTTCCCAAGTTGCCATTTATCAGGGACATTCCGAATCGTCTCAAATAAAAGGTTATTAGCCTCCTCTTCGGTTTCCGCAAAGACCCTTACTTCAAGAGGCATTTTCAAAATACCCCTAATGTATGCACTCCATTCTTTGCCGTTTTCTTTCCAATTTACATAGTTAGAAATCCCTTTTTCTTCCACACTTCCATTTGCTGTTAGTAACGAAAAGAAAGGGAATTGTCTGTTTGTTCGTAATTTATCTTCATCTCTCGCATTCTTTACAATCTTTACTTCCATTCCACGATCATTTTTATAACTATATTTTTTTATAATCTCTTCTATAAAGTCTTTTATGTGGTTTGAAATCATTTTGCGTCTCCTAGTTTAAAAATATCCCTCATTTTTTTAGATAGCATTATTCTCTCTCCAAAATCCGATCCAATCCCCAGAAATCGTCTTTGTGGGATTGTGTATTCCTTACCATTTTTAGTTGTCCCACTTTTCCCAAATTGATGTGTCGCTCCATAAATGACTGGTGTCCCTATTTCTACCTCCTCTTTCCCGTCATTTTTAAAAGCGATACTATCTCTCAAATGTCTTGTTTTTGTTAATGTTAGTTTATTTTCTTTTATTGCCCTTTCTGATTTTTCCCACTCTTTCCCCGTTTCTGGGTCTTTTGTATTTTTAAAAGCCTCATTTATATCAACATCTTTTGCCTCTAGTCCGATAAAGTCCAAAATCTCACCCGCTCCAAACTCCGCTAAAAACTCGAACTCTTGAAAAGTCGTTTTAAACTCTGGACTTACGATCACTGTAACTGGACTAACCATTATAACCGCTCCATTTTTCAATTATTTTTTTTGGACTTTTCACAATTACTTTATCAGTCTTATTACTAGGTAGTTTCATTTCACCCTTTGCAATGAGCTTTAATCTCTCATATATATCCTCACACATTTTTATAAATTGCTTATCGCCCTCTACATCAAGAACACCATTTAATATCATCAATTTATAGATAACTAAACTTTTACAATAGTTATTTATCAACTTATGATATGGCTTATCTTTTGATACTGGGGTAGGGTAGCCACCACTAGCAAGAGACAAATCAAGCTCGCTTGAAACATCAACGATAGTCGCCTCGATGATATTTCTCCCATCTATCTTCATATATATATTAACAAGCGTGTCCCTTTTCTCTTTTGCTGTATTTATGTTCCATTTATAATCACCTGTCCCCTGTTCCTCATACACAGATTCAAATACCGCTCTCTCGTCCTCATTTGTAAGCAAATGCAATATTCCTATATATTTTTCGATTGTTATATAATTTGGAATATCGAGCCTTATAATCTTGGCAAGATCGAGAGAGCTTTTAATTTCATATAGGTTTTCTACTGTGCAATACATTTTATTCCCTATTCCCCATACCCTAACTTGTAACTTCACTCCAACAGATCGCATTTACCACTGGGACTGGGAGCGGTTTTGATTTTCCGAATAATCTCATTCCACTAGGATTTTTTGATAATTCAGTAGTAATCCACAATGGAAGAGCTTGCAACCCTGCCTCTATATCATCAATCGCAGTGTAATATAATGTATGTGGGGCGTCTGTTGCGATCATTACGATTTTATTATCTGCAACTTGTGAAACTTGTTCTTTTGTTTTGAGATTGTAATAAGTTTGGGAGTGTAGCTCAACTCTAAAACCCGCAAAGATTATATTTGATTCTGTTACAGTTGCATTTATACGACTGTCATTTGTCATATTTATTACATAGTCCGCAAGTTTCATAAATGCTTTTGACCCCGCTTTTATAACTATTTGTCCCCCGAAAATAGACTTCTTTTTTATTGCGTCTTGCATCTTGATAAGATGTTCTAAAATATCTGATATTTTTGTAGTAGATACGTCCCATTTTTTGCTACAAGTTTCAGTTAGAGGAGTTCCAAAAGTAACGGAATAATCTCCATAACCAGTTGCCATTTTCATAGGGTAGGTTATTTTCCCAAGTAGAGACTGAGCTGCTAATGCCTCACATGTTGCACGGACATTTTGACGCAAAGTATCTATTTTGTTTTCTATCCAGACTTTATCATCCTCTGGCTTGAACATTTTTATATCATTTATGTCTTTTGCTGATACAAAATCTTCTATTTCGATTGGTTGTGGCTCTATAAAAGATACATCAGTCCCCTCACCCTCTACCCTGTATGCAGTCGAACCACGTCTAACTACTGGAACATTATTTATTATTTTTTTGATCTCTTCAATTCCAATATAAGCGAATGGATGTTGCTTTTTATTTTTGTAGATACCATCAATAAGAGGTGTTGCGATAGCAGGCAACCCTCTAAGTGTATCTACGATAACTTCTCTTGTAAAAATCTTTTCTATATTTATCATTTATTTCTCCTTTTGTTAAACTACATAAATATTACTTGCTTGTAACTTTTTCTTTATTTCATCATCGAGCCCCATTTCTACACCTGTTGCAGTTACTCTATAAAGTTTGTTTTCTTTAACTGTCCCATGTAGAAGAATATTTGTTACACTATCTTTTTTTGTATCTGTATCATTTACTATTACAACCACTTTTTCATTCGTTGCAATATCCTTATAGTGTTTTATATTCCCAGTTGTTTTATCGATTGCCACAACACAGCCCGCAGGAATTAGATTTGATTCTCCCTCAATATCTAATACCCCATTAAAATTAGTTGTGATTGTTTCAATAGAGTGTGTCTCTATAATAGGCGGATGTGACGGATCGATCACATTTTCTTCCTTAATAGATACCTTTCCTAAATTAGCGTTATATTCCATAATTATTACCCCCTAAATCTTGTTTATTATTTCACTTGTAGAAGTGGTTACTTTTTTGTCATCAGTCCCATCATCTTTTAACACAGTCCCAAAAGTCATAACTTTATCAAGCCCCTCAATGAAACTTCTAAAATTAGTCTTTGCCTCACCTACTAAAGTATTATCTATCGATACCGCTTTTTCAAAGAATGCTGGTGGTATTTTACCCTCTTCTTGTTTTTTTAAAAAAAACTCTCTCGATTCTTTTTCTGTCTCAAGTTTGTTTTTTTCATTAATTGCTTGACTAAACTTTGCGTTTTCCTCTTTTAGAGTTTTATTTTCAGTCTCCAAAGCAGAAAACTTTTTATCAAACTCTTCTTTCATTTTAGAAAAATTATTTTGTAATTCCTCTATTAGTTTTTTATCATTCATCTTTTCACCTCTATTTTTAAAAATATTTTTATTTAACTTATTAAACCCAACTAGTCGTTTATCTGTTGTAGCATTGAATTGTAAAAGTGTTTGTGTTAGTTGTGGGGGAGTTCTCCCAAGAAAAGCGACACCTGTAATTGTTATCTCTTTTTCTGGATTCCCAGTTATCTCCGCAGACACATAACGGAGTTTTTTCTCACCTATAAGGTTATTTAAATGCTTATTAAACTCGTATTCAGTAGCAAATATTCTCCCCTGTCCGTCTATCCGTAACGCTGTTATTTCTCCGAGACTATACTCGTCCTCTTCCTTTTCTGAATACCATTTATGCCCTACAAAACAAGTTATTATTTTTTTTTCTTTGTTTAACTTCTCTACAAAGTTCTTTAAAACTTCTTTATTTGAGAAATCTCCCTGTGGATATTGACCAGATTCAAAAATTAAAAACTCTTTCATATTTTCTTAAACATCTCCCATTCTGAACAAATGTCATAAGCCCACTCCAGAGGGCAATTTTTACCCGTTACATCAAAGTGCCTTAATACATTATCTTTTGGTATTCCATATTTATACATTAATGTTTGGACAAGAAACTTTGCATTTTCTATTGCTTGAGGTAACATTTTATAGTTGTCGCCGTCTTTGTAGCAACATATTTCAATACCGATTGAGTTATGATTTCTGCAGTCCTTATGTTTGTATGCTCCCTTTGTCCCGCAGTGCCAAGCCTCATTATAGTCCTCTACTACTTGGACAATATCTTTCTCATCTACGAAATAGTGAGCTGACGCATTTCTAAAATCTTGAAAATAGATACCATTTTGTTTTGCATTCCCCAAAGCCCCTACATAGTGGACTACTATGTATTTATTTACCTTACCAACAAGTGATCTGAAGTTTTTCGTTGTTATATTTCTTATTATTTCCATTAATTATTTTCCTAGAATATTATAAATAATTATCATTCCTATCCCAGTTATTATTACTGATATAATGGAAGCAATTATTGTATTAAGTGTTCTTGATGGATTATTTTTTAAATCCTTTAAATCATTTCGTATCTCTTCTAATATTTTTCCGAATTGGATGTTTTGTGTTTCAACTGCGAATGTTCTTTTTTCTAATTCAATATATTTGCTTGATAAATCATCTTGCTTTTTTGCTAAATCGTCTTGTTTGCTACTTATTATTTTTAAAGTCTTTTTAATGTCTTTTATTTCATATTTTAATTCTTTATCGCACATAGTACCTCCTCAAAAAAAAACTCTACCACAACAACAATGAGAAAATCAAAGAAGATAACTAAAGAAATTATTGTAGAAAAACCATTTTTTTTTAATATTAGTTGATTATTTATTGAACATTGTGAATTGTAATTTGTGAGATGGGCATTAACTAAAACCCCATTCAAAAGGTATTCAAAAATCTTTAGGTTTGATTTAGATTTGAAAATGTAAAAGTTATATGTTTTGTGTGAAAGATTGCAATGTAGGGCTTATTTTAAATTTTAAGGATATAACAATGACAGATAGAGGAAAAGCGTATTTAATTTTCTAAATATTCGAT
>Ga0268262_10006966_pt1 | contig 10679 bp, 33 predicted proteins | sample TergutNc150P3_FD_190354 | JGI IMG/M metagenome (GOLD analysis project Ga0268262, IMG submission 190354) | Nasutitermes corniger P3 segment gut microbial community from laboratory colony in Florida, USA - Nc150 P3 (SPAdes) (version 2) | ecosystem: Host-associated > Arthropoda: Insects >...
CTGCCTTCTTCATCAATGTAATACCCGTTCTCTTCCATGAGGGAGAGCGCAAGCAGCCGACCATGGCCGTCAATGGTGTAATAGGCGTCTTTGTATTTATAAATGAACATGGGGAATGAAAAGCCGTGCAGTATCAGCGACCGTATCATTCCCTCGATGTCATCCATCGTCCGCGTTTTAAGGCTACCTTGTAGTTTCTTAATTAGCTTGTAGTCGATTACGCCGGAGCCTTCGCAGGTTATCCTGAGTTCCATTTTCCCCTCCCCAATATCATTTTTATTTCCTAAAGGTTAACGACACGCGCTTTGAGCTTCTCTTGCTGTTTATTAGCGATTTACCAACCTTATGATCTACCAAGTTCGGGCAAATATTAAGATACTTAATTCTCTCTTTTCTTAGATAATCGCCTATCATTAAATCAAGCCCTGTAGGGTCTTTTTCCCTGCCGGGCCATATTTTGCTATACTCAAGAATATCCGCGCTCATCTTTGCGGGAAGGTAAAAACATAGCGCAGCCAAAAAATCACCGCCGCGTATATATCTTGTTCCCACGGTTATATCGTCTTTTCGCATACTGAAAAACTGAATAACGTCATTTTCATGGGCGTTTATTACGTGGTTTATCCTATTTGAAAAATCATCGCACATTATTATATCATCCTCAAGATGTAATGCCGGGTCTTCCCCTGAAATACCCAAAGCGTTTTGAAAATTAACATAAGCGTCGCGTTTTTCAATGATAGAAAAAGAAATCCCCGGTATTACCTTATACTCTGAAACATCCCTTTCGCAAGTGGTTCTCATAATAATTTTCATATCACTAATTCCTCCCAAAATTACAGCGATAATAAATCAGCCCTCGTGCAAGTAGTTATCAGCGTCCTGTTTATGAGAGCCGTTACGTCCAACGGCCATCCCATCGTCCAGTATTTGAAGCTGCCCACGTTCAGCATCATATACGGCTTCTTCCAAAACCATTCCACATAGCCGTAGTCCCGTATTATTTGGGCAACTTTGGCAAATGACACACCCCCAGCCCATTCCTTCCTGAGACAATACTGGTGAGGGTTCGCCTCGGCTTTCGCGGTTATATACCGCTGCCTCCCAAGCGCGTTACCTGCCAGTGCGAGAACGTCGCCGGGGATAGGGCGGTTTGCCTGCCGCATCTTTCCCATAGCCTCCAGTTCCTTCTCATACTCGCGGTGCTTGTAATCGTAGAACCCCCGGTATTTCTCATACAACTCCTCGTGATCCATGTCCGCAATATCTTCTTGCGAAGGCGCATTGTATTTCGGCTTCGGTTCCTGCGGCGGCCCAAATAGTTCACCCTGCATCATTCCTTCGCCCCCCAAAAACGCCTAACAACATCCCGTGTTATTATGTCAACAAAGGTTTTTCGGGAAGCATCGTCAAGATTATATTCCTTAATAATCTTTAATGCAAGTTTTTTCGTAACCGGTTGTCTGCCACCCAACAAGCTGATATATGACGTTGCAACGCCAAGTTTCGCCGCCATTTCTTCCTGGCTTTCGTCATGGTCGAACCTGAGCTGGCGCAGAAACTTGCCAACCTCTGACCGTTTTTTGTCTGTCTCTCCCATCAATACGCCTCCTGTTAATAATTTTAATACCTTATTTTTCGGATAAATACCTCTAATTCGCTTATTTCCTTTTCAATCATATCAGGCATTGTTAATCATCCCACGGGGTTATTCCCAACGCCTCAAGATACAGCCGCGCTTCGTCATCAGTGGCTGCCCATCCATTTTCTACGATAATGGCATGAAAGTTGACATCTTCGAAAAGCCCGATCCTTGCCATATATTCGGTCATTTCTGCCCTTGTTTTCGGTTTGCTCATCTCACTCTCCTTCATTGCGAATTACGCAAAAGCCACAAGGCGCTTTTTGCTTAATATCCGCTGGTAAGTTCCGCTTTCATAAGCCTCGGTAATGACGATCTGGCTATTGCCTCTCGGCTTTATATCTATAACCTTGCTCGTAGTTCCGAAGTTCCATACCAGCGTCATTCCAACAGTAATGTTTCCGGCTTCAATCGCCTTGACCTTGCCAATCTGCTGTAGGTGGACTTTCTTTTCCATTTCAATAACCCTCCGCGTATTTTGGCAAATCATGGGAAAGAGCTTCTTCCAAAAGAGGCTCATATTTCGTAAGCTCTTCATTGCTCAACTCCCTTGTTTTCCATGTCGATATGCGCGACCTGTATACTTTTCCCAACCTCGGATAGTCGATGTATGTTTCTTTGGTTTGTCCGCAGCGCCCTGTTAAAGCCCTGTACGTCATCATTTTAGGCGAGTCATTGTGAACATAAATCGGCGTCCAGTCAGTGTAATAAGAAGGCATCATCATCAATTTCCATTCATTTTTCATCTTCTCTCTCCTTAATAATTTAATATCTTATAATTAAATACTATCATATTCGCTATTATTTGTCAAGTGTTTTATGAAATTATTTTCATTTTTTTATAAAAATAATTTTCCCTTTTTTCTCATTTTTTTTATGAGGTTGGCATAGTATTTTTTAGCGTCTAACGCTCCGCGTCCCGCCAGTTTCCATACCAGCCGCCTGACAAACCCGAACCGCCTGTATAGCGGGTGATACCACTTGTCGTCAGGCCAGGTCTTCCGCAGGCATAACAGGGTTAATAACGCGCTAATTTTGCGGTTAGTCATTTGCCCTCCTGTTCCATGCATCAGCGGCTTTCTTTTCTGTTTCTTCGCTTGGCCCAGATGCCCCGCAATCGCAAGTAACAAAGTATTTACCGCTTAACGGATATTGCAAAAAATGTAAATTGCCGCATCTTTCCGTCTTAAACGGGCAGGGCTTTAATTCATTGTCTGTCATTTTTTCTCCTCTTCTGCTTTTTCTCTTTCAGAGCAGACATTATAATCGGAACAGGCATAGCACGGCAGGCAACCGTGCCATCGAGACCGTTCGCCGCCGCACTCCTCATTGTACTTAGGGCAGTACCCATCTTCCTGTCTTTTATGGCAAAGTATTATGCACTGCATCTTTCTCCTCCTAAATAATTCCCCACCATTCCGCTATTTCTTTCTCGGCGCAATCTTCGCAGTAAGTACCAATCTGGTTATTGCCCCAATAGGTGTCGCCATCGTAAAGGTTTTTGCCGCAGCCATCGCAGGTGTCCTTGACTTCCCTTGCGTTCTCTTGCTCATCAGCTGATTCATAGCCGGGACATCCATCACAAGCAGCCGTGCCTCCGCAACTTTCCTCTCTAATGCAAGCCATTTTCTCCACCTCACTTTGAAAACCTATATCCGTGTTTTTCCCTAGCTATAGGGCATTTAATTCCCAAACCTACTACCGGGCATAAATCACAATAGCCTTTTTCAATTCTACATTCAGTAAAAACAGAAAAGTTTTTATTCCCAAAAATTTCAATATCAACTTTGACGCTATGAAAGTAATCCTGAATACGCTGTAGTGTTCCTTTTTCCCACGCCTTATAATTGTCAATTTCTTTCTTGTCTTTCAGATATTGAGCGTATTCTTCTTCTGTCATTGTATGCGTCATTTAACCACCTCCAGAAATTCAACCGCAAAACAGCCGCTATAGCCGTCCAGCAAAACAACCCAATTACCGCCGACTTTCCACGGCTCGCTTCTTGTTACCCAGACACGGTCTTTGTATTTTTCAGCTTCCAAACAGTTCACCATTTTTACTTTAGTTCCAATTTTCATTTTCTCCCTCCGATATATTTACTCACCCTTTACGCCCATTATATGCAATTTGAATAGGTATAACGGACAGTTACTGCATATAGGCTCTTGTTTCTGAAACCTCATGTGGTCATCGTGTATGGTTTTACACCAGTAGTTTTTCATAAACATTTCGTCACAACAAAAATTTTCCACATCTTTTCCCCTTACTTCATGTTCAGTAAAACGAATATCAATATCGCTCTGTTTCATTTCTCACCCCCTGCCTTTTTATCCAGCAACAGCGCTTTCCACTGGGCATACGAATAATTGGCGTAATCGCGCCGCGCCTGCTCTTTGGTTATGTGGAGAGACGAGACTGCCAAATCCAGCAGCTCGGTATAATCGGCACACGGCGGTATAAAGTTTGCGCCTGTCATCAGCCTTTGTTTCAGCGCGTTTGTCATTGTTTCACCTTCTCCAGATATTCTTTTTCATAATCCATGCCTTGCTCGCCTAACCAGTGAGAATGAAAACCGCCGGGACGGATACAGTTAGATTTCCCTACACACGGCTCTCTAATACAGTTTGAACAGGTGCGGGAGCTTATCAATAATTCAACACGTTGCATTTGCTTTTCAAGTGGGGTCATTGTTTTTCCTCTTCCTCCGGCTTCCATCCATCAGGCGGCGGAATAGGTGGGTCGGCAATGACATAAATTGCACTACATATATCCTCGCTGTCGCTTGTGTAAAATTTTGCCGTATTAAAATCCGTAAGTTCCCATAAAACTGAAAATGGGCATTCGACACATTGATCGTATTCATCACCGTTATCCTGATACTGCGTTCCATCGCATTTAACAAACACTGCCCCTTTGTCTGGAAATTGCTTTCCTGTACGTTTTTCATACTGCGCCGGGGTTTCATAGTCGGGGATAAGACACAACTGTGTAATAAGCCCGTCTTTACAATCGTAGCAAATTGGGCAGTAACCGCCGTAATTTTTCGCCTCTGTTTTTAATTCGCTTTCACATCTTATGCAGTAGTATTTCATCCCATAACCTCCTGTAATACCGCAATACCTTCCCTGATACATACGTCAGGGTTTTTCCCAATCTGCCTGTAAAAAGTTGGGTGAACAAGGCAACCATAAGCCCTCGCCATCACCGACCGCTGCTCTTTCGTCACGCCGAGGCGGAAGTCCTTCGCGCCGCGGAGAGCCGCTTTGTAGTCCTCTACGGCTATCAGCCGCCGCACTTCCTGCGCTTTCATTCCACTTCTTCCTTCGCTTTCTCAATGGCAAACATCTCAGCGTCGTCGCGCTCAAGAAAGCTGGCAATCCGCTTCTCGGTGCCGTCATTCTGAACTTCAAAGACACCAAAAAACTCAGGTTCAGTTTTTTCATCAGGGTAATATTCAACAGGGGCAACTATTATTTCACATTCCGACTCGTCGTACCGCTGGATACATCCATGCACTCTGTATTCTTTCAGCATAACAATCTCCTTAAAAATGTAAATCTACTCTGACAGCAAAATACTGGCAGTCCTTCGCGTTATCTGGAACTTCCGTGGGAATGCTCCAGTCCCATTTATCAATATTGAAAAACGGCATATCAGGGCAGAAACTTTCCATCAGGATTTCCCCATACCGTTTATGCGCGTATCCTTCCATAGTTCTATTTCCGCTTGCCTTGTATCTTTCTATGTCGTTTTTTACAGCCTCAAGTAGATCATTCTCTGTGCATTCTCTCAATTTTTTAAGTTCTTCCACAACATCGCCTACAAGGAATACGCCTTCGCCTTCCTCAAGGCCGCCGTAATCATAGAACTCCCTTTCATAATGGTCTTCTATAAAGCCCTTAACATTTGACTTCGCATCCTCGGCATTTTCCGCTAATGCGATAAAATAAGTAAGTAAGTGCATAACAGCCTCCTTCTACGCCGTCACCCGCTCAAAGCGGTAACGGCCTTGTTTTTTCTTTACGACATAGCCGGATAATTCCTTTCCAGTCGCCTGTTTAATCACGGTCGCCTCGTAAGCCCTGTTTGTGATTATTTCATAAATGGCGTATTCCCAGGGTTCTCCGTAAAAATACTTCGCAATCATTTTCAGCAGCTCCTCGGCGCTCGGCGCAGACGCAATCAGCCTGTTTTTCATGCCGCGCCTTCCTTAAACAATGAAGGCGTAAGGGAATTGCTCTGACCCTGTAAAACACTCTTGTGTTTCGGGTACTTTGCAAGCCAGCCCTGGTAGTATTCGTTACCCGCAAAAACAGGATGCACTTTCTGCACCATCCACAGCGGAGCATTGTACCTCAATGGGCCGTAGGATACTGACACTGCTTTATAGCCCCATTCGCCATCCAGTTTTTTTGTCATCAGGTAAACCAGATCAACAGGATTTCCGTTTTCCTCCGCGTAAATCCAATTACCTTCTGTCTGCACGGCGTAACCGTCACGTCTTGCCATGTCAGCATAATGGTCGATAACATCTTGTTTCGACTTCCAGTTAGCGCTCCAATACCACCCCATACTATCCAGCCCTCCTTACCTCGGTGAATAACCAGCCTTCCTAAGAGACTGTTCGATTTCATCTAAAGCCCTTGAAACACGAGCTGCCATTTTTAATCGCTCTCCAAGCGTTTCGCCATGCGACCGATTAACAAGGTCATCGTCTGTCACGCGCTTGCAGAAATACGCAAGATCCATGGCATATTCGTCGCTAATTTCCAGTTTCATTTACGCCTCCTCTTTTTCGCGCTGCCTTTTAATGGCAAGCACAAGCCCGTGTTGTAACCGCTGGTCTTTCTCAATGTCCTCCGGCGTAAGGTCAAGCGCGTCCAACGTGTCCGACGTGTCGTGAGTATAGCTGTACTCATGGTTAGACAGCTCGTAATTGAACATATCGAAAATGAACCCTTCGCCCGTCACATCAGCGTCTACCGCGTCCTGCATTTCTTTATCGTGCCGCGTAAGCATTTCGTGAAGCCGTTCGCCGTCGGTACGGCGATAGAAGCCGCCGGTATCGCCAAACTTGTAAATCTGGTTTATGTCAAACTTTGTCAGCCCGAACTTCGCCATGCCTTCTTCAAACTGCTCGTTACTGAAAGCGAAGAAAATCGGGAACTCATTGAACTCTTTTTCGTGCTTCCGTTTCAATTCGGTGTATGCGTTCATGCTATTTCCCTCCTGCCTATGTTTAACGCCGCGGAAGCTATATCGGACATAATGCTGACAGCCTCGTCACGCCTGAGCTTAATTGTTGAAAGAGTCGCTTTCATGTGTCCTATAAATCCGCAGAAATCCATGAGGCGGCCCGTAAAAGTATCTTCTAAAAAAGCTACCCTCTGGCTTCTCTCGAATGTAGCAGACCGTGGAAGAGCCATGAGCTTGGCGCAAATCGCATTGTTTTCTTCAATCATGCTGATATCCTCATTGCGCCTTCCGTCTCTTTGCTTGTTTGTATGCGTTCCATTCGCGGCACAATTTTCAACGGCTTATTCCACTTGCCGATACAGAGATGCGGATAAAAATTGGTGCTGAAATAGTCAAACCTTGCGTCGCTGTCATCATAGCGGAACGAATTAACAAGGGCTTCGATGTCTTTCAAAACCGCTTGGGCTTTATCGGTCATCCAGTCGTAATACCACTGCCAGCATTGAATATCTTTGCTTGCGTTAAGTTTCCGGCAAAGCAGCTCAGCGTCTTCATTGCTGTATTCGCGCCTTGGAAACGCTTTTATCCTGTCTTCCAAAAAGATGTTTTCCGGCGCTTCCGTGAGGGTTACATATAAACCGCAGCCGCCAGAGTAATGCTCTTGCACGACGCTGAACCGCCATGTCGGGTAAACGTCTTTGAGATAGCCTCGGATAATGGGCGCAATGTCGCTAAGGCGAAGGTTTGGATTGTACCTCGAACCTTCCCAGCCGTTATCGGTGTAGAACTTGCGCCTGAACTCGCCTGCGGTTTCAGGCTCGGAACTGGAAGTTTTTACCGTGGCTTTTTTCTCCATGACGCGGAAAGCAAGGTCAAACTCGGCGTTGATTTCTTTCATGGTCTCGGTGTCGCCGCCGAGGTCGGGGTGGTTTTCTTTCGCAAGGCGGCGATATTCGGCTTTTAGCTCGTCAAGGGTTTTGCTGTTAAAATACTTCATTTCTTACTCCTAATAGTCGTAATCTATCGGCTCTTCCCAGTATTCAGGGGACTTCATCAAAAGACCGTTCATGTCGTACCACTTGCCGCAACAGCCGCACTGGGAAACGCCCATGTACGAACCGTCAAGGACAACCTCCGCGCTGCAGGAACACCTGCCAATCGCTGGCACTTTATATGTCCGGTGAAGCTCCTCCACCCCAAGATCGATGTAATTCGGATCGCTGAAAACTTTTTTGTAGTTACCGCGCATGACTTCGTTTGTCGCAATAAGGTTTCCGTTTTTGTCTACTGGGAAAGAATAACCGCTGTTAAAACTCCCGCCCTTAAAATAACGGTCGTCCCTGTACTGAAACTGGTGTTCGTAGTGAACTTCGTGGACATCGTGCCTTTCGCTAATAATTTTCATTTCCTCGCCTCCTTAATTGTACGCGCCTTCCATTTCGGCGTGTGAATAATACAATCCGTCTTTATCCTGTATGTACGGACTGTCTCCTAATCCAAGCATTGCAAGCTCGTCATTGAAAGCCTCCAGCCATGTGTCAAATAATTTTGAAAACGTCCAGTGGAATTCTCCGTGCCATACATTGCCTACCTGCCATTTGCCGTCAATGTATCTTATGACCGGCTTTCCGTTCCTGATCTCATCGATTTTCCTGCCTGCCGGATTGCCGCTCGCGTTTAATCTTGTCATTTCAGCACCTCCTCCCTATTCTTCTTCAAAAACAAAAGGATTTTTCACATCGGGATCATCAGGATTACGCATTAGGTTATGTGAGCCAACTCTTGAACCGCCGAAGCACCCTGATTTCTTGAACGGAATATAAGTCCCGATATGGTCAGTTGCTCCAGGGCCGTCATAGAACAGATAAAGCATCTTCCCTTTCTCGCTTTGCTTTTCCATTGTTACGTTTTTGTAAGCTGTCAGCATGAATACGCAGAAATCTTCAAAGGAAGCCTCAACCGTTTTTTCAAACACCGCGCCGTCAATCGGGTCATTTGTGTCACGCATATTGTCCAGAATGTACTGCACCGCTCTTTCTTTCATCTCTTTTCTCCTTTGCGTTAGCTGTTTTATCAGGTAACGCTTAATAATTTTTATAAGATATTAAATATCTTATACTATAATACTATCACATTAGTAAATAATTGTCAAGTGTTTTTTGAAAAAAGTTTTATTTTTTTTAAAATTATTTTTTATTTTTTTCACTTTTTTCTGCTAGGTTGGCATGGTATTTTTAAGGGCTGGTAAACCTTTTGTTACTTTTTGTTACCGTTTTTTACCATTTTGCGCCTAACGGTACTTGAAAAGCTCCAGTTATGTAAAATCCAATAGCCTTCCTTCGCCTCCTTTTATCAAAATAACCTCAGTCCTTATAAAACCACCCCCTTATGCCCAGCCTTAAACTCACTGAGCTTATTACCGTCATGGAGTATCTCGTCAATCTCGCCATAGGAGTCTTCATAAAAGATACGGGTTTTATCATCAATAGCGTATTCAAGATACAGCCGCCCAATGACATACTCCGCGTCATTGGTAACGCTGCGCCCTGTCATGTGCCCGATGTCGCGGATAAAAATGAGCTTTCCCTGTTCATGTTTCAGAACATCAAACTGCGCTCGCATAAAATCTAACACCTCCTGTTGGCTGTCATCGGTTTTGCCGTACTTGTACCGACAGACCCGCCCCATTCCGATTTTCACGGACAACGGGTTTTTCAAGGGTCGTTTGCAAATACGGCAATAGTTATTCATTGCTATTTTTTCCCGTACCCATTGCTACGTTTTCGCCTCTCTTCCAAGTAGCTAACTGTTTTATAAAAATCTTCTTCTTTTCCGCCGACCTGTATTCTTTTACCATAAATAGTTACAATCGCAAGATGGGACTTAAACCCCAAATCCGGCCTCTCATGTATAAAGTTCATTTTTGCAATTATATCTTCATCAATGTATGTTTTATTTATTAACATCACCGTACCTCCATTACAAAAATAATCTCATCGTCTTCTGTTACTGGTATTTGTATTATTTTTCCGTCATTCAGCATTAACCTAATTTCTATTGCCCTTGTTTGGTTATCTTGAATTGTTGCAACATTGCGATAACAATGATCGCCAATTTTAACAGTCATTATTTCCTCTCCTTATTAGTGAGAATATCAACCATGCCAAATACTTCGTCAGCTTTTTGGCAATGATTCCAGTTTTGCTTCCTGCCGATTTCTTTCATGCGTGCGCACGGCGTAGGTATCTCAAAATCAAAGCCGTGTTCCTGTATTGACTTTACAAGCTGGCAAAACATTCCTTTTTGTTTCGCCATGATGAAACTTATGATAATCGTATTGTCGGTACGCCATAGGTACGAAAAAGGAAAAAATCTATCGCTCGTAAACCCAAGCTCTCTGGCTGACTCGCTGTCTATGTTGATTATCCCTTCGTTAATTACCATCACTTCCTCCTGTACTCGTCCATTATTTCCGGCGTGGAACAGTTCGGGCAAAACTCGAACCATCCCGACTTGCCTTTCACCGACTTCCAGCCGTGTTTCTTCTTGAACTTCACGGCTTCCTCAAACTCTTCAAAGCTCTCTACCTCGTGTTCGCAATGGTCGCATATCAGGGTAAAATGCCAGCCATCGCGCTCAATCATGGGTTTTCCTTGTGATCGACAATTTTGAAAATCACGTTCTTGCCGTCTTTACGCTGGCTAGTCCAACAGGACAAATATCTCATAACATCGCAATTTCCATGCGAAAAAACACATCCCCTGCAAGCCTTAGCCTCTCCGCCAAATTCAGGCGGTATCTCCGCCTCAACCGCTATCAGCGCCTTGCCTATCGGTAAAT
>Ga0268262_10006967_pt1 | contig 10678 bp, 8 predicted proteins | sample TergutNc150P3_FD_190354 | JGI IMG/M metagenome (GOLD analysis project Ga0268262, IMG submission 190354) | Nasutitermes corniger P3 segment gut microbial community from laboratory colony in Florida, USA - Nc150 P3 (SPAdes) (version 2) | ecosystem: Host-associated > Arthropoda: Insects > Digestive...
GAGTAGATTGCTTCGCCTACAGCTCGCAATGACGCGCATTTATAGGGACATTATTGGGGACATTAACTGCGACATTTTTTGGCGTTTGACCTCTGTTGGAGTGCGACATTTTGAGGGACATTTTGGGAGGGCATTTTGGGAGGGCATTTTCGCGGGCTTATTTTCGTGATCGGCACGCGCGTCGCATCAACATTCCAACGACCGCCAGGATGATGAAACCTGTGATAGATAATTCGGTGATGCGTGCAGCGTCGCCGATACCGGCATTGGGCGGGGTTACGCCAGGCTTGCAAGTAATCATGTCGACGACGATAGGAACACTTGCGCCGGTTACACCGTTTAGCCCGACCAAAACTATCGTCTCGGTAGTATTTCGTGCATATATTTTCGTATAGGTATTGTTGCCGGTCTGCGTCCAACCGGATGGGATTACAATGGGAATATTGGTGGTTAGGGTCACTTTAACGGGATTGCAACCAACGTTATCGATCGAACCATTCGGGTCGGTGGGTTCATAGAGTGGAGGAATGGTAGGGGTCGGGGGAGTAGCGTCGTGGTATTTGGCGATGACAACATCGGTATCGCCGCCTTTTCCTCTGTTTAATGATCCGACCGCCGCATAACCGCCGTCGGCGCTAACGGTAACCGAATAAAACCGACCGTAATAGAAAGTACCGTACGCGCCATTATAATCACTGTTGCTGAAATTCTTATACCATTCGAGCGTACCATCGAAATTATATTTAACGACAACAGGATCGGTAAAGTATTCTCCAAAAGGACTGGTCGTAGCGAGCCCTCCGGCTATGACATATCCATCGGTAGTCGGGATAACCGAATAAAAATCACTGCCGTCGCTCGCGTCGAAATTTTCGTACCATTCAGTATCACCGCTAGAGTCGAGTTTAATGACGGCGCTATGATAGTTGCTATATAGATGATTTCCGACCGCAACAAATCCGCCATCAGGAGCCGGAGCTACTGATTCAAATCTTTCATAAGAAGATCCGCCGAAATTTTTATTCCATTCAAGTGTACCGTTGGCGCTGAATTTAACGACGATAGCGTCGTCATCTCCTTGATTTAGACCCGCCAAATCACCGTTGTTCGATTGGGAATACCCGACTGCGGCATATCCGCCGCTAGGTGATGCTGCGACCGATGTGAACTCATCAAAATCGCTCCCGCCAAATGTTTTGCGCCATTCGAGTGTTCCGTTAGAACTGAATTTGGCGATTACAGCGTCACCACCACCGTTATTCATGCCCAACAAGTCGCCATCATTAGACGAAGAATATCCAACGGCGATGTATCCGCCACCGGGAGCCAGGGCGATGGATTCGAATTCGTCGTAATCACTCCCGCCAAAATTTTTATACCATTGTAATGTAGCGTTGACATTAAATTTGGCAATTATAGCATCGCAACTGCCGTTATTATGCGCAGCAAAATCGCCGTCCGTCGAACACGAAATACCCGCCGCAATAAACCCGCCATCAGAAGTTGGGGCGGCCGAGTTGAACCTATCTGCGTCACTGCCCCCAAAACTTTTAACCCATTTTAGTTCACCATCTGAATCATATTTAACGATAATGGCATCTTCATCGCCTTTTTGCAACGCTATCACGCTGGGTCTGTATAGAAAAGAAGATCCCGCAACAATCGTCCCGCCATCACTACTTGAAATAACTGCGTTGAAATGATCGCCACCGCCATCGAAAGCTCTGTTCCACACTAATTCGTAACTCGCCGACGCCGCCCGTGCACTGGGTGCCGCATCTATCAACCCGGCAAAAATTAACGTTCCGATTAGCATCACCAGTGCCAATATCTTCCCTATTTTTATCTTCGCCATCGGACCCCCTTTTGATTTTTGTGTTACGTTATTAACATAACTGATTATAGTCATCTTATACTCAGAAGTCAAGTCGGGGCTGTGGAAAACTTTGTTGTTGACATGTCAAATTGCTTTTGCTAATATGGATTCTAAGCTGGTGCGCAGACGGGGCTTTACGCTTCCGTCTACGACGAAGAAAAAACAAAAACCAAAAGCCCCGGGTGGGCGCGCAACAGCAATCCGAAACAAAAACGCTCATGCTTCTCCGGGCGTTTTTTAATTTTTCTGTTATAATGTTTATATTATGCAAATGGATTATACGATTTTCTATTCGTCACTAGCTACAATTGTGCTAATTGTGATGATCGGGTTCTTTGTCGCGAAAAAGAAATGGGTCAACGAGGGCGCTAACAAAGCCATCGTGACTTTGCTATTGAACGTGGCGTGGCCCTGTGCGCTGTTCGGGTCGTTCCCGGGCAAATTTTCGCCCGAGTATTTGACGAATTTTTTGTGGGGTGCGGGCGGCGGGCTGTTGGTGCTGACCACGGCGATTTTAGTCTCGCGAATCCTGTTTCGAAAGAAGAAAAATCCGAAAAACTATTTTGAATATCAATTTGCGTTCATTTTCAATAACGCCAGTTTTCTCGGTTTTCCGCTGGTGAGCACGCTGTATGGTCAGGACGGTTTAGTACCCTATGGCGGTTTCATTATTGTTTTTAACCTCGCACTGTTCGGTTATGGCGTGGCATTATTCCGCGAAAAATTCCATGTTAAGGACTTACTAAAAACTTTTCTAAATCCGAATGTGATTGCGGTGTTGCTCGGGTTCGTGGCTTTCTTGTTCAGTTTCGAACTGCCGAAATTTTCCGCTGACACCGTGAAATATATCGGTGCGATGATGACGCCAATGAGTTTGATTTGCATCGGATTCATGTTGTCGCGCGCCAACATCAGGCAAATTTTCAAACGCAAAATGGTCGTCCTCACCTGTATCGCGCAACTCATACTCGGTCCGCTGATCACATTCGGGGCGTTAAAATTGATTGGCACGCCAAATTACGTCATCGCGATTTTGGTCCTGATCCAGGCACTCCCCACCGCCACGAGTCTCGGATTATTCGCCGAAAAATATCGCGACGACACCGGCAACGCGTCGGAATTAGTGGCGATGTCGACCATTTTGTCGGCGGTAACTCTGCCGATCATAATTTGGTTGATGGGTATTTTAATATAAGTTTGTTGTTCAGAAAAAAATCCTCTTCCAAAAAAGTCTTGCACACCCGAGTTTATTGTGCTATAACTTTCGGTATGAACGATACCAGAAGAATCCCCTAGTTTGTTGTTGCAGACAGCGTGCGTTGAACGCGTGCTTAAGTAAAAATCGTTAATTTACAAAACTGTTAATAATAAATTAGGGAGGTTAATCATGCCGAAAGTGAAAAAGACACCAGCAGAACTATTGCATCGCGACGAAATAAAAAACCGGTTGAGGATGTCCGCGAGATTAGGTACAAAAAGTTTGCTCAAAGAACTGGGTTCTAATCCAAAAGGACTCAATGAGGATGCGATTGACGATATTCGTGAAGAATATGGCGACAACAAAATCACTCACGGCAAAAAAGAGTCTGTACTCGAACGTGTCTTGAAATCTTTTGTGAATCCTTTCACCTTAATTTTGGTCGGATTGGCATTAGTATCGGCATTCACGGACATTGTTTTAGCAGAGCCGGGCGAAGCCGATCCCATCACGGTGATTATTATCATGACCATGGTGATATTATCCGGCACATTGCGATTTGTGCAAGAAGCCCGCAGCGGTCACGCCACTGAAAACCTGCTCAAAATGATCACAACCACCACCAGTGTGCGACGCGGAAAAGCCGGCGTGTACGAAATTCCGATCGAAGACATTGTCGTGGGCGACATCGTACAATTAGCAGCGGGCGACATGATCCCCGCCGACATCCGCATCATCCAAGCCAAAGACTTATTCGTCAGCCAATCCGCCTTAACCGGCGAAAGTGAACCCGTTGAAAAAACGACGGATGCCGTATTGGACGAAAGTATCTCATTAACCGAAATGCCCAACCTCACATTCATGGGTTCAAACGTGGTTTCAGGCAGCGCCACCGGCGTGGTGGTTGCCACTGGCAAGGACACGATTTTCGGCGAAATGGCGCAAAGCGTCAACGAAAAACCAGCAAAGACCAGTTTTGAAAAAGGCGTGAACTCGGTGTCGTGGGTGTTGATTCGTTTCATGCTGGTCATGGTCCCCATCGTATTGTTCGTTAACGGGTTCACGAAGGGCGACTGGCTGGAAGCCACGCTGTTCGCCCTGGCGATTGCGGTGGGACTGACGCCGGAAATGTTGCCGATGATTGTGACGACCTGTCTCGCCAAGGGTGCAGTGGCGATGTCGCGAAAGAAAACGATTATCAAAAACTTGAACTCGATTCAAAATCTCGGTTCGATGGATATTTTATGCACCGATAAAACCGGCACGATTACCCAGGACGATGTGGCGTTGATGTATCATCTGGACATTAGTGGTCAGGAAAATCCGCGCGTATTGCAATACGCGTTTTTGAATAGTTACTATCAAACGGGACTCAAGAATTTGATGGATTTGGCGATTATCGAACGAACCGAGGAAAAACAGGATACTATCAGAGAATTGCGCGGACTGGCGAATCAATATGTTAAAATCGACGAAATTCCGTTCGATTTTGAACGTCGCCGCATGAGCGTCGTGGTTACGGAAAAAGGCGTCAAAACCGAAGCACAAATCATCACCAAGGGCGCCGCCGAGGAAATGTTATCGATTTGCGGTTTCATCGAACGCGACGGCAAGGCCGAACCGCTGACCGACAAGATCCGCGATCGCATCCTCGAAAAAGTGGACGAATTGAACGAGGACGGCATGCGCGTGATTGTTTTGGCGCGAAAAGTGATTTCCTACCGCCGCGGCAACGGCGCATTTTCGATATCCGACGAATCGGGCATGGCATTGATGGGTTATTTGGCATTCCTCGATCCGCCGAAAGAATCCACCGAGGCGGCGATCCAGGCACTCAACGAGCACGGCGTGGAGGTTAAAATCCTGACCGGCGACAACGACAAGGTGACGCGCTGTGTTTGTCGTCAGGTCGGCATGTCCGTGGATCGGATTTTACTGGGTTCGGATTTGGACGCGATGGATGATAAAGAACTCGGTCGGGTTGTCGAAAAAGTCAGTGTTTTTGCCAAACTCTCACCCCAGCAAAAGGCGCGCGTCATCACAATCCTGCGCAACAAAGGTCACAGCGTCGGTTACATGGGCGACGGCATCAACGACGCCGCGGCGATGAAAGTTTCCGACGTTGGCATTTCCGTCGATACCGCCGTGGACATTGCAAAAGAATCCGCGGACGTAATTTTGTTGGAAAAAGATTTGATGGTTTTGGAACGCGGCATTATCGAGGGTCGCAAAACCTATGCCAACATGATCAAATATATCAAAATGACGGCGAGTTCCAATTTCGGCAACATGTTTTCAGTACTCATCGCGAGCGCGTTTTTGCCCTTTATCCCGATGCTGCCGATCCAACTGATCCTGCTCAACTTGATTTACGACCTCTCCTGCACCACCATACCGTGGGACAACGTCGACAAAGATTACCTCGCCGTCCCGCGAAAATGGAACGCCTCGTCGGTCAGTAAATTCATGCTCTGGATCGGTCCGACCAGCTCCGTGTTCGATGTCACGACCTACCTGCTAATGTATTTCGTGATCTGTCCGGCGATGTGCGGCGGGTTGCTATTCCATCAACTCACCGACCCGGCAATGCAAGCCCTCTATATCGCCATTTTCCAAGCCGGTTGGTTCGTGGAATCCATGTGGTCGCAAACATTGGTCATCCACATGATCCGCACCCCGAAAATCCCGTTCATCCAGAGCCGCGCCTCGCTCCCGCTCACTCTCCTCACCTTCGCCGGTATCGCCGCCCTCACCATCATTCCCTTCACCGGCTTCGGCGCGTCCATCGGCCTCGCCCCGCTGCCCGCCTCCTACTTCCCCTGGCTAATCCTCACCATCTTCCTCTACATGGTCCTCGCCACAGTATTCAAGAAGATTTTCGTCAAACGATATGGCGAGTTGTTATAGCGGATGTTTCGTAAAATTAAATCAACATCAAAAAAGATGTCATGTTATTGACATCTTAACAATTCCATGGTGGAGACGATCGGGCTCGAACCGACCACCTCAGCAATGCGAATGCTGCGCTCTACCAGATGAGCTACGTCCCCGCGTTAAAAATTATAGCATTTTATCCGATCCGCGTCAATTAGCGGAAAAATCGGTGATTTCCGCCAATAATTTATCGTCGATTTCGATAAATTCGCCGGTTTCAAGGGTTTTTTCACCCGGAATATTGGCAGATTCGAAAACGCAAAATTTCCCGATTCGCGCAGAACATCCATCGCTCCTCCCCAATAGATTTCCTGTTCGCCGTTTTTTATTGCGGGCAGATCAAAACCGCACTTTTCCCGCAAATCTCGTTCAACTTCACCACGCAACGACTGTGGCGAAACTACATTCTTTTCCATGTAGTTCATTGTGACACAACGAAAATTGCGACCTCTCGTTCTGATTCAAAAAACTATTCCGACATCAAAAAAGTAACTCGCGACCGCGGCGACAACCAAAATCGCGATTTCGATGCCGCGACCGATGCGAAATCTTTCAAAAAGCGCGACGATCAGCCCAATCATCAACCCGATTGGCGCAGCCGCCAAACCAAACACCGGCGCACCCAACCTCAACCACGTCATTCCGAGAATCAGAAATATCACAAATTTCAGGAAAAAATGCGCGTAAACCCGCTGGTTTTTGAAAATCTCCCGCGTGGCATTTTTCGGCGTCAATTTTGTCTTGCCATTGACCTCGCGACCGCCGCCGCGCGTCGTGCGCTTTTTGAACCAAAGTTTTTGTTTTGCCATTTCCTTTATTTTACCACAATTAAAAGAGTGCCGCAACACAAAATCATTGTATCAGAGTCCAGAGAGCGACGCGAACCGTTCTGAAACGACGAACCCTTTAAAGCCCTACCGTCCGGGGTGAGGCGTACAGAACGGCGAGAAGGAGCGGAAACGTCGCTAAATTGCTTCGCTCCGCCCGCAATGACAATAGTGTTTACATGCGGATTTCCGCATCAACGCCCGCCGGCAGCGACAAATTCTGCAACGAATCAACCGTTTTCGGCGTGACATTAACGATGTCGATCAAGCGTTTGTGGACACGCATTTCGAACGCCTCGCCGCCCTTTTTATAAACATGCGGCGATTTCACGACCGTGAAAGTCGATCGCTTGACCGGCAGCGGCACTGGACCAACGACCGTCGCACCGGTGCGAACAGCGGTTTCCACGATCTGCTTGGCGGCGGTATCGATGATCCGCGCGTCATACGCCTTTAATTTGATACGAATTTTTGGCGAAGTTACATCAGCCATTTTATCTCCTTGCTTTCTAACCCGAGCGGGACGCCGCAATCTCCTTAATTTCAGAGTTACCGGCGCAATTAAATTTTACCCCTGTATTATATATCATAATCGATTTTTTGACAAGGGTATTGACACGGAGAACAAAGTGTGCTATAATGGTTAGGTAACCCGAGGGTGTACACCGGTCGGGACGTGTTGGAAGTGTATTTAATTAGAAAAGGATTTTATGGCAAATAAGAATTTTGGTATCACGCTGGAAACGGATTATCGTTGCGGCAAGGAAGCAACTTGCGTATACGATCATATTGATGGTTGCCACACATGTGTGACTAAAGAAATGCAACGAGCGTTAGCTGCAAGTGCACTTCAAAACGGAGAGTCCCCTGAAAAAATCGTGGCTGATTATAAAAGCGGAATCGGCGGTTGCACAATTTACATCGATCGTACTAAACTCGAAGAAAAATAATTTAGATGTTTTCGAATCAAAACTGCGCTTTTCCGGCGTGGTTTTTTGATTGCCGCCACACAGAAAATCACTCTTGTTCTTTCGCCTGGTCAAAAAGGTCAAAGAGATCGCCGGGACTATTAATCAACGAATCCATATCGTCCGACTTACTAACCTGGACCGTGAACGAACCCGACGCGTGATTCATTTTTGGATCGTTAAAGTGAACAAAAACCGGACTTTGTTTACTGTGGGCGCTGATGCGTATACCCCGGAGCGCGAGTGTCACATCGTCGGGCTTGCCGTCCAACAGATTGCCGAGTTGGTCGCTGTCGCTCCTAATAAATCTAAACTCGCCACAATCGCACTCTTGAATCCTATTTAGATCCCTGCCAACATCACCCCAACCCTGTGCCGACTCCACCCCCCCCCAATCAAAATACATCCTGCTAACATAGCTAACCGTACGTTCCCGCACATCATCGAACACCAAAAGCTCCGTTGCCATAATAAGTCCTTTCTATTATGGTTAACATTATATCATACCGTGGGATATTTTACAATATTAGAAAATCACCCTCTCCTACTCGTCATATTCGGATTTGTTCCGAATATCCAGTTTAATAGTGCTTTTCCCCCTAAAAAGGTGACGCCCTTTTCCCCTACAACCCAACCACACACCTAACCCCAAACCCGTAGTTGCGGAGGAGGCTGTCATCGCCAGGGTGGACGTAGGACGAGCTGAAGTCGAGGTAGCGAGCGCCGGAGGAATTGCGCACCGACGACGACCAAAAGTAGCCGATGGATCCCTGGTTGTTGAAGCTCGAGTACCAGTAGCCAGAGAAGACCCCGTGGAAAGCACCTGAGGGACGCCAGTTGGAGTAGTAACTACCGGCTGTGTTCCCCGTAGTTAGAGTTCCGGCGTTCATGCTGGCATTAAGAACAGCAAAGTCAGCATAGTCAAATGATGTGCCGTTGCCTGGACCGGAAGCAGTAGATGTAGTGGTTGGCAGTCGCCAATTTGCCGGACAGATTGAACCTGTTGCTTGTGTACCGGCGGCATCGATGCTCTGCACGCCAGTACCAGCGGTGGCGGTATAGAAGTTATATAGTAGTCCGCATTTGCTGATGTTTTCGGTTGGCTTATCGGTGTTATTGTAGCAATATGTCTTTTGAATTGGATCAACATATTTGGCGGAATCTTGGTTGGGGGAGGTGCTAGACGATGCGCCATTTTGCGTAAGATATCCTGTCCAAACCTGCGTAGCACTGAATCCAGCTTGGTTCGTGCCAATAGTATCTCCGTTTGGTTTGTAGCGCAGGTTGTCGATCTGCCAACATTTATTGTCTGCTAACTTTGCAACATAGTAGAGTTGTGAATCGCGAATGTCGCGGTAGACGGTTGGCGTAGTGGAACAAGTAGCGGTAGTGAGGGATTGCATGGTTGGAAAGTTATATGAACTATACCAAACCGTATAGTTATCTCCGGCGTCGACACCATTGATGAAAACTCGTTTTTCACCGTCCGTCATGCCAGAAACTGGACCTGTGCAAGTAATCGCGGTGCCAGTGCTGTCGACACTAACACTAGTGCAGGGTTGACCGCCGATTGTAACCGTGGGTGCTGCGCCGAAACCTGATCCGGATATACTAAATTGTGGACCATTTGTACCAGAGCCATTGCCAGATGGGGCTATAGTAGAGGCGAAGTTAGGGACAATAGCCGTGGTTTTCACCTGATAACCGCTGGGCGGATCGGTTGCTGGCGGTTCGGGAATTTCGTTATCTTCGGTTTCGTACGTAATACTCAACGTATACACTCCATTCGCAATATTAGCGGGAGCGGTTACGAATAGCGTGTGGTTTTGGGTATCCGGACTCGTATCGTCATCACTGCTATAGATTTCAACCGCTGTGGTGCTTAATTCCTCTGCATTGAGTTCTGTGGTAATCCCCGCACTCACCGCGTCCGTCGTATCTTGATCGGTGTTTAGTTTCGCGGACAATGTATACCCTGTTTCATTCTCGGTCGTAACCGTCGTGGTAATGGTGGTGCTTCTTTCTATAGGGTCTGCTGTTTCGTTTTTCTTGTTTATGTTAATAATAACATCACTTACTGTCGCAATCGCCGTCTCATCGAGAGTTGGAAGCGGAGTTGGGGTTTGGGCTTTGATAGGTGCAGTAGCGAACAGGAATACGAAGAATGCCAGGATGATAGCCGATACAGGTATTGTATGCCATAATACGAACTTGATGCGGTATTTGCGTACGATTTGGGATACGTCAATTATTTCGGTGAGGGGATCACTTTCATGCTTCCTTACTAGTTTACCTTCATAGACCCTTTCATAACTATCCTTTGTCCATGGGTTCTTAATTCTTACTCCGCCTATGCCCTTTTCCATGATGCGTTTGCGGGTGAGGTAGATGGTTAGACCAATAGTTAGCAATGTAGCAAAGGAAAGCATAATGAAAGGCAATATTGGTAACTGGTAAGTTATATTAAATAACTTAATGGTCCACGTACCGGTATTGGGTGGAGTAGGTTTAGTGGGATTGTTAGGATTGGTGGGATTGGTTGGAGCGGTTTCGAGTTCGTTGATGGCGTCCTCGATATTGTCCTTCTCTTCGTCGATGTCACCGCATTCGGATGCATCAGCGTTGTTTTGTTCGGCATTTTCTAGGCAATCCAGCATACTTAAACCTTTTTCACAGGCTTCCATTAACTTTTCATATGACTCATCCGTGTAAGTGTGATTCTGTTCTTGATTCTGCTTTATTTGATCACAGGTTTCGAGCATAGTGTCCAGGTTGGTCGAGTCGTAGATGTTGATCTTGATGTGGTTGGTGGTGGAGGTGGCGGCGTAGGCAGGAGTGATTGAAAGCAGAACTGTCATTGTTATTGCGAGGAGGG
>Ga0268262_10006968_pt1 | contig 10677 bp, 9 predicted proteins | sample TergutNc150P3_FD_190354 | JGI IMG/M metagenome (GOLD analysis project Ga0268262, IMG submission 190354) | Nasutitermes corniger P3 segment gut microbial community from laboratory colony in Florida, USA - Nc150 P3 (SPAdes) (version 2) | ecosystem: Host-associated > Arthropoda: Insects > Digestive...
TTCGTTTGCGATTTGCGTTAAAAAAACTGATTTTCCGGCACGGCGAATACCGATTATCACCTTTACTAGGTCAAAAACTCCATAAAAAGGGCGAACATTTTTCAGCAATTTCTCACGAATAACCATAGAAACTCCTATTTTTTTAAGGTATACCTATAAAAAATAGAAATTTTTCAGGAGTTTTTCAAGGTATGAGTGTATTCTTTTGGGTCTACATCGGAACATAGTTGCAAAACGCCTTATGGAACTTTGCCCCCTAGCAAGTTTTCTGGCTTCGGCTTTTGCCGTTACAGTAGCGGGACTGCCCTTGAATTTCACAAGGTTACCTTGGGAGGGTGGTGGTAATATACATTATTTTTGGCAAAGGGGGTAAAAAATTCCGGGTTTGGAGTATAGGGTCTGTGGTTTTCTCAGTAAGCATTACAATTTACTACATTTATATTATAAAAGTATGGAGTTGTTATGGCGCAAACCGGTTTGCTTCAAGTACGCATAGACCCCTCGCTTAAACAGCAGGCAGAAGAGTTATTTCGCGAAATTGGCATAGATACAGCCTCCGCAGTGCGAATGTTTTTTAAACAGGCGATTGTTTTTGGAGGAATTCCGTTTAGCGTTCACGTCGGTGTTCCTCAAACGGACAAAAAGGCAGAGGCAAAACTGGCCTTTCAAAGATTGCAAAAGTATAAGAAAATTTTGCCAGCGGATTTTGACTACAAAAAAGAGTTAGAAGCAGTCAGGAACGAGAAATATGAAAAATATGAAAATTCTCGTAGACACTGATATTGCACTGGATTTTTTAATAAACAGAGAGCCTTTCTTTAAGGAATCTTATGCTGTTATTCAAAGATGCCTAGAAGATGTTGATGGCTATATTTCGGCTCATTCTGTAAATAACATATTTTATATTTTGAGAAAACATTGCTCAATTGAAGAAAGGCGGCATTTGCTTTATGAAATATGCAGTATTTTAGATGTTGTAGGCACAAGCAAGGAACAAGTTTTTAACTCCATAAATAACGAGCATTTTATAGATTTTGAAGATTGCCTACAAGTGGAATGTGCAAAGAGCAAAGGCATTGATTTTATTGTGACCAGAAATATATCGGACTTTTTAAATTCCGAAATTAAAGCTATTTTACCGATAGATTTCTGCAGTCAAAAATAGGAAATCTCACCCGCAAAATGCGAGTATCAGCACCTGGGCCGAGAGTATTCGCAAAAACATTGTGAGCGGATATACGGTTGAGTAGCCGACCGCTGGGGCGTCGCTTGCCGCAACGGAGTTGGAATAGGCTAGCAAGGGTGGATTTGTGCGGCCGCCGGATAGAACGCCCATCAAAGTCAAGAAATTGAATTTGGCAAATTTTACGGCAATAAATCCAACTATGAGCAAAGGTAGCACGGTTATCAAAAATCCGCAAAAAAGCCACAACATGCCGTTTTGGGAAGTTATCGCTTCCACAAATTGAGCGCCCGCGCCAATGCCAACGCTTGCCAAAAACAGGCATATACCTATTTCCCTAATCATCAAGTTCGCGCTCTGCGTGGTATAAGTTATTAGCTTTAATTTGTAGCCAAAACGCCCAAGCAAAATTGCCACTACCAAAGGGCCGCCAGCCGAGCCGAGCTTCACAGGCAATGGCATATTCGGGAAAGAAATGGGTATGCTGCCGAGCAAAATGCCAAGTAAAATTCCTACGAATATTGTGACTATGCTCGGTTCATTCAAGCGTTTCAATGTGTTGCCTAGCAAATATTCCGCTTTTTGAATAGCTTGTATTTCGCCAACAATTGACAATTTGTCGCCTAATTGCAAGGTTAAATTTGGGTTGGCAAGCAAATCTATCCCTGAACGGTTAACGCGAGTTATGCTTATGCCAAAAGCCGTCAAGCTGAGAGAACCCAAAGTTTTGCCGTTTATTTTGTCTTGCGTTATCACTATTTTTCTAGATACCAATTTGTGTTCCGAGGGTTTCCAGTCCACCTCAATTTCCTTTCCTATAAATACCGTTATTGCCTCTTTATCTGCCGGAGCGGATAAAATTTTAAGCGAATCGTTTAAATGCAAAATCTCACCTGCTTGCGGAATAAAATATTCCTCGCCCCGCTTTAGGCGGGAAATTATAAAATCGCGCCCTACCAGTTTTTTTACATCTTCCAGGCTTCTGTTCGCTATGGCATCGTTGGCGAGCAAAAGGGAATAGTGTATGGGCTGTTCGTTTGAATCGCTAGTGCTTTCTATTTTTTTTGCTTCGTTTTGCGCATTTATTTTTAAAAGAACCCTCAAAAGAATCAAAGGCGGTATAGCCGCAACAATTCCCAGAGGATAAGCCACCGCAGAGCCTAAGGCTATGTTTTCGGTCATTGACAGTTGGTGCATTGCTTCTTGCGCCGCGCCAAGCGAGGGAACGTTTAAGGTTGCCCCTGTTAAAATGCCCACCATCATGGCTATTGAAATATGGGAAGAAAATATATAGTAGAGAGTTATGGCAACTATTATGTCTAAACACACAAGGGAAACAGCAGTGATGTTCAACTGCAAGCCCTCTTTTTTAAATGAAGAGAAAAACGATGGGCCTACTTGCAAACCAACGGCAAACACAAACAGCACAAGCCCAAAATCCTTTATGAAATTTAGCAGAGTCTCATTAACAGACAACCCAAAATGCCCACAGGCAAGGCCTACGAACAACACAAAAGCAATGCCAAGCGAAACCCCGAATATTTTAATTTTGCCCAGGCTCATGCCCAGTGCAATCACAAACGCAAAGATGAAAATGGTATGAGCAATGCCATCGTTCAATAAAAGCGAAAGAAACCAATTCATAGCTTTACCTCGGAGCGCTTAAATATAGAAATTAAACTGAGAAACGGTGGTAAAAATACTAAAAAACCAAGTACCCTTGACAAGGGTTTAAAAAGTTTCTATATTTAGCTAGCTATGGAAATCTATCGGTATGCAAGATATTGTTGTACGCGAATACCAGTCCTGTGGGGTGCTGGACGTGAATAGCTTTCACCCCATTCCTTTTTATTTTAGCTTGTCTAACATTTTCTTTACAATTTTTTCCAGCAATCTCGTTGGGAAAATTCTTAACCTGCAAACAAGGAGCTCATTATGGCAACAGGCTGTCTAACACAAGAAAACATTCCGGATTTATTCGGAAGCATGGTATTCAACGATGATACTATGCGTACACGTCTCCCAAAAGATACTTACCGCGTGCTGAAAAAAAGCATCGCGCAAGGTACGCATCTGGAACTTGACGTTGCCAATGTAGTTGCCAACGCAATGAAAGACTGGGCGGTGGAAAAAGGCGCTACGCATTTTACCCACTGGTTCCAGCCCATGACCAACATTACAGCAGAAAAACACGATAGCTTTATTTCTCCTTCTGGCGATGGAAAAATCATCATGGAGTTTTCTGGCAAGGAACTTGTTCGCGGCGAGCCGGACGCTTCCAGTTTTCCTTCGGGCGGTCTTCGCGCTACCTTTGAAGCAAGGGGATATACCGTTTGGGATGTGACCTCTTATGCGTTTATAAAAGATGGAACTTTGTGCATACCAACCGCGTTTTGCTCTTACGGCGGCGAAGCTCTTGATAAAAAAACTCCGCTTTTGCGCTCGATGGAGGCATTGAACAAACAGGCACTCCGCATTTTAAGGCTTTTTGGCAACACAACCGCGCAGAGAGTTATCACAACAGTTGGCCCGGAACAGGAGTACTTTCTTGTTGACAAAGAAGTGTACCTAGAACGTCCGGATTTGATTTACACCGGCAGAACCCTGTTCGGCGCGCGCCCACCAAAAGGGCAGGAACTTGAAGACCATTATTTTGGCACTTTAAAGCCAAAGGTTTCCGCTTTTATGAAAGATTTGGATGCAGAACTTTGGAAACTCGGCGTTTATGCCAAGACCAAGCACAATGAGGTTGCCCCTGCGCAGCACGAGCTTGCTCCAATTTTCTCCACCACCAATATTGCCACCGACCATAATCAGATAACAATGGAGATAATGAAAAGCGTTGCGGATAGGCATGGCTTGGCATGTTTGCTCCACGAAAAACCTTTTGCGGGCATCAATGGCAGCGGCAAGCACAATAACTGGTCCATCTCCACAGACACAGGCATAAACCTGCTTGAACCAGGCGAAACACCTTACGAAAATGCGCAGTTCTTGTTATTCTTGGTCGCGGTTATCAAAGCTGTTGACAAATACCAGGATTTGCTCAGAATTTCTGCGGCAAGTGCAGGGAACGACCACAGGCTTGGAGCAAATGAAGCTCCTCCAGCTATAATATCCATGTTCCTAGGCGAGGAACTTACGGCAATTTTAGATGCAATTGAGTCCGGCACAGAATATCGCGGCAAGGAAAAATGCCAGGTAGAAATAGGCGTGACCACTTTGCCGCGTTTCCCAAAAGATACAACCGACCGTAACCGTACTTCGCCATTTGCGTTTACCGGCAATAAGTTTGAATTCCGTATGCTGGGTTCGGCATTTTCCATCGCAGGGCCAAACATAGTGTTGAACACTGTGGTTGCGGAAATTCTGCGTGAGTTTGCGGATAGCTTGGAAAAATCAAAAGATTTCAAGAAAGATATGGCAAAACTTGTGAAAGATACCTTCCACGGGCATAAGCGCATTGTCTTTAACGGCAACAATTATTCCGATGACTGGGTGAAAGAAGCTGGCAAGCGCGGGCTGTCTAATTTAAAGAACACCGTTGATGCGCTCCCTGCTTATATCTCCAAAAATAGCATTGAACTGTTCACGCAGCACAATGTTCTGACCGAGCAGGAAATTCATTCTAGATATGAAATTCTCAGGGAAGGCTATTGCAAAGTCATCAACATAGAAGCACTTACAATGGTAGATATGGTTAAGGGAGAAATTGTCCCTGCTTGCTTAGAATACCAAAGCGAGTTGGCAAATCTTTTGATACAGAAAAAATCTTGTGGCTCTTACGACAATTCGCTGGAATCGCATTTGCTGGATAGAATTTCAAAGCTCTCCGCAGATTTGCTGAAGAAGCTGGATGTTTTGGAAAAAGCGATTTTGGAATCCAAAGAAGAACATGAATCGCTTATTGCCCACGCGAGTTTCTATAGGGATAAGGTTTTCACAGCCATATCCGATTTGAGGCTTGTTGTTGACGAGCTTGAAACATTAGTTGCTAGAAAATATTGGCCATTCCCAACTTATGCAGAATTGCTTTACAGTGTAATTTAACCCAACAAGGAGGAACAGAAAATGGAAACATTAACACAAATCAATGCAGGAGATACTGCATTTATGATAATCTGTACAGCGTTGGTGTTTATAATGACACCTGGGCTGGGTTTTTTTTATGGTGGCTTAGGGCGCCGTAAAAACGTTGTGAGCAACATGATGAACTCCGTATTTATTATGGGGCTTGGAATGGTGCTTTGGTGCCTTTTAGGCTACTCAATGGCTTTTGGCGGCGATGGTTTGTTCATAGGCGGTTTTAGCAAAATCGGCTTGGCAGGTATTACCATAGATAGCATTGCCCCAGACCTCACCATCCCAGAATTTACCTGGGTTGCTTTCCAAATGACGTTCGCGTTAATCACGCCTGCAATTATCACTGGCTCATTGGCGGGGAGAATGAAATTCAAAGCGTTGTTTGCCTTTATAGCTCTTTGGTCTATTGTGGTTTACTATCCCTTAGCGCACATGGTGTGGGGCGGTGGTGGCTTGCTGGGCGACGGTTGGCTTAAATCTGTGGACTTTGCCGGCGGCAACGTGGTGCATATCTCTTCTGGTGTGTCTGGGTTGGTAGTTTGCTTATTGCTGGGCAGGCGTCATGGTTATGAACTTCATACTTATAGAATTCACAATATTCCTTTTGTAATGCTAGGCATGGCTCTTCTGTGGTTTGGCTGGTACGGATTCAATGCCGGAAGCTCTGGAGCAGCAGATGGCTTGGCTGCTCATGCGTTTGTGACAACATCTATTTCAGCTGCGTCAGCGATGCTTTCGTGGATGGCAATGGATGTTATTTTCAGCAGGAAGCCTACTTTAATCGGTGCATGCACAGGAGTTGTGGCAGGTTTGGTTGGCATTACTCCGGCTGCGGGATTTGTTCCAATTTGGGCTGCTTTTATAATAGGCTTTTTGGTAAGCCCGGTTTGCTATGGCGGCATTTTGCTCGTTAAGAAAAAACTGAAAATAGATGATTCTTTGGATGCCTTTGGATGCCACGGTATAGGGGGTATTTTTGGCGGGCTTATGACTGGCTTGTTTGCCGACCCTGCTGTAAATGAAACCGCAGGTTTGGTGTTTGGGGACCCTGCGCAGTTAGGGCGCCAAGCACTTGCTATTGCTATCAGCATTGCCCTTGCTGTTGTAGGCTCGTTGCTCTGCGCTGGGATTGTTCGCACTTTCACAACGCTCCGCGTTGAAAAGAAACATGAACTTACCGGGCTAGACGTATCAGAACACGGTGAAAACGCATATCCAGCTTATAACGGTTTGGATTAAGGAGGTAACAGTTATGATTAAGGTAGAAGCAATCGTTCGCGAAGAAAAGTACGAGGATGTCAAGGCAGCCTTGAACAAAATTGAAGTCACCGGAATTACCGTTTTCCAAGTTATGGGATGCGGCGTCCAGAGAGGGTACACTGAGTTGGTTCGTGGGCAGCAGGTTGACTATGCCCTGAGACAAAAGGTGAAATTCGAAATAGTGGTGTCTTCTGAAGAATGGGCGGAGAAAACAATCAAAGCTATTCAGGAAGCCGCTTATACCGGAAATGTGGGCGATGGAAAAATTTTCACTTATGACTTGCGTTCCGTTATGCGAATTCGCACAAAGGAAACAGGAACACAAGCCATAAACTGAAGAAGGAGCAGAATATTATATGCAAGAAGGCCAGGTAAGAATACCCTCTGGTTGCGCAATATCGGGCATTATCAATAAGTCCGGGAAGCGCATTGGAGGCGAGGCTATTATAAAGTCCATATCTGTAATGCACGACCGCTCAAATGGTTTGGGCGGCGGCTTTGCAGCCTATGGGATTTACCCTGAGTATAAAAATTATTATGCCTTGCATATATTTTACGAGTCCAATGCCGCAAAAAAAGAATGCGAGGAGTTTTTGGATAGGCATTTTGATATTATAAACCTTTCAAAAATTCCAACCAGAAAAATCAAGGAAATTACCAACGAGCCGCTGATTTGGCGTTATTTTGTGACTCCGCTGCCCACCAAGCTGGCAAGCAGCCAGTTGGATGAGCGCGAATACACCGCCAAATGCGTGTTTCGTGTAAATACAAGAATAGACAAAGCCTATGTGTTTTCCAGCGGGAAAAATATGGGCGTGTTCAAAGCGGTTGGCTTTCCCGAAGATGTGGGAAGGTTTTACAAGCTGGACGAGTACGAGGGCTGGTGCTTTACCGCTCACGGGCGTTATCCAACCAATACGCCGGGCTGGTGGGGTGGCGCGCATCCGTTTGCTTTGCTGGATTACTCTGTGGTGCATAACGGCGAAATATCCTCTTATGATGCAAACCGCCGCGGCATTGAAATGCACGGTTATAAATGCACGCTCCTAACGGATACCGAGGTAATCACCTATATAATAGACTATTTGCACAGAAAGGAAGGGCTTACGTTTGACGAAATAGCAGGTGTTATTGCCGCTCCATTTTGGCAAACAATAGAACGTATGCCGCGTGAGGAAAAAGAAGTGCATGAGTATCTGAGAATTATGTTTTCTTCGCAGCTCATAACAGGCCCATTTTCCATACTCGTTGGTTTTGAAGGCGGTGTTATGGCATTGAACGATAGATTAAAATTGCGGAGCATGGTTATTGGAGAAAAAGACGATACGGTATATATTGCAAGCGAAGAAGCCGCTATAAGAATTATCGAGCCGAATTTAGACAATGTATGGGCACCTAAAGGCGGTCAGCCTGTGATAGTCCACTTGAATGGAGACAATGTATAATGGCGGTGAATTTTTTATATCCAGAATATGAAGTAGCTAGAAATTATGATAAATGTATAGCTTGCCGCGCATGTGAACGCCAGTGCGCTAATGAAGTGCATGAATATTTGACAGAGTCTGGAAAGATGGTCTGCGATGATTCTAAATGCGTGAACTGCCACCGTTGCGTATCGCTTTGCCCCACCAGGGCGCTTAAAATTGTAAAAAGCGGCAACACATATAAGCAGAATTCAAATTGGACTTGCAAAACAATAGATGAACTTTACAGGCAGGCAAATTCCGGCGGGGTGTTGCTCTCCAGCATGGGCAACCCGGAAAACTATCCGGTATATTTTGACAAAATGCTTTTAAATGCCTCGCAGGTAACCAACCCGTCCATAGACCCGCTTAGAGAACCTATGGAGACAAAAGTTTTTCTGGGCACTAGGCCTAAAGACGTTGAGCGTGGCAAAGATGGGCGTCTTGTGAATAATCTTGCGCCGCAGATACCCCTTTCCATGCCTATAATGTTTTCTGCTATGAGCTATGGCTCAATAAGCTATAACGCTCACGAAAGCCTTGCGCGTGCCGCTGAAAAACTCGGTATTTTGTATAACACAGGCGAGGGAGGCTTGCACGAGGATTTCTACCGCTATGGGAAAAACACTATTGTGCAAGTTGCTTCGGGACGTTTTGGTGTTCACCCTGATTACTTGAACAGCGGCGTGGCAATAGAGATTAAGATGGGGCAAGGAGCAAAACCCGGCATTGGCGGGCATTTGCCAGGCGCAAAAATAGTTGGAGATGTTTCGCGCACAAGAATGATTCCTGAAGGGAGCGATGCTATATCCCCCGCGCCGCATCACGATATTTATTCAATAGAAGATTTGCGGCAGCTAGTTTTCTCGCTCAAAGAAGCGACTAACTACACAAAGCCGGTAATTGTAAAAATAGCTGCGGTTCATAATGTTTCTGCTATTGCTAGCGGCATTGCGAGAAGTGGAGCGGATATCATCGCTATAGATGGTTTCCGTGGCGGAACGGGAGCCGCCCCCACGCGCATACGCGACCATGTTGGCATTCCCATTGAGCTTGCGTTGGCTGGCGTTGACAAGCGTCTTAGAGACGAGGGCATTCGCAACAATGTTTCTATAGTTGTTGGCGGTAGCATTCGTTCTAGCGCGGACATCGTTAAGGCTGTTGCTTTGGGCGCGGACTGCGTATATGTTGGCACAGCGGCGTTGCTCGCGCTTGGCTGCCATCTTTGCAGAAGCTGCCACGGCGGTAAATGCAACTGGGGCATTGCGACACAAGTGCCAGAGCTTGTAAAGCGGCTGAACCCTGAAATAGGGTATAAACGCCTTGTAAATCTTATGACCGCATGGCAGCACGAAATAAAGGAGATGATGGGCGGTATGGGCATCAACTCAATTGAGAGCTTAAAGGGCAATAGGCTTATGCTAAGAGGCGTGGGCTTGAACGAAAAAGAGCTTGATATTTTAGGGATTAAACATGCGGGAGAATAAAAGTGAAACGTGTTTATGTAAATGAAAAATGGTGTTTAGGCTGTCATCTATGCGAGTATTACTGCGCTTTTGCAGGTACAAATGAAAAGGATATGGCCAGAGCGCTCAAAGATATTAAAATAAATCCCAAAATAAAAATCGAGAAAAAAGATGGTATAAGTTTTGCTGTAGCTTGCCGCCACTGCGATGAGCCTTTGTGCGTTAAGGGTTGCATCACAGGTGCTTTGACTGTTTCCAACGGCGTTATCACCGTTAATAAAGAAAAATGCGTAAGCTGTTATACCTGCATTTTAAGCTGCCCTTTTGGTGCGGTTGCTCCTTCCGATGACGGAGCTGTTCAAAAATGCGAACTGTGCGTTAAAACAAAATCGGAACCGATGTGTGTTAAAGGCTGCCCCAATGGTGCCATTGTTTTTGAGGAAAGGGATTAGGCGTATGAAATATGTTATAATAGGCAATTCGGCTGCGGGCGTAGGAGCTGTAGAAGGTATTAGGCAAATTGACAAGCATGGCGAAATCACAATCATCACAGACGAACCGCATCACACATATTCACGTCCGCTTATCTCTTATCTTTTGCTCGGCAAAACAGATGAAGAGAGAATGAAATATAGGGACAATGATTTTTACACAAAAAACAATGTTAAAATGCTTCACGCAAGCACAAGAGAAATAGATGCAAAGTCAAAGCAAGCGGTTTTGTCCAGCGGAGATAGAGTTCCTTACGACAAACTCCTTGTTGCAACTGGCTCCTCGGCGTTTGTTCCGCCATTTGAAGGGCTTGATACGGTAAATGACAAATATACTTTTATGAGCCTTGACGATGCGCACAAGCTGGACAAGGTTTTAGATGGGCATAAGCGAGTGTTGATAATAGGCGCGGGGCTTATAGGCTTAAAATGCGCTGAGGGTATATTGAAAAGAGCGGGGCATATCACTGTGCTAGACCTTGCTCCTAGAATTTTATCCAGTATTTTGGACGATGAAGGCGCGAAAATAGTCCAAGAGCATATTGAAAGCGAGGGCGTTAAGTTTATGCTCTCCGGCAGTGTAAAGCGTTTTGAGAAAGACACCGCAATTTTAGAGAATGGTGAAAAAATCAGCTTTGATATCCTTGTTCTGGCGGTTGGTGTTCGCCCAAATACTTCGCTTCTTAAAGATATTGCCAATATTGAGAAAGGCATTGTTGTCAATTCAAAAT